>Ga0335398_10003129_pt1 | contig 24808 bp, 26 predicted proteins | sample BON03_FD_205742 | JGI IMG/M metagenome (GOLD analysis project Ga0335398, IMG submission 205742) | Freshwater microbial communities from Lake Bonney liftoff mats and glacier meltwater in Antarctica - BON-03 (spades assembly) (version 2) | ecosystem: Environmental > Aquatic > Freshwater > Ice >... | reverse complement strand
GCTAGATACACTTTTAGCTGCTGGCAATCTCTTAGCGATTCGTAGCAATGGCACTATGCAAGTCAACATTAGTAATTTTCCAGCGAGTTTCTATGTAGCTAAAGCGCACATCTACTATGGAGCTGCTGATAGTTTCACGAGTGTATCGCCACTGCTGTACGGCACTACTGCGACTAGCCTTCCAATTATGGCAAGCATTTCTGGGCCTTTCTCAAGCGTCACTTTCAATCTGACTTCATCATCGCTTGCTGCTGCGGATCTCGTTGTTCACGCAATGTTTTGCCCGCTAGGAACTTCCGCTGAATAAAGCTAGTGTAAGATAGTTCATAGCGCCCCGGTGGCTTCCATCGGGGCGCTTTTTTTTGCCCTCCAGAAAACTCTTCGACGGATTCAGCCCGCCCTCCTGTGTACCCTTGCAAATACCATGAATAGACGCAAAACACTGGGCAGCTCTGCACACTGTGAGCCGAATACGCAGACCCAAACTCACCACGAAAAGCGGTATTATCCGAGCATATGGTCTAGGAAACCTAAGGGATAGCAGTCTCACAATGACAGATGACGAAGTATTGATACGAGCGACCCAGGCTGGAGACACCAAGGCCTACGATGGCGCCCGCGGGGTGAGCGCAACCGTGACCGCAGTGACCGAGACGATCGTGGCGAAGAGACACCTGCACATTAAGCGCCAGTGTAATCAGTTCAGGGGGCAACGCGAAACAGCGTTTGCTCGCCCTGCGAACTGCGTTGAATCATCTGATTATCATTCACGAATTCGACCGTACTGATGACTTCCTGCCCCATTGCATCGAGCTTTATCGTGTCTGCGTCCAACCACTCATAGGGAAACGAAACTCCGAAGGCATCCACAGCGATTTCCGTTTCACCATAGGTAAGGACGATACTCTGGCCGCCGAAATCCGCCTGCCAAGTGCCCAGAATCATCTCCTGCTTGGAAGGTGCTGAGGTGCTCGCGCAGGCCGTCAATAGCAATGCCAAAAACAGACCGAGTGTAATTTTTGTTATTCTTTGCATAGTGTTCCTCAATTAAGGCGGTGCTTGTTATAATTTAGCAACAATTCTACTGCTAACTGGGCGTCGACGCATCGGCTTTTCTGCTAAGCTTCTCACCAACAAGTTAAAGTGTAGGTTCCACGAGATAACGAGACGCTATGACATTAAAGACAGGCATTTATAGACACTATAAGGACAAGCTCTACCAAGTGATTGGTGTCGCGCGCCACAGCGAAACGGAAGAAGACCATGTAGTCTATCGTCCACTCTATGGCGAGCGTGGACTATGGATACGGCCTCTAGCGATGTTCGACGAGTCTATCGAGCTCGACGGCAAGAAGGTTAAACGTTTCACCTTCATCGAAGACTAAGCCACGCCGGGCCTATTCCACCTCGCGCTGCGCTGCCTTCGCATCTAGTTTTTCGAGTCGCCGTCGAACGATGGTCTGGGCCATCGATTCGCCAATATGGGACTCGCCGCGGGCCTTAGCCAATTGTACTTGCCGTTCACGCTCGGCGTAACGGCTACGCTGCTCCTCATTATGTTCGTCATAACAGTGTGGGCAGCTGATCCCACACTGATACAGCTCGGACTCCATGTCGAGCGCTGTGATCGGCATACGGCAAGCATGACATTGATCGTAAGAGCCCCTCTCCAATTGGTGATTCACAGTCACACGATTGTCGAATACGAAACACTCTCCCTCCCACAGGGAATCCTCTTGGGGCACTTCTTCTAGATACTTCAGAATGCCACCCTCGAGGTGGTAAACCTCTTTAAAACCTTGTTGCTTCATGTAGGCCGTGGACTTCTCACAGCGGATGCCGCCAGTGCAAAACATTGCAACCTTCTTGTGCTTGCTCGGGTCGAGCTTCTGTTTGGCAAATTCGGGGAATTCGCGGAAGGATTCTGTCCTAGGATTCAGGGCATTTTTGAAGGTGCCGATTTGTACTTCGTAGTCATTGCGGGTATCTACTAGGAGCACTTCAGGGTCGGCTATTAGTGCATTCCAATCCTCGGGCTTTACATAGGTGCCGACGATATCGTTGGGATCGATGTCCTCTACCCCCATCGTGACGATCTCCTTCTTCAGCTTCACTTTGCTGCGATAGAAAGGATTCTCGTGAGTGTAGGACTCTTTTGCCGTCAGGGTATTGATGCGGGGGTCGGCGCGCAGGAAATTCAGCACGGCGTCAACGCCTTCGCGTGAGCCGGCGATCGTGCCATTGAGCCCTTCTGCCGCTAGCAATAAGGTGCCACGCACTTCGTGGTCAGTCATCACCTTGTGCAAGGGTGCACGCAGTGTCTCGAAATCGGGTAGGCGCACGAATTTATAGAGCGCCGCTACTACAATAGTCGTCATGTAAAACCTCTATTGCCGCCTGAATCGCAAATCCAGCGCATACTTAGGTAATTAAATCGTGGGCATTTTACACGACTTTATCGAGAAACTCCCGGACCATCCTCATGACGACGAATGACCTCGAGGAAGGCCGTGCCGTATTTCTCGAGCTTACTCTGCCCAACGCCACTTATGTCCAGGAATTGAGCCTCAGTTAAAGGGCGATAATGCACCATATCCATGAGGCTCGCGTCATGAAAGATGACGTAGGGTGCAACGTCATTCTCGTCTGAAAATTGTTTACGGCACTGGCGCAGCGCCTCCCACAGATCCTTATCGGCGTCGGCCACTGCCTGCTTGTAGCGAGTCTTTCGTTCAGGCTTCGCGCTGGGTTCCTGCACATCGATGCGCAGTGCGATGCTGTGCTCGCCCTTCAAGAGGCCACGGGACTTCTCATTCAGATGCAGTCCGCCATAGGTCGCATGGTCAACACTCAAATAACCACGCGCCACGAGTTGCCGAAACACCGATCGCCATGCGTTGCCATTGTGTTCTTTGCCGATGCCATAGGTAGAGATTAAATGATGGTCGTTCTGGAATATCTTGTCAGACTCTGCCCCCAGCAACACGTCGATCAGATAATTGACGCCGAAGCGTTGGCCGGTGCGAAAGACGCAGGAAAGCGCCTTGCGTGAGGACTGTGTGCCATCCCAAGTAGGGACAGGATTTAGACAGGCATCGCAATTACCGCAAGTCTCGGGACCAGGCTCGCCGAAATAATGCAGAAGCGCATGCCGACGACAGCTGGTGATTTCGCATAGCCCCAACATGGCATCGAGCTTGGCACGCTCTACTCGCTTGAAAGTCTCATTTCCTTGCGAGCCATCCATCATTTGCCGCAGCATGATGACGTCTTGCAGCCCATAGACCATCCATGCTGTTGCGGGTTCGCCATCGCGGCCGGCACGGCCCGTCTCCTGATAATACGCTTCGAGACTTTTCGGAAGATCTAGATGCACGATAAAGCGCACATCGGGTTTATCGATGCCCATGCCAAAGGCGATGGTGGCGACCACTATGACGCTCTCCTCACGCAGAAAGCGCTGTTGATTGCGTGCACGCGTCTGCGCACTTAGACCTGCATGGTAGGGCACCGCGTCGAAGCCCTGCGTGACCAACCAGGCCGCGGTATCGTCGACCTTCTTGCGCGACAAACAATACACGATGCCAGCATCGCGCTCATGCTCCCTGCGCAGAAACCGCAGCAACTGTTGCCTTGGGTTTTGCTTCTGGGTTATACGGTATTGAATGTTCGGCCTATCGAAACCGCTCACGAAGTGTTTGCCATACACTAGTCCGAGACGCTCCGCGATCTCTACGCGCGTATTCGCATCGGCCGTAGCCGTTAGCGCAATGCGTGGAACGTCGGGGAACTCATGCTGTAGGCGCGAGAGTTGCAGATAGTCCACACGAAAATCATGCCCCCACTGCGACACGCAGTGCGCCTCATCGATTGCGAACAGCGCGATCGGCAGGGATTGCAGCAACTGCACTGTGGCCTCTTGGTTCAAGCGCTCTGGTGCGACATAGAGCATATCTAACTGCCCCTGCCGCAGGGCGCTCACCACATCACGCTGAGCCTCCATAGACAATGAGGAATTGAGAAAGCTCGCCCTAACGCCGAGTTCGCGTAGCGCATCGACCTGATCCTGCATGAGCGCGATAAGAGGCGAGACAATGATGCCCACGCCTTCGCGCAGCATGCTGGGTATTTGATAGCACAGGGATTTACCGCCACCAGTGGGCATTAAGACGAGGCAATTACGCCCAGCCATTAGCTCGTCGATGATCTCTCGCTGAGGCGCGCGAAATTGTTCGTAGCCGAAGGTAATTTTAAGAATCTGTTCGGGTTGCTTTGACGAGGCTGGCATCGTTTACGCTAGTTCAAGTTGTGTGTAGCTAAGATCATAATAGTCCAAAAAAGAATACGGCCTGTCCCGCTTTGCGGAACAGGCCGTTATTACTGCGCAGCCCGATGAGCGCGAATGCGATCAAGGCGTCGTTAAACGCTCACGATATTGGCGCAGGGCAAGTTTGAGTTTCTCCGCGTTTTGTGGACCCAAGCGCAATAATTGTTTCTCCACAGGATTCAAGCGCTCTATCTCGGAGTCGGCATAAACATACATGACTTTGGGCTTGATCAACTGGAAAGGCCCTTCGGCTGTGCGTGCGTTCAGCACCGAGTCGATTGCCCTTAGCAGCGTGTCATCGAAATCGCGGTCCGGGTACCCAAGCTCCCTGTAGGCCTCGTCAAAGAGCGGCTTCATCATCCGATAAATCGCCAAAGCACGCTCTGGGTTTACCGCGGCTAGGCCGTCAACAACGGGGGTATAGCGTTGGTAGGAGACGGCCTGCATCTCGAATAAATTCTCGTCCAACTCCCTTACCGCCATAGCCTGTGATGGGCGCCTGACCGGGTATTCCAACTGCGGCAAGTTGCTATCGGCAACATTGTCCACGAACACCACGAATTTACGAACCACATCGTCGGGCACTATCAGGCTTAACAGGCGGGTACCAGTTTCCAAGCCTTGGACTCTCTCGGTCAAAAAGGCATCGCTTTCGTTAAGCACGGGCAGCTCGATGATCTCCTCGGGCACTTCGGCTACAACTGGTTCGTTCACTACAACTTCAGCAGGTGCCACTTGAGACGGGGCGACCGATGAGGGCGCTGGAGTTGCCGGCTCCACTCGTTGAATAGGCTCCGGAGCACGTGGCACTGGCGCTGCGATATCGACAGTACGGGTCCCCTCAGGACTTTCAAAGGTTGCCGCTAGGTAGACCAAAAACAGCAAGCCTATAACGGCGATTGCAGCAATGATGGTCAAACTCTTATTAGGCATGAATTTCCCCGCTAATTAACTTATATAAAATTCTGTGCAAATAGCACGGTGGACATTCTTGCACAGCCCCCAAGCAGCGGCAAGCAAACCCCCGTGAAATCAGCTTCTTGACTGCTATTGTCATAATTTCAGCACATTCCATCTGCCACTAGGGCAGCAACCCCCCGGTCCCCAGTAGTACTGCCACCCCGAGGACAGCGAAAATAGCGGCAGCCACAATGTGCACCGCCCGCACGGGTAGCTTCTCCGCAATTTTATGGCCTAAGAGCACCGCGGGCACGTTCGCGATCATCATACCCAGTGTAGTGCCAAGAACCACCGGCACTAGGGCTTGATAATTCGCCGCCAAAGCCACCGTCGCCACCTGCGTCTTATCTCCCATCTCCGCCAGAAAGAATGCGATCAGTGTGGTCATAAACACTCCTTTAGCAACAAGGGCAGCCTCGGACTCATCGAATTTATCAGGCACCAAGGTCCATGCGGCCATCGCGATAAAGGAAACACCGAGTACCCAACGCATACCCTCCGGAGACACTATGGAGGTGATCCAGGTGCCTAAAGCCCCTGCAATGCCGTGATTTGCCAATGTGGCAACTAGGATGCCAAGGATTATAGGAATAGGCTTACGGTATTTTGCGGCGAGGATGAAGGCCAGTAACTGGGTCTTGTCCCCGACTTCTGCCAATGCCACGATCCCAGTGGCCACCAAAAACGCTTCCATTCAATATCCTCTTTCGATGTGTGCAAACGAGAAATTATAGTGCTAACGCCTTTACCAGCGCATCGCTGTGCGGCGATATTCTCGGTTAATATTGACCTGTAGCGTGTTCAACTCTTCGATGCGCGCTGCCGCCGCGCCAGCGTTCATAGTCTGCAAATTAGGCGTACTCTCAACCAACGCCTCCAATTCCTCAATGGTCCTGCGCAAAGACGTTACTGCAATCTGAATCTGGTCACGGTACAGTTGGCGCTGCATTTCGTATTCACGGTACCGAGGGTTCTCCCTGCGCACCGTGCCACAGCTTTGTGTAACCTTCCCATTGGCGTTCACGACATCGCGGCAGACATATTCAGAGACATAACGCTCCACTGGCCAATTCAGAATCATCGGCACGTTGCGCAATGAGTAGTCTGCCAATTGCGCCTCGGCGTAGGCCTTGCCATACAACAAGTCAAAACGGGTTTGACTGCGCATTGGCACGGCGTCTTCTGGTAGCGGTTCTCCCTTGCCTAGGGCAACCCCATAAATAAACTGTAAGTCCTCTATATCGCGCATATTCGCCAATGCCGAGCGCTGCAGCAGATTGCCACGCACTGCCTGTAGCTTCCATTCGCCGAACGCGAGAGCGGCACTGGCATAGGCCTGCGAGCCCGGCTCGTTCAACCGGGTCTCAATATGCAAGGCCAAGTGTTCCTTGTCGTCCGCCGCTTGCCAATCGCCGGCGGCCTTATAGGCACTAATCAACTTAACAAGCACTTCGATTTGCAACGGACTGTACAGCCCATCGCTGATGCGCGTAATGCTCAAGGCGCGCTCGAAGAAAGCGGCAGCAGATTGGTATTGACCAAGCTCCAGGCTATAGCGCCCCATGTCCTTTAATACTTCTATGAGGCGGGGGTCATAGGGCCCTAGCTCGCTCTCCAGCGTCTGCAGGTTCTCTTGATAGAGGCTAATCTGTCGGCTGATCTCCAATGCGGCCTGCTCATCAAGTTCCGTCACCGCTTCCGCCTCTAACGGGGGAGCTTTCAGCTCGGGAACTGTCATCTCCGCATCGGGTTGCCCTGCGTCCATTGCGAATAGCTGACCTACCCACATGAGGCCGATGAGTATGCACACCGGACTTAAAATTTGGCGATGTTTGAAAATAGTCATTAAGTCCTTCTCTTTACCATTACTAATTCCAACGTGGGAGGCCGAACTTCGTTGACGTTCCACATTAAGGCAGGTAAAACTAAGCTCTGCCCCCCGCTCTATAAGTAGATAAATCAAAACATTAACAGGGGGAACATAGCAAGGAGACCGAAAATGAAAAAATTACTACTAACGGCCTCGGTGATTGCAGTGACCTGCGCAACGAGCGTGATCTATTCGCAGGACAATAGCATGAGTTTCTTTATCACCAGCGTAGGTTCCGGCAACGGCGCCAATCTTGGCGGACTCGCGGGAGCCGATGCGCATTGCGCCGCATTAGCAGGTGCGGTAGGGGCAGGCGGAAAAACCTGGGCGGCCTATTTGAGTACGCAATCCGTAGGCGGTCAGGGCGCCATCAACGCACGGGATCGCATCGGCGCAGGCCCTTGGTACAACGCTAAAGGAGTCATGATCGCTGCGAATGTTGAGCAACTGCATAGTGAAGCCGCTATGACTGGCAAGGAAAACTCGCTTACAGAAGCTGGCAATATGGTGAATGGCCGTGGCGACACGCCAAACGAGCACGACATACTGACAGGCTCGCAATTGGACGGCACTGCTTTCCCACCAGGCACGGACATGACCTGTAACAACTGGACGAGCAGCAGCACAGGCGCGGCACAGGTAGGCCATTTCGATCGACAAGGGGGCGGGGCAAACCCTACTTCCTTTAATAGCGCTCATGGTAGCCGTAGCTGCAGCCAGGAAGATCTAATCGCCACTGGCGGCAATGGCTATCTCTACTGCTTTGCTTACTAAACTCTAGAGTAGAGACGCCGTGGACGGACAATCCACGGCACCTCTCGCGCCCCGTATTAAGCCCCGCTATTCACTGCTTCCTGCACGCATTGCTGCTATAGTCACCCCATTGATGAAACGCGCAATACAGTGGGTCCACACATGGAATTTCAGGATTACTACAAAGTGTTGGGCGTCGCTACCGATGCCGACCTAAAGGCAGTTAAAACCGCTTACCGCAAACTCGCTCGCAAATACCATCCCGACGTAAGCGATGAGCACGATGCCGAGAAGCGCTTCAAGGAGGTCGCAGAAGCCTATGAAGTGATCTCCGACGAAACCAAGCGCGCCGAATACGACCAGCTGCGCAAGTACGGGCGTGGCGGGCAGCCCTTCGAGGCGCCGCCAGAGTGGCAGAGTAAGGCTGGCCGTAAGCAAGGCCCCCAAGGCGACTTCTCGGATTTTTTCGAAAACATTTTCGGCAGCGGTGGCTTCGAGCGCGGCGCTGCGAATGCGTTTCGTGGCAACGAAGACTTCACGAGTCGTCGTGGTCGCGACGTAGAAGTGGAATTGCCACTGTTACTAGAAGATACCTTCTCCGACGAAGCCCGCCCGATCGAATACTTACTCCCCCACTACGGCCCGCAGGGACGTCTGGCAGATATCCGCAAAACTCTAAAAGTGAAGATTCCTGCTGGGGTTATCGATGGCGAACGCATTCGCCTCAAAGGCCAAGGTGGCCCAGGGTTTGGCGATGGGCCTGCGGGCGACCTATTCCTGCGCATCCGCCTCGTTCCGCACCCTCTGTTCGATATTGCCGGGGCTGATCTAAATATCGTGGTGCCAATTGCTCCTTGGGAGGCTGCATTAGGCGTCAAGCTGACGCTTCCCACCCTGACCGGCAAAATCAATCTAAGCGTTACCGCCAATAGCCAAAGTGGGCAGCGCCTGCGGATCAAAGGCAAAGGCATGCGCACGCGCAAGGAGCACGGCGATCTCTTCGCCGTCTTGAAGATCGTAATGCCCGAGCGCAGCCCTGCCCAGGCCGAAGCACTATGGCAAGAACTTGCTGAGAAAGCGGAATTCAATCCCCGTAAAGAATGGGAGTCCTCATGATGCAGATCGACTATACCGTGACTTTTAATCTAGACGACGCCTGTCTTGCCATTGGTTCCGAAGGCAGCTTGGTCTATGCCATCGTAGACCATGGCATCGTCGAACCGAAAGGCGATTCACCGCAGGATTGGCTATTCGACCTCGACATGATCTGCACAGCGAAACGCGCAGTTAGATTGCAACGCGATTTGCATTTAGACTGGTCTGCGATAGCCTTAGTGCTAACACTAGTCGAAGAGCGAGACCGATTGCGCACCGATAATCAAAACCTGCAGGCGCAGTTGCAGAGATTTTTACAAAACTAATCACCGCTGGAGAGTTCACCCTTTTTATGGCAGTCGAGATAGAACGCAAATATTTAGTTATCCGAGAGAAACTCCCGCCACTGCACAATGGCGAGTTGATCTTTCAAAGCTATGTGCCCACTTCGAACAGCAGCACCGTTCGGGTGCGCCTTTGCGGTGCCGACGCGTTTCTTACTCTCAAAGGCCCAATGCACGGGATTAGTCGTGCCGAGTTCGAATACCCCATTCCGGCCGCGGACGCGCATGACATGCTGACAAGTTTGTGTTCTCCCGGCACGATTGAGAAGACTCGATACAAAGTACTTAATGACGGCATGGTCTGGGAGATCGACGTTTTCGCAGGAATCAACAAAGGCCTGATCCTAGCGGAGATTGAGTTAGAGTCTGAGACTCAAACCTTCAAACTCCCCGAGTGGATAGGCGCAGAAGTCAGCGTAGACCTGCGCTATTCAAACCAAGCTTTGATGAAAGCGCCTTGGTCTACTTGGCGGCAATAAATCGGCTCCAAACCATCGGGCGAATGCGCGTTACAAATAAAACATTGATAAAAGTCGTCCTTTCATTCAAACGCCCTAAGTCCGCCCAACTTAAACACAAGTTCAATAATTTCGTCAGCTATATTGGCAAAGCCGAAGAGTGCGTTTGCCTATCGGTGTCGGCACTTAACGTCTTGTAAACTTACGCACAGCGGTTTCAACAACTTCTGCTGCGTATAGATTGCCCTGCTCATCTGCGGCAACACCTTCCGCGTGGCTTGTGGTGCCTTGAGGATTCTTCTCGGGATCGGGGGTAAAAGCTGTGACGATGCCATCGCTCGCCTTTCCGACCCGAATCCCACGTTCCCATCCCGGATTGCGTTCGGCACCAGTGCTCGACTCAGAATCTGCTGCGTAGAGCCAATCATTGGCGTCGATATAAACATCGCTAGGACGTCCGAACTGGGTCCACGTCATTAAAAACTCACCTTCTTGGCTGAACAATTGGATACGGCTGTTGCCACGGTCGGCGACAAATAAACGCCCTAGTGCATCCATAGCTAATGCATGCGGAACCCGGAATTCGCCGCCCTCTGCGCCTGTGCCGCCCCACTCTGTGATGTAAACACCTTCGCTGCTGAATTTAACGATACGATTGCCGTCACGCCCATTGTGCCCATCGGCAACGAAAATATCACCATTCGGCGCTACCAAGACATCGTTAGGAGCGACAAAGTAATAATGCCCCGCGCCTACTACCCCGGGGATGCCCAAACTCATGAGTAATTCGCCATCAGGGCTGAATTTATGCACTTGATTACCTTTACGCCCTTCCCGTGCGGTTGCGGCATCGGTCACCCACAGATTCTTTTCTGCATCGACAAAAATGCCGTGAGGCCAAACGAAAAGACCCGCCCCGAAACTACGTAGAATATTGCCTTCAGTATCGAGCAACATTATTGGATCGACGTCGAGTCGATCCTCGCAACTGCCTGTGCCGCGATTTCCGCCGCAGCGTTCAGCGACCCAGAGCGTGCCATCCCCGGCATAGTGGATAGCACTTACGGCGCCCCATTCGCGCCCGTCAGGCAGCTTTCCGAAAGAGGTTTCTGCCCGTTCATAGGGGTTCGGAAGTAGCGTACCGATGGGCTCCGAGGGCTGGGAGCAGGCACTAAGGAATGATAGGGCTAGCAAGACGGGAAAAGTTTTCAGAAATAGTCTCTTCATGACGGCACTCTCGTTGTTGTTGTGGGCCCAGGCGCAGGGCTATAAACACTGCATCGTGCCCGATGGTACGAGATATTCTTGCAACAAGCATCTTTGCGCTGTGGCGGCGTCGCGCTACCCAAGATATAACTGGGTGACAATCTGTAACAACGGAGTTTAATTACTGGCAGGGCTTGCCCCGCTGGGTATACTGGTTAGCACCAAAACCCTAGTGCTAATAAAGAGAATAACAAACATGAACAAAGTGACTCGTGGCTTCCTAGCCGCAGCAGGGGCAATCTGCCTCGCCACTCAAGCGCTGCCAACATTCGCAGCCAACGAAGTAATTTTAGGCCCGGTTGGACCAAGCCCCTACGACATAATCCCCGCTTGGCATAAGCCCTTCGCACAAGCTGGCTATGCATTCGGCGGCAACTCCGGAGTACAGGCCGAATCCCCCGATAGAATCCTAGTGGCTATGCGTGGCGAAGCGCGCTTGCCACAGCCCATACCACCGGAATATGCGGGATACGCGGGCTCACTTGGCATCAATGTCCTCACCGACACCGACCGACGTACTTGGCGTAACTGTCTCTACGAACTGGATGGTGACGGCAACATCATCACTATTTGGAATCAGTGGGACGTATTGTGTGAAAATTCCGATGGGCCCGGCCCCCATCGCATCCGGGTAAGCCCCTATGATCCCGAGCGCCGCGTTTGGGTTATCAACGAGACCTTCCACACCATCTATGTTTTTAGTAATGATGGTAGTGAGTTGATTATGACCTTAGGCGAAAAAGGTGTGCCCGGCTCTGACAAGACACATTTCGGACGGCCACAAGATGTCGCCTTCCTGCCCGATGGCCGCGTATTAATCGCCGATGGCCTCGACAATCACCGCATCATTATCCTCGACAAGAATTTCGATTACCTCTCCGAATTCGGAGGTTTTGGCACAGCTCCAGGGCAATTCAATGGCGTTCACTCGGTCTCGGCCGGCCCCAATGGCCTGATCTTCGGACTGGATCGCTCAGGAGGCCGCGTCAACGTGTTCCGCACCACAGCAGACCCTGCGGTGGTGGAATTCGTAGACACGTGGACGGGCTTCAGCCTGCCCCTAGATGTGCTCGTGAATGAAGACTCTGTGTGGATGACAGACCTAAACCCACTGCGGTTCATCAAGCTCGACTTCAATGGCAATCGGCTGTATTCCTGGGTGGTCGAGCGTGACGGCCCTACTGGCTTCCTAGAGGTACACGCCTTCACGGTCGATTCCGACCTAAACCTGATTGGCGGCGACAATCAATTTGGCCGCTCGCAGAAGATGGTGCCTAAGCCAGGTGTAGATCCTGCCCTGCTGATCAAGACACCGTGGTATCAGCGCTAAAACGCTCTTTCGGCCCGGCGTGTTAAGCACGCTGGGCTGGCTCCAAATCTTCCTCTTGCATCGCCCCTTCATGCCAATTGATCTTGTGAAAATCGAAACCCAACTCCAGTGATGGTTTCACGACACGAAAATAGGGTGATAAATCAAAATCGCGCGGCACATAGTGGGAAAAATGACGGTACTCGTAGCGTATTTCGCCGGAGGACTGCTGAATCTTCTGTCTCGGTAAAATGGGGTAACGGATAGACTGGAAAGCCTGAGCGATTAAGGTCGAACAGATCGCCTTAGTGGGCTCTCCACTGCCCAGGCTCAATAATTGGCGCCGATAACGAGTCGGCACTGCTGGATTCTGAACTAAGTAACGCATCAGATCGAAGATATTTTTCAAATCATAACGGTAACCAATCCTTTCCTTTACGAACGCCAGCAAGGCCTCGCACTCTTTACTATCTAGTCCGATTGGCCTGCAAATCCTAACATTGTATTCCGCGTATTTGGCCAGCGGCACAAGGGTAACGCCGTCGTTTAGATCCGCCTCCAATAATTTCGCCTGCTCAGGTGTGTCATTTTCTGAACCGATGTAAAAACAGGAATGAGACCATGTGGATTGAGTAAGATATTTGATTGCGGTGCTAATGCGGCTATTGCCATCGACCAGCAGAATATCGCCCGGCTTGATGACCGCGAAGATGCTCTCTATCGAGTTGTGCTGGTGCAACTCATAGCTCGGCCTCGGCTTGCTGAGGAAGGCAGCTAAATAGCCACCAATGGTACGGGTAATCGTTAACATGGAAATTGCTCTCATTGGTGAGTAGGCTGCAAATGGCCGCAGGCAGCGCAGTGGCTAAGGTAACAAAAGCGCGGCATTTTTTCAGTTATACTGGCGTTCAAACCAAAAAGGGGGTTTCTATGACGATCGAATGTACGAAGTTCTATATTAATGGTGATTGGGTCAGTCCAAGTCCAGTTAACACTCATCAAGTCATCAATCCAGCAACTGAGCAGCCCTACGCTATCATCAGCATGGGCAGCGCCAAGGACGTCGATGCCGCAGTGGCTGCTGCTAGGGCGGCCTTTCCAGCATGGTCGGCAAGTAGCGTGGCGGCGCGCATCGAAATACTCGACAAGATCATCGCCGGCATCAAGGCGCGAGCGGAGGAGTTAGCACTCGCCATCTCTCAGGAAATGGGCGCACCCATCTCGATGTCCCGCACTGCCCAAGTCGGCACAGGCATCGCCCACTTCACCGCAGCGCGGGAGATTCTGCGCAATTACGCATTCGAAGAAATCCGTGGCACGAGCCAAATAGTGAAAGAACCAATTGGTGTTTGCGGGTTTATCACGCCCTGGAACTGGCCACTCAACCAGGTCAGCTGCAAGGTGGCTCCGGCACTCGCTGCGGGTTGCACTATGGTGCTAAAGCCGAGCGAAATGTCGCCCGTAAGCGCCTATATCCTCAGTGAAATCATCGCCGCTGCAGGCGTCCCTGCCGGGGTCTATAACCTCGTCAACGGTGACGGTCCTGAAGTGGGTGCCGCTATCTCCGCGCATCCGGATATCGACCTGGTGAGTTTCACAGGTTCGACTCGCGCAGGCCGCGAAGTTGCCCGTGCCGCAGCGGATAGCATCAAGAAAGTGACACAAGAACTGGGCGGCAAATCCGCCAATATCATTCTGGACGATGCTGACCTCAGTCGTGCAGTAGGCGGCGGAGTTTTGAGCTGCTTCAATAATAGTGGCCAGTCCTGCAATGCGCCGACTCGCATGTTCGTGCCGGAGGCCCGCCTTCCAGAGGTCATCGAGATAGCCAAAGCGGCGGCCGCGAAGGCAATACCGGGCGACCCTAGCGCGGACACCACTCGCCTAGGTCCTGTGGTTAGCAAGGCACAATATGAGCGCATACAGGGCTTGATCGAGAAAGGCATTGCCGAGGGTGCCACCGTGCTCGTCGGTGGTCTTGGCAAGCCAGAGGGTTTAGACAAAGGCTATTTCGTGCGACCCACGATCTTTGCCAACGTCACCAATCAGATGACGATCGCGCGCGAGGAGATCTTCGGCCCGGTGTTGACGATCCTCACCTACAAGGATGACGAAGATGCCATCGCTCAGGCCAATGACACGGATTATGGCCTGTCCGGCTATGTCTCCGGTGAGCCCGAGCATGCTCGTAAAGTAGCGTTGCGCCTGCGCACAGGGATGGTCCATATCAATGGTGCCGGCCCAGACTTTGGCGCGCCTTTCGGCGGTTATAAGCAGTCTGGCAATGGGCGGGAATGGGGCATAGAAGGTTTCGAAGAGTTCCTCGAAACGAAAGCCATACTAGGCTTCGGAGAGGCCTCATGAAACTGACCAAGCAAGCCATCGACCTAGGCATTGTCACGCGTAACGCGGCGGCGCTGCTGACGTTTTACCAAGAGACTCTAGGCCTGCCCCTCGAGGCGACTATTCCGATGCCCGGCGGCGGTACGATGCACCGACTAAAGGTGGGAGAGAGCATCGTCAAGATAGTAGAGACCGACCCGAGCCCACGCATGGATGCTGTGCCCGGCGGCATTCGGGCAGCCACTGGCTACCGTTACTGGACTCTCACTATAGAGGCGTTGTCCGATTGCGTCGCGCGCTGCGAAGCCGCAGGCTATAAGACAGTAGTGCCTATCAAAGTAATCCGCACCGGCGTTAGCATCGCGATCATTGCTGATCCCGATGGTAACTGGGTCGAATTATTAGAGAACACTTGAGTTCCTAGGTCTAAACCTAGTGGTCGTGATGATCGCCATGGGCATGTACGTGTCCATGGTCGACTTCTTCGGCTGTCGCGTCACGCACACTAAGCACCTCAACGTCGAAATGTAGCGTCTTGCCTGCCATCTCATGGTTGCCGTCGATAGTGACTTTGTCCCCGTCAACCGACTGTACTCTGATGTGCTGTTGGCCTTGTTCTCCCTCTGCGGTGAACACCATGCCTGGCTCGATGCTCTCAACGCCACGGAACATCGCCTTATCGATGGTGTGGACTAGGGCAGGATCCGCTTCGCCATAGGCGAGCTCGGGGGGAATGACTGACTGGAAGGAGTCTCCTACCTTCTTGCCATCCAATTCTTTCTCCAAGCCTGGAATAAGGCCATGCGTCCCATGCAGATACATTAGGGGAGTGCCGCCTGCGGAGGAGTCCATGACTTCTCCTTCGGGGTTCTTAAGTGTGTAGTGAATTTCGACTACAGAGTGTTTGCCGATCGATGCTGTCATAACTGGGTCCTAGCTTGTGTGATTGAAATTTCCGGTGCCATTATAAGGATATGTGACGCTGGGGAAAGGGTGAATCCTATTTCTTCCCGACAATCGCTGGTCTTCCGGCATGGTCAGCTCAGAGCTTCGAATCTTGCATAGAGCGCCGGGCAGAGAAGTTCAGGACAAGCCAAAAAGCGCACATCCATGTGCAGGCTCGACGCGCGCCGTCCTAGCGCCCGACGGTCTTGTCCCCCTCTGCCCGGCGCTCTCTGCTAAGCAAATGCATCAATTTTGACTCCAGCGATAACACGATATTCATCCAGACGAATATCTCAACCTAACGGCCTATCTGGTTAAAAAGTAACTAGTGCCAACTATCCTGCCAGAGCGGGCGTGCTTAAAGCTCTTGCAATCTCTTCGGGGTACTCTCTTCCAAGTGCAACCAAATCGAGCTTCACAGAAGCAACAGAGCCTTTCGAATCTAGGTTCATAATTTCCTCCTCTACATACAGCTGCCCGGCTAAAGATAGCTTAGCAAATGCGCCCAAAAAAATGGCTTCTCTGTCGCCAATTAGTAGCGAATCCGCAGATCCAATTTCCGTTGCGAGATACTCGATATCGGAAGTTTCCAAAGTATCTTTCTCTCTATAATAAGCACATGCATCTACCAGTGTTGAATGGGCCCGAAGGAGGTACGAAACATCACCTAATGCGGCTACCACAATTTCTTGGTCAATGTCCGACATGTGCGTTACGTTTGCTTTAGAGTTTGCATCTACATAGATCTTACGAAATACGCTATACAGCCGTTCTCCATCATTCATATCTGTATATCTATATGTTTCAGAAATAAATGGCGACTCTGTCGCTCGCGAATCTGGCTGTGAAAAAGCGTAAGGAATAAAAAGAACGGTTAACAGCGTGAAGTGTATAGCTTGGTTTTTAAAAATTTTAAACATTACAGATATCCTCAAAGTTGTCCTGAATTTTAGTTGGATTAACTTATTGGAAGCTACTGCTGTGCTGAGGAGTTACAAGTCCAAGAAATTCATAGAGATATCTAATGCATCTCTTGGTCAAGTAATCGTGTTGGCGAGATTATCTTGATTTATGAAGTTAATTTTCAGCAGATGCTCTTCTGCGTTGATTATTCGTATGCGATCAATAAACCACAGGTCACTGCAGTGTCAGTGGATCAACCTGCCAAGGCAATAACTTCTGCACAGCAGCCTCACTGTTTGCCTTGGGCAACTGCGTAAACAAGTGCTTCAGATAATGATACGGTTCTAGTCCGTTGGCCTTGGCCGTCTCGATGATCGAGTACAACCTTGCGCTGGCATGAGCGCCATTGACCGTGTCACAGAACATCCAGTTCTTGCGACCGATGACAAAGGGCCTGATGCCATTTTCAGCCCCGTTGTTATCAATTGGGATGTGGCCGTTTTCCAGATACTGCGTTAATCCGCTCCAACATTTGAGCGTGTAATGCACCGCTTCACCCAACGCACTTTTGGGCAGCACTTCATTCGCCTTTTTGAGCAAGCTTTGATGCAGTTTTTCCAGAATCGGTTTAGCCAATGTGTTTCTCTGAGTTTGTTTGTCTGCGGCAGACATCGTTTTAATTTGTTTCTCGACGCCATAGAGCTTGGCGATCTCATTCAAAATTGCGCTGATGGCCGGACTCTTTTTGCCTTTGGGCAACGATTTCTCCGCCTCAACAAATTTACGCCGCGCATGCGCCCAGCACAGGGCGTGCATCAGCTGCTGTGAGGCGACGACACTGTTGTAACCCGCATAGGCGTCTGTCATCAGAGCGCCGTGATAACCACTTAACAACTCAGCGGCCACTTCACTGCCGCGACTGCGGCTGTAGTGATACAAGGTAATGTCTTTGCCGTAGCGATTATCCTCATCAGGCGGGGCTAATGCGCGGCGGATCCACATATAGGATTTGCTGCTGGCCTGTTTGCCCTCTTCTTTGTTGACCTGCACCGTGGTCTCATCCATCAGGATCACGGGGGCCGCGCGCAGCGCGCTCTCCATCTGCTCAAGCACCGGATCAAGTGCCTGTGCGCTTTTGATCACCCAGTTGGCCAGGGTCTGGCGGGTGAGCTCAATACCGTGCCGATTAAATATCTTTTCTTGCCGGTACAGTGGCAAAGCATCTTGATACTTTGCAGTGATCACATAAGCGAGCAAGCCTGGTCCGGCATTACTTTTGGGGATCAGTGCCGGCACCCTTGCCGCAATCTGGACACCTTCCTCACACGCAGGGCAGGCATACTTGTAGCGGATATGTCGCTCAACAAACAGTTTCGCGGGCACATACTCCAAACGCTCGCTACTGTCAGCCCCAATACGGTTCTTCTGACAACCGCAGGCGCACACTTTGTCTGCGTCCGGGATATCCAGCTCAATCTCTACACGCGGCAATGACTCGGGCAGCGCTTTGCGGCCAGAGGTTTTACGACGCTCGTAGGTGATTGTGTGGGTGTCGTCTGAAGGGCTATCGATTGCGAGGCTGCCCGCTTCAATCTCATCGGGATCGGGCAACGAGCCCAGTGCGTCCACTTCGTTAAAAAGATCCGCCTGAGGATCATTCACGCGCTGCTCCGAGCGCGCGCCGTAGCCTTGGGCGCGCAGCAGGCGCAGTTTCTCTTCAAGCAAGGTGATGAAGTTGTCGCGCTGTGCCAGCTGTTTCTGGTGTTGTTGCAGCTTTTTTTCGAACAATAATTCGCGCGCCTGCAACGCTTGGCGCGCTTGTGCAAGCGCGCTGACCAGCTCGGTTTTGCTTAGGTTTTCCAATGAGTTAGCAGCGTTTTTCATGCCGTACATTATACCCGAAAGGGAAAGCTTACTCACTGATTTTGTTCATTAAATACTATGAGATTGAGCACTAAATTGCAGTGAGTGATGGGGTCTTACCCGATCGATATCCACGCCATCGAGAAGCCAGGATAACAGCTGCGGGCTCAGCTCATAAACATCACGACCCTCAGAGCGTGGCCAGCTAAAGCGCTGTTTCTCAAGACGCTTGTACCACAGCACAAACCCGTTTCGTTCCCAGTACAGCACTTTGACTTTGTCGCGTTGGCGATTAGAAAACACAAACAGCGCTGGCATAAACGGATCGAGCTCCAACTCCAGTTCCACCAGTGCGGTGAGTCCATTGATGCTTTTACGAAAATCAACGGGGCGCAAATACACATACACCTGATCGACCGGCCACTGGCGCGCTCTCATGCGCTCAGCGCTCGCAGCACCATTGGTAATTGGATCTCGGCAATGTTAAGCCACAGCGCTTGCCCGTTTGGCAGCTGTGTTTTAAGCTCAATGCGCAGATCCTGAGGCGGTGGCGGCAAAGAAAGCTTTACAAAATCAGTGCTATTTTTTGTAGCGGGCAGAGCCCCTTTGTCGCGCAGGGTTTTAACGGCGGCGTATAAACTCTGCGCACTAACATTGTTTTGCTGGGCCACTTCGCGAATCGATTGTTTATTTTGTTCGGCGCTCTGGATCAGCGACAAATAAAAGGACTGCTTCTTGGTTAGGTTCATGTGGAAATCCTCGTTTGAAAAAGGAGACCACATTACTGCAGACGGCAAACAATTTTTAGATGGGGTTTATCGAGCGCTTACGATTATTCTCACAATGCTCAAAAGTCTCTGAAACAAGAACCTAGGCTTTCCTCTTGCCCGTCTGGTCATGGTTTGACTGACATAAGAATGTCGCAACCTTCCCATTAATTTCGTTATAGCTCAATTTGACGGGTTGTCAAGTATTTGTACCTGTAATCCGTCCAGGAAATAATCGGTATTTTAGGTAGAGACTTTTATGATTGAATCACGAGGAGTGATCTATGAAAAAGTCTCGATTGTCAGACAATTAAGGCCTCGTGGTTGTGAACTCTCGATTTAGAGTATTAGCGGCCGCTGAATGTTGTCTACCACCCTTAGACCCTGGGTGACGGCGGTAGCCTCTCACAGCGCGTATCCCTTCGCCTTGTATTAGTACGGCGCACGTCTAGCGTGCACATGGATGTGCGCACCTTGGCGTCTCGCGCACTCTCCACCTCACTGCGAAGTTCGCAAGGCAGAGTAATTTATGACTCTAAAGATAAAACTTGTGTCCAATCACTTTCGCATTCAACTACAACCACCCTATTTTAGACCCTTTCCGAAGCGTTCCTGCAGGCGTCGCATGCCCCCGATCCAGCGGTCGTAGTCTGCTGCTTTGCGCTGCATATAGGTCAATACCTCCGGGTGCGGGAGCACTAAGAAGCGTTCCGTCGCAAGGGTTTCGATGACCGTTTGCGCCAGTTGCTCTGGTTCGAGCATGCCATCGACGCCGGCAGCGCCAGTGCCCCCAGCCGTCATTTGCGTGCGCACAGCTTGCGGACACAGGACGGAGACTTTGATACCCCGTGCCCCGTAAGTAATCGCTAACCACTCCGCAAAGCCTACTGCCGCGTGCTTAGTAACGCCATAGGGTGCCGAGCCAATCTGGTTGAGCAGGCCTGCCGCCGAAGCCGTATTAAGCAGATAGCCTTCGCCGCGCGCCAACATGCCTGGCAAGACTGCGCGAGAGGCATAGATATGGGCCATCACATTGATCTCCCAGATGCGCTGCCATTGTTCATTACTGACCTCTTCGCCGCCAGGTGTAAATATCCCCGCGTTGGAGCAGAACAAGTCGATGTGCCCAAACACCTCTAGTGTCTTTGCCACCAAGGCCTGTACCTCTGCCTCTACACTCACATCGATGACCATCCCAAGGGCCTGGGTCTGCCCGGCAATGCTACTGCGTACGGACTCGACGCCTGCTGCGTTGATGTCAGCTACCACTACCCCACGGGCACCCTCTGCGGCAAAGCGCTCGCATAGAGACCTGCCTATGCCGCTGCCCCCGCCCGTTACTACAACGATCTTTCCCGCTACGTCCATATTTCCCCCTAAGCAGTATTTAAAACTCGAAGTGACCCCTTTAGCTCTTGCTAAGCAAAGCTTGTAAGCGATCTCTGATGATTTCTTCAGCCTCGGCAACTATGCGCTCTACCAAGACCTTGCAACTGGGGATGTCATCGATCAAGCCGATCACCATGCCTGCAGACCACACGCCATGGTCTAGATCCCCGCTCTCGAATAGTTCGCGGCCGCGCACGCCCTTGACCAGTGGCGCAATTTCATCGAACTGCGTCTCGCCGGGCAGTGCTTCAATTTCCACCACCTTTTCGGCCACGGCGTTTTTGAACACCCGAGAAGTATTGCGCAAGCTGCGGAAGATCAGAGCGGTATCCAACTCACTCGCCTCCACCATGCGCTGCTTTACCTTCTGATGAATTGGCGCTTCCTGGGTCACCATAAAGCGGGTCCCCATATTGATGCCATCTGCACCCATGGCCAAAGCGGCCGCTAGCCCGCGACCGTCCCCGAAACCGCCAGAGGCGAGAAAGGGAATCTGCAGCCGTCGTGCCGCCAAGGGCAGCAGAATCAAATTGGTCACGTCGTCCTCTCCAGGATGCCCCGCGCACTCAAACCCGTCCACACTGACCATGTCGCAGCCCAGCGCTTGGGCTTTGAGCGCGTGTCGAATAGAGGTGCACTTATGGATAACCCTGATGCCGGCTTGCTTGAACTGCGGCATCCACGGCTCGGGATTACGCCCAGCCGTCTCGACTATGCCAACACCCGCTTGAACGATGGCGTCCACGTATTCCTCATAGGGAACCGGCTTGATGGTTGGCAAAATAGTGAGGTTTACCGCGAAAGGTTTATTCGTCATCGACCGGCAGCGGGCGATCTCTTTCGAGAGAGCCTCAGGGCTTGGCTGCGTGAGGGCCGTGAGGATTCCCAACGCCCCAGCATTGGACACAGCGGCGGTTAGTTCCGCGCGCCCAACCCATTGCATGCCGCCCTGCACAATTGGATGCTCTATGCCTAGCATTTGCGTGACTCGTGTTCTCATACTCCCCCCATATAGTAATGCCCTTCAGGCGCTCCAGCCTGCAAGAGCCTAAATCGAGCGCTGATTATAGACACAGAGTTGGGCGCCTTGAAACCCGCTACAAATCGTCACTTTCGGCATTTTTAACTTATGCTATATTCCTCTGCCGCAAAACCGACTACATTAGGCAGCGGCTAAAAAACTGAAACTCGGGAGAGTAAAATGTCTAGTCAACCCACTCATCGATTTGCGTCTTTACAACCTGCGCACGGCGCGACGCCCCGCCTGCTAGCCCTTTCCTGCGCCGTCGCGATTGCGACCCTCGCAAGCCCTTCTCTGCTTGCCCAAAACACCTCGGAACAGCGCGCTATAGAGGAGATCATCGTGACGTCGTCCACGCGGCGCCCCGAGTCTTTAGCGAACGTGAATGCCAGTGTCGGCGTGCTGTCTCAGCAGGAACTCACTCTCGTCTCACATCAACATATTCAGGAAGTTGCGAACCGTCTCGCGGGCGTGAATATTAACCGCAATAATGGTCAGGAGAGCCTAACCTCTATTCGCTCTCCCGTCCTAACGGGCTCGGGTGCCTGTGGCGCATTCCTACTCGCCGAACAAGGCATCCCCCTGCGCGCGGCAGGCTTCTGTAACGTCAACGAGTTATTCGACGCCAATACCGAAAACGCCTCACGTATAGAGGTAATCCGTGGCCCAGCCACCGCATTCTACGGCTCCAACGCAGTGCACGGCATGATTAACGTCGTTCTGCCGGACCCCAGTGCCGGTGGCGACCTGACTCTGGAAGCAGGCCCTAGAGGCACCACCCGTATCAACGGCACGTTCGGCATGGATTACGGCAATTTCAAACATATGTTCCTCGCCAACGGTACTAGTGAAAATGGCTATCGCGATAACAGCGGCTACGATCAGCAGAAGCTATCATGGCGCTATCAGTATGAGACCGATGGCGGCACGTTGCTCGACGGCGGGTTTACGCTCACCAACCTTAATCAGGAGACTGCGGGTTACGTCGAGGGCACAGATTCCTATAAAGACGACGACCTCAGGACCACGAACCCAAACCCACAAGCCTACCGAGACAATCAGAGCTTCCGTGCGTATACGCGCATCAGCAAGAAGCTCGATAATGGCTGGGAATTGGTAGCAACACCCTATTACCGCAATACCGATCTAGTATTCATCCAACACTTCTTGCCTGGCGCCCCAACTGAGGACAATAAACACAGCAGTATTGGCCTGCAGTTCGCTAGTTATAAAGACATCAGCACCAACACCATGCTCTCCATTGGCGTCGATACCGAAATCACTCAAGGCGCGTTGTCGCAGGGGCAGCCTGGGCCGACCGTTGGCTCTGCATTCCTCGTCGGCACCATCCCTGCGGGCAAGCACTACGACTACGAAGTCGATGCCACACAAATTGCTCCTTTCGCGCACCTACAGCACTACTGGGAAAACGGTTTCGATATCTCCCTTGGGCTGCGTTATGAGCGCATGGAATACGACTATAACAACAACATGTTAGATGGCCGCACCCGTGACAATGGCAAGCCCTGCGGCTTCGGCGGCTGCCGTTATAACCGCCCCGCGGACCGCAGCGACAGCTTCGGTAACTGGGCACCTAAGTTCGCCCTGCGTTATCAGTTCAACGAGACTTACAATGCACAACTGCGCCTTAACAAAGGCTATCGCGCGCCACAGGCAACGGAGCTGTACCGTTTGCAGAACAATCAGAGCGTCGCTGACCTCCAAGCCGTTGAAATCGACAGCGCCGAAATCGGTCTAGGTGGCGCAGCCGACGCATGGAAGTACTCCATCACAGCCTATTACATGGACAAGGCCAACGAGATCATTACAGACAGTAATCGTCTCAATCTCAATAATAGCCACACGAAGCATCGTGGCCTTGAGCTCTCTGGCGCGTTGGATCTGACTGATCAATGGCGTTTATCCGGTGCCTATAACTTTGCTCGCCACACCTATGAGAATAACGAATTCTCCGGCGGGGTGAACATCAATGGCAACGACGTCGATACTGCTCCACGCACGTTTGGCAGCGTCCAGTTGCGCTGGCAACCCATGGAGAATCTGTTCTCTGAATTGGAATGGGTGAACTCCGGCAAGTACTACACTAACCCTGAGAACCTAAACGAGTACTCAGGGCACGACATCTTCAATCTGCGCACTCGCTGGCAGGCCACAAGCGATATTACGCTTGCCCTAAATATTTTGAACCTGACTGACGTGAAATACGCAGAGCGTGCAGACTTCTCATTCGGCAGAGATCGTTACTTCCCAGGAGAACCAGTACGTGCGTTCGTCTCAGTGAATTGGAAGTTCCGTTAATGCTCCGTTAGAAGTATTTCCCGTCCTCACACAAAAAAGCCCGCGGCGTCGCAAACACCGCGGGCTTTTTTGTTTATAATCTGCCTCACCCCTTTGAAGCGAATAGTCCATGACCGTGCCTACCAGCCATGATCAGATGCTCCAGAAAATGCTGCGCTTCTTTAAACAGACGCAGGCGTTCGAGCGTCGCCCTATTCGGCACCCCGATCAAACAATCAACCGCCTAATCTCTTCCACGGAGTTGCCAGCAAAGAGCTTTCGCCGTGCGGCAGTGCTCATTCCAGTCATTACCGATCTGGAGGAGGCGGCTATCGTGTTGACTCTGCGCACTGAGCATTTGAGCAGCCATCCTGGGCAAGTAGCTTTTCCTGGCGGCACTGAAGACCCAGGTGATGCGGGGCCGGTGCATACCGCTTTGCGTGAGAGTGAAGAGGAGATTGGACTGCCCGCCGATGCAGTGCGGGTGATTGGCAGATTGGGAGAGCTACTCATGCCCTCTGGCTATTGCGTGACGCCAATCATTGGTTTGCTCTCAGCTCACACTCCATTAGTTGCCTCGCCTCGAGAGGTAGCACATATCTTTCGTGTCCCCTTAAAATTGGCGTTGGACCCTGCACAGTATCAACGTTGCAAGGTGACTTATCAGGGGACGCAACGAGAGATACTAGAGATGCACTTCGAGTCTTATCGTATTTGGGGTGCCACCGCCGCGATACTTCATCATCTGGCCTGCGAGATACACGCGATAGACACCTAGGGAGCCTCTGAACAACTCTGATATATCTCTGGCCTTCAGGCAATCGTGCTGACAAGGCGCGTTTTTGAAGGCATGCGTCGGCCTGTCGAGAAAACGTAACGCAGGCAGCACGATTGCCT
>Ga0335398_10003116_pt1 | contig 24863 bp, 22 predicted proteins | sample BON03_FD_205742 | JGI IMG/M metagenome (GOLD analysis project Ga0335398, IMG submission 205742) | Freshwater microbial communities from Lake Bonney liftoff mats and glacier meltwater in Antarctica - BON-03 (spades assembly) (version 2) | ecosystem: Environmental > Aquatic > Freshwater > Ice >... | reverse complement strand
ACTCGCACATGTCGATCATGTCAGCGGGGTTGCCGGTACGTCTGCTGTAGTTAAGGCCCCCGTCCACGGATATGGCTCCACACTTGCAGGTAACAAAGTCATGGCGGTGCTTAGAGACGATCAAGTCCCCACACTTCTTACACTGTGCTGCATTACGCACTAATCTGGGTTCAGTCATCTGTTTCTCCTTGCCCCACAAGATGGGTGGGTTAGTGTGTTCATAAAGACCTATTAGGCGCTCGAGCGTCCACACGTCCTCTGTCTTTAGTTTAGCTAGCCACCGTGAAAACCTCTCCCAGTCTCGATCGTGCATGGGGGACAACGCTATCTCGCTGGGGTATCCTTCTTCCCCGTGGATATCTATCCGACCTGCCGCCCAGCAATCACCATGCGCTTTAATCCAGTCCTCATTGATCGGCCCCATCCAGTTTGTAGAGTAGGTAATCATGTGTTTCTCTCCTTTTAGTCTATCTATTGATATACACACTGCTCTCTCATGCTTCTGTATCAATTGTCATTCTTCTCCTTGATCTTGGCTTTCTGCTTTATTCATTACTATCACCCATCTCAAACCACTCCCAGACCAGCGCATCAATGGCGGTCTCTATTTCTTGTTTGATCATGTTCTCGTTGGGCGTGTCGGTGTACTTATGGGCGCGGTTCCAGCCGCGCATGATGCCATCCTTGATGCACATCTCCAGCACTAAATAAGGTTTGGGTTTCATTTTTTTCTCTCATTCTGGTCATTTAACTGGTTTGTGAACACTTTTATGCACACTTTTATGCACATAAATGCACACAAAACATACACTTTTGGTAACTTTATGTAGACTTAACCCAAAATACGCTCGTACTTCAGGTCAGTGCCGTTGAGCGCGTCTAGATCTTCTTCAGACAGCTCAGTGCCATCGGTATAAAAGCCACGGCTGAAGTAAGCGTCACAAAAGTCAGGGTAGTCGCGGTAGTCGATACCATCAATCTCCAAGGTGCAGTAGTCAATGCTCCGTTCTTCGCGGACCAAGTCGCGTAGGTCGTCAATCACGGCCATGGTGGTGCTGCTCAGGTTGTCCTTGGTCTTTAGTTCGTCAATCGCGCGCATGAGTGTCTGTACGTTCATTTCTTTCTCCAATCAGTATGTTGTTAGTTGCTTGTCAGTTGCTTGTCGGGACGTTTGCTTCTTCGCTTAATGAGGACATGCTCTTGTAGTACGCCCATTTGGCGAGCGTCTCAGGGTCCTCGCTTGGTGGCGTCCAGCCATGGCGGCGAAACAACGCCAAGACATCTGTCTGGACAGCGGGTGTGTAAGCTTGGTGTTCGTCTTTGAGTACCATTTCTTTCTCCTGTATGGAAGGTATGATTAGTAGCAGGTGGTGGTGCAGTTGCCCTCGTAACAACAGGTTTGGCAGAGGATAACTTTGCCCTCTGGTGTGACAACACGGGTGGAAGTGCACTGAGCATAGACGGCGCCTGCAAAGAGCAAGCAAAATACGCCAAAAGCAACTTTCTTCATTTCTTTCTCCTCTCTAAAGTTTGTTCAACTCGGTCGGCCCACTTGTTAAGAGCAACTAAAGTTTGTTCAACTCGGTCGGCCCATTTGTTAAGAGCAACATCGGTACGCGACAAAGCCAATTTAAAACAAGAAATCACAAATGCCAAGGGTAAAAACGCCACATAGAAAAATAAAATCACCCAGATAGATGCGATAGTTAAAAGCTTCATGATAGTGTCTCCTGTATTTCGTCCTCTAAATTAATCAAAGCGGACTCGCTTAAAGCGCCCAGCACACGCACCTTGCGGGGCTTCGTGGCCCGTGGGCCGTGAACCAAGATATACGCATCGGTGATATCAATCTGTTGCGGCAGATCAAAGTCAGGGTCCTGTGGTAGTACGCTATAGCGTACGTGAATGTCGAAGAGGACTTGTGATTCAAAAACGTGGGACATATATCTTTCTCCTGGGTGCTGTGGGCTCGGGTTTGTCTGGTGCGGGGGGTTCTGCCACGACGGTGCTCTTGTCCACGGGTCCTGTCAGTGGGGGCGGGATCAAAAGCTCTTGAATCGTGGGCCGTGGGGTTTTGGCCAATGCCAAGGCCAGCGCTTCGGCCTTTGCTTTAGCGCGCGCCTTAGCGGTCACGGGCTTGCGGCGTTTGCGCTTGTCGCGTGCGCCCTTGGGGCGACCCATTTTCTTAGGTTGGGGTGGCACTAACTCGAAGGTCTCCGCGCCTGGTGAGGCTTCTTGCAATAGCCGGTTGAACTCTCGTTCAATGGCGCCCATGGCAGCGTGGCCGATGGTGCAGTCCAGATAGTCTTTTATCTCGCGCAGCATGTTGTAGTGGTCACGGCGGATCATGATCGTGATCCACGGTTCGCGGCGCTTGCTCGGTGACGTTGGCTTCATTAGCCAATTGGCGCGTGCATATTTTCGTTTGTCGTAAGTCACACTTTCTCCCCCTCAACCACACTTATGATACATATATCCCGCTATGATATACCCAAAAAAAAACCCACGCAAGGCGTGGGCAAAAAGTCCCTGTTAGGACTCAAGGAGAATTACCATTGCATTATACTGCTTCTCCCCACGAAGGTCCAATTTCTACATCAACGCGTGAGGGTACTTCCAAATCTGCGGCTTGGCACATGAGTTGTGCGGCCTCCTCGGCTTCCTCTCGGTTGTTGACACTGAGGGCAAGTTCATCATGCACTTGGAGCAGGATATTAAAGCCCGCTTTGTGTAGGCGGAGCATGGCCGCTTTGGTCTGGTCGGCGGCCGAGCCTTGGATCAGGCGGTTCAAGCCCTTGTAGGTCATGGCGCGTTTGACTCGTGGGCCGTATTCCACGACGGCTTGCTCGTAGGGGAGCGCCTTGTTGATGCCCCACGCCACGGGCTCAAAGAGCGGGAAGCGGCACTTCCTGCCCAGTAGTGTGCGAATGCACCCACCGGATGCCGGATGCTCAATGCGACGCATGACGGCGTCAATCGTGCCGCGCAGGAACGGGACCTTGGTGTGGAAGTCTCGAATGATTTCTCCAGCCTCATCAACAGGTAACCCAAGCTGTGCGGCAATTTTATTCTTCCCGGCGCCATAAGTTATGGATAAGCCCAAAACTTTCGCTTGTTTACGGTCAATGCCTGCCATGTCCGCCACCATCTGGTGGAAGTCGGTGTCCGGATCCTCTTGGTAGCTCTGCATCACCTTGTCTACGCCAGGTAGCCCGAGCAGTGAGGCGTAGTGCACAAGGATCCTTGGCTCCTGTGAGCTGAAGTCATTAGACGCCCACAATTGGCCGTCTTCGGGCAAGAACAGGCCTCGGATAGCGGGTCCGATGACCGGATGCCGTGCTGGCACCTGCTGGAGGTTGGGAGAAGCCATACTGTTGTGGTGTACGATGCCTCCTGCTACGTAACTGTGATCTTCTTCGACTTCAATATCCCAGACACGTGCTTCTCCCATAACGAGAATTTCTCTGACTTTGGATGATGAATACGGGCATGTCCCTTGGTCGTCACTAGTGCGAGGTTGTGTATCTCGTCCGCAGTGTATGCTTTCACCACTTCCTGTACGAGTTGGGTGTTTTTTAAATCGGCTTTGCTGATCGACATTTGAAAATATCTCCTCACCTTGTTTGATATCACGTAGGTGTTTCCACCCACTCTTAGTAAGCATTCTGTGTCCTGCGGTGCAGGTAACAGATGCGCCGTTTTCAAGGGTTATTTTGAGCATTTGCTCAGTCCCCTTTAAAAACTTCCTAAGAATCTTACGATAACGACCACAGTGTGTCAATATCAAATCATGCCCAGATGGGGTGTAGTCTTCTATACGAAAATTTCCACGAGAGGTCTCTAGAATGGTATCCCCATGAATACAAAGGCGTCCTGTGACCGTGCCACCGTCATCGGAGCGCAGTTGGTTGACATGAGGGTGGATGCGTCCGTCAGCAGCAGAGAAGTCTAGATACGGTTGCAGGAACGTGCCATAGGTTTTGTTGATCTCGCGCGCCTCCACAATAAGCTTTGCCAATGGGTGTTCGCAGGTCTCGAGAAACGTTTTGGTAAAGCTTGGCAGGTTGGTCTTGGAGCGCGGGTACTGAATGCCCTGCTTGTCAAAGGCAATGGCGACACTCGCCGCGGCCCAGATGTCCACGCCCACGCCTACGCTCTTCTTGATCTCGGCCATGATCTTCTTCTCGCGGTCCTGCATCTGGTCAATGAGCCGTGATGCTTTATCCCTATCGAATTGGATACCCTTATAGGTTAAGTCTATCAGTACAGGCAGCAGTTCTGTTTCAAGATCGAAGATGGATTCCACTTCTTCGCGGCGCAACAGTGTCTGGAAATGGTGCCAGAGCTTGAGCGTCAGTGCCGCGTCCTGCTCGGCGTAAGCGCCCACGTACATGGCTGGTAGCTTCCACATGTCCTTCTTAGGATCTACCCCAAAGTCTGCGGCGGCTTCACGTAAACCCTGCTCTGATTTCGTTTGTTTGAGGTATTCGAACCCCAACGCATTCAGTGAGTAAGAGAACCGATTCTCGTCCAAGACAGCTGCGGCCAGCATGGTATCGATTACCCTACCTTTGATTTCGAATCCCTGAGCCTTGAGCCACCCACAATCGTAGGCGGCATTGTGCATGATTTTGTCGCATGGAAGCAACAGTACCTGCTTGATGAAGTTCTCGACGATGCGCTTGTCAAGGTTGCCGCCCCCTTGGTGGGCGACGGGGTAGTAACCCTGCCACCCGTCCACGGCCACCGCGTAGCCGATGATGTAGCCGTCCTTACGGGGCCAACCTGGACCGTACTTTTCTAGATTAGGGTCACAGGTTTCCAAGTCAATGGCGATTTCTTTCGCCTCAGAAAGATCGGGAAAACCCTGAGGGGGCATCCACTCAGAAGGTGTAGGGAAAAGCGACATTGTTTTGATCACAGCATGAATCCTCTTCGTACGTTCTTAGGGTAAACGATATGTAAAGCCTGCCTGGTTCGCGTCATGGCCACGTAGTGCAACCGGTTTAGGGCATCAGGGTCGGTGTCGTACAATTTGGCAAACCGTCCTGACAGGTCCGTGATCAGTAAAACGTTGTCCGCTTCCCCGCCTTTAGCGCCGTGGATCGTGGACAGTTTGATTTGAGCCTCGCTACGCAAAGCGGTCTTGCGTCGCAGTAGAGCGATAATGTACTCGCGTTTGTCCTCCCCAATCTTGGTCAGTGCTTCGTGCCAGATCTTATTGGTCAAAAGACCGTGGGCCTTGGTCAGTGAGTTGTGGGTATAGAGCGCCTCTGGATCAGCCTTTGATAGCGTCTTGTGGCCCCGTGCGATATAAGCAGAACCGAGGTACTTGTAGATCTGTTTGGCCACAGTGAGAGGGATTTCTTTACCCTTTCGCAACGCTTCCCATCCCAGCACGGCGGATAGGATGCTCTCAGAAATGCTTTTTTGGCCATTGCGCTCAAACAAAAGCCCTTGCGACTTGATCCAGTCGTACAACCCGTTAAGGGTGTAGTTGGCAGCGGCCAAGATAAGCCATTGGCCTTTAGAGATGTCCACGTCTGTGGCATCATTGTAAAACAAAACATGGCCATCGTAGTCGCGGGGCTCCCAGACCTTGGGTTGTCGTTTGCGAATGCGGCGCACGACTTGGTCGGCTAGCTTGTGGACTCGAGCGGGTACGCGGTAGGAGTGGTCAAGGACCTTGACTTCGCCAGGCAGGGCTAGAAAGCTTTGCACATCCGCCCCCGCCCAGTTGTAAATGGCCTGATCGTCGTCACCGGCGATGTATATACGTTGGCTATACATGATCAACTGCTGCACCAAATTCCACTGTAGGCGCGAGAGGTCTTGTGCTTCGTCAATGATCAGCACCTCGAGCCGCGGTAAGCGCTTCGGATCCTCGATCAAACGCTCAAGTAAATCCGTGAAGTCCATCAGACCGTTGCTTTGTTTGTATTGGCGATAGCACCGTTCAACGTACTCTAAGTGATACCATTCGATTTCCATGTTGCTTTGGTTGTAGTACGTGCGCAGGTCTTGCCCACGGATACGGGCAATGTTTATTTCGTTTAGCACTGGGTGGTCGGTGTGGATGATGTACTCTTCTTCGCCCTTTTCAATGGCAAGTTCCAAACCGGCTGACTTGGCAAAGTCGAGATACTGCTGCGGGGACATCAAGTCCTTGTTGCCAACGCCCAAGCACTTGTACGCCAAGCTGTGTAGCGTCCTAAACCACGGGAAGTCCAAGTCTGCGTTGAGCTCAGTGAACTTCACTTGCGCGCGCTCCCGAGCCTCGGTGGCAGCTTTACGTGTGAACGAAAAGTAACCCACCTTGCTCGAGGGCACGCCTTGCGCCAGTTCCTTCTCCATGATGTTCAGAAGGTAGGTCGTTTTGCCAGTGCCTGGTGGACCGAAGACCTTCTGAACATGCCGCTCTTTCTGTATGGTTGCGGTCATCAGAATGGAGACTCCTCTCTTGACGTCGGTGTCTCAAACGGCGCGTCTTGCTTGGCAAATTTAGGCATACGCCAAACACGGGTCGTGCGGCTTTTCAAGTACATGCTGACAGGATCTCCACCAACCTCACGCAAGCGCTGTGCAATCTTAGGCGCGGTCAGCGCCATGAAGTTATTGCGACGCAAGAACGTCTCAAGATCCTTCATCCGAAAGTACACCATGCCCTCTTGGTCATCCGTCCAAGGCCTGCCCATGAGCATTTCTTCACGGTCAAGGGCTTGTTGCATGTGCGTGGTAAATTCTTCTACCAAGTCCATGAACCGACCCGTGACGCTTGTATCCTCGGAGGCTTCAACAATCTGTTCAAGCTCCACCATCTCCCGCAAGAGTGCGTTAAGCATGGCTTCCCAGTCTTGCTTGCGCAAGGTCGGGGGCAGCATGTTAATACGCTCAACACACGTCTTTTGAAACGAGGGCTGGTTAAAGAGCGAGTCTGTTTCTAGTTCTAAGCGCTTGCCATTGATATCCAAGAACCAAAGAGGCGGCTCACTGTTGTACTTAGACAACGAACTGATCTGTGGGGCATCAGGCGCGTCTGCACCAATACCGAATTTGCGTGTACGACAAAGACCACTGTTGCAAAACGAATTCAGTGGGGCGTCCTTGCACTTGTACTTGTACTCTTTTTTGCCCAACTGCTTTGACACAAGTTGAAGTTCTGCCACACCAAGTGGTGGGTCAAAATACTTCATGTTGTATTCCATCAGCTTGTCTTCCCACGCGGTGGGTGCGGCACGCTTTAAGTAAATGCCGACGTTAAACAAACCATTGTTGCGTGTGCCTTCAGGAAAGCCTTGTGCACACAAAGCCTGTAGGCATGGTGGACCTTCCTTTACCGCTTGCTCGGCTTGCTTAGGCTCTTCAGGAAAGTTCAACGGTGCTTGCTGTACGTACATATCGTATAGCGCGTAGAACTGCTCCAAAGTGGAGGCTGTGCCGTCATCATTGATGCAGTAGCGCAAGCCCTCTTCCCCGCCAAAGTAGGGCAGATTCAAGAAGTTGCCAGTGTCACCTCGCTCCACCAAGATCTCGGATTGCTTTGGAAATATCTCTCGCCCCGATTCACCCAACTGGGCGGCGGCAGCCTTCAAGTAACGTTGCATGTCCGCGGCGGGCACAGGCTCTGCTGTAAACAAGAAAACATGAGCGCCACCCGACTTGCTACGGCACACGACCATAGGCAACTTTAACGAGCGGACACGGGTAATCAGGCCTTTAAGGTCGAGCGGATATTGATCAATGTCAATACAACCCCAGATGCAACTATTGTCTGCACGAATTGGGATAATGCCTAAACTCGGTTCGGCGCCCTCGAGGTGCTTGACCCAGAGTTCGTCAATGGGGGGCTTGCGCACAACAACGGCTTTGCCGGCTTGCTTGCCATTGCCCTTAGCCCCTTCTATCTTGTATGTTCCGTAAGCGATATCTAAGCCAGAAAAAATCGCTTTAAACCGTGTGATGTCGGTCATTCTCTTTCTCGTTGTAAAAGTCGGGGCTTGCGCCCCGACCCATGGCTTAGAAGGGAGTGCTGTCTGCTTGTGCTGCTGTTGCTTCGTCGTGATGCTTTACCTTGACATCACCACTTGACACGGATGCAGCAAATGCTTTGGCTGCTTGGTACAGGTTAACATCTTCAAGTGCACCGATACGCTCGACTTCCCAACCAAACCACTTGCCCTTGTCATTTGACTCCGCAACCGTGGTTAGACGGTAGATCTGCGAGTAAATGGGAGGCGTGTACAAACCATTCTTGCCGGGCATCTTGACTGACATTGCCATGCTGTTCCACTTGCGCGACTTTTTGAGTTGCGTGGATTTCATAACAATCAAAGCAGGTTGGGGAACGCCATTATCATCGACCATCATGACGTAATGATTCGCCGTGTTTTCGATGTAATTACCGTTGTCCAAAAAGTCCTTGCTTTCCCCCGGCTCACGATGCGTCTTTGACAACACATCGCTAGTGCTAGGATGAATGGCGATTGGCGCACCACTGCCGGAACCGCGTGGCGCCCACTCGATGTACACACGGGTGTACGAGCATGAAATTACATTGATACCTTTCTTACCATCATATAGCTCACCTGTTACGGTGTTGTAAATCATGCCAGGAATTGCTCCCTCAACTTCTCCTACCTCAGGCGAGGTGTTGGTCAGTAACCGCAGGAACGGAAGCGCAAAGTCTTCCTGATTCATGTTGTCAAAACCAGCGTGAGCGTCTTGCTCAAAGTCTGACATGATTGCCAATGCGTTGGCGTCGTCTTTAACTGCAATATTTTTGCTCATGATCCGTGATCCTTGATTCATTAAGATTTGATAGTTGCTTTTTGGCCGATGTACACGCCAAAGAGATCAGTTGGGAACTCGTTGCCTCGTTCCACTTGTTCACGAACCCAAGCTTTTAAGGTCATGGGTTCGATCTTCTCAGCTTGATCGGCAGGAAAGCCTTTCTCGCCAAGTAGATTCAATAGGCCATTGCAGAGCTCATCTTCACCGCGGCCAAAGCGTACAGAGACCGTGTTCTTGATGATATCGTCAAAGCCATTTTGTCGTAGCCACGCATAAGCTTCTGCGCGACGTGCCTCAGAGATAGAGGCGCTGTAGAAGGGCTTTACATCAATGCTTGAGCCGTCTTCCATGCGGAAGGACTTCATGCCGATGCTGGCCAATGCTTCTGGGATTGTTTCTTCGGTGAGTTTACGAAACTGCTCTTTGCGTTCTTTAAAGACACGCTCAAGGTCCTCAATCTCACGTTGCAAACCCTTAGCGCGTTTGCCAAGAGCCGCGATGCCTGCGATCTGGTCGTCTTGCACTTGCATGACGCCTGCATCTTCTTCGAACATGTTAGAAATCGTCATAGTTTTCTCCTTTCTTTGAGAATAAGTCTACCTGTATTGGGATGTACCGCTTGTCAAACCTGTCCCACTTTAAACACCGATACCGACCACCGTTAAGCGATGCGGCTGTTGCACACACGACACCGATTGCTGTTGGGTCGCCGATAAGCAGAAGATAATCGTCATCGCAGAATTTTTCAAGCTTTCTTTTTATGCGGCGAATTGTTGGCGCAATAGAAAAAGCAATCTGTGCGTTAGGCGGCAGAATTGTTAAGATATCACCAAACGCAAGTGCGCTTGAAATGTTGTGTTGCGCCGTCTCGGATACGACGTATACAGTAGCCACCTTGCTTTCTCCTTTCTAAAGATGAAACCGTAGTGTATACTTTCTTTTGTCGGGGCGCAAGTTCCCTCCAGAGAAAGAAAGAAGATGACAACTGAATTTTTGGATACCTATCCATACAAGAACCCACCCTTCCTGCATCAAAAGGCTTACCTAGAGCGGTTCTGGGAAAAGCGACTGTCCGCATTATTTGCCGACATGGGTACGGGAAAAACGTACATGGTCATTAATAATTTTGCGATGCTCTATGACCGTGGCGAGATCAATGCGGTGGTGATTGTGGCACCCAAAGGCGTGTACCGTAACTGGTCTAGGCTGGAGATCCCCAAGCACATGCCCGCGCACATTGAATACCAAATGGCGCTATGGACACCCACGCCAACCGTGGCGCAGGACAAGGCCATGTACGGGCTCTTTGGTATCACGGATGACTTGAAGATTTTGGTCATGAACATCGAGGCGTTTTCAACAGAGAAGGGCACGAAGTTTGCTTCGCGTTTTTTGTCTGCGCATGACGCGTTTATGGTCATTGACGAGAGCACGAGCATCAAGAACCCTACTGCCAAACGTTCTAAGAACGCTGTTAAAGCGGGGCGCTTGGCGCGTTATCGACGGATCATGACGGGTTCGCCTGTTACCAAGAGTCCGATGGACTTGTTTCAGCAGTGCGGGTTCTTGTCCTATGACCTGCTTGGGCACACGAGTTACTACACGTTTCAAAACCGTTATGCGATTATTCAAGAACGTAAACTTTCGTCGCATTCTTTCCGACAGGTCCTGGGCTACAAAAAGCTAGACGAGTTGCAGGAAAAGCTCACCCAGTTCTCTTTTCGAGTGACCAAGGACGAGTGCTTGGACCTGCCGGATAAGGTCTTTTTGCGCCGCGAAGTTCGCCTGACTCATGAGCAATTGAAGTTGTACCAACAGATGCAAAAGCAGGCCATGGCGGCCTTGGCAGGAGACATCTCAAGCACGGTCAATGCGTTAACACAAATCATGCGTTTGCAGCAGATCGTTTGTGGCCACATCACGATGGACTCTGGTGAAGTTGTGGCGCTTGAGAACCACCGCATGGATGAGCTAATGGACGCCATCGCGGAGTCGCAAGGCAAGATTATTATTTGGGCGCACTACCGCCACGACATTGCGGCTATCCGTGTGCGACTGCAAAAGGAATACGGCATGAACGCCGTGGCCACGTACTACGGTGACACGCCTGATGAGGAACGTCCCCTGATCGTGGAGCGGTTTCAAGACCCGAAGAGCGAGTTGCGGTTCTTTGTTGGGCAACCGCGAACAGGCGGCTATGGCTTGACGTTAACCGAAGCGCACACCATGATTTACTACTCCAACGGGTATGACCTAGAGGTGCGGTTGCAGTCGGAAGCCCGCATTGACCGTGCAGGACAGGTTAACAAAATGACTTACATTGATCTTGTCGCACCAAACACGGTGGATGAGAAGATTGTAGATGCGTTGATAAAAAAGATGGATATCGCCAACGAAGTAATGGGGGAGAAGGCAAAAGAATGGATCAAGCACAACAGTTTCACTGCTTACAGAGAAAAAGATACCGCTATGAGCATCTTCAGAGAATAGACGCGCCCGAGGGCCGTCGTTATGTCTACGGGGAACAGAAGCTGCCGAGCGTGACCAATATCCTGTCGTCTACCAAAGACCGCAAGGAGCTTGACGCGTGGGCCGCGAGGGTTGGACCAGAGAACGCGGAGCGTATTAAGAACGAGGCGGCCACGGTTGGCACACACATGCACAACGTGATTGAGCGAATGCTCGCGCACCGCGACCTACCGCGTGCGACAAACCTGACCATGACCAAGGGTTACGAGATGGGGTATAAGCTCGTGAACACGTTCTTCCCGAACGTGCAGGAGGTGTGGGGCTCAGAGGTGGCGTTGTATTACCCAGAGAAGTATGCGGGGACGACTGACATGGTGGGGGTGTATCGTGACAAGCCCGCGATCATTGACTTTAAGCAGTCTACGAAACCGAAGCGCCGCGAGTGGATTGAGGATTACTTCCATCAGTTGGCCGCGTATGCTTTAGCGCACGACATGGTTCACGGCACTGACATTGATTACGGTGTGGTGTTGATGGTGGTGCAGGACGGCTCGACGATGGAGTTTAGTACGGCAGGGCGCGAGTTCCAGCAATACAAACAGGCATGGATGAAGCGCGTGGAGCAGTTTTACGCCAAGTAATTATTTCTTAGGCTTCTTAGCTGTTTTAGCAGATTGCTTAAAAGCGGCTGCGGTAGGCGCGCCCTTTGTGCCAGGCTTTCGCATCTTCTCCTTGCTACCTGCTGCGATGCGATCTTTCTTTGCTTTAATATTTGCGTATAGACCTTTCATTTACTGCTCTCCTTGGTTTTCTTCGCCTGTTGATAATCCCATTATACCCGCGGTGCCTGCTGCACCTGCTCCGATTTGGAACAGTGGCTGACCTTGTGAGGAGACTTTTTCTTTCATCTCGGCCGGAACATCCATAGACCAAACTTCCACGTCACCACCGGGTGCATTCATCATTGTCTTATTTACTTTGACATCATATTGCTTACCTAACTTCTCTAGCTTCTTGGGCAACATTTTGTCGTAGAAGCCTTTCATGCCCTCACCACCTACTTGTAGATCTAAGCCAGAGTAAACGTTTAGTTTTCGGTCTTGTTCGAGTGGGGAAGCATTCTTAACAATTTTATTTGCCATTTCTTTTCCAACAAGATCTTCCATTTCTTCTGCGGAAATCCTCGGCTGAAGGTACCCGTTATAAATAGTGCTTTCTTTATTATCCAAGACCACTAATTGATACTTATCTCCCAATCGCTGTGCTCGAATTTGACTAATCTGCTTGCTTAAACCATACCGCTCAGCTTGTGTCTTACCTGTGGTAAACGCAATCTTGTCGTAGCCCTCATCGCCTGCCATCTTGATAGCACGCTTTAGGGTCAGCTCGTCCCACGTTGTTTTGAAGGGCGCGTCGGGTACGCCTCCCTCTTGATGTAGTAGACTACTCCATTTAGCCTCAAGTTTTGTAGCATGTGTGGCAAGTGCTTTAATTTCTTCATTCATTGTTATAAATTTTGTCATTTCAGAATCAGGCAATGCATATGCTTCCTCAAGTAAACGGGATCTTTTTTGGGTTGTTGCCGTTAATTCTCTTTCAACTTGTGCTCTTTGGGATCTTTCGTTCCCTGTTCTATACCCCTTCTTCCTGCCTGCCTGATGCCAATCCGATTGGATTTCCTCGATGAACAGCGTAGGCTTACCGTCTACTACACGGTCATTTAACCGCATGTGGGCGAGGATGTTTGGTTGGTCAAAATGAGAAGAAGTGTAATTCCCTGCAGAAGCATCGCTCATCGGAATTTGTTCACCTGAATTTTTCCAATTCCTCATTGCATCTCGCCTAGCATACGCGATGGCTTCTGGAGTAGTGTAGCCATTAGAGGAGTTTAAGTATCTTTCATTAAAATAAGAATCAAAGTCAGGAAAATTAGCGGGAGTTTTTTCTGGCAAAGTCAACATCACCTCACGGTAATTTTCCCCGCCGGGTATGGTTTGTGCACTAAATTTAGGTGGAGATCTAAGTTCTGGAAGTTTATATACAGCATCCGCTTCCATGTCTCGTTTGTTTAATATCTTATCTTGGATAGCAAAAGCTCTATCCATCTCTATATCATCTTTGCTTTCATGTATTGCTTTTCGTGTGCGAGCTAAGTCCGGTTTATACCGATTAAATATCTCCTCCCTAGCTGCCATACCTTTTGGGTCAGGTGGAAGTTGTTTCTCGCTCAACGTAACCTCTTGCACCTGCACGCGGTTCGTGTTTAGGTAGTCTTCAATCTCTGCCTTCGTTACTGTAGGCTTGTTGGCCAAGAAAGTATCTAGCCCTGTGTACTGGATTTCCTCTGGCTTAACACCAGGCGTCTTTTGTAGCTGTGCCAAGAACTGTTGTCCACTGCCTTTTTGCTGTGGGTTATCCAAGATGGCTTTCTCAACCTGTGAATAAAAACCTTGCTCACTGACTTTAGGAAGTTTTTTCAGCGCATCACTTGCTGTCATGCCACGTTGAATGGCTCGTGGGGCTTTCATCACGCTTCCGATTGCAGCACCCGCAACAGGAATCGTCATTGCGAGATCACCCATGGCGCCTAAGCCCTGCATGGCCGCGGTGCCATAATTGCCTTGTCGGAAGTTCTCCACGGCGCTCGGTTCCATGCCGCCTTCCATTGACGGGAACTGTCCAAAGTAGTCCGCGACTCCCGCACCGGGCGCAAAGCCTAAGCCCACAAGACCCGCTTGCTTGCCCAAACGAGCAAGGTCCACGGCGCTTGATGTTTGCTTAGGCGCCACGTAATCCCGTGCGCGGTCCGGGAACAGGTAGTCTGCTTTAGGGGGCAACACTTCCCCACCCTCTTGGAACTTCGGCAGCATCTCGAACATCTGGCGCGCGTAGGACTTATCACGGGCCGCGGGCCGTTCTTCTGGTACAAAGGTGCCTTGGCTGGGGTAAGCGCTTGGCACACCAGGCATCGTGGAGCCGTAGTAATAAGCCTTGTCTTCAGGAGTCGGGAATAACGCTTGTCCTTCTTGCGACTCCAAGAAATCCTTGTTCCGTGCAGCGTACATCTGCGATGCTGTGGACATTTCCGCCCCAAATTCTAGCGGGTTCGTCAGGGCATAACCATCGCCCAAGGCGGCTAACATTTTGGTGTCGCCCGACTTCCGTGCCTCTTCAAGTAGTGTGCCGGCACGCGCCATAACGGCTTCTTCGCGCTCACTAGCAGGCGCTAACTTACGTGCCCCAAAGCCTATCCGGCCATACTGATCAGCTTGGCTTGTGTGATCAAGCTCATGGAACAAGGTGCTTGCGGGTCCTCTGTCCAAGGGCCCTGTGGGCAGAACCACGGCAGTGTCGGGGCTTGTCAGAACGTCTACGTACCCAAGTGGCTTTGTGTCTGTTAGCGCTTCTTGGACAACTGAAAAGAAAGAAGCCGGCTTGTTCATGTCCAGCTTTTTGTCCAAGAAAGGGCCGAGCCGCGTTAAAAACTCTTCTTGGTCCACGGGCCCGTAAACAGGTTCCCACGCATTAACCGCTTGGAACAAACCAAGCGCATTGCGCTCCATCCGAGACAAGCCCGTTAGGAAATCGGAAGGATTGCGGCGCAGTGATTGCTCATTTAACCCAATGTACTTGTCTGGATTGTCGTACAACTCCACGACCGCTTCGCGCACCGTGCCCGCGCCAGGTATTTCTGCCAGATCGTCTTTTGCTGTGGCCATTTGTGTTCTCAGGACATATCCATTGGGAAGAGACGTTGGAGCATCTCACGGCTAGAGCTTTCCATCGGGGCACCTTGCGCGGGAGCCGGCGCTTGCGATTGCGCGGCCTGAGCCTGTTCAGCAGGTCCTTGGGGCGTGGGCAGTTGCAAGTTAGGCGTGCCCCGCGTGACGGGAGCCGGTGGCAACGAGCGTAGCATCGCAGCGGCTTGTGGTTGTGGTGCGGGTTCGTCTGATTCATCGGGCAGAGGGTCAATGTACCTGTCCACAGCGGTGGGAAATACCGCCGGAGAGTAAAGGTGGCGCAGGAAGCTGAGTTGCGTGTTCCGCGCTTCCGGTGCGGTCGGATTGCGCGACATCAACTCTTTGAATAACATTGGATTCTTGGTCGCCTCTTCCAACAACAACAACTTTTGACGAGCAGGCGCTTTGTTAAAAAAGTAACGAAAAAAGCCAATAGTTTTTCCCGCAAAAGCAAGAGAACCCGACCCCTGTGGTCCATATTTACTGGCCATCTTTGCACCAATCCATGTTACGGCAAGGTCTTCAACCGCACTTTGAGCCGTAAACACTTTATCAGGATCCACTATACTAGCTTGTGTTTTTAGCGCGGTTTCAACGTTCAGCATCCGATTGGAAATCTGCTTCAGGCGTCCAAGTTCCTCAGAAGACATCAAATCCGAGGAGCGAAGCATGTTTGCCAACGAAGGATTGTTCGGGGACAACGGCTTGAACATCACGTCATTAAAGGCTTGTGGGCTGAAGTCCCCTGTCTTTGAGGCGGTTTGATAGACATATTGAAAGATGGTAGACATCAACCCGTCTCGCGCTTGCTTTCGATCGACAGGGTTTGTTGGGCTAGACGCTGTTTCTACCAAGGACTTAAAGTTACGCACTGGCGCTGTTTTATCCGTCAAGGCCATTGAGACTGCTGTTGCTGGATCGTCGACCTTCAACAAATTAGCAAATGCTTTTTCAGAATCAATCCGTTTCGTTAACAGTGACCCAGGGTCTTGGACATCTAACAATGTCCGTTGTGCCGCCGATACGTCAGCAAAATCATCTTCCATGCCCAGGTAACGCAAGGTATCGGCATGTTTGGCACGAAAACTATCAAGGGTGTTGACGTTTACTGAACCGTCAGGGTTGAGAGCCTCTGACGCAAAAGCCTGCACTACCTTTTTTTCAGCAGACCGCACCGATGTAGCGGCTTCGCCAGAAGGATCGACAAAGTTGGCTGCGGTCTCCATCTCTCTCATGCGTTTGAGAGTCGAATCTGCCCCACCGGTAAAGGCCCGTTGTACCAACACTTCAGGTGCAAGAACATCTGCCCCAGTACGTGTGGTAGCAGAGACATCTCCCGCAAATGTGCGAGTGAAAGCATCATTTAACTCACGGCTAAAAGCGCGTGCTTCAGCATACTGCCCCTCGGGCAGTGCATCTAAATCGTCAAGAAGCGCACTTGCTAATTTTGAGTAACGACCTGCCGCAGCGGTTTTCCCTGCGCCAGCTGCTTCTCGTGCTTTGTCTAGCAAGCTACTGCGCAGTCGAACCATGTCAATTGCGGATTTACTTTTGAGGTTCAACGACTCCAAAACATCAGGAGCAAGTTGCCTTGTCTCTAAGTATTCAGGGGTGACGGGAACTTTACTGAGTTCTTTCAGTTTCTTTGTATTAAACCCTAGCCCTGACAAATCTTTACTAAACGCGCTTAACTCTCCCGCCACGTCGCTCTTGCTTCCTGAGCTAAAAGGCGAACTAGTAACCTCGTAAAGCGCTTCGGCAAAGTTGGAAGGCTTAATCTTGATCGGCACCATTGCCCCATCTGCTTCGCGGAAAGTACCTTTGACGGCGTTCTGCCAAAGCTGAGTTTCCGATTGCCGAGCAATACGTAAAAGTGACACCATCTCTTGTTGCAAGATGTCACCGACTAATAAACGATTGTCCGAGCCTCGCGTACCGAGCTTCGTGGCTTTTTCTACAGCGTTGGTTTGTGCAATATTGAAGGCTGTTTGAAATTGTTTTTCAAGGTTGTCTTTCCGCAGAATAGCAGCAGCTTGTAGTAGCCCTGGGTCACCACTGTTTTGAAAGCGTTGCACAATGCTGTCGTATGCTTTAAGTGTGTTTTCGCCTATTTCTTTTGTATCCCCAGAATACTTAGCATTACCCCGTGCAATCGTGCTTTGAAGGGCAGTAAAGATAGGGGAGCCGGTTGTCTGCGCAACGGTGGCCAATGGGACGCTGGTAGCGCCTAGTTGATCCTTCAAGAAATCATCAATTGCTTTGACAATTTGTTGTGGGTCTTCGCCCGCGTTTTCAATAACATCCGTCAGTTGCTTTTGCACATAATTAATGGTCTTGTCTGAATACCCTGTTGCTGTGGCTATAGCCTTGCCCTTAACCACGGCGTTTTTAGCAGAATTAATGAGTTGAGGCACAAATCGCGAAGGAAGCAAGCTTGCGCTAATCTCTGCCCCGGCTCTCACTCCAGGAGAGTCAGGAAACTCTTGTGCGGCGACACCACCGGCTAGTCCCGCATAAAAAGATGCAACTGCCTCACCGGTGTAATATGCGCCCTTATTTGCACGAGCATAATCCCCGATTGCATTAATTGTCTTATTAATAACATTGGCGCCTGGACGAGCGACTTTAAAAAGCATTGCACTCGGTGCAAAGGCGAGTCCGCCACCAAAAGTACGGGCACCCTCATACACGCTTATCACATCATCCCGTGCCGCTTCTGGCAACAAAGATCCTACGAGATCCGACGCGAACATACCGTAGACAAGTCCCCCTAATCCACCCACTAAGGGCATAAAAGGAGCGACGGGACCCGTGAACGGCGCCGCAAGGGTGCCCAACTTGGCTCCCAGTACGGTGCTGCCCAATAGCGTACCGGATTCCACAACCCCCCTACTAAACCCTATTCCGCCCGCTTCGACTTGCTCCATCGTGCTTGGGACTGCGGAAATACTTCCGGGGGGTAATGGGATCTCCGCTTGAGGTTCACCTGGAAACAGTGATTCTGCATTATCTATATGCCTTTGGATAAAGTCAGGGATCGCGGGGGTCTGTTCGGTCGTTCTGTTTTCGGCCATGTCTATTCCACCAATGCTAAGCTTTTGCCTTGCCAAAGATAATAATCGCCTTTTTTAAGCTTTTTTACCTCGTTTTCGTCATATATGTGGGCAGGGGAACCTAGAATAGAACGAGCAATACGGATGTCATCTACTTTTGTCGCTGCCTCTTGCGTCGTTTTCTTATTTAAAGACAAATTATTTGCGGTTTCTTCTAATAAGCTAGACTGGGTAAGCAAAAGATTGTCTAGAGCGATTACGGCCTGCCGTAACGCTTTTGGGTTGCCGATGAAGCTGGGCAACAGTCTAAGTTGTTCTAGGATCTGATCTTTTTCCACAGAGCCAAAGCGTTCGGTTTCACCCAATGCTTTAGCGATACGGTTAGTAGCAAGTTCAATAAACCTTTGCGCCCGTATCTCTTGCTCAGCCGTGACAAATTCGCCAACAATTGGCAGGCCTGCAAGCGTGGACTTACCTACGTTAACGGGGCCCGTGCCTAGTGCTGCGTAGTTGAACACTGTGTAAGCAGTACCTGGACTCTTGTATAAGTCGAGTTTCGATCCTAAAACGGGTTGTCCTTTAAACGGATCTTCTTCCGCAGCTTGCGTTTCAGGAGCAGCTGTTGTTGTGTCATCCGGTGGCGCACCACGGGTAGTGTCACTTTTTTCCTTTCGAGCGTTTATTGCTTCATCAGCAAAAGCTATCTCTAGCCCGGGCTTTACAATCGTTTCTCTACGACCTAGGTCATTAATGAACGACTGTTCTGTGGGCTTCTTAAGCGTGGCAAAGGCGAGTTCATATTGCCTATCTTGAGCGGGAGTTAGAGTACCCGCTTTATACTTGGGCGTTAACTCAATCAAAGTCCTTTCCGCCCAGTCTGTTCCAAGCTCCAAGCCCTTGAGATTCGCCTCTTCCCGCTTTAGATTAATAGCGTCTTGTGCCTTGAGTCGCTGTAGTTCCTTCTCTTGCTTAAACCTTGACGCAGCTAGACCTGCGGCGGCGGCATTGTTTCTAGAAGCCAAACTTAACTGATCCCGCAAGGTGCGATCAGCAGTGAACACACTAGTCATCACTTGATTTTCCAAATTCTGCTGTGCAGAGGTCTGTTCTTGCGCGCCCTTCAAGGCGGCCAAACGAGTGCCCTGCTCTTGTTGTTCCATCTGTCCGACACGCGCACCAATACGCTCTGGCAAACCTTGTGCGGCAGCCGCCAAACTAGAAGCAAAAGACGCGCCAGGTGCTACACGCTTGCCTTGCGAATCCGTGCCGGCCGCTAAGTTCAACCCAGCCTGTGCAATGTCAAACAACATCTGTGATTGGCTCGCGCTCCGATCCCCGCCGCCCAAGGCCTCTTGGTACATAGGCATCAGTTCCTCGTAAGAACTGCGCAAGGCCCGCGGATCGCGGTTAGCTTGAAGCTGCTGTAACAACGCTTGTGCTGAATACGGGTCAACAGGAGGGCTTGGTCTGGCGGGGGTCACGCCCTCTTCATCTGACCCTGCTCGAAAAGACTGCACAAAACCGCCTTCTGCCATGTTAATTGGCTCAGGCATACCTTGTGGAGGCATTCCCATATCGGGCGGTGGCATTCCCATCTCAGGTGGCATTCCCATCTCAGGTGGCATTCCCATATCGGGAGGCATCATACCCATATCGGGTGCCGGCATGGCAGCCCCCACGGGGGAGGGAGGAGGAGAACCCATGGGTTGTTGTGGCATACCAGCCGGCAAGCTTGCAATCCCTGCTTGCGCGGCCAACACGGGCTGCAACATGGCAAGGATCTCGGGGGGCGTGTCCATGGCAACGTCTTCGCCGACCAAAGAGGCAAGCTCCTCGACCCGCGCGTCCACAGAACGCATATCGCCCCGTAAGTTATTCATCAAGATCTCTGGGGAATCCGGCATACGATTAATCATTGCGCCAGTTTCGTAGCCCTCGTCTTCGCTCTCGTCCTTAAAACCTTGCATGATGCCGACGTTTTCAACGTCCATGAACATCGGGCGATCCAGTACCTTGCTTTTCATCGCGTTTCCTTAGAATAGACCTGCTTTTGCTGCCCCACCGGCCGCCGACAATCCTGCGATACCCAAGCCTAACGCTTGTGTAACAGGCGAGGGCGACGGTGCGCTTGCCGCGGTCAAGGACATCTGGGACGTTGGCGCCCCCTTGTAGATGTCTGAAACAAAACCGAGTCGTTGGAATGGGTCCATAGTCTGTTGCAGTTGCGTGGCCCGTGCTGCATCCAACTGAGCCTGTTCGTTGCCTTGCCTGATGCCACCGAGCGTGGACATTGTGCTGATATCCGAGAGACCCATCTGCTGTTGCGCCTGACCCAAAGCAGCTTGTTGGACGCCTAGTGTACCAATTGTTTGGCCAAGTTGACCTAACGTAGACGCTTGCTCGAGGCCAATACCTGCCTGTTGTCCGGCTAGTCCACCAATGCCTTGACCCAACTGGCCGTAGAGCTGACCACTTTGACCGGCCAATGCGCCTTGTTGCGAAGCGATCTGCGCGGGCAAAAGACCCAACTGCGCTTGCTGTGCTCCGAGGGCCCCGAGGTTTTGTACACCGGCTTGGCCAAGCTGTGATTGTTGCAGTTGTTGTGCACCGATTTGTTGGCCAATGCCCGCGAGTTGCTGTGCGCCTGCCAAACCGAGTTGCGCTTGTTGCGATTCAAGACCACCCATTGCCTGACCGGCCTGCACGCCCAACGCGCCTTGCTGCGCGGCGATTTGTGCGGCTTGTTGCTGTAGCCCAGCCTGCTGAGCCGTGGTCCCCGTTTGGAGCTGTGCGGCTTGTGCAAGTTGTTGCGCGGCTTGTTGACCAAGACCCGCTTGTTGAGCGGCAACGCTCGCTTGAAGACCCGCTTGACCGGCAAGCATTTGCGCGCCTTGTTGCTGTAACCCTGCCTGTTGAGTGGCAGCGCCAAGTTGACCTTGACCTGCCTGTTGTAGCATTTGTCCCGCCTGTTGACCAAGACCTGCTTGCGTGGCGGCTAATTGGCCGAACTGTGAACCGATGGCGCCAATGCCTTGTCCTGCTTGTTGTTGGCGTTGCTGTTGTGCCTCAAAGGCTTGTTGCGCGGTTTGTTGTGACTGACCATAACCTTGCTGTAAGCCCGTCAGGATAGTGGCATTGCGTTGTTCCGCTAAAGCGCGTTCCATTTCAGCGCGTTGCACGCCCTCGCGTGTGCCACCAAAAGCACCTGCGCCGACTGCTTGCGCGGCTGCCCCTTGTCGTGCAATATCACCTTGGCGATTAATCTGGCGAAGCGCTTCGTTGATGACCTGTTGCTGGTACGGGTTCATGAACTGTTGCGTCATGTCAGCACTAAACTGCCCTGTGCCTGCTTGCAACCCACCGATGCCACCCATTAAAGCCTGTTGGGCCGTGCCAAAACCGGGCTGTTGGGTAGCGGCAGTCGCTTGCCCTGCGCCACCATACAAGGCTTGCACACCTTGCTGGAACCCCGGTTGACCAGCCGCTTGCATTCCCGCTTGCGCGGCCTGCATCCCTGTTCGTTGCGCTTGTTCAAATCCGGGCTGTGCGGCGGCCAATTGCGCCTGCTGCGCGGCTAAATAACCTGCCCCAATGCCCTGACCGAATCCTGCCATGCCAGGTGCTTGCGCGGCCATTCCGATGGCTTGTTGGCCTGTTCCCAAACCTTGTTCGATGGCGCCTTGCGCTTGACCAAACTGTGGCTGCACGGCTTGTGTTTGTTGCGCGGCTTGGCCCAACATCTGTTGCGACGGTCCGAGATTGGCTTGCATGTACTGAGGAGCCTGTTGTATAGCACTGCCCACGGCTTGTGTGCCTTGGGCCACGGTTGGCATGCCTGCGCCGGCGGCTTGTGCATAAGCACCCACTTGTCCCGCTTGTCCGACACCCGTTTGCAGGGCGCGCTGTGCTGCGGCAAAGTCCGTGCTAGCGTTAATACCCGCCACGCCTCTCGCGCCTGTTTGCGCTAAGTTCTGCCCTTGGGCAATGCCTTGTCCGGCTGCGTCAAGATACGGTCTGTAAGCGCCGATGCCTGCCTGCGCTAGTTGCTCAGCGGTTAACTGCTGTGGCGACATCCCTGCGACTTGAAAGGCAGGAAGGTTAATCGGGGATCCGGCAAGTCTTTTTGCTTCGTCGATTAAACCGAGTTTGCGTGCCTCAATTTCAGGAGATTCGCTAATAAACTGTTGGGTTTGTTCAATGGCCATTATGCGTTCCCCTCAAACTGCTTCATCATCCGGTACATCTGCTTAGCTCCCTCGCGCCGTGAGCCGTTGCCCGCGCCCCGTACAGCTCGCGCTGTGAAGACAAACTCCCCGTCCGAGAGCATGGCAGGGATGGAGTCAGAAGTGGCAGTGCCTGCGCCGTTGATTGGACCATTGCGGCGGGGGAAGTCCTCGGGGTTAGCGGGACCGCCCTTTGCGAGCATGGTTGGTTGTTGTTGCTGCTGTGGCATAAACGGGTTGTTCGCCATTGAAGCGTAGAAGTCTTGATACGGCACGTAGGTAGGGTTGCCCGTTGGAGTGTTGTACACCGTTTGTGAGGGGCCTAAATTGACGCCATACTTATCAGGATCTTGTGCTAGCAGGTCGCTGCCCGTGGTGATGTTGTCCATCAAGTTTAATTCTTCTGCGGGCTGCTCATTAAAGCCGCCGGTGAGTGCCATGATGCCTAGACCACCGCCCACGATAGGACCATACTTAGACAAGACGCCTGGGGTTGCTTCTTTAAGGGCAGCATCAAACGTGGCTTGTTTAACAAATTGATCAGTGCCCGCTGGCAACGCATTCATTTTTTGTGCAGCAAACGCTATCGGATCGACCTCTGCGCCAGGGGTGAAGAAGTTTTTAACCCCACCTGTAATTTGATCAAGGAAACTTGTTGGTGCGGGAGGCGTAGCAGTAGTCCCGACACTCACGCTGGGAGTTGTTGCAGGTACGCTAGTGCCTGCGGTGGGTGTAACAGGAGCGGTGGGTGGAACAGGAGTTGTTGCACCTACACCGGGAATCGTGGGCGCTACGGGAGGCGCGGTTCCTGAAAGCGGATCAAGAGCCTGCCCAGGAATGCTTGTGCCACTGGCAACAGGGAATGCTTGTGTTGCAGGCTCCGCGCTCAACAAAGATCCCACGCCTTCGGTGAACTTGTTGAACTGTCCAGAAATAGTCGTCGGACCCGTGTAGCTACCGGCTTGGAAGGCTTCAGCGCCGCCCATAATGCCCGCGCCTGCACCGGCTGCAAGACCACCAATAGCGCCATTAGTGAGCGCACTTTTTAAGGTTCCACCACCGAGCATTGTCGAGCCAAAACCCCCAACAAAGCCACTGACTGCGGCTACACCAACAGTAGAACCAACCCCGAGAAAAGAGGCCGCTGCGGGTCCAACAAAATAAGCCAGTGCCACCGCAATAACAATCTTGCCCACCGTGCTCTTAGCAAACTTTTGTGCGGCCTTGCCTATTCCTTTAACAACTTTACCCACCGCTTTGCCAACAGATTTAAAAACCTTACCTACAGACTTAAATATTTTACCTGGGTTAAAGAACTCGGGCAGTCCGGTAACCGGGTTGATTGTGCCGCTACCACCCATGCGTTTGAGCATGCGGGCTTCTTGGGGAGTGATGTGCGCCAGCATGGTGTCGCCATTGCGCCCAAAACTTTGTAGTTCCTTGGCAAGGGGCTTGAGCGATACAATACCGCCCTCAGCAAATCGCAGCGGTTCCATCGAGCCAACAGACGGCATGCCTGCTGAATTCTGCATGTCCAACTGCTCAAGAGCCAATTCCAACGCGCCAAAATATTCCGCATCAAACTGCGCAGGCAGGATATCCTCTGGCACACCTTCTGTGATTAGTTCTTGCCGCAGCTGAGCGTAACGACCAGGCTCGGCAAGAAGCGCTTCCACCATCGCTAGCATCGCACCAAGCAGTTCGGAGGGCAACTGCATGCCCGCCAATTCGCGGCGTAACTCCTGCACAGCGCCGGGGTCAATGTCTTCGCCTGCGGACAACAGTTCCTGAGCCACGTCGCGCGGATCAAGCTCCATGCGAGCCTGCTCGAAAGCGGCCATCTGCTCAGGCGTGATTTGGGGGATTTGCGGCATTGAGGCAGACGGCGGCATACCAGGCATCGCCCGTGCTTCGTCCAAACCCATAATGCCCTGCATCGCGTTTTCTGCCATGTTGTTTACCTTTCCAATTTTCGCATGTAGCCTCACAGGGCTGCGCGTCGGGAAAGGACGCGATAAATAGCCCTATTATGCTTTAAAACACTATGTTCTGTCTACTTCCAAGTAGGACAAGTGAAACACCACATCATCCTCCGTAGACAACACTTTTATGATGTCGCCCGTCTCAACCGTGCAAGGAATGCCACTAAATACGTCCATCGTGCCCCTGACCGGCAGGGAATACGTACGCAACAAGGCGTGGGCCGTGGCCCCTCCACCGGGGTACAAGTTCACCGTTAAGAGCGAACTTGCGGAATTGTCGTTTGTCACCCGTAAGGAGTTCAAAATCCCCGTCGCCGCTGCGGGCACCGTGTAGAGCGTTGTTTCCACGGTCGCTGCCGGAATCAGGTTCTTTGCTAAGTAATTTACAGCCATGTTATTCCCCTACCGCTGATACAAGCGTCGCTGTCAAAACAACAGACGGAATCTCTGGTCGCACTGGCGCCGTTCTGGCGTCATAATGCTCTAAATAAACCAAAATACTTTCCGACCACCATGCGATTTCCAAGTAGTCGAGCACCGGATCCTTAACCGTGAATACCCCCATAACGGCAGGCACTCCATGACCCCAGACATCCACACTCTTGC
>Ga0335398_10003109_pt1 | contig 24890 bp, 21 predicted proteins | sample BON03_FD_205742 | JGI IMG/M metagenome (GOLD analysis project Ga0335398, IMG submission 205742) | Freshwater microbial communities from Lake Bonney liftoff mats and glacier meltwater in Antarctica - BON-03 (spades assembly) (version 2) | ecosystem: Environmental > Aquatic > Freshwater > Ice >... | reverse complement strand
GTATGTAAAACTTACAAATGGGTGCGCCCGGAACGTGTCAACGATAATGAGACATCCGGTTTGATAGTTTAGACTTGAAACGCGAGCGTCGGTGTTGGCGGATTGATCCAAACGGCGGAGGGTTTTTTTGGCGGTTCGGGTTTTTTGTTGACGAACCGTTCGGGCGTGAGCTGGAAGGCGCTATTGAGGATTTTCTGGCGCGCGTCGTAGACGTCGGCGACTTGTCCGAAGTGGACTTGGTCGGGGGTCATCAGGCCGATGCCAGAATGATGATGGTCTCGATTGTACCAGCCGAAAAAGTGACGACAGAAGCTCTTGGCGTCCTGGACGCAGCCGAACCGCTTGGGGAATTGCGGTTGATATTTCATCGTCTTGAACTGGCTTTCTGAGAACGGGTTATCGTTGGAGGTATAGGGCCGAGAGTGTGACTTGGTGACGCCAAGATCAGAAAGCAGGAGGGCGGTGGCCTTGGCCTTCATCGAGGGCCCACGGTCGGCATGCAGGGTCAGCTGGCCAGGCGAGACGGCATTCTTCTCGACGGCGTCCTCGAACAAGGGCTTGAACAGAGCGGCGCTTTCGGTGTCGGCGACACACCAGGCGACGACCCGTCGGCTGAAGATATCGATGATCACGTATAGGTAGAAATAGGTCCATTTGGCAGGACCCATCAGCTTGGTTATGTCCCAGGACCAGACCTGGTTAGGCGCTTCAGCGAGAAGCTCTGGCTTCTGGTAGACCGGATGGCGCGCCTGGCGCCGGCGCTCTTTGACTTCGCCATGCTGATCAAGGATCCGATACATGGTTCGGATCGAACACAGATAAACCCCCTGATCCAAAAGGCTGGCGTAGATCTCGGCTGGGGCGCTATCGCCATAAGTCGGCCCATGCATCAGATCGAGGACGCTTCCGCGCTCATCTGCCCCCAGCGCCCGCGCTGGCGTTGGCCGCGGGCTTGGTGGGCACGGCCGCTTCACCGCGGCTTGCCAGCGATGATACGTGGCCAGCGAGATCCCCAAGGCGAGGCAGGCGGCGCTGATGATACCGCAATCGACGGGCAGCGCCGCGACGGCGTCCATCAAGACCCCTCGTCGTTCACGATCGGCAGGCCCAGAAGCAAAGCCACTTTTTTTTGGATCTCGATCACTGCCTCGGCGCGTTCCAATTGCAACTTCAGGCGCTTGTTGTCGCGCACAAGCGCGGCGTGCTCGGCCGCCAGCGGGTTAGGCTCGGAGGTCTTGGGCCCTCGTTTGACAGGGCGCAGTGCGCCATAGGCGCCGGCATCGCGCTGACGACGCCAGTCTGTCACCGTCGAGGAATAGAGCGCCTCGCGGCGAAGGATGGCGCCAACACCGCCCGGGACACCCTTAGCCCGATCGAGTTCGCCGAGAATGCGCACCTTGTCCGCCGCCGTGAACCTTCGCCGGACCGCACGATCCGCAAGCTCAGGCGAGGCCGCCGCTGGTGCGGGAACCATCGTCGGCCTACGGCCTTCCTCTGTTCCCGCACCAGCGGCGGCAGTGGTCTCGATGTCTTTGATCCGAGGCATAACCATAGCGATGTTCCTAACGACCTCGAGGGTAAACTACCGGCGGGTCGTTGTCTCATCGTCATTGGCACGGAGGGGCCTCATCCGTTGAATTTGAATAAAAGCAGGCTGGGTGGGGACCCGTACAGGCTTGCCGATGGTGGACGAGATGGCCGCTCCGTTTCCTTTTCAGGATACCGGGGCGGCCATTTTCGTTTCGACATGGCGGAAGCACCTTAACTCCGCTTTGGAGCCCCATGCGCCTCTCAGCGACGGTTATCTCAGCGGACCGCAACGACTTTCATACTGGGCAACCGCGTCGGGCATCCATTGCCGGAAATTTTCCACGCGGGTGGACGAGGCTGGGTGGGTCGACATCCATTCCGGCGGGCCCTGCCCCTCATTCAGCTTACCCATGCGTTCCCACAGTTCCGGCGCCTCGCGCGGGTCGTAGCAGGCGCGTACCAGCAGATCGAGACCGATCTTGTCGGCCTCCGTCTCGTGTGCGCGCGAGAATTTCAGCACCGTGCCCTGCGCCGCAACGCCAAAGGCCTGCATGATCGCCCGCTGCTGGCTGACATCCATGTCGCCGAGGCCTGCGCCGACCGCCATCTGGCCCATCTGCATCACTTTTTGCTGGCTCATCCGTTCGGCGCCGTGATGCGCCAGCGCATGGCCGATCTCATGGCCCATCACAACGGCCAGCTTGTCGGGATCGCGGACATCGTCGAGCGTCACCTGCCCGTCGCCATTGCCCGTTATGTCGAGAATGCCTATGTAGACGGCCACATAGCCGCCCGGCAGGCAAAACGCATTCGGCGTCGCGGAATCCACCACATAATAGGTCCAGTCAAACTGGTCGGCGACCGGGGTGAAGGCATAGCCCTGCGCCTCAAGCTCCGCTTCCAGCTCAATCGCAGCTGCTTGCAGCCGCTTGCCGATCATGCGCACGTCTTCCGTCAGCGTCAGTTCGGCGCCCTGGCACCCGCCTTCGGACGCACACAACACCTGATTGCCCTGTTCCTGTTCCTGGTTGAGGATATGCACATAGGATTGCTGGCCGAGCTTGACCTCGTCCTGCAGCGACATCGTGTTCAGCTGCTTGCGGCCGGAGAACGGCACTTCGGTCTGGTTCATCTGCCAGTAGATGAACAGGCCGACCAGGCCGACAATGATTATCATGAACCGGCCGCCCAGCAGTCCGCCGCCTCGCCGTCTTTGTGGCATACGCATGGTGTGGGCCTCGCCGGAAAACATCGTTGCGACGAGTAATAACCGAGCCTTCCCCTACGCGAAAGCGCCTGAGGTGCTTCACGAACAGTTCCTGCGACGCTATCTCTAGGAGCATGACCGAACAAACAACCAAGCCAAAGCTGGAAATCCGGATCATTCCGGTGACTCCCCTGCAACAGAACACGTCCATGATCTGGTCGACCGAGACCATGGAAGGCGTGTTCATCGATCCGGGCGGCGAAGTAGACCGGCTGATGGGCGCGGCCGAACAGTTCGGCGTCAAGATTGTCGCCGTCTGGTTGACCCATGGCCACCTCGACCATGCCGGCGCCGCGACCGCCGTGTCCGAGCGCACCGGTTGCCCGATCATCGGGCCGCACGAGGACGATCAGTGGCTGCTCGACGAGCTGGAAGCCCAGGGTGCCAAATACGGCATTACCGACGGCCGCAATGTAAAACCCGACCGCTACCTGCACGATGGCGACGAACTGGAACTGGCCGGTCTGAAATTCGGCGTCGCCCACTGCCCCGGCCACACGCCCGGTCATGTCGTGATCTACAACAAGGAAGGCGCCCTCGCCTTTGTCGGCGATGTCCTGTTCCAGGGCTCAATTGGACGCACGGACTTTCCGCGCGGCAACCACCAGCAGCTGATCGACTCGATCACCGAAAAGCTATGGCCGCTGGGCAACAAAATGCGGTTCGTGCCGGGTCACGGCCCGATCTCGACCTTCGGCCACGAACGCCAGTCCAACCCTTTCGTCGGCGACGCCATTACCGGATACCAGGGCGCAGCCCAGCAAGGTGCCGACGCGATCAGCCAGAAACTGGCCAAGCGCTGGACCTGACGGAGGCGAGACACCGCTTTTCCTGACAGCCTTGTCACGTTCGTGTCGGAACCGCTCCGGTCGCGGGGAGTTTGCAACCCTTGATCAAGACAAGGAGCACACAATGAAAACCTCTATGAAGCTCTTCGCCGCCGGCGCCAGCGCACTCGTCCTGGCCGCCTGCACATCCAGCGGCGTGACGGAGCGTAACGCCGCCTACGGCGCTGCCGCAGGCGCAGTCGCCGGTGCGGTTATCGGCAATAATGTCGGCGATGGCGATGCCGATCGCGGCGCCGCGATCGGCGCTGTGCTTGGCGGTTCCGCCGGCGCAGCCAAAGGCTGTATTGAAGCCGAGGACTGCGACATGCCAGGCGTCAAGGACCAGGAAGACGAGCGCGACGCTGACGGCGACGGCTATGCCAACGCCTATGACAGCTACCCTTACGACTCGCGCCGCTGGTAGACCCTCGCCTCCGGGCAGGCAGTCATCCGCCTCTTGAAGCCCCGCATCCTTTCCCGGATGCGGGGCTTTTCGCATGTCATAAGCCTGATTATCCTTGCTTATGCCTGCGACTCCCAGCTATCAGGCACCCGTTTGACCGGGAGCACGAAACGACCATGCCGAAGCGCACCGACATATCTTCGATCCTGGTAATTGGTGCCGGCCCGATCATCATCGGACAGGCCTGCGAGTTCGACTATTCCGGCGTCCAGGCGGTCAAGGCGCTGAAGGCCGAAGGCTACCGCGTCATCCTCGTCAATTCGAACCCCGCCACGATCATGACCGACCCGGACCTGGCCGACGCGACCTATATCGAGCCGATCACGCCCGAAATCGTCGAGAAGATCATCGAAGTCGAGAAGCCGGACGCACTGCTCCCCACAATGGGTGGCCAGACGGCGCTCAACTGTGCCCTCGACCTCCATCATGCCGGCGTCCTCGAAAAGCACGGCGTCGAACTGATCGGTGCCAAGGCCGAAGCCATCGAGATGGCCGAAGACCGCAAACTGTTCCGCGAAGCCATGGACCGGATCGGCCTCGAAAATCCCCGCGCCGCCATCATCGCCTCGCCCGAAATCCGCGGCGAGAATGGCAAGATCAAGGGTTATGACCGCCTCACCGGCCTGAAGGCCGCAATGGACGCGCTCGAAACCGTCGGCCTGCCCGCCATTATCCGTCCCGCCTACACGCTAGGCGGCACCGGCGGCGGCATTGCCTACAATGTCGAGGAATACGAGGAAATCTGCCGCTCCGGCCTCGCCGCCTCGCCGAACGCCCAGATCCTGATCGACGAAAGCCTGCTCGGCTGGAAGGAATACGAGATGGAAGTCGTGCGCGACACGGCGGACAATTGCATCATCATCTGCTCGATCGAGAATATCGACCCAATGGGCGTGCATACCGGCGACTCGATCACCGTCGCCCCGGCCCTGACGCTGACCGACAAGGAATACCAGATCATGCGCAACGCCTCGATTGCGGTGCTGCGCGAGATTGGTGTCGAAACCGGCGGCTCGAACGTCCAGTTCGCGGTGAACCCGAAAGACGGCCGCCTGATCGTTATCGAGATGAACCCGCGCGTGTCGCGCTCCTCGGCGCTGGCCTCCAAGGCAACCGGCTTCCCGATTGCCAAGATCGCCGCCAAGCTCGCCGTCGGCTACACGCTCGACGAGCTCGACAATGACATTACCGGTGTTACGCCTGCTTCGTTCGAGCCCACGATCGACTACGTCGTCACCAAGATCCCGCGCTTCGCCTTCGAGAAGTACAAGGGCGCCGATCCCGTGCTCACCACGGCGATGAAATCCGTCGGCGAGGCCATGGCCATCGGTCGCAACTTCCAGGAAAGCCTCCAGAAGGCGCTCTGCTCGCTTGAGACAGGCCTTTGCGGTCTCGATGACCTCACGTTCGAAACCGAAGCGGCGCTGCGTCAGGCCCTCTCCCTGCCCACGCCCGACCGGCTCCAGATCGTCGCCCAGGCCCTGCGCGAAGGCATGAGTGTCGCCGAGGTCAATGCCGTCACGTCCATCGATCCCTGGTTTCTCAGCCAGATTCGGGAGATCACCAAGGTCGAGGCAAAGGTTCGCGCCTGCGGCCTGCCCGACGATGCCAACGCCCTCATCGAACTCAAAGCCATGGGCTTTTCAGACAAGCGCCTCGGCCAGCTGGTCGGCCAGACGGAATCCTGGGTGCGCGCCTATCGCCACGCGCTCGACGTGCGCCCCGTCTACAAGCGGATCGACACCTGCGCCGCCGAGTTCGCCGCCAAGACGCCCTACCTCTATTCTACCTACGAACATGCCTCGTACGGCACCGAGGCGCCCGATTGCGAGGCCCTGCCGAGCAACCGCGAGAAAGCCATCATCCTTGGCGGCGGCCCCAACCGGATCGGCCAGGGCATCGAGTTCGACTATTGCTGCTGCCACGCCGCCTACGCGATGGAAGATCTCGGCATTGAATCCATCATGGTCAATTGCAACCCGGAAACCGTCTCGACCGATTATGACACGTCAGATCGTCTCTATTTTGAGCCCCTGACCGACGAGCATGTGCTCGAGATCATCCACAAGGAGCAGAGCGCCGGCACGCTGAAGGGCGTCATCGTCCAGTTCGGCGGCCAGACCCCGCTCAAGCTCGCTGCCACGCTCCACAATGAGAACATCCCGATCCTCGGCACCAGCCCGGAAATGATCGACCTTGCCGAAGACCGCGAAAAGTTTGCCGCCCTGCTCGACAGGCTCGGCATCCAGCAGGCGCCGTCGCGCGTCGCGCGCAGTGTCGCTGAAGCCGAAGTAAAGGCCAACGAGATCGGCTACCCGGTCATGCTGCGCCCCTCCTTCGTGCTCGGTGGCCGCGCCATGGAAATCGCCCGCGACGACGCAGACCTACGCCTGTTTGCCGCCGAGGCCCTAAAAGTCTCCGGTGACGCGTCTCTCTTCATCGACCGCTACCTCTCGGACGCCATCGAAGTCGATGTCGACGCCATCTGCGACGGCACCAATGTGCACGTCGCCGGCATCATGGAACATATCGAGGAAGCTGGCGTCCATTCCGGCGACAGCGCCTGCACCCTGCCTCCCTACACGCTGTCGGCCAGCCTGCAGGCCCGCCTCGCCGAGCAGACCATCGCGCTGGCCAAGGCCCTAGAGGTGCGCGGCCTGATCAACATCCAGTTCGCAGTCAAGGGCGACGAGATCTACGTTCTTGAAGCCAACCCCCGCGCCAGCCGCACCGTGCCCTTCGTGGCCAAGGCCGTCGGCGCGCCGATTGCCGCCATCGCCGCCAAGGTAATGGCTGGCGAAATGCTGACCAGTTTCGACCTCACCAATGCCAATCCGCGCCGCGTCGCAGTCAAGGAAGCCGTCTTCCCGTTCGCCCGCTTTCCCGGCGTCGACCCGCAGCTCGGCCCGGAAATGCGCTCGACCGGCGAAGTCATGGGCTGGGACGATGATTTCGGCATGGCCTTCCTCAAATCCCAACTCGGCGTCGGCGTCCGCTTGCCCGAAAGCGGCAAGGTCTTCATCTCGGTTCGCGATTCCGACAAGAAGGGCGTCACCGAAGCGGCCCGCAACCTAGTCAGCATGGGCTTCACGCTGATCGCCACCAGCGGCACGGCGACGTTCCTCGAAGGCGAAGGCCTGCCGGTTTCGCGGATCAACAAGGTGCTGGAAGGCCAGCCCCATATTGTCGACGCCATGATAAATGGAGACGTGCAATTGGTATTTAATACAACCGAAGGTGCAGCATCATTGTCCGACAGCGCGTCGATCCGGCGCACCGCTGTGAACCGTAAAATTCCCTATTTCACAACACTTTCAGCGTCGATTGCCTCGGTTCAGGCCATTGCGAGCCTGAAAACAAGGGAAATCTCCGTGCGCGCCTTGCAATCGGCCTGACAGAGGGCCACTTGACGGCCTGCATTTTTGCGACAAGCATTTCGCGCCAATAAACGAATAAGGGACCTGACATGGAACGCATTCCCATGACTGCTGAAGGCCATGTTGCGCTTCAGACAGAACTGAAGGCACTGAAATCCGTAGAACGTCCGAGCATCATCGCGGCGATCGCAGAAGCGCGCCAGCATGGCGACCTGTCGGAAAACGCCGAATACCATGCGGCCAAGGAGAAGCAGAGCTTCATCGAGGGCCGTATCAGCGAGATTGACGACAAGCTCGCGCGCGCTGACGTCATCGATGTCAGCAAGTTCTCGGGCACCAAGATACGCTTCGGCGCGACCGTGACCATAGTCGATGTCGAAACCGAAGAGTCCCAGACCTACAAGATCGTGGGCGAAGACGAAGCGTCAGTGAAACTCGGCAAGATTTCCGTCACCTCTCCCATTGCCCGTGCCATGATCGGCAAGGAAGAAGGCGACGAGGCCGAAGTCTCCGCCCCTGCCGGCGCACGGGCTTACGAGATCACGAAGGTCGAGTATAAATAAATGGGCGGGCCCGGCCTGCTCGGACCTTCCGTCTGGGCGGTGTCGGACGGCCGCGCAGGCAACGCGGCGCAGGTGCGTGCAATCTTGCAGGCCCTTGGCGAAACCCGTCGCTGGATGAAGATCGCCCATATTGAAGGCGCAGCCCATCGCAGCGATCCGGTGACGCTCAGCCCCCGCGCGCCCTGGACATGGCTGCCCGCTGACAGATGGCCGCTGCTGACTCATGCGCTGCCGGCTGGGCAGCGCGGCGTGTTGGAAGGCCCCTGGCCGACCGTCTGGATCGCAGCCGGTCGCCGCTCGGCCCCGTTCACGCACGCAGTCCGCGACCTCTCAGGCGGCAAGACGGTGACCGTGCAAATCCTCGATCCGCGCGTCGCCTCGACGCATTTCGACATGCTGGTCGCACCGACGCATGATGCGGTAACCGGCCCCAACGTGATCCAGACGATCGGCTCGCCGTCCTATTTCGCACCCGACCAGATCGAAGATGCCGGACAGGCCTTTGCCGACCTTGCCGACGAGCGCGCCAAGAGCGCGATTGTCATCATCGGCGGCGATTCAAAGACGCACACATTTTCCGCCGCCGCCGCCGAGCGCCTCGAAGGGCAGCTGCGCCAGCTTGCCGCTGAAGGCTGGCGCCTGCGCATTACCACGTCACGGCGCACGCCCCTGCCAGTGGTTTCCCGCCTGCGCACCCTCGCCGATCAGGTCGGCGCCCGCTTCTGGTCAGGCCCCGAGGATGGCCAGAACCCCTATCTCGCTTGGCTGGCCTTTTCCGACGCCGCCATCGTCACCGAAGACAGTTCCAATATGCTGTCGGACGCCGCTTGGCACGGCCTGCCCGTGCACATTGCTCGCCTCGAAGGCCGACATGAAAAATTCGACCGCCTGCATGACAGCCTGATCACGCACGGCGCGGCGCGCTGGTTCGGCGGCACGCTGGAAAGCTGGACCTACCCGCCCTTGCGCGAAGCTGACCGCGTCGCCGATGCCATCGTCGCCAAACTGCTGGAACGCTACCCCCAGCCCGACATCCCCGCCAGCACCACCCACGTCGCCCCACCCGACTGGATGAGCTGAGCGCCCCCAGCCACACCCATATCACCCCCTCGGCAACCCCACATCCTCCCCCCTTCACAGGGGAGGTGGCACAGGCCTTTGGCCTGTGACCGCGGGGCACTTATCCACCCCCTGCCCCACCCGGTGTATAATTCGCCGCGATGCCCAGCTTCTCCCTCCTCACCCCCATGCCCGACCTGCCCTGGTATCTCCTGCCCATCTGGCCGCTGGCCTTCTGGCGGATCCAGCGCCTGAAAGCGTGGTTTCGCGCAGCCGGCGGTCCCGGCAGCCAGATGCTCTGGGGCGTGATGTGGAACGGACGTGTCGTAATCATCCAGCTCTCGGACGATCTCTCCGAACATCATCCGGGCTGTTTCCGTGCACCTGTCTCCGGAAGGCTGAAACTTGCCTTCAATGCCGAAACCAATTTCCCGTGTCCGCTGCGCAGGCAGGGGCGGCGAATCTCTGGCACCGGCTCGCACGGCCCCGCGCCCCTGGCTGCGCAGCGGACACGGGCCTCTACGGGCTGCCGCTGACCCATGCCACCCCGCAGCACACCCAAACCCCACCTAAAGCGCCCTAACAGGCGCCGCACCTGCAGGGCAGGCCTACGCCGCCACCACCCGCTCGTCTGCCGGGATGGCCTTCAGGATAAACCCGCCGCCAAGGATTTGCGTGCTGCCTTCGGGATCGTACAGCACCGCCGCCTGCCCGCGCGCCACGCCTTCTTCCGGTTCATCGAACCAGATCACCGGAATGTCGCCCTGCCAGCCGAGCCGTCCCGGCACCGGTGGCCGCGTTGAGCGTACCCGCACCAGCACCGGTGCACCGGCATCGGCTGCCGATTCCAGCGTGCCCTTGCCGAGCCAGTTCAGCTCTTCCAGCAACAGACCGGACGTCATCAGCGCTTCGCGCGGGCCGACAACAACCCGCCGGTTCGGCGCGTCGATCTTGACCACGAACAAGGGTTCGCCCACGGCCACATTAAGCCCGCGCCGCTGGCCGATCGTGTAATGGATCACACCCTCGTGCTGGCCGAGAACCCGGCCATCAAGGTGCACGATATCCCCTCCGCGCCCGGACCCGGGGCGGAGCTTCTCGACCACTTTGGCGTAGGAGCCTTCCGGCACGAAACAGATATCCTGGCTGTCGGGCTTGGCCGCGACCGGCAGGTTGAACTGGTCGGCCAGTTCCCGCACTTCCGTCTTCGGCAGCCCACCGAGCGGGAAGCGGATATAGTCCAGCTGGTCGCGCGTCGTGGCGAACAGGAAGTAGGACTGGTCGCGGCTCGCATCGGCGGCGCGGTGAAGCTCCGGCCCGTCCGGTCCGTCCGTCCGCCGAATATAATGCCCCGTCGCAAGGCAGTCGGCACCCAGCTCCTTCGCGGTGCGAAGTAGGTCCGAGAACTTGACCGTCTGGTTGCAGCGGATGCACGGGATCGGCGTCGATCCGGCGAGGTATGTGTCGGCGAAATCTTCCATCACCTGCTCGCGGAAGCGGCTTTCATAATCCAGCACATAATGCGGAATGCCGATCTGGTCGGCCACATTGCGCGCGTCATGGATGTCCTGGCCGGCGCAGCAGGCACCCTTCTTCTCGATGGCGGCGCCATGATCGTAGAGTTGCAACGTGATGCCGATCACATCATAGCCTTCGGCCTTCAGCATCGCGGCCACAACCGAGCTGTCGACCCCGCCCGACATGGCGGCGACGACCCGCGTATCGGCGGGGCTCTTGTCAAATCCGAGCGAGTTCAGGCCGCCCGTCCAGGCAGCGGTTTTGGTATCTGTCATGTCTTACTCCAACCGGGTTCAAGGCCCGGAGCAGCTTCAGGAAGGGCGCATATAGCGCGGGATGGCCGGAATTGCGAGGGGGTGAAGGCGTCTGCCTCAGAACCAGGTCCGTACGCCCGCCACGAAGATCGTGCGATCAGTGTCTTCCCCGGCGGCCTCGAGATAGTCCGCCGTGCCGCCAAAGCTGCCTTGCCACGCGACGCCCACATAGGGCGCGAACTCGCGGACGATTTCATAGCGCAGGCGCAGGCCCACATCGAGCGATGTCAGGCCGGAACCCGTCTCCAGCTCCGGAATGTCCTGCGCTGCGAACTCGGCTTCCAGGCGCGGCTGCAGGATCAGGCGCTGCGTCAGGCGGAACTCGTACTCGGCTTCAATCCGCGCGGTGAGGTCGCCATCGCTGCTGAGGAAGGCCGCCGCATCCACCTCGAACCAGTAGGGCGCGAGGCCCTGAACGCCGAGAACAGCATGCGTGCGGCCCTTCGGTTCAAAATCGTAGCGCACCCCGCCCTGGAGGTCGAAATAGGGCGAGATCGCGTGCGACCAGAGGGCCTGCGCTTCAGCGTCCTCGACAGAGTCCGTCTCCAGCGAATAGGCGCCCTCGCTCTTGATCCAGAGCTTGTTCACATCGCCGCCATACCAGGCATTGCCATCCCAGACGAGCGCGTCGCCCTCATCCGACGACTGGAGTTCCAGCCGGTCCGCCATCACAGAGACCTGGCGCGTGGCGCCGTGATGCGCCTGGACGTGGTCCCGAGCCTCAGCCATCTCGTAGGCATCGTAATATTCATCCGCCATCGACCAGGGCGGCGATGTGCCTTTAGTCTCCTCGGCGAAAACCGGCGCCGCGACAGATATCGCCAGCGCACAAAGGGCAATTCCGCGCATCATGGCTTCATCCCCTCATCGCCCATTTCGTCGTGGTTCATCTTCGAATGATCCATGGTCGAATGGTCCATCATTTCGTGGCCCTGATGGTCCGCCATCGGCATTGCCTTTTCCGATGGCATGACCGAGACGATCTGCATCATGCCAGCCGCCATGTGGAAAAGGAGGTGGCAGTGGAAGGCCCAGTCGCCGACATGCTCGGCGGAAATGTCCACGGAGAGCTTCTCCGCCGGCTTCACGATCACGGTATGCTTGCGCGGCAGGTGGCCACTGGCCTCCGCGCCGGGAATGAGGAGATCGAAGAACATGCCGTGCAAATGGATCGGATGCGGCATCATCGTGTCATTGATGAGGGTGAGGCGCACGCGCTCGCCTTCATGGAACTGGATGGATTTCGTCACCTCGGAGAATTTCACCCCGTCGAACGACCACATGTAGCGTTCCATATTGCTGGTCAGGTGGACCACGAGCTCGCGGCCGGGCGCCCGCGTATCCGGGTTCGGATCGAGGCTGCGCAACTGGCTGTAGGTCAGGGTGCGGTGGCCAATATCGTCAAGGCCGATTCCCGGCTCGTCGAGACGACTCATCGGCATGGCCGCCACATTGGCAATTCCGGGCCCGCGTTTGATCGGCGCCTCCATGGACACCATCTGGACCTCCGGCCCGTGCGGGTCCGGCATCGCATGGCCCATTGCCTTGTGATCCAATCCGGCCATCGCGCCGTGGTCCATCGTGGAATGATCCATTGCTTGAGGCGCATCGGTGCCCATGTTCATCGCTCCACGCCCCATGGCCGCATGGTCCATGCCCATGTCCTTCATCCCGAGCGTCGGCACCGGGCGCAGGGCGGGAACAACCGCGCGCATGCCCGGCCGGGGCCCCAGCGTCGCCACCGCCTGTCCGGACCGGTCGATCGATTCTGCGACGAAGGCAAACGCCTCCGCCACCTGCGGCGTCACGATCACATCATAGGTCTCGGCCACGCCGATCTGGAATTCATCGACCTCCAGCGGGCTGCACATTGAGCCCGTCGGCCTAGACGATCGTCATCGGCAGGCCCGGCATGCGGACATTGAAAAGAGTCATCGCCGCGGCATTGATGATCCTCAGGCGCACACGCTCGCCCGGAGCAAACACCATGTTGAAATTGTCCGCAGTCGACCGGCCGTTGATCAGATAGGTGTAGGTCGGCGCACCGACATCCGCGAGATCGCGCGGCGACATCCGCATCGCGCCCCACATGGCTCGGTCGTTGAGCGCGGACCCGAGACCATCGGCGGAGGCACCTTTCAGGAATTCCCCGACTGTGCGTTGCTGGAAGTTCTGGCTGTCGGAATGCTTCTTGAGTTTCGCGAACAGGCGATCCGGGTCGCCGAACGTCCAGTCTCCCAGCACGAGCACGTATTCGCGGTCATAGGCGACCGGATCAGCGCCCTTCGGATCTATGATGATCGGACCGTAATGGCCGACCTGTTCCTGCAGGCCGGAATGGGAATGGTACCAATAGGTGCCATTCTGCGGCACGGCATATTTGTAGATGAAGGTCTCGCCGGGCTTGATGCCCGGGAAGGAGACGCCGGGCACGCCGTCCATCTGGAACGGCACAAGCATGCCATGGCAGTGGATGGATGTGTCGGTCTCCAGTATGTTGGTGACGTTCAGCGTCACCTCTTCGCCCTCCCGGAACCGAAGCAGCGGCGCTGGCGCAGAGCCATTGACGCCAATCGCTTCGGTCGCGCGGCCATTGATGCGCATGGGAAACTTGCCCACGGTCAGGTCGAACCTATTGCCCTGCAGCGCCGGGATACCGAGATTGCCTTCGCTGGCCGAGCGCGCCTAGGCCCGCAGCGCGCCTGCCCCGGCCAGCGCGGCGCTGCCGGCGGCATATTTGAGGAAGTGGCGGCGGTGCAGCGTTGGCTCTCCTGGCGAAGTCACGACTGGTCAACTACGTGTCTGTCTAGCGGAAGCCAGGAGCGGATCGAAGCGGATTCGCGCAGCCGCCCGGTCACAAATCGGTCATCGCGCCCGGCTAGTGCCCGCCGCCGAAGACGCCCGTGCGGACATTATAGTCCACCGCCAGCGCGTAATCCGGATCATCGTCCGCATCGACCATTAGCTGCCCTGCGCGCTTGAGCAGCTTGTGGCAGTCGCGGGAGAGGTGGCGCAGGCGAAGCGTCTTGCCGTTTTCTGCATAGCGCGCAGCAAGGTCCTCAAGGGCCTGCAGCGCAGACTGGTCGACCACGCGGCTGCGCTTGAAGTCTACGATAACCACGTCCGGATCGGTTTCCGGGTGGAAGAGTTCGGCGAAGCCATCGGTCGAGCCGAAGAAGAGCGGGCCTTCGATCTCATACACATGCGCGCCGGGCGTGCGCACGCTGTCGCGCTCGATGACATGGATGCGCCGGGCATTGTTCCAGGCATAGGCCAGCGCCGAAACGATCACGCCAACGACCACCGCCGTGGCAAGGTCATAGGCGACTGTCACGCCCGTCACCAAAACGATGACGAAGGCATCCATCAGCGGGATCCGCGTCATGATCCGCAGGCTCTGCCAGGCGAAGGTGCCGATCACGACCATGAACATGACGCCGACCAGTGCGGCGAGCGGAATGCGCTCGATCAGGCTGGAGCCGACAAGGATGAAAGCGAGCAGGAACAGCGCCGCCGAGATTCCGGAAAGACGGGTGCGACCGCCGGATTTCACGTTGATCATGGACTGGCCGATCATGGCGCAGCCGCCCATGCCACCAAAGAAGCCGGTCACGACATTGGCCGTGCCCTGCGCCAGGCATTCCTGCGAAGCACCGCCGCGCTTTCCGGTAATCTCTCCGACGAGGTTCAGGGTGAGAAGGCTCTCGATCAGGCCGATCGCAGCCAGGATCAACGCATAGGGAAAGATGATTTCCAGTGTCTCGAGCGCGAAGGGAACCGTCGGAATGGCAAAAGGCGGCAGGCCACCTTTCACCGAAGCCAGATCGCCCACCGTGGGCACGCTCAGTCCGAAGCCGATGACGATGCCAGCAACAATGCCGATCCCCGCGAGAGGGGCAGGAATGATCTTGGTCAGTTTCGGCATGCCCCAGATGATCGCCATAGTCAGCGCCGTAAGGCCCAGCATGATGGCGAGCGGCGCGCCGCTCATCCATTCGCCGCCCGCAAAGCCGTGACCGCCGACTTCCGCCGTTCCGGGCACCTTGAACTGGCCGAGCTGGGCCAGGAAAATCACGATGGCTAAGCCGTTCACGAAACCGAGCATAACCGGGTGCGGCACCAGCCGCATGAACTTGCCGAGTTTGAAGACACCCGCGATCAGTTGCAGTATCCCCATCAGCACAACCGTCGCGAACAGGTATTGCGGCCCCATTCCTTCGGCGATGCGGGGGTCATGCACCAGGCCGACCATGACAACGGCGAGCGCGCCGGTCGCGCCCGAGATCATGCCCGGTCGTCCACCGAACAGGGCGGTGATCAGTCCGACGATAAAGGCCGCATAGAGGCCCGCGAGCGGCGTCACACCGGCAACGAAGGCAAAGGCAACCGCTTCAGGCACGAGCGCGAGGGCGACGGTAAAGCCGGCGAGCAGCTCTGTCTTCACCCGCATCGGCGTCATCGCGGACAGTCCGTTTCCGGCCCAGTCGGTACGGGCGACGCGATCGGCAAATGCCGCGAAAGTGGATTTTACCATGTTTGGAGCCTGCTTCTATGTATTCAGCGCGGAGGAGCGCACCTCATACAGGCATCATGTTGCATTGCAACTTTGTGGCTGACGTCCGCCTATGGTGGATCATGCCGCCGATGCTGCGGCATTGGCCGTTCCGGCGGCAACCCAGGCGCCGCGGAAGTCGCGGGCGGGTTCCAGCTTGTTGGTCAGGCCAATAAGGCCCTCGCCGTGGCCCAGCAGAACCAGGCCGCCCGGCACAAGCTGGCTTGCAAGGCTTTCAACCACACGCACGCGCGCAGAACGGGCCATGCCCGGCAGCACATTGCGGCAGATCATGACATCGAACTTGCCGAGGCCAGCCGCGCTTTCGAGCAGGTTGTGCTGGCGGAAACTGATATGGGACCGAAGGGCTTCACTCGCTTCCCACTGGCCGGTTTCGAGTCGGTTGAAGTGCTTGGTCAGTCGATGAATCGACAGCCCCTTCTGGACATCATAGTGACCGTAGCGGCCCATACGGGCGTTCTCGGTCGTGACCTTGCAGATATCTGTCGACAGAATCTCGATCTTGGCACCGCGCAGGGCGGGCGGCAGTTCATCTTCGAGCAGGATCGCCAGCGAATAGGCTTCCTGTCCCGTCGAACCGCCCGCGAACCAGATTTTGAGCCGCCCGGTATTCGTCGCCTTTAAGCGCTCGGGCAACACGTCCGTCAATACGCGCTGCAGCGTTTCGCGTTCTCGGAAAAAGCGCGTGTCCTTGGATACGAGTGTTGCGGCAATCTCGGAGATAAAGGCGGGATTGGCCCGCGATTTCACGCAATGGACCAGGTCTTCCATCGTACCGAAGCCCTCTCGTCGCGCGATCGGGGCGAGTCGGGCTTCGATCAGATAGGCTTTGGATTTCGGAATCGACTGTCCGGACCCCTTCAGGGCCAGATCTGCCAACTCGTTGAACACCTTATCCTGCATGTCCTGCTCCGAACCCGGGGATTTTCACCCCAATCGTTACCAATATCGGGGCTTTTATTAAGAAATGCTTCAAACGAGGCCGACTTCTGCAAATTTGCTTTCGAGAATATCAGCGTCGAACGGCTTCATGATGAACTCGTCCGCGCCTGACCGGATGGCCTCGTTGATATGCTCGGCATCGTTCTCGATTGAGCAGAATACCACGAGCGGCTTCTTGCCGCCATCTTCGCGGCGCAATGCCCGCAGGAAGTCCAACCCGTTCATCACCGGCATGTTCCAGTCGAGCAGGACCGCGTCCGGCATGCTTTCCCGGCACGCCTTCAGGGCCTCGGCACCGTTTCCAGCCTCGACGATGTTGAATTTCAAATCATGGATAATGCGCGCCGCAACTTTCCTTACGACGCGAGAATCGTCAACGATCAGGCAGGTTTTCATGGTCGGTGCTCCCAAAGCAGACCTTCAGGTCGAGTTAAGGATTGCCCGACGAGCGTTAAGATTTCGCTGCCAGTCTCGAAGGAACCGGTCAGAAGTCGCATCAGCCTTCAGCACGGATATGCGTCGCCATGATGATGGCGACATCCTCGCCCTGCTTGGCCGTGATTTCGCCTTCCAGGCTGTCGCAGATCATCTTTGCGAACAGAGGCTGGATATTGTCGGGCTTCCAGCCGTCCTCAGGTTCGATTCCCTGAACAGACCGGGCGGCCTCGTCCTTCAGTTTCACCCGCTCGCCACGCGACGAGACCGTCATCGTCATGCCGGCCGCTTCGTTGCGCACGCGGGCCTGGATCACGCCACCGCGGGGCAGCGTGTCGACCGACATCATGATCAGGTTCATCAGCAGGCGCGCGTGCGAATAGCTGAGATGGTCAGTGGCGATATCCCACTCGATACTGGGCTTCAGGCCGTGAAGGAAATTCTCGGTGATTTTCTTGAACTCATGCATGTCGGCCGTGCCAGCCTGCAGGCCCAGCGAGCCATAGGAGTAGCGCAGGAACTGGATCGTCGCAGCTGCCTTGCGGGCACTGGATCGAAGCAACTCCTCGAACTGCTGATCCATGTCGGAATCACCGGGCTCGTCGAGCATTTCAAGAGCGCTGGTCACCCCGGAGACGGGTGACACGAGGTCATGGCAGATACGCGACGATATGAAGGCTGAAAGCCGTGCAGGATCGATCATGGAAGGTCCAGCCCGTTGTTGGCGTGAGATTACGTGCAAAATCGTGTGAGCCGCGCCTCGTGTCAATCAATCGGGCATGAAAGTCTTGCGAGGGCTATCAAAAGCGTGTCCCGGTCGGACGCCCGGGCGCTACTTCTTTTTCCAGGCGCCGGTTTCGTCCATGTAGTACTGGCCCGATCCGGTGCGCGCGATCTGCTTTTCGCCCGTCACGCGGGCCACCTGGCCAACCGTGGTTCCAGTTTGCTGCGACAGTTGCTCATAAAGCGCGCGGCGTTTGTTGTTGATCTCCTGAACCTTGCGGACGACGGCAGGATCTGCCGGGCCGACCACGCCGAGATAGCCGTCGATGCGCTCACCGACTTCGCCAGCGGAGATGGCTGCTTCGAGCTGGAGGTCACCAGCATGCGCATCCGGCGCGCTGACGATGGCGAGTGACGCGATGGCCAGAGCGATGAAGACATTCTTGATCATGTTCATGATATTTATCCTGTCGTCGCTATTGGGGGAACAGATCAGGGTTGTTGGAAATCAGGGCTTCGACATCCTTGTCGAGCTTGATGCGCACTTCCTGATCGATCTTCACGTTCAGATTGATCGTGATTGGTTTGTCGGACGGCTCAATACGGATTGTCGGCGTGCATGCGGCAGTAAGAGCAACGCAACCGACAAGAAACAGTGTTTTCTGCGGGGTCGTCATTTATGACTCCTTTTGTCTACTCCCAAACATGACATGGTTCAGCTTAACGTCAATCGACTGCACGGTTGTCTCTCATTCATCCGGCCGGCTGTCTTTATCGTTGGCCATATCGACGACCATTTTGACAAATTTATCCTGCTGGGCGGCATAGGACCCGCTTTTGACCAGTTCCGTCAGATCGGAATCGAGAGACAAGTTGAACTCGAATGCCTGCCCTTTCGGCACGGTGAGTTTCTTGCCAAAAGCAAGCGGCTGCGTATTTCGACCGATCAAATGCACGCTCGCCACGGTTCGGTTCATGAGGTCGCCTGACAGGCCGATTTCCAGGACGGAAAATTGTAAGTCCTTCAACGCGTCGAATGCCAGTTTGGCATTCGGGTCGCTGTCGGCCGCGGAATTGACCGCATCGCCTGTATAGGCGATCCGACCTCCCTTCGCGTCAGCCGCCAGAAGCGCGTCTTGCACCTGGACTTCGCTGCCGACGAAATCCACCGGGAATGTACCGCTGACCGTGCCCGTTGCCTGGACATCGGGCAGCTTCAGAACCGCCACCAATTGGCTGAGTTCAATCGCGTCAGCAGTTACCTCCACGCGCTGGTCGTTGCCGCCCAGCGTCCACTGGAGGGGCGAGACCGCGATCCGTCCTCCTGCGAACGGGAAACCGGCCTTTTCGATACCAAGGACCTTGCCCTTGTCGAGATGAAACTGAATACGGCCATCCGTTAGTGGAATGCCTATGCTGAGCGAGCCGACAATAACAACCTGTCCGCGATCTGTCGTCAGCTCCAGCAGGTCGCTGAACCGGACCTTGCCGTTGACGCCCTCAATCCGTCCAAGCCGCGTTGTCTGGAATCCAAATTTTTCAATCGTGACATCCCCTGTCGCGGACAGTTTCCCCGAAACAATATCCACATCTGCCTTTGCCGACGCATCACCAGCGGCAAGGGTAAAGACGCCGCGCAGCTTTTCGGACAGCATGACAGGCTGGAGTCCGCCAGCGCGGAACGTCAGCGGACGCGAACGGATGGCCGCCGTACCGTTGAGCTTGACCACGTCGAGATCAATCGTGGTGTCAGCGACCGTCGTGCCGCCCGCCTTCAGGCGCAACGGGCCGGTCATGACCAGCAGCCCATTGGTCAGCGTTGCCGTCATGTCCGAGATGAGCGGCTGGTAGAGCGGGTCGCTCCGATAGTCCTGGATGAGAACACCGTTGGCGTTCAAATTGCCGGACAGGCCACCTTTTCCACTGAACCCGTCAAAAACGAAACTCTCGGCGGAAACCTTTGCCGGCACCAGCGTCCCGTCGAATACCGTTGCACCCAGCTGCGCCGTCAGTTTCGGTGCACCGCGACCGGTCGCCACGCCCATGCGCGGCGTGGCACCCGAAAGGGTCAGGGTGCGCGATCCGATTACAAGAGGCAGATCAAGGTGGTCTGCGAGCACCGTCATCGCCAGCCCACCATTTGTCGACCAATCAACTGATGCCTTCGAGAGCTCCAAAGTGCCGGACGTGGACTCCGTAGAGAATGGCAGGCTGACTGCCCCCAGCGTGACCGTGCCGGCGGGAGACGCGCCACGCTTGCGGATAAAGCCATTGCCCTGCGGACAGGCATTCAGGCGAACAGGTTCGGCGCGGATGCTGCCGAAAACGAAACCCTGACTGGAAACACTGACGCATTTGGCGCCGTCCGGCTGCACCTGCCAGCCTGATTCATCTCGCGTGGCGTGAAGTCCGCCAACCAGTTCGGTCGCCTTCAGGTCGATCCCGAATATCTGTCCCGACAGGGACAAGCGTCCGCGGATCAGGAGGTCAAACTGTTCCGGGGCGCTGGTCATGGCGAACGTGCCGAGATCAGCCGATAGCGTCTTTCCGCCGGTTGTCCAGGGCTTAAGCTTGAATGCGTGTGACTCGATCTCGAGTCCCGCTGCTCCCTGCTGCAAGTCGTCGAGGCCAAGCTGCAGGTCCGGACCGCCGCCGCCAGACAGCATGATGTTGCCGCGCACGGCGCGCTCCGCCCCCTGAATCGACAGCCATGGCCCTTCCGCGGGTGGCATGATGTTCAGCCGTAATCCGGATGCCGCCTTCAGAAACGTTTCCCGCCGGCTTGAGAATGAGAAGACACCGTCTCGCGTGCCCGCACTGAACGCCATATCAAGATCGAACTTTGACAGTGCCCGGACCGCCGCAGAACGAAAACTGTTTCCGTGATCTGATAATACACCCGGAAATGCGATCGGCGCAGTGAATTCCTGGCGCAAGTCTGGGGCAACATGCGCATCCGTTGCGGACGCACGGCCGACATACAGCAATGTGCCTTCGGCTGACCGGCTAAATGTGCCATTCGATGCCAACGCCCCGGCGCCACCTCGCGGCGCGACGGCCTGGGATACCGAGAAGCTGACGGGTCCGCCGATGTTTCCGGTATCGCCTTTCAGGTCGCCTTCAAGGCTCAAAGTGCTTGCGCCATACCCGTCGCGTAACACGTCTCCGGACTCCAACTTGAACGTCGCAGCAGTCAGCGGCGCCAGTCCGTCTTTTGCCGAGAGGCTCGGCAGCTCGGTGAAGCTTGCCTTGCCACTGGTCCGGAACGCGCTCAAGTGCCCGCCCGGAAACACACCGTCCGCAACCGAGCCGGTCCAGTTGAGTGTCATCGGTCCATTGCCGACATCGGCGGCATCAATTTTGGCCGCAAAGACGGCATCCGTGATCGAGACGGTGTTCACGACAGCACGCTCCAGGACGACGTTCGCGTCGCCCGAAATTCGTCCCCTTTCAGCGACAAGGGAAATGCCGCCTGCGGACCAGTTGAATTCGCTCTCAGCCCCCTTGAGCGAAGCCGGGTCGAGCACTAAGTCGAGCGTGCCTTTCTGCGGAAAGGTGCCGTGCATTTCCACGGTCGCCGACAGTTCACCCGCCTCCGTTGAGAAGAATATCCGCCCATCGGTGATCTCGATGGCCGGCAAGTTCAGCTCTCCGGCGCCATCCGATTGCCCGACGAGCTTCTCGAGCCCGTAGAAGCGCATGCCCTTTTCATCGAGCGTACCGCGCACGACCGGCTTGTCCACGGTGATGCCCGCCAATTTCGGCGTGAGTAGCCGCGGCCAGCTGAGATGCGCGCTGGCTTCCGTTGTCTCGAACGGTACGTTAGCGCCCGCACTGACTTTGAGGTCCCGAATAGTGGCGCCGTGTGAACCAATCTGGACAAATTTACCCTCGCAGGAGAGCTGTCTCTCGGTGCACCAGCCAGCCAGCGCACGCTCGGCGACAGTCTTGCGCAGGAACCATCCCATCGCCAGAACGCCGATCAGGAGTACAGTTACAGCCACGACCGTCCAGCGAACCCAGCGGATCGGACGCGCCAACTCGTCGTCGCCCGGGATTCCTACATTTTGGTCATCTGTCGTATTCACGGTACAATCCGGCTTGCTTCTTGCTAGTCTTGAATTCTAGAGTCCTAAAAAGCCAAGAAGGCTAAAATGCGCGCGTTCTGCAATCTTTAACGCGCATATGTCAGAATGAACGCTCGTTCATCCGCAATTGCGCAAGCGACGCGGAGGGACTTGGTAATTACGGGAAGTTGCGCGTGAAAGATTACACCGAAACCGAACCGCACGCGACACGGCCGCCGAAGCGGAACGTGTCCCAAGGCATCAAGAGCCTCGCTGTCTTGTTTGTGCTGGGCTCAGCGTCCGCTGTGGCTGGTTTGTTCATGGTCGACTCGTCGGGCCAGCCCGCCCATGGGACAGCCGTAGCCGCGACGCCGCCCCCGCTCGCGGTAACCCTGCTCAGCGCCACCGACATGACCGATTCCACCGCTCTCGTCCATCAGACAGGAACACTGAAATCGCGCCAGACCCTGACGGATCTCGTCGTTAGCCTCGGTGCCAACCATCAGGATGCCAATGGCGCCCTGCAGACACTCTATTCCGGCGACTTGCTAGACGCGCGCCGCCTTCATCCCGGGCTGACTGCAGAGGCGTATCTGGACGGTGAGCGACTGAAAGCCTTGTCGATACGTGCCGAAGCTGACCGCAGCCTCCTGATCACGCGGAGCCAGGACGGTAACTGGGAAGCGACCGCCCTGAATGCCCGCCTGACCCCTAGTGTACACCGCATCGCCGCCTCGATCGACACGTCCATCTACGACACCGCCCGTCGACTCGGCGCAGGTGACCAGCAGGTCGTCGATTTCGCCAACGCATTCGCATACGATGTTGACTTTCAAAGGGAAATTCATCCCGGCGACCAGTTCGAGATCGTCTATGAGACCTATGTCGATGAACGCGGAACGCCGGTCAAATCCGGCGATGTGATCTTCGCGTCACTCAATGGACAGGCGCTCAGCCGCGATTTCTATCGCTTCACGCCGAGCGATGACCAAGTGCCGGATTATTTCGACAGCAAGGGCGAAAGCGCCACCAAATTCCTGATGAAAACGCCGATCAATGGCGCACGGTTGTCGTCATCCTTCGGCAAGCGCCGACACCCGATTTCGGGCTATACACGCCTGCACAAGGGAACTGACTTTGCGGCCCCCTCAGGCACCCCGGTCTTTGCCGCCGGACACGGTGTCGTGGTCCGCGCCAGCCGCTATGGCGGTTACGGAAACTATGTCAAAATCAAACACGCCAATGGCTACGAGACCGCGTATGCGCACCTCTCCCGCTATGGCCGGGGGATGAAATCGGGCAAGCGCGTCCGCCAGGGCGATATCATCGGCTATGTCGGCTCTACCGGCGCCTCTACCGGGCCTCACCTCCACTATGAGGTTTACATCAAAGGCACCCCTATGAACGCTATGGGGCTCAAATTGCCGACCGGTCGGAAACTTGCTGAAACGCCTGCAGTCCTTGAAGAGTTTGCCGTCAAAAAGGCCGAAATCGACCAGATTCGCGCCAGTCAGGGGGCCGATATCGGCCAGGCCCTCCTCGTTTCGGCCTCGACCGGACGCCACTGATCGATCCTCAATACTGTTCAAATTAGCTCGAACTCGCGTTGTTGGCGTATTTCTTGCTCGTGATCCTCTGAATCACTCCGCGTGGTCCATCCGGACCCGGCAAGGGACATCAGGTATGACGAAAAAACGTTTGGGCCCGGCAGAGGTCGATCGCACATTCCGTCCACACCATATGCTGGAATGGGCCATGGCCACCTGTGTTGTGCTGGGCATGCTTTTGCTCTTCATATTCGTTCGCCCGCAACAGCCGGAAAGCCTCGCCAGCGCTGACGCTGCGCAGGCGATGCTCGATTTTCGTGAAAACATGCCTTCGGCCTCGACGGCTAACAGGATAGGGCAGGTCACAGTCGGGGCCGCCGCCGCTGACGTGCTGGAAGTCCTCGGCGCCAGTGCAGAAGACGCGGAAGCCGCCGTCGACGCTCTGCGCCGGACCGGCCTTGTCGACCGCAAGCGCATGCGTCCCGGAACGGCCCTCACCGCCTATTTTGACGAGAGTACCCTGCAGGATGACACAAGCCGACTGATCGCGGTGTCGATCAAGCCGAACGCCAGGCACACGCTCCTGGCAACGCGTCAGGCGGACGACAGCTTCTTTGTCAGCGTCCTCACCGCGCGCCTGGTTACGTCGCATAGGCGGGCTGCGGGCAGAATAGAAACTACACTCCCTGCTGCGCTTGTCGGCGCGGGTGGCACGCCGGCACACGCCGCCGCACTTGCTGCCCTGTTCCCGGATGATCCTGCCCTCTCTACTGGCGGACAAAAGGGAGAACGCTATGACGCCGTATTCGAGGTTGCCGAAGACGAACGCGGAAATTTCATCGAAAACGGAGACCTCGTGTTTGCCGCATTCAACGGCGTGACGAGCCACGGCAGTTGGTATCGCTATACGCCGGGCGACTCTGGCCGAACGGAATTCTTTGGTTCAAATGGCGTTGCCGCACACCCATTCCTGACGCGCTTTCCGATCGGACGCGTGGCGATCAATTCAGGCTTTGGCCAGCGCTACCATCCCCTGACCGGGCAATTGCACTTGCACACCGGCATCGACTTTCGGGCCCCCGCCGGCAAACCCATTCAGGCGGCAGGCGACGGCATCGTCACGTTTGCGGGATTTAGCGAGGGATACGGGCGCCATATCCGCATCCGGCACAAGCGCGGTTACGAAACCCTGTATGCACACATGTCGGGCTTTGCCGGTCTCGCTGCGGGTGCCACAGTCAACTCTGGCGACGTCCTCGGCTATGTCGGCGATACAGGGTCTGCAACAGGCGCACACCTTCATTATGAAATCCGGCGCAATGGCCGTTACGTGAACCCGATGACACTGGAACTGCCGTCTGGCCGCAACCTGGCTTCCGAGCCCGAAGAGTTTGCTGCATTCCTGAGGCAGAAGGCCATGATCGACACGCTACGCGGCGGGACAGTATCCGACATGCTGACGGCCTCCAATTTTCTGCCAGTGGCCCAGCCGACCAGTCCGTGATCCAGGATTCCTGATGGCCGCATCCTTAATGAGCAGGCGCGGCCATCAGTGCAATCCTAGAGCGGTTCTGTCTTTGACAGAATCGGACGGATTCCCAGACACTTCGAACTCTGATTCAGTTTCCGGACTGGAAGAGGAGGTTTATCACCATGGGCAAGTACTATTCCGTTGATCTTCGCGA
>Ga0335398_10003108_pt1 | contig 24895 bp, 23 predicted proteins | sample BON03_FD_205742 | JGI IMG/M metagenome (GOLD analysis project Ga0335398, IMG submission 205742) | Freshwater microbial communities from Lake Bonney liftoff mats and glacier meltwater in Antarctica - BON-03 (spades assembly) (version 2) | ecosystem: Environmental > Aquatic > Freshwater > Ice >... | reverse complement strand
TGTGGTAGACGACCTTGTCTTGCGCCAGGGCCAAAGTGCAGGCGGCTACCAGGCCGAGGGCGATCACGGCGGTTTTAAGGATCCGGTACATGCTGATCCTCCAGTGGGTCAGGTTGAAAAAAGGGTGCAGGGAAAGTGCGCGGGGCGGCCGTTCGCGCCACATCTGGCGCGGCAGCAAAACCTAATAGTACAGGGGTAATGTTGGATAGCCTATATGGAGGATGTGGTTTTTCACTTTGCAAGTGAAACGACATGAGCGCGAGACTGCAAGAGGAGTCATTTCAAGGTGGCGGGTGTGACCCGGGTGCGAGATGTACTACCATTAGCCAATGCGCAAGATATCGCTACTCGTATCATCGCTCCTGCTTTGCGGACCTGTCGTAGCGCAGGGTTTCTTGATATTTCAGGGGGCCGATCTCAAGCTGGGTGAAAAGCTGATTGCCGAGCAAAAGTGCGTTGCCTGTCACCAACAAAAAGTGGGCGGTGACGGGAGTGCAATTTACAAGCCCAGCGGGCGTATCAATACGCCCGGTTTCTTGCGCGGTATGGTCGAACAATGCAATACCGAGCTGAATCTGGGCCTCTTTCCTGAGGAAGTGACAGCGATTTCCGCGCTGCTGAACCGGGATCACTACAAGTTCAAGTAGCTTGCGAGAGGAGGTTGGTATAAACCCTCTGGTTGTTTCTTCGAAAGGTTATATATTCGTACATGATGATATGCGAGTGTACGGATGAAATTAAAAAATGCTTTTGCCGTTTCGACGCCAATTTTTGAGCGTGCCGCAGAGGTGTTTGGCCTGTTGTCCACGCCCGTTCGTCTGCGCATCGTCGGCGATCTTTGCAGGCTCGAAGGGCGCAAGTAAGTGAGAAGTCCATTCGGATGTCTCATGAATCGATGAAAAGGAGATTGCGTGAAATCTGAAGATATCAATTTTGGCCGCCTGGTAAAAGCGCCAGAAAATTTTCTTAATCCGGAAGGGGTCAAGCAAGTATTTGCTGAGGCAAAGAACGGCCGAAGAGACTTTATCCGCAGCGCTTTCGCCGCAGCGGCGGCTGGTGCCGCCGTGCCGATCGCGTTCGCCCAAGGTAACCCGGTACCGGCCGAAGGGGGCGATCCGAACATCTTGAAGCTGCCTGAGCACTCCACCGGGCTGGGCCAAGCTGTGGCTACCGATGGCTATGGCAAGCCCTCCAAATTCGAGTCCAATTTGCAGCGCCGCCAGAGTCCGGGCTTGACCCAGACCGCGCAGTCCTCGGTGTCGTTTGCGCCCTTGCAGTCCTTGTTCGGCATCGTTACGCCGAGTGGTTTGCACTTCGAGCGGCATCACCAGGGCTGGTGGGACATTGATCCTTCGAAGCACCGCTTCATGATCAACGGACTGGTCAAGACGCCGCGGGTCTTCACCATGGACGAGATCATGCGCTTGCCATCGGTCTCGCGTTTCAATTTCATCGAGTGTGGTGCCAACACCGGCATGGAGTGGGGTAACGTGGCGGTACCCACAGCGCAATACAGTCACGGCATGCTGTCGTGCAGCGAGTTCACCGGCGTGCCGCTGATCACCCTGCTCGAACTGGCGGGGGTCGATCTCAAGAACGGCAAGTTTGTGCTGGCCGAGGGTGCTGATGGATCCTCCATGACCCGCACCATCCCAATGAGCATGATTACCTCGGGTGAGGTGATGGTGGCCTACGGGCAGAACGGCGAGATGCTGCGTCCCGAAAACGGTTACCCGCTGCGCCTGGTCGTGCCCGGCATACAGGGCGTGAGTTGGGTCAAATACCTGCGCCGTATCGAGGTCGGCGACAAGCCTTACGCCACCAAGGACGAGGCCATCCATTACATGGACCTGATGCCCGGCGGCCAGCATCGCCAGTACACCAGCCTGCAAGAGTGCAAGAGCGTGGTGACGACGCCCTCCGGCGGTCAGGTTTTGCTCGACAAGGGTTTCTACAACGTCACCGGCCTGGCATGGTCGGGTCGGGGCAAAGTCAAGAAGGTGGACGTGTCGGTGGACGGGGGCCGTAACTGGCGCCAGGCCCGACTCGAGACGCCGGTGTTGTCAAAGGCACTCACGCGCTTCAACATCGACTGGGTCTGGGACGGCAAGCCGGTCATCATCCAGAGCCGCGCCATGGACGACACCGGCTATGTGCAACCGACCTACAAGCAATTGCGGGCCGTGCGCGGCGTGCGATCGATCTATCACAACAATGCGATTCAATCGTGGCTGGTGCAGGAAAATGGCGAGGTGAAAAATGTTCAGCTTTCGTAATTCAATCATCCTTGCCGCAGCGATGGCTGCAGCCGGCCTTGCGGCGGCGCAGGCAGGCAATGCCTATCCTGGTATCGGCCGTGCAGCTACTCCCAAGGAGGTGGCGGCATGGGACATCGATGTGCGCCCGGACTTCAAGGGCTTGCCTGCCGGCGCGGGCACGGTGGCCAAGGGGCAGGAGGTGTGGGAGGCTAAGTGTGCCAGTTGCCACGGCGTCTTCGGTGAAGCGACCGAGGTGTTTAGCCCCCTGATCGGCGGCACCACAGCTGCGGATGTAAAGACTGGTCGGGTGGCCAATCTGATGGACCCTAGCGGTGGCCGCACCAGCATCATGAAGGTGGCGACGCTCTCGACGCTGTGGGACTACATCAACCGCGCCATGCCCTGGACAAGCCCCAAGTCACTGACCACTGAAGAGGTGTATGCGGTCACGGCATTCATGTTGAACCTGGCCAACGTGGTGCCCGACAACTTCACGCTGTCGGACAAAAACATCGCAGAGGTGCAAAAACGCATGCCCAATCGCAATGGCATGACGACGCAGCATGCGCTGTGGCCGGGCAATGAATTTAAAGGCAGCAAGCTGCCTGACGTCAAAAACACGGCGTGCATGAAAAACTGTGCAGCCCAGCCCAAGCTGGCATCCTGGTTGCCGGACTTTGCGCGTGATGCCCATGGCAACCTGGCGGAGCAAAACCGCCTGGTGGGAGCCCAGCACGGTGCGGATACGACCCGACCGGAGAGCAAGGCTCTGGTGTCAGTCGCTGCTACGGCTCCCGCTGTAGCCGAGACGGCGCAGGCTCCTGCCGCTGTCACGGCCGCGAATACAACCCAAGAACCCAAGCCTGCCGCCGCACCTGCAGGCGGGGCTGACAACAAGCCTGCCCAGGCGCTGGCTCAAAAGAATAATTGCATGGCTTGTCATGCCATTGACAAAAAGCTGATAGGCCCCAGTTTTGCGGATATCGCCAAGCAGCACGCCGGCAAGGCGGACTACCTGGCGGGTAAGATCAAGTCGGGTAGCTCCGGGGTGTGGGGCCCGATTCCGATGCCGGCCCAGTCACTGGGCGAGGCGGAGGCCAAGGCTATTGCGACCTGGCTGGCAGCCGGCGCCGCAAAATAATACTCAGGGACTCCACTACTGGAGGTAAGGGATTGTACTAATAGTATGCGTCCCAACTTTTATTAGAATTCGCTTATACATCAGGAGAAATCGCATGCAATCACGTAGACAAGCACTCAAGAAAACCGCCATCGTGACTGGCCTTTTGGCTTCCACCGGCCTGTTCCCCGGTCTCGCCTTTGCCTTCAGCAAGGACGGCTTCGAAGCCAAGACCATCCAGGATGCGATCAAGGCCCTCGGTGCGGGCGCCCTCGTCGCCAGCAAGGACGTCGTCCTTACCGCCCCGGACATCGCCGAAAACGGTGCCGTGGTGCCATTCGCTGCCAGTACCACGCTGCCGGGCGTCAAGCGCCTGCTGATTTTGGTGGAAAAAAACCCGGCCCCGTTGGTCGCCCTGTTCAATGTGTCCGACAGTGTCGAGCCCGCCTTCACCACCCGCGGCAAAATGGGTCAGTCTTCTGACGTGTACGCCGTCGCCATCATGGCCGATGGCAGGGCGTTGTTTGCCAAGAAGGAAGTCAAGGTCACGCTCGGCGGCTGCGGCGGTTGATAGCCGATCCCGCTACAGACATATTTTCAATTCAGATTTAGGAGCTAAACATGGCAGATCCGATGCGCATTCGCGCCCAAGTAGCTGGCGACAAAGCCACCGTTCGCGTCCTGATGGCGCATGACATGGAAACCGGTACGCGCAAAGATGGTGCAGGCAAGATTATCCCGGCCTGGTTTATCCAGGAGGTCACCGTCACCCACAACGGCAAGACCGTGCTGACTGCCGAGTGGGGCCCCGGCGTGTCGAAGAACCCGTTCCTGCAGCTCGTGGTCAAGGGCGCAAAGATTGGCGACAAGATTGGCGTGACCTGGAAAGACAACAAGGGCGGCACCCGCAGCGACGAAGCCACGACGTCCTGAGCGAGCTTGATATTTCGTCAGGGGAAGTGAAACCCCCCTTTTTTTGACTACAACACAAGAGCGAGGTGAGCATGAGGATGACAAAAGCACTTTCCATGATTGCGTTAGCCTGTCTGGCAAGTACGTCGGCATGGGCTCAGAAAACGGATATTCAGAAGATTGAAGAGTATCGCGCGATGCTCGCCGACGGCAATCCCGCCGATCTGTTCGAAGCCAAGGGCGAAGGTCTCTGGAAGCAAAAGCGTGGTCCCAAGAACGCATCGCTCGAACAGTGCGACCTGGGCAAGGGCCCCGGTGTGGTCAAAGGGGTATTTATCGAGCTGCCGCGTTATTTCGCTGACACCAAGCGGGTGCAGGATATGGAATCGCGCCTGCTGACCTGCATGGAGACGCTGCAAGGCTTCAACGCCGCCGAGATCGCCAAAACGCCGTTTGGCAAGGGTGAGCAGAACAACGTGACGGCGCTGGCCGCCTTTATTTCGGCCGAGTCCAAGGGTATGAAGTTCAACCTGCCACAGGCCCACCAAGAAGAAAAGACCTTCTACGAGGTCGGCAAGCGGCTCTTCTTCCAGCGTGCGGGCTCCCACGACTTCTCATGCGCCTCCTGCCACAAGGATGAAAAGCTGCGTATCCGCCTGCAAGACTTGCCCAAGCTGACCAGCAACCCCGGCGACGGCATCGGGTTCGCCGCCTGGCCGGCCTACCGTGTCTCCAATGGCCAGTTGTGGACCATGCAACTGCGCCTCAATGACTGCTACCGTCAGCAGCGCTTTCCCTACCCAGGGTTTGCCAGCGATGCCACCGTTGCGCTCGGCGTCTACCTCGGCGTTAACGCCAAAGGGGCGGTGTCCACTGCGCCGACCATCAAGCGCTAAGCAAACGGAGAAACTTCATGAAAAAACAATTCAAGATCACGCTTTCCGTGCTGGCCGCTGCGGCCCTGGTGGCCGGCTGTGCAACCGGTCCGAGCTCGGCCGATCTGGACAAACTGACCGCCAGCATCGTCAAGGCGTCCTTCCGTGACCAGGGCATCGTCAAGGCGGCCATCCTCGATACCGATGAGACCAACCGGGCCTGTAGCGCGGCGGATGTGGCGGGTAAGCCGCTGGACGAAAAGACTGCAAAAGCTCTCGAAGCAGTCAACCTCAAGGCCGTGAAATGGCCGACCAGCGGCAAGTTCCTCGGTGACTGGAAAGCGGGCGAGAAAATCGCGCAAAGCGGCCGCGGCCGCACCTGGACGGACAGCGCGACAGCCGCCAACGGCGGTAACTGCTACAACTGCCACGCGATTGACAAAAAAGAAATTTCCTTCGGCACCATTGGCCCGAGCCTGTACAACTACGGCAAGCTGCGCGGCGTGACCGACCCCAACAGCGCAGCGGCCAAGCCGATCGTGGAATACACCTGGGGCAAGCTCTGGAACGCCAAAGCCTACAACGCCTGCTCCAACATGCCGCGCGCCGGCCATACGGGCGTCTTGACTGAGTCCCAGATCGCAGACATCATGGCGCTGCTGCTAGATCCGAAATCGCCGGTCAACCAGTAATCCCATTTCCAGATCAATACGATATGTTGTTGCTTCGCCTTGCCGTGGGTTATTGGGGTCAGACACCAATTTCGCTGCAGTGCAAGCACTGCACCCTACGGGCGAGCCAAAGGCTCGGCGAATTTGGGCTCTGACCCCAAAAACCCACGCCTAATCTCCTATCGGTCTGAAAATGGAATAAGCCAGTAAGCCCCGTCCAGACCCGGCACTTGTCCGGGTCTTTTTATTTTCGTTAATTAAGTAGTTGCGAATTCATGAATTTAACAAAACGCGAATTTTTCGAAGTGCTGGGGGCCGGCACCATGGCCGGCATGGGTCTGGGGGCTTATGCCGACGCCGATGCCGCAACGGCAGCTAACGGTCTGTACGACATTCCGAAGTTCGGCAATGTCTCCTTCTTACACATGACCGATTGTCACGCCCAGCTCAAGCCGATTTATTTTCGCGAACCCAGCGTCAACATCGGACTGGGATCAATGAAAGGCAAGTTGCCCCACTTGGTGGGTGAGCATTTGCTCAAGGTGGCCAAGGTCCGTCCCGGCACGGCACAGGCCCACGCGCTGACCTACCTCGACTACGAAAAAGCCGCCAGGCGCTACGGCAAGGTTGGCGGCTTTGCGCATTTGGCGACGCTGGTCAAGCGTATGAAGGCCAGCCGCCCCGGCGCGCTGTTGCTTGACGGCGGCGACACCTGGCAGGGCTCCGGCACGGCGCTGTGGACCAAGGGCCAGGACATGGTGGACGCCTGCAAGCTGCTGGGCGTAGACGTCATGACCGGCCACTGGGAATTCACCCTGGGCATGGAGCGGGTGAAGGAAATCATCGAAAAGGACTTTGCCGGCAAGGTCGACTTTGTGGCCCAAAACGTCAAAACCAATGACTTCGGCGACCCGGTGTTCAAACCCTATGTGATGCGCGAAATCAACGGCGTGCCCTGCGCCATCATCGGCCAGGCTTTTCCCTATACGCCGATTGCCAACCCGCGCTACATGGTGGCTGACTGGGCCTTTGGCATCCAGGACGAAAACATGCAGAAGATGGTGGACGAAGCCAGGGCTAAGGGCGCGCAGGTGGTCGTCGTTCTGAGCCACAACGGCATGGACGTGGACCTGAAGATGGCCAGTCGCGTCAGCGGCATCGACGCCATCATGGGCGGTCACACGCACGACGGCATGCCCGTGGCATCCATCGTGAGCAACAAGGGCGGCCAGACCATAGTCACCAACGCCGGCTCGAATAGCAAATTCTTAGCTGTCCTTGACTTTGAAGTTAAGGACAAGAAGGTCGCCGACTTTCGCTATAAGTTGTTACCCATCTTCGCCAATATGTTGCCGGCAGACCAAGAGATGGATGCATTGATCACCAAGATCCGCGGGCCGTACGAAGCCAAGCTTGCCGAAAAACTTGCGATGACGGAGGGTACGCTTTATCGACGCGGAAATTTCAATGGAACGGGAGACCAGCTGATTCTCGACGCGCTGATGGATGTACAGGGCGCGGAAATCGCCTTCTCACCCGGCTTCCGCTGGGGTACGTCGCTGCTTCCAGGCCAGGCCATCACGCGCGAATGGCTGATGGACATGACGGCCACCACCTACTCCTATGCCACCGTGAACGAAATGACCGGCGAAACCATCAAGGCCGTTCTTGAAGACGTGGCCGACAACCTGTTCAACCCCGACCCCTACTACCAGCAGGGCGGCGACATGGTGCGAGTCGGCGGACTGGAATACAGTTGTGCGCCACTGGCATCCATGGGCAAGCGCATTGACAACATGCGCTTGAATGGCAAGCCTATCGAAGCGACCAAGAAATACCGGATTGCCAGCTGGGCTCCGGTCGCCGAAGAAGCCCGGCACCAGGGTAACCAGCAGGTCTGGGATATCGTTGAGGAATGGCTCAAAGCTCGAGGCGGCAAGGTTACGCCAAGAAAGCTTAACAACCCTGAGTTGAAAGGTGTGTTGCCCAACCCGGGACACGCTTCTGCCTAACCCGGTTGTTGCATGCCTTGTCAGAGCGGCGTGCGTTGCAACTCTGCCAGGGCTTGCGCCTGCAGATTATCCGCAGCCCGCTTTGCAAACTCTGCGCGCAGGGCTTTGAGCTTTTCGCGCGGGTCTTCCTTGGCGGTGGTTTTTTCCAGTGCCATCTCGGCGATAAAGCGGCTGGGTATGCCAGCAATGGTGTCACGGCCTTTTTTGCGGCGGCGCAGCCAGTTGACGGCCAGCGTGCGCTGCGCGCGCGTGATGCCGACGTACATCAGGCGGCGCTCTTCTTGTAGCCGCAAAGCCAGGTTGTCAGTGTTCGTGCCATCGTCATCTTCCATCCTGAAGGGCAGCAGGCCTTCGACGCAACCGGCCAGCACCACATGCGGCCACTCCAGTCCCTTGGCGGCGTGCAGGGTTGAAAGCGTCACCACGTTCTGCTCGCCTTCGCGCTCTTGAATAGTTGAAAGCAGGGCTATGGTTTGAATCACTTCGAGCAGGTTTTTGATGGGGCTTTGCAGTGTTTCTCCGCTGGTATCGTCCAGCTCACCACCGCAGCGCAGTGACATCCAGTCGACAAAGTCCATCACATGGGTCCAGCGTGTGGCAGCAAGCTTTTCGCTGTCTTCGCCATCGTACAAATGCTTTTCGTAATCAATTTCTTTTAGCCAGTCGAGCAAAAATACTTTGGCTGCTTCCGCACCACGGGTGTTTTTGGCGCGGTATTCCAGGTCGTTCAGATAGCGGCCAAACTCGTGCAGCGAGCCAACGGCTTTGTTTGACAGCACCGAGGCCAACGAGTTGCTGAACAGCGCTTCAAACAAACTCAGCTTGTAGGTAGAAGCAAACACACCCAGCGCGCCCAGCGTGGTGTGGCCTATGCCGCGCTTGGGTGTGGTCACGGCGCGCAAAAACGCCGGGTCATCATCGTTGTTCGACAGCAGGCGCAGCCAGCCGCACAGGTCCTTGATTTCAGCGCGGTCAAAAAAGCTTTGACCACCAGACACCTTGTACGGAATGTTGGCCTTGCGAAAGGCTTTTTCAAACACCTTGGCCTGGTGGTTGGCACGGTACAGCACGCAAAAATCTTTCCATTCCCGGTGCTGCGCGCCTGCAGCCTGCAGCGTGCCTTCAGCGCGCAAGCTTTGTATGCGCGCCACCACGCGGTCGGCCTCGTGTTCTTCGCTGTCGCAGTCAATCACACGTACCGGCTCGCCCTCGCCAAGCTCACTGAACAGCGTTTTCGGGAACAGCTTGGGATTCGGGCCAATCAGATTGTTGGCGGCGCGCAATATGGCGTTGGTCGAGCGGTAGTTTTGCTCCAGCTTGACGACCTTGAGGTTGGGGTAGTCCTGCGGCAGGCGCTTCAAGTTGTCGAGCGTCGCGCCACGCCAACCATAGATCGACTGGTCATCATCACCCACAGCCGTAAATCGCCCGCGCGAACCGACCAGCAGCTTGAGCACTTCATACTGCGTGGCGTTGGTGTCCTGGTATTCATCGACCAGCACATGGCCGAGCGCGTTCTGCCATTTGCTGCGCACCGCTTCATGCTGCTGCAACAGTTTGAGCGGCAAGCCAATCAGGTCGTCAAAGTCCACGCTCTGGTAGGCACTCAAACGCTCTTCGTAGCGCGCCATGATGCGGGCCATCAAGCGCTCCTCATCACCACTGGCCTGGGCTTCGGCGGCGGCTGAATTGAGGCCCATGTTTTTCCATTTGCTGATGCTCCACTGCCACTGCCGCGCAGTCGCCGCGTCGGTGCTGCCGCCAGCGTCTTTCAGGATGCTGGTCACGTCGTCAGTGTCAAGAATCGAGAACTGCTGTTTCAGACCCAGTGCTACGCCGTCCTGCCTGAGCATACGCACACCGAGCGCGTGAAAGGTGCAGATCAGCACGCCCTTGGCGGGTCGGCCAATCAGCGTTTTGGCCCGCTCACGCATCTCGGCTGCCGCCTTGTTGGTAAAGGTAATCGCGGCAATCTGTTCGGGCTTCAGACCAGACTGAATCAGGCGCCCAATCTTGTGTGTGATAACGCGCGTTTTGCCCGTGCCCGCGCCAGCCAGTACCAGGCAGGGGCCATGGAGAAAGTTGACGGCTTCTTGTTGGGCCAGATTCAGGACGCTGTTGATGGGGGAAGAGTTGAGCGGGGGAGACGACATGCAGGCAGGCGGGGAAGAGAGAAAAGTAAAGACCGAAAAAGTCTGAAGCAGCGGGCATCATAGCGAGTCCCTAGCATTGCGGGCGACAATGTGCGCTGTGTTAAGCATCCTCCTCGTCACCTTCCCGTTTTTTGCACTCGTACTCTGCGGCTACATCGCCACGCGCCGTGCGTTTTTGCCGCAGGCTGCGATTCCGGGGCTCAATACCTTTGTGCTGTACTTCGCGCTGCCGTGCATGTTGTACCGCTTTGGCGCCAGTACGCCGATAGCGCAGTTGCTGGACGGCAGCCTGATGGCTGTTTATGCCTTGTGTGCGCTCATCATGGTGGGCTTCACGATTGTCGTCACGCGCAACCGGCACATAGGCTGGAACGACGCGTCTTTCGGTGCGCTGGTGGCGGCGTTTCCCAATACCGGTTTCATGGGCGTGCCGCTGCTGGTCGCGTTGCTGGGCCCGCAGGCGGCGGGGCCAGCGATGGTGTCGATTACGGTCGACCTGCTGGTGACCAGCTCGCTGTGCATTGCCCTGTCGCGGCTGGATTCGGCTGACAGCCATGGGGTGAAAGTGGCGGCGAAAAATGCGCTCAAGGGCGTGGCCCTGAACCCCATGCCCTGGGCCATTGTGTTTGGCGCCTTGTCGTCCGGCATGGACCTGACACTACCCGCGCCTGTCATGCAGACGCTGGGGCTGCTGGCCGATGCCGCCTCGCCGGTGGCGCTGTTCACCATCGGCGCGGTGCTGGCGCGCTCGCAGATGAACAGCGTGGAAATCATCCCCCTGAAGGACTACGTGCCGGTCGCGCTGATCAAGTTGGTGCTGCATCCGCTGCTGGTCGCGCTGGTGGGCCTGAGCGCGATTCAGCTCGGTGTGCCGCTGCAGCCCTTTGCCCTGACGGTGATTGTGCTGGTGGCCGCGCTGCCGAGCGCCAGCAATGTGGCCCTGCTGGCTGAGCGGTTTGGGGCAGACGACGGACGTATTGCGCGGATTATTTTGTTGTCTACAGTGCTGGCGTTTTTCAGTTTTTCGGCTGCCGTGGCAGTTTTGAAGCCTTGATTGTGAGTAAAAATACACCGTAGGAGATACACCCACATGAATTGGACGCAAGCGCAGCGCGCCGAAAAAATGAACCCTTCGTTTATCCGCGAGATTTTGAAGGTGACTGAAAAGCCCGGCATCATCAGTTTTGCGGGCGGCCTGCCATCGCCCAAAACATTTCCAGTCAAAGAGTTCGCAGCAGCCTGCGCCAAAGTGCTGGCAAGCGACGGCGAAGGCGCGTTGCAATACGCCGCCAGCGAGGGCTATGGACCACTGCGTCAATGGGTCGCTGCCTCCCTGCCGTGGAAGGTCGACCCTGACCAGGTGTTAATGACCACGGGCAGCCAGCAGGCGCTCGATTTGATCGCCAAAATCCTCATCGACAAGGGCTCGCGTGTGCTGGTTGAAACACCTACCTACCTGGGTGCATTGCAGGCCTTCGCGCCGATGGAGCCGGAGTTTGTGAGCATTGCCAATCACGATGGTGGCATCGACTTGACTGACCTGGTGGCCAAGGCGCCAGCTGCGCGCTTCCTGTATGTGCTGCCAAACTTTCAAAACCCGACGGGCAAGTCCATCAACGAAGCCGGGCGCCTAGCCCTTAGCGCTGCGGCTGCGCAAGCAGGCCTACCGATTGTGGAAGACAACCCCTACGGAGACTTGTGGTTTGACGCTCCGCCACCTGCACCTTTGACGGCCCGTAACCCGGACGGTTGCATTTACATGGGCAGCTTCAGCAAGACGCTGGCACCTGGCTTGCGCCTGGGCTTTCTGGTCGCGCCCAAAGCGCTTTACCCCAAGCTGCTACAGGCCAAGCAGGCCGCTGACCTGCACACGCCAAGTTTTAACCAGCGCATGGTGATGGAGGTTATCAAGGACGGTTTTCTGGACAGCCATGTGCCGACGATACGCGCGCTCTACAAATCGCAGCGTGATGCCATGCTGGCCGCGCTCGATAAAAACCTGGCCGCAACCGGCGTGCAGTGGAGCACGCCGCAGGGTGGCATGTTTTTGTGGCTCACCTTGCCCAAAGGCATGAATGCACAAGACCTGCTGCCGCTGGCCGTGGCGCGCAATGTGGCCTACGTGCCCGGCGCGCCGTTTTACAGCAGCTCGCCCGCGCAAAATACGCTGCGTCTGTCGTTCGTGACTGCGTCGGTGGATCAAATCAACATCGGCATCGCCGCGTTGGCCGATGTTTTCAAGGCGAACCTGCCATGAGCGGCAAACACAAGGGCTTGCACATATGGGGCCGCATGAGTTCCATCAACGTTAAAAAAGTGGTCTGGACGGCGCAGGAGCTGGGGCTTGAATTCCAGCGCACTGAAGCAGGCGGTGCTTTTGGCGTTGTCAAAACACCTGAGTACATGCACCTTAATCCCAACTCGACGGTGCCGGTGATTGAAGACCAAGAGGGCGATAACTTTGTGCTCTGGGAGTCAAACGTCATCGTGCGTTATCTCTGTCACAAGCACTCCCTCGGCGACCTCTGCCCGACAGACCTGCGCGAACGCTTTGATGCCGAGCGCTGGATGGAATGGCAGCAGACCACGCTCAACCCGGCCAGTCGCACCGGCTTCTGGGGCCTGATCCGCACACCCGAGCCGGAGCGAAACGTGTTGGCGATTGCCGAGTCAAACGCAGCGGTTGAGAAACTCATGGCCCTGCTGGACGCGCACTTGGCGCAACGCAGATTCATGCTTGGCGAGCGTTTTTCGATGGCCGACATTCCGCTGGGTTGCGAAGTACATCGCTGGCATGGCTTGCCGCAAGCGCGTCAGAGTCGTCCCCACATCGAGCGCTGGTACGCCAGCCTGTGCGCCCGGCAAACCAGCAAGGGTGTGCTGGACATGGCACTGACATGAAGCAACGCGCCTTCAAACAAATTGATGTCTTCACCGGCACGCCCTATTTCGGCAACCCGCTGGCCGTGGTGCTGGAGGGCAGTGGCCTTGACGATGCCGTGATGCAGCGTTTTGCGCACTGGACCCATTTGTCGGAAACCACTTTTTTGCTGCCACCCGACGATGCCGCTGCGGACTACAAGATACGTATCTTCACGCCCGACAGCGAGCTGCCTTTTGCCGGCCATCCCACGCTGGGCAGTTGCCACGCCTGGCTGCAGGCCGGTGGCAAGCCCAAACTTGATGACTTCATCGTCCAGCAATGCAAACAGGGGCTGGTCAAAATTCGCCGCGAACCTGGCAGTGCAGACACTGCCGGTATGGCCGATCGGCTGGCCTTTGCCGCACCGCCGCTTTTGCGCTCTGCAGCCAGCCCGGCGCTGCTGGCGCAAGTTGCTGCCGCGCTGGGTTTGAATGCATGGGCCCCCACGCTCGGCACTGGCGTGTCCTCCCTGCCCCCCGAGGGGGCTATTTTTCCTAGGGGCGGCCGGTCGGAAAAATATCCACAAATCTTGGCCGCGCAATTGCTGGACAACGGGCCGGTGTGGCTGGGCTTGCTGCTCGATAGCCCTGACACGGTGATGCGTCTGATGCCCAACAATCTCGAACTTGAAAAACTCAACGTCAAGGTCGGCGTGGCGGCGCTTTATGCAGAAGAAGAAATCCCGGCGCTGATAGGCCGCGCCAACCGCGAAGCAAAAGCATTTGGTAAAACGTCCACTACCTGGGCTGCGGCCAGACCCGATATGGAGGTGCGCGCTTTTGCGGCAGCCATAGGCATCAATGAAGACCCGGTCACCGGCAGCTTGAATGCCAGCCTGGCGCAATGGCTGATGGCCGAAGGCCTTGCGCCAGAGCGCTACCTGGCCTCGCAAGGCGTTTGTCTGGGCCGTGCCGGGCAGGTCTATCTGGAGCGCGACAGCACGGGGCAGGTCTGGGTGGGTGGTGAATCGGTCACCTGCATTGACGGCTCGGTGACGCTGTGAACGCCTGGCCATGAAACAGGCGCAAGTCGATCACTTGGTCGTCGTGGCCGCCAGCCTCGCGCAGGGCGTGACTTGGTGCGAAGAGACGCTGGGCATCACGCCCGGGCCGGGTGGCGAACATCCGCTGATGGGCACGCACAACCGTCTCTTCAGCGTAGCCGGCCCGGCTTTTCCGCGCGCCTACTTCGAAATCATTGCGATCCAGCCCGGCGTCATCCCCAGCCGTGCCCTTGGCACCCATCGCTGGTTCGACATGGACGACAAGCTGCTGCAGGCCCGTGTGGTCCAGGAAGGACCGCAGCTGGTTCATTTTGTCGCCAACGTCTGCGGCGTGGTTTCGGCCGTCAAGGCACTCGCCGCCCTCGGGCTGGACCGTGGCCAGGTGCTGGAAGCCTCGCGCCAGACCGCAGCAGCCCTGCTCAAGTGGCGCATCACGGTGCGCGACGACGGCCAGCGGCTTTTTTACGGCGGCCTGCCCACCTTGATTCAATGGGGCGACGCTAGCGAAGATCCGGCACGTGCTGTGCACCCGCTGGACGCCATGGCGCCCTCGGGCGTGACGCTGGAGGCGCTGCAGGTGAGCCACCCGCACCCTGACAAGTTGCAGGCAGCGCATGCCGCCATCGGCCTTGCCGGTGTGAAAGTGACACAGGGCGCAGCCAACCTCATCGCCACGCTGCAGACGCCGCGCGGCAGGGTTACGCTTGAATCGAAGGGAATCTAGATGCGCCTCCACGCACACGCACATGCAGGGCTGATGCGGGCCCGGGCCAGTCGCGCTTGCGACTGGACACCCGTCAGCTGGTAGCCACAATTTGTGCATGGGAACCTGCGCATACGCAACTGCTCGGTCACCGAGTTCGCCTTCACGCCCAAGCGCCATATGCTGGTGACCTACAACACGCTGCCGCACTTAGATGCGCCCGAACATGCGACGTGGATTACTTATTCATAAAAACAGTGAGCCATTAGACGGTCTGTAAAATTCCGCAATCGATTTAGTTCACTCCCATTGCATACTGTTTAAGAAAACCCCATGAAGATTTACAAAATAGCCTGTATTCCGGGCGACGGCATCGGCAAGGAGGTGGTGCCGGCGGGCCAACAGGTGCTCGAAGCACTGGCGGCCACGCAGAAAAACTTCAGTTTTGCATTCACTTCATTTGGCTGGGGCGGCGACTGGTTCCGCGCGCACGGCGTGATGATGCCCGACGACGGCCTGGACGCGCTGCGTGACAAGGACGCCATCCTGTTCGGCTCGGCGGGTGACCCGCACATTCCCGACCACATCACGCTGTGGGGGCTGCGCCTGAAGATTTGCCAGGGCTTCGACCAGTACGCCAACGTGCGGCCGACGCGCATCCTGCCCGGCATTGAAGGGCCTCTGAAAAACTGCCAACGCGAAGACCTGAACTGGGTCATCGTGCGCGAGAACTCCGAAGGCGAATACTCGGGCGTGGGGGGCAGGGCGCATCAAGGCCACCCGATTGAGGTGGCTACCGACGTCTGCATGATGACGCGCGTCGGCGTCGAGCGCATCATGCGTTTCGCTTTCAAGCTGGCACAATCGCGGCCCCGCAAACTGCTGACGGTGGTGACCAAGTCCAACGCCCAGCGCCACGCCATGGTGATGTGGGACGAGATCGCGCTGCAAATCAGCAAAGAGTTCCCTGATGTGACCTGGGACAAGGTTCTGGTTGACGCCTGCACTGACCGCATGGTGAACCGCCCGGCATCGCTTGACACCCTGGTCGCGACCAACCTGCATGCCGACATCCTGAGCGACCTGGCCGCCGCGCTGGCCGGCAGCCTGGGCATTGCACCGACCGGCAACATTGATCCCGAGCGCCGCTATCCCTCGATGTTCGAGCCGATCCACGGCTCGGCCTTTGACATCATGGGCAAGGGCCTGGCGAATCCGGTCGGCACCTTCTGGAGCTGCGTCATGCTGCTCGAGCACCTCGGCGAAAACGCGGCGGCACAGCGCCTGATGCAGGCCATCGAGGCCGTCACCGCCAACCCGGCCCTGCACACGCGCGATCTCGGCGGCAGCGCCACGACCGCACAAGTCACCGCCGCCGTCTGCTCGCTGCTCGCCACGAATGGCACGCAGCAGGGGCTGGGTAAAAAGTAAAGTAGGCAGCCCGGTTGCCGAGAGCGCAGGCGATTCCTTTTTTTATGCGAGAACATTTTGAAGATCATTGACATCCGCGAGTCCACTCGGCCCATCAAGTCCAACATCCGCAACGCGTACATCGACTTCTCAAAAATGACCCTGAGCCTAGTGGCCGTCGTCACGGATGTGATCAGGGACGGCAAGCCGGTCATTGGTTACGGCTTCAATTCCAACGGCCGCTATGGCCAGGGCGCTCTCATCCGCGAGCGCTTCCAGCCACGCGTGCTGGAGGCGGCGCCGCAGAGCCTGCTCGATGACAGCGGCGACAACCTCGACCCGCACCGGATCTGGGCCGCCATGATGAGCAACGAAAAGCCGGGTGGCCACGGCGAGCGCTCGGTGGCGGTCGGCACCATCGACATGGCGGTGTGGGACGCCGTCGCCAAAATAGCCGGCAAGCCGCTTTATCAATTGCTGGCCGACCGTTATGGCAACGGCTCGGCGAACCGCAAGGTGTTTGTGTACGCGGCGGGCGGCTATTACTGGCCGGGGAAGGATCTGGAAGGCCTTGAGCGCGAGATGCGGAGCTACTTGGATCGCGGTTATGCCGTGGTCAAAATGAAGATCGGCGGTGCCTCGCTGGCCGAGGACTGCAAACGCATTGAAGCCGTGCTCGGCCTTCTCGGGCCCGGGCAAAAACTCGCGGTGGATGCCAATGGCCGCTTCGACCTGCCGACCGCCATCAGCTACGCCAAGGCGCTGTCGCAGTACGAGCTGTTCTGGTACGAGGAACCCGGCGACCCGCTCGACTATGCCCTGCAGGCCGAGCTAGCGAGTCACTACGCGGGGGCTATGGCCACCGGCGAGAACCTTTTTTCCATGCAGGACGCGCGCAACCTGATCCGCTACGGCGGCATGCGGCCCGACCGCGACTGGCTGCAGTTCGACTGTGCGCTCAGTTATGGCCTGGTCGAGTACCTGCGCACCCTCGACATGCTCAAAGACAACGGCTGGTCGCCCTCACGCTGCGTGCCGCACGGCGGCCATCAGATGTCACTGGCCATTGCCGCAGGGCTGGGGCTGGGCGGCAACGAGAGCTACCCCGATCTGTTTCAGCCTTATGGCGGCTTCCCCGATGGCGTGAAAGTGGAGAACAGCTATGTCACCCTGCCGGAGCTGCCGGGTATCGGCTTTGAGGGTAAAGCCGACCTTTACCGCGAGATGACGAACCTGGCGAGCTAGTGCAGTGTTGCACTGGGAAAAGAATTGGGGTGGTCTATGTGGTTTGGCTTAAGGGCACTTCTAGAAATTCAGGTTTTCGGGATGAAGTGCAAGGCGGACGGAACGCAGCAACCGGAACGTACTCAGGTACGTGAGGATTGCGAGTACCGCCCAACGACGCAATTCGCCCGAAAAATGAATTTATAGAAGTGCCCTTAACGCGCCGTTGAATCGCGCAGCGTATCAGGCGGCAACTGGTCCATCTCAGTGAGCAATTGCGCCAAGCTGCGCCCTGCGGCATCGAGCAGGGCGCGCCCTTTTTCAGGTGTAGCGGCAGCGGCGTTGCCGACTGCGCCGTGCGGGTTGTAGTCCTGCATTTGCCAGCCCAGCTTGGCACTGCGGCCATCACCCAGGAGGCTGAATTTTTGCGCCCGATCTTGCGAGGTGGAGTGAAAATTTTGTGCCTTCGCCATATCGACCTGCTCAGGCTTGAGGGCCAGCATCATCGAGGTTTCAATCTCTCCCGCATGAATGCCGAAGCGGTGCTCTTCGGCGCTGAACAAATCGCCCGCAGAACCGCCCTTGCCGTCAGCCAGCGGCAGGTTGAACCAGTTCACGCTGTAGACCAACATGCTAAGGCGTGCCCGCAGGTCACGCGCCACCACATCGAGCAAACCGACCTGGCCACCGTGTGAATTAAGCAGCACCAGTTTTTTGATACCCGTGGTCGCGACCGATTCGGCAATCTCGGTCCACAGGCGTATGACGGTTTCTGCCTTGAGTGTCAGCGTGCCGGCAAAGCGGCTGTGTTCGGGGCTCAGGCCGATCGACTGGGTTGGTAAAAACAGCACCGGTAAATCTGCTGGAAGATGGGGCAGGCTGGCGGCCATCACGCCATCGACCAGCGTGGCATCGACATTCAGCGGCAGGTGCGGGCCGTGCTGCTCAATTGCCGCAACCGGCAGCACCGCGATGCTGCGCGCTAAGTCGAGCTTGGCAAAGTCAGGACTTTTGAGGTCAGCCCAAAAACGCTTTGAAGAGGGTGTGCTTGCAGAGGTCGTCATGGTTTTTACCTGATTTATGCGGCGGCTGCGGCCTTTTGCCGAGTGAGGCGTGGATGAGAGTTTTTGGGGTCAAAGCCCAAATTCGCCAAGCCTACGGCTCGCCCGGAGGGCGCGGTGCGATGCACCGCAGCGAAATTGGTGTCTGACCCCAATAACTCCAATAACTCCACAATGATGGCGCTTGCGATGGCGGGTGTTGGCGAAGTTAGCGGGGAGACCATGCCAGTATTATCAAACCACGAGCAAAGCACAGCTTAAAAATCCGCTTTCCACCGGGAATGCTGGCGGTTTGACAGCTCAACCGCCGCCCACGGTAAACTGATAGCCATGCGCCCCTCCGAAGCCTTAGCCCTGTACCGCACGCAAATCTGTGAGATTGCGTTGCGTCACCGTGTCAGCGGTGTGCGGGTGTTTGGCTCTGCGCTTCATGGTGACGACACGACTGCTAGCGACCTGGACCTGTTGGTCGAGCCCACGGCGCAAACCACGCTGATGGATATTGGCGCGATTCGGTTCGAGCTAAAGCAGCTTTTGGGTCTGGAGGTGGATGTACTCACCCCGAATGGCCTGCCCGCCAGCTTTCGCGAGCAGGTGCTGCGTGAGGCCGTGGCCATATGAGTCGTGCAGACCCGCCGCGCATTGCCGATTACCTGCGGCACATTCTGCAAGCCATAGCCAATATTCAGGCCTACACGGCAGGCACAGACCTGGCCGAATTCATGGGCGACCGCAAAACACAAGACGCGGTGATTCGGAATCTGGAAATCATCGGCGAAGCATGCAATAACGTCTCCAGGAATCACCCCGACTTTGCAGTACAACACGCCATCGTGCCGTGGGGTTTTGCCTATGAAATGCGCAACGCCCTGGCGCATGGTTATTTCAATGTGGACTTGTCCATCGTCTGGCAAACTATTCAGAACGATCTGCCATCGCTCAAAGCGCAAGTCGTGACTTTGATCTGACGTTACCCTTTAAGAGTTATTTTTTTGATAGCTGCTCGCGTATATTTCACGGGGTTAGTGATCATCAATACCCATGCCCAACTTCATTTCTGAAGACCAGATAGAAGAAGCGTTGCTGACCGCTGCGAAAAAATCCTCACGCGTATCCTTAATCAGGAACTAATACCATCGCCGCCTGCTCAGACTACCCAATCATGAACCTCAAACGCCTTTTACCCGCATCGATTTTTGCTACGCTTTTAATAGCTGCAATAGCTGGTTATGCTCTGTTTAATGGGGCTACAGCCCAAACTAGCAGCGCTGATCTGCTCAAAAAAGGTGTTGGAGCGGCCAGCATCGTCGTCACCAACGAGCAGGTGCGGGCTGAATTGTTGGCCTGGGCACCTGATGGCGTTGAGCCTGGCAAGCAGGTCTGGCTGGGTTTGCGGCTTGACCACCAGCCCGATTGGCACACCTACTGGAAAAACTCGGGTGATTCCGGCTTGCCGACGCTGCTGGAGTGGCAATTGCCAGCCGGCATCACGGTGGGTGATATCGCCTGGCCCACGCCGAAGAAAATCCGGATTGGCACGCTGGCCAACTATGGCTATGAAAACACCATTCTTTTGCCCGTGCCGGTTACGGTGGCCGCCAACTTCACGGCCTCGCAACTTAACGTCCAACTGAAAGCCGCCTGGCTGATCTGCCATAAGGAATGCATTCCGCAAGAAGGCGAGTTTGCATTGAGCATTCCGGTCAAAAGCTCGACCGGCATGAATAGCAAATTATTTCAGACCACATTTGATGCCACGCCCAAGCCCCTGCCTGTGGGCAGCAGCCAGATTGACATGGCAGCCTCCTCTGCAAACAGCATCAAGCTCAGTTTGAGCGGCCTGCCCGCTGCACTACAGGGTAAAACGCTGGCGCTATTTCCTGAAACCGGCAGCGTGATAGAACCCGCCGGCGCGTGGCAGCAGGCTTGGCAGGGCAGTGTCTGGACAGCACAACTGCCCTTGTCAAGCCAACGCAGCGAAAGCCCTGCCGTCATACCGCTGGTGGTTGCGCTTGGAAATGTTGCCTACCGAATTGAAGTACCAGTCAAAGGCGAGTGGCCCAAGGTGGTTGCTGCTGCTGCGGGGTTGCCGCCTGCGCTGGAGGCCGCGCTCAAGGCCAATGCTGCCGCGGGTGCTGCGCCCACACAGAGCAGCGCACCACCATTTGGCCTGCTGGCCGTGCTGCTCGGGGCTTTTATTGGCGGCATGATTTTGAACCTGATGCCTTGCGTGTTTCCGGTCCTGGCCATCAAGGTGGTCGGCTTTGTGCAGGTCAAAGAGCAGGCCGTGCGGGTGCGTGCCGGGCTGGCTTACAGCGCTGGTGTAGTGCTGTCGTTTCTGGCACTGGGCGCTTTGCTGCTTAGCCTGCGTGCGGCGGGTGAGTCACTGGGCTGGGGCTTTCAGTTGCAAAGCCCGGCCGTGCTGGCGGTGCTGGCGGTATTGTTTACCTTGATTGGCCTTAACCTGGCGGGCCTGTTTGAGTTTGGCAATTTTCTGCCCGATCGCTTGGCGAATTTGCATGTTAAAAATCCGACCATTGATTCGTTTTTGACGGGCGTGCTGGCCACTGCGATTGCGTCGCCCTGTACCGCGCCTTTCATGGGCGCAGCGCTTGGCTACGCCATCGGCTTGCCAGCGGCGCAGGCGCTGGCCGTGTTTGCTGCCATTGGCGCTGGCATGGCGCTGCCCTACCTGGCTGCCAGCGTGGTGCCCGCAGTAGCACGCATCATGCCGCGCCCCGGCAACTGGATGCTGACCTTCAAGCAGTTGATGGCTTTCCCGATGTTTGCAACGGTCGTCTGGCTGGTGTGGGTGCTGGGTCAGCAAAGCGGCATCGACGGTGCGGGTGCATTGCTGGCACTGTTGCTGTTAATCGCGCTGTGCGTTTGGGCCTTCACGCTCAACGGTCGGCCACAGCTTATTTTGGCAAGTATCAGCGTGTTGATGCTGGCTTTAGCGCTGTGGTCGTTGGGGCCGAATGTGGTCAAGCTGCAAGAGGGTCCGTCCGTCGCCCAGTTGCCCCGCGGCTGGCAAGCCTGGGAGCCGGGCCGGGTCGAGCAGCTCACAGCCCAGGGGCAGAGCGTGTTTATAGACTTCACCGCCGCCTGGTGCGTCACTTGCCAGTACAACAAGATAACCACGCTTTCCAACGCATCAGTGCTGGCCGACTTCGCCGATAAAAAAGTTGCCTTGCTGCGCGCCGACTGGACGCGCCGTGACCCGGCAGTAACAGCGGCACTCAGTCAATTGGGTCGCAGCAGCGTGCCGGTATATGTGATTTACAAACCAGGTCGCGCACCCGTGATATTGTCGGAAATATTGTCAGTTGATGAAGTACGGGCCGAGCTGGCCAAACTGTAATTTGCTGTAGCCAAACATATGAGCCCGATTCCTGCTGCTGACCGCATTGCACACATCCTGAAAAACTGCAAAACGATTGCCGTGGTCGGCTTGTCGCACAAGCCGCAGCGTGCGAGCTTTGATGTGGCACGCTACATGCAAGGCAATGGTTACCGCATCATTCCGGTCAATCCGAATGAAGTAGAGGTGCTGGGTGAAAAGGCCTACGCCACACTCCTGGATGCCGCCGCCCATGAAAAAATCGACCTGGTGAACTGCTTTCGCAACAGCGAAGATATTCCGCCGATTGTTGACGAGGCCATCGCGATGGGTGCAAAAGCGCTCTGGATGCAGCTTGGCATTGCCCATGCGGGTGCGGCGGCCAGGGCTGAAGCGGCTGGCCTGCTGGTGGTGCAGGACCATTGCATCAAGATTGATCACCGCGTGCTGTTGTCCAGCGGTGTACTTTAGCGAACATCCTCCACCACGCGGCGCGTGACGTGCGGCGGCTCTTCGGGGGTGTGAAAGGCCAGCTTGCGTTCGCGCAGGGCTACATCGCTGGCGATCACGCGGTCAAAGCGGCGCAGGTGTTCTGTCCATGACTCGTCGGTGATTTGCTCTAGGTAGCGTTCCGGGTGGCCTATGTCGCGCAGCAAGGCCCACTCAAGTGCGCCCTGGCGTAGGCGGCTGCGGCGGCTCTCTTGCATCAGGGCTCGAAACTCTTCACTGCGTGCTGGGTCGATGATGTATTCAATCGTCACCACCACACGGCCTATGGCGGGCGGTGCATCGGCCACCGGCACTTTGAATTCGCGTGAAGGGGTCAGGTCTTCTTCAATGCTCAGATCGACCACTTGGCGCTGGGCCAGCAGCATGGTGGCTGTGCCGCTGACGGCTGCCACCAGCAGGCCGACCTGGATACTGCTCAGGGTTGCCAGTTGGCCCCATAGCGCTGCGCCAGACGCGCTGGCCCCCATGATGGCCATCTGGTACATCGACATGCCGCGCGCCCGCACCCAGTCGGGCAGGGCAAGTTGGGCCGACACGCTGAGGGAGTTGGCGCAGGTGATCCACGCCGCACCGTTAAGCAGCATAGCGGATACCGCCACCCAGACGTTGGGTGCCAGCGCCACCGCAACAGTTGACAGCGACTGCAGTATGGTGGCGCGCAGCACCAATGTGTCGCGCGGCATCAACTGGCGCAAGCGCCTGAGATTGAGCGCCGCCACAATTGCCCCGACGCCCATGGCTGCCAGTAGCAGCGTGAAGGTGCCTGCATCGCCGCCAGGCAACTGGCGCGCCACCAGCGGTAGCATGGCCAGCACAGCGGTTGAGTGAAAGAAAAACAGCGACACCCGCAGCAGCACGGCGCGCAGGCGATTCGATTGCCACACAAACTGCATACCGACCCGCATGGCGCTGACCAGCCGTTCGCGCCCCAGCGGGCTGGGCACGTGCTCGCGCTGCCAGCGCATGATGAGCAGGCCCGAGACAACCGACAATACTGCATTCAGCGCAAACACCCACCCGGTGCCAGCGCTGGCAATCAGTGCGCCCGCAACCAGTGGCCCGATGATGCGTGAGGCATTCATCGACACACCGTTTAAGGCCAGCGCGGCGGGCAACTCGCGGCGCGGTACCAGCTCGGGCATGATGGCCGCAAACACTGGCCAGCGCATCGCCAGGCCAACGCCGTTGGCAAAGGTCAACATGAGCAGCAGCAGCGGTGTCATCTGCCCCCATACCACCATCACGCCCAGCAGTGTGGCCACCACTGCCACCCAAAACTGCGTGAAGATGAGGTAACGCTTGCGGTCCAAAATATCGGCCAGCGCCCCGCTGGGCAGGCCGAGCAGAAACACCGGCAGGGTCGCTGCCGATAGCACCAGTGCCACCCAGATCGGTGAGGTGGTCATGGAGGTCATCAGCCACGCTGTGGCCACGTCGTTCATCCACATGCAGATGTTGGCCACCAGCCAGGTGATCCAGAGCATTCTGAACACCGGACGCTTCATGGGGTCCCAGGCTGCTACAGGCTCTAGGGGTGGTTGGGCGATGGGCGTTTCGCCGGGGATGATTTCTGCCATTCAGTTGCGCTACTTTAATTTAGAGGGTTTTTGGGGTCAGAGCCCAAATTCGCCGAGCCTTCGGGGGTGGTGCTTCGCACCACTGCGAAATTGGTGTCTGACCCCAATAACCCTCCTGCGCCAGCGCCATCAATTTGTTGAGCCAGCTCCCACTGTACGTTATGAAACGCGGCCACGCTGGGCCGGTGCGCTATCGACAGCATGCCGCCGTGTACCGACTGGACGTGGGCCTGCAGCTTTTCATAAAGCGATTTTTCGGCAACCTCATCAAGCGATGCGGTTGCCTCGTCAGCCAATATCCACTGCGGTTTTTTAAGCAGCACCCGGGCAATCGCCAGGCGCTGCTGCTCGCCACCCGAGAGCTTTTGGCTCCACGCATCGCTGTCGTCCAGCCTGCTGGTCAGCAGCGGCAGCAGCGCATCGTTCAGTGCCTGGATCAAGGCCTCGTCGCTGTACGTGCTGGCAGGTTGTGGATAGGCTAACGCTTCGCGCAGCGGGCCATCCGGAAAGTACGGGCGCTGCGGAATGAACATGGCATTTTGCGGCAAATGAATGCGGCCGGTTGCAAACGGCCAGATGCCCGCCAAGGCCCTGAACAGGGTTGACTTGCCACTGCCCGATGGTCCTTTAAGCAACACCAGGTCGCCGGGGCTGGCTTGCAAGGTGGTGCTTGACAGCAGCACCTTGCCAGATGGCAGACGGATGTTTAAATCGCTTGCAGACAACACATCGGCAGCAGTCGTTGGATTTTCAGTTGCTACTGAATTAGTAGCTGCTTGTTCCCGTGTTTGCTGGGCTACAAGCACAATATTGTCTTCAAAACTGGTTAGGCGGTCGGTTGTAGCGCGCCACGCGGCAAGGCTGCTGTAGTTGTCAACCAGCCAGCTCAGCGAGTCCTGCACACGGCCAAAGGCTGATGCAATCTGCATCAGCTGACCAAGCTGAATGGCACCGCTAAAAAATCGAGGTGCCGCCACAATGAACGGAAAAACCACCGCCGCCTGCCCAAAAAAGTTGGTAAACCAGAGCAGATTTTTCTGTTTTTTAATCAAGCGCAGGTAGTTGGCCAGCACCTTTGAAAACCGCAGATCGAGCTGGCTGCGCTCAACGCCTTCGCCCTTGTCGAGTGCGATCGATTCACTG
>Ga0335398_10003104_pt1 | contig 24911 bp, 20 predicted proteins | sample BON03_FD_205742 | JGI IMG/M metagenome (GOLD analysis project Ga0335398, IMG submission 205742) | Freshwater microbial communities from Lake Bonney liftoff mats and glacier meltwater in Antarctica - BON-03 (spades assembly) (version 2) | ecosystem: Environmental > Aquatic > Freshwater > Ice >... | reverse complement strand
ACGGACGCGACACAGTGGGTAGCTCCGGTTACGGATTCTGGATACCCGACGGGCAGCGCGCCATCGTTGGTTGGCAAGTCAACCCGGCTTTCGGCGCCATCGCGCAGATGAGACTGCGTTATGAGAGGCCGCACACGGCAGTTGCCACCAGTGACCAATGGGAAGAACAATGCCCCACCCTGGCCACCGGGGCCCGCTGCCAGGTGACGGGCTCGCCGCGTTGTATGGACGGGCAGACCACCCGGCTGGTCGATGGCGCCGAAGTCACGCGTGCCTGTTGGCGCTACGAGACGTCCATGCTCTGCCCCCAGGACACCAATACCGACTCGTGTCCCGAACTCAAGGCCGCAGGATGCAGGCTAGTTGGCTCCGCCTGCCTGCAAACAAACGCTGAGGATGGCAGCTGCGCCGTCACGCAAAACAAATATGCGTGTCCGCTTGCCCCATCAAAGACCGTGTCAGTTGCCAACTGCCCGGCGAACGTGTTCTGCATTGCGGGAAATTGCTTTGACACCCAGTCGACCAAGGACGGCGACTTCGCGCGCTCCATGTCCCTGCTGGAGGCCGCGCGCGAGGCCGCAGTCTATCTCGACACGGACACCATGCAGGTTTTCAAGGGCGAAGCCAACAGCTGCCGCGACCGCCTGTTCAAGAACTGTTGCGATAGCGACAGCTCCGGTACCGGCATGACCAACCGCGGCACCTTCGGGGTTGGATCACGCCTGGTTTTCGACATCCTGATGAACGCCAACAACCGCGCTTTCGTCACACAGGGCCTGTCGGCACTGCTTGCCAACGGCGGATTCAGCGGCTCCTTCACCAGTTACGGTGTCACGGTGGCGGTCAACGGCACGGCGCTCCCGGCCGGCTCATCGGTTCTGCTTTCAACGCAGAGCATGGTCATCGCCTTTGACCCCTGGTCACTGGCCATATCGGTGGTGATGTACGCCGTCATGTCGCTGGCTTCGTGCAACCCATCGGAGGCACGTCTTGCAATGAAAGAGGGAGCGCAGCTGTGCCACACCCTGGGAAGTTACTGCTCATCGTGCCTTCGAATTCTCGGGCGCTGCGTCTCGTGCATCGAGCACACGACCGGCAAATGCTGCTTTAACAGCGTGCTCGCCCGCATCGTGAACGAACAGGGTCGCTCGCAAATTGGCCGCGGCTGGGGCAGCCCTGCGGGCCCGGACTGTTCGGGCTTCACACTGGCACAGCTTGAGGTACTGGATTTCTCCAAGATGGATCTGAGCGAGTTCTACGCATCCATCGTTCCGACGCTACCGACCCACGAGTCGATCGTGAATCGCGCAACGCAACGCGCAACTGACTGCTACTACGGCAAAGGCAAATGCCAATGAACATCCACGCACCGACCACCCGGCACCTGAGCCTATCCCATATGACCCTATCGATTGCGCTCAGCTTGTCCCATTCACTTTGCGCGTGGGCCACCGATGTCCCCCGCCTTCCAGTGACCGATGCGTCAATCCTGATGCGCCAGGCCCTGCAAGCCAATGACGGCAAGGCCAACGGTGTACTGACCGGGGAGAGCGCCGACGCCATCAGCCGTCGTTTTCAGGCGCAGTCACCGATCAATATTGATGTGCGCACCGAGCGCCGGTACGCGCAAAGCGGCTGCGCCAGGCTGCAGGTGATGTTCTGGCAGGACGGCGTATGGCTTCCTGACGCGGACAGAGCGCGTCGCCAGTCGATCGAGTTCGGCATCGACTATTGCCTCAGCGGCGAGCCCCCGACCTCCTTGCATTGACGTGCTGCCATGCGCTCAAAGATGAAACATTGCATCCGCCGTTGGCCACTGGCTGCGCTAAGCCTGTGGATGGGTAGCCTGGCCTGCAGCGCCCAGGACACGCCGCCGCTCTATTGGTCAGACACCTGGCGTGGCTGGCATTTCTATGAGCAGCCCGTCCAAGAGGTACCGCAGCCGCGCCCGACCCGTCCGACCCGCGTGAGCCGCAGTCTCCCGCCAAAAAGCAACCCGACCGTGCAGCCCACCGCGACATTGGCGCCGCCCCCAGTTCCAGCGGCACGCCCACCCGAGATAGCGGCCTTCGAGCAATTGCAAAAGGCATTGGAAGAGGCCCGCACGATTGCCATCATGCGACCCATCGAAGCCAACGTACGCCGCTACATGGAGATCGAGTCACGGGTCGTCGCGCGGGCCTCTGAATTTGCCGACATGGCACAGAAAGTGGCCTGGTCCACGCCACAACTCGACCCGACCCTGCAGGGCCGACCTGTGGGAGCCAAAGCCCTCGAAGTGTTCGAGCGCCAGCAATTTGACGAGCGCTCAACCTTGATTTCAAGCCTGGGCCAAGACCATGTCTTGCTCTTCTTCTACCGCTCTGACTGCCCCTACTGCCACGCGTTCGCGCCCGTGCTGCAGGCGTTTCGCGACCGCCATGGAATCCGGGTGGTGGCCGTCAGCATCGACGGTGGACCGTTACCTGGATTTGCCGACGCTAGAGCCGACAACGGAATCGCCACGACATTGCAGGTCACCCAGGTCCCGGCGGTGTATTTGGCCCAACCCTTCACGGGCCATATCACACCGATTGGCTTCGGAATCCTGTCCGAGTCGCAGTTGCTCGAACGCATCACGCAAGTGGCTACAGCAAGTACCGGGCCAGCCGCAACTCCCGGAACACTGACAACCAGCAGCCTCCCACTCCAATATATCGCCAGGAGCACACGATGAAAAAGAAAGGTCCGCGCACCTCCGTCAGTGTGGTGGTTTGCGCCAGCATCGCATTGACCACAGTACCCCTGCATGCCGGCGACCTCAACGCCGAGGTCAATACCATGTTCAACAACCTGGGCGCCATCGGAAACTACACGGCGCCGGGCGCATTTCGTGGGCAAGCTTTCAACACCTACAGCGGCGGCAACCTCATGATGCGCGCACCCAACAAGGTCTACCAACTGGCCGCCATCGAGTTTCCCAATGCCAAGGCTGGCTGCGGCGGCATCGACGTATTTGGCGGGAGCTTTAGCCACATCTCTGCGACCGAATTCAAGAACATGCTGCGCAACATCACGGCCGCCTTGCCGGGCATCGCCTTTCAGCTCGCTCTGGAGTCCGTCTCTCCCTTGCTCGGAGGTTTGACCAAGTGGGCCAAGGGCCTTGAGACCTGGATCAACAATGCCCGCATCAACTCCTGCGAGACCGCCAAAGCCATCGTCAGCACGGCTGCCGACGCTGCAGGCTACAGCTCACACGAAACCTGTGCGGACCTTGCAGTTGAATTGGGTCTGGAAAGCGACCGCGATGCCGCCCGCAGGCGGTGTGCGGTTGACCGGCCGAGCATCCTGGCGAGCGCACGTAAGTCCGAGGACGCCGGCATCCGCAACAAGGCACCCTTCGTGGGCAACCTCACCTGGCGTGCCTTGCAATCGGCCGGCGCCTACCTGGACGACAAGGAACGCGAGCTGATCATGAGCATGGTTGGCACCGTCATCTTCTACCCCGAGGACTCCGGCCGGGATCCCGATCCCATCGCCCCCACACTCACCTCCATCAGCCAGCTGCTCTACGGACAAGCCGCTGGCAACGGCAAAGACGTGGTCCAGCACCTGCTGCAATGCAACAACTACGCCCTTTGCGATGGCGTGAGTCTCAATACCAACTACAACCACACCCCTTTCACCGCGCGCGTGGAAGCGCTGATGCGCTCCATCGCTGACAAGATAGCCAGCCGTACCGCGATCCCCAACGACTCTGCAGAAGTCGGATTCGTGAACCAGACCACCGAGCCGGTATACCGGATGCTCTCGATCGGCTCGACCATTCCCGGCTCGGGCCTGGCGGACAACCTGATCGCGCAATACCGCGACGTGATCGCGGCCGACTACGCCTATGTTTTCCTGGAACGCAACCTGCGACTGGGCCTGGCAGCCCTGGCCAAAGACTACACGCTGCAGCAACACCAGCGCGACCAGACCCAGCTGATACGTCAGCGCGCGCAGGCCATGTTGGCCCACCTGGCGCAGGAGAAAAGCCTGCTGTACCAAAAGGTCGGCTCATTCCGCGCCGTATCCAGCCACCTGGAGCAGTTAGAGCGCCAGCTGCGCAGCAGCCTGCCCCAGCACGTGATCGACATGCTGGGTCAACAGGCGGCTAGCTTTACGCGTTAACCTGCGAGCGCGCACTACAGCCATGTGGGAAATCTACGCCTACCAGAATGTGGACAGCCTGTTCGGCATCTTCAACGCCGCAGCAGCCATTCACGCCTCAAACGACTACCGGTCCGTCATCGCCGCGGTCACTGCCTGCGGCTTCCTGGCAGCCTTGTTCGCCTACGCCTTCGCCCCGGAAAAGCTCCAGGGCTGGAAGTGGCTGGCCTCCGTCGTGCTGGTCTTCTCTGTGCTGGTGGTGCCCAAGGTGACTGTCGGCATCGTCGACAAGACCGGCGGCTCGCCCGTCAAAATCGTCGACAACGTGCCACTGGGCATTGCAGCGCTGGGCAGCATCACCAGCACGATCGGAAAGACCCTTACCGAGTTGTTCGAGACCGCCTTCCAGGTCATCCCCGGCGCCGGCGCCCTGCCCTCCGAGTTCGCCTACCAGAAGAATGGCCTGGTCTTTGGCAACCGGATGGTGCGCGAGACCGGCGCAGTCGTGTTCCAGGACCCTGCGTTTCGCACCGACCTTGTCAACTTCATCCACAACTGCACCAGCTACGACCTGATCGACGGAACGCTCGATCCAACAACCTTCAGCCGCGCTGCCGATGTCTGGTCCCTGATGGCCACGCCCAACCCCGCGCGATTCACTACAGTGAGCCAGTTGGGCACCGTCACCGTTGATACCTGTCCCAACGTCTACCGCGCATTGAACGGCCGCTTGCCCGCCCAGATTCAGCGCATCGAAGGTCGCCTGGCTTTCCAGGTCAATCCCACTTTGCCGGGCGCTGCCGCAGCGGCCGTGATCGCCTCGCAGATTCAGCAGGCCTATCTCAAGAACAGCCTGGCCGATGCCGCCGCCAGCGCTGCGGACATCATCCGCCAGAATGCCGTTCTCAACGCGATGGATGACGCAGCCAAACTCGCCGGCCAGAAGGCTAATGACCCGGCAGCCATGGTCCTCGCGGTCGGCCGCGCGCAGGCCATCGCCCAGCAAAACGCGTCATGGCTCAACTACGGCAAGGTGGCCGAGCAGGCCCTGCCGGTGTTTCGCAATGTCGTAGAGGCGATCACCTACGCGATGTTCCCGCTGTTCGTGCTGCTGCTCCTGCTCAGCAGCGGACGCGAGACCATGCTCGCACTCAAGGGATACGCACTGCTACTCATCTGGATTCAGCTCTGGCCACCCCTGTTCGCAATCCTCAATTACATGGCCTCCATCTACGCAGCCTACGACCTGGCTGCCGCAGCCGATCTGGGCTCTGGCGCAAAGGCACTGTCCTTGCTGACGGCGTCAAGCATCTACTCCAGAGCGATCTCCGCCGAAGCCGTTGTGGGTTATCTGGCGATCAGCATCCCCTTTATCGCCTGGGCCGCGCTCAAGCGCATGGAAACCCTCGGAACCGCCCTTGTCGGTGGCCTATCCGGTTTGCAGGGAAGTCTGTCCAGTGCCACTGGCAATGCCGCCACCGGAAACCTGAGTCTAGGCAATGTCAGCATGGACCAGACACAGCTCGCACCCAACCGCACTTCCGCCTTCATGGGCAGCGTACAAAACGACCTGAGCGGAAACACCGTGACCTCCAGCGCACTGACCGGGCGCGCGGCCGTCAGCGTCCTGCGCAACCAGGGCTTTGCATCGCACGTGGTGTCCATGCGTGTCTCGCAGCAGGAAGTGACCGAAGCCAGTCAGCAGGCTGACGCGGCGCGAACTGAAGCTATATCGGCATCCCAGCAACGCTCGGCCAGTCTTACCGAGGCTTTCACGCGGGGTGTGAGCAAGTCGCAATCGCTTCGATCCACCAGTGGCACCAGTAGCAGCAGCTTCGAACAACTGGGAGAAGGCTTCACACAGTTGGACCAGATTGCCCGTAGCGTGTCGCAGCGCACGGGCGTGTCGCAGTCGCAAGTGGCGCATATCGCCTTCGGCGCCAACGGATCGCTTGGCTTTGGCGGCATTGGGGCCAGTGCCAAGGTGCAGGGCAGCGCTGGCAAGGCCTACCAGTCGGGCATCCTGAGCGACGAACAAAAGGTCCTGGGCGCCATGAGCTCGGAACAGCTATCGGCCTTCAAGCAGTTTGGTGAACGCATCTCGCGCGACAGCAGCTTCATGCGCGCAATCGGCTCTGACGGACGCGAGGCCAGTGAAATGGCGTCCAAATTAGCCACCGACACATCCAATGCGCAGCGCACAGAGACGGCCTATGCCGAGCGCAAGGCCGTGGCCGAGCGCTTGACCTCCGCCTACGAGCGCGGAGAAGCCATATCGATCGACATGGCCCAGGACCCGCACAACATGGATATGTTCATGCGCTACTCCGAACGATACGGCGGCAACAGCGCGGCAGCGCACACCATGATGGCGTCAGAACTGGCACGCCAAGGCCTGCAACCGAATCGGGGTTTTTCTGACGGCTCGGCTGTTCCCCAGTCCTTCCAGCACCTTCGCGAAAGCCATCAGGAGTCGATCCACAAGGAGTCCTTGGGACAAGCAGTCGGTATCGCGCACCAACACAACGATGTAGAAGTTGCAGCGAAGCAATCGACCCGTCCGTCACCCGTTCCATCACCCGGCACGCCGAACACGAACGTGCGCGACCAGGTTCAAGCTCAAAAGCAGCATCTGCAGCATCAGGGCGCCGATATCGACGCGAGATCGCCAGTGACGTCGGGTGTAGATCGGACCCAGGACGGAACCCTTCGATCGAGAAAATCGCTATTGACCCAATCCTCAAAGCAAGTCGCTACCGACGCAGAAGCGACCTTGGATGCTGCCAAGGAAGCCGTCAAGGGACTGATATCTCGAAAGTAGTCGCCACCGAGCTCAAAGCGCGGCGTCCGAATCGTCGGCCTCTGGCAGAGCGGGTGTTGACGTGAGATGCCCGTGATTGATCCAGTAGTTGTCATTTAACTCGCGCTGCGATGCCGCCAAGCCGTCGGACTGACCGTCCGACGGATCAGCTTGCTCGCGGGCCTTGCGCAGTGTTTTGCGAATAGCACCTCCAATCGCAGCACCCGCGACGCAACCAATTCCCGCCAGTACGAATTGCACCCCCGGCGCTTGATCACTGGCCACAACAGCCCCGATCACTCCACCAAGTACCGACCCTGTGAAAAGTATCCTGTAGTTCATCGCGCCCTCCTGATGAATCAGGCTATAACGTGAAGTCGAGTTATCAAGTGCTCGAACCGAACCGCAGGTGAGCAACTTAATCTGTGACGTGCAGCGGCGAATAGCGCAAGTTCTCGCAGTCGCAATTTGGCGGACGCCCGAATCGGCGTGTAGTTAGTCGCGCGATCGCGAGGCGCTTGCGCTGGCGCCTCTTGTTGTTGTCCGGTTCGCTCCGAATGCAGGCGGCGCCGAATCGACCGCCGACGACTGAGCTGCGATCCAATCGCGAATTTGCTCGGCGCGCCATACCGTAACGCGCTCGGAGAGTTTGATTGGTTGCGGAAATGTCTTGGCCTGGATTCGCCGCCAAAGCGTGGACTTGGAGAATGGGATATGCCGTAGCACCTGCCATTGCCGCACGAATCCGCTGACTGGCAGGGCTTGGTATTGATGGCTTGAACCGACGGTCAAGTCGGATGCCGGAAGTTTGGACAAATCGGTCATGGTCACTACTCGTTTGGTCGAGCGAACGGCAAGTGACCAACTTGAACGCGATCGCGGTTAGGTCAGATTCACGCGCGCGATATGGAACGATGATGCCGCGTTCGTGTATGTGAAGGGCATCTTGAACGCATTGCGTACGGGCAACGCTGCGGCAGGTAACGACTGCGACACCAACGAATCGGAAATGGCGACCATCGCAAATGAAACGGCACACCGCGACTCATGGACCGCCATCCTATCTAATAAGCCTCATTGAACCCCATATTGCTGGGCGAATCACACCGCGACTTCACGCGGATCTGGAGGTTTTGACGGTGGCAACGAGATTATTCCGAACCAACATCCGGCACTTACGCATCGGTCGATGCCAAGCGATCCAAGTAGTCGGCCCACTGCTGCATCATCACGTGCCGCTGGCTCAAGTATTGGGTCCGGTTGTAGGACCGGCCATTGGCATCTCGCACCGAGTGAGCCAACTGTGCCTCAATGAGCAAAGGGTCGATGTCCATGCGCTCGGCAAGCATGGTTCGAGCGCTAGCTCTGAAGCCGTGCCATGTATGGATGTCCGACGAATAGCCCATCGTCAGCAGCGCAGTGCGCACACTGTTTTCCGAAATGCATCGGTCGTGATTGCGTTCGCCAGGAAAGACCAGCGTTCCATGACCGGTGTACCCGTGCAGGCCGCGAAGGATCTCGACCGCTTGTCGCGATAAAGGCACGTAGTGCGGCGACCCGTACTGTTTGCCATCCTTTTCGCGTTTCATTCGCTGGGAAGGGATCGTCCACAAAGCGCCTTCGAGATCAATTTCGGTCCAAGCGGCGCCCCGAAGCTCGCCGGGTCGCTGAAACAACAGAGGCGACAACTGCAATGCCGCACGCACGATCAACCCACCCCTGTATTCACGGATTGCTCGAATCAAGTCACCGAAGCCAACGGGATCAGTAATCGCCGCAAGATGCCGGCCTCGATATGGTGTCAGCGCGCCCTTCAGATCGGATGTTATGTCACGCGTGACGCGGCCGGTCGCCACGCCATAGCGCCAGACCTGGCGACACAACATCAGGCCACGATCAGCGGTTTCAACAGCACCACGCTGCTCGGTCTTGCGCAAGACTGCAAGCAGTTCGACTGGCTCGATTTCCGACAAGCGGCGCTTTCCAATCCACGGGAAGATGTCGCGTTCAAACTGTCGACGTGAGCGGCTGGCATGGCTGTCGCTCCACATGGGCGACTGCTTCTCGAACCATTCCAATGCGACGACCTTGAAACTATCGCCATGGGGATTGCTTGCCTTGAGCTTCTCGACCTCGCGCAACATGCCCGGATCCTGCCCGTCGCCCTTCTGCAGTCTTGCCAGATCACGCGCCTTGCGTGCGGCCATCAGACTGATCTCCGGATAGGTCCCCAAGGCTAGCCGTTTCTCGACATTGGCAAAACGGTACTTGAAGAACCAGCGCTTCTTCTGGTTGGGGGTAGTTTCCAAGTAGAGGCCACCTGCGTCGGTCAGGCGCACGCGCGTGGCGTCCATTGGGCAAGAGGCGGCCTTGCAATGCTTGTCGGTCAGCATTGGGCACCTACTGGAAATTGAAAGTGGGGGTAAAAAATCATGTCTCAACTGCCAATGGGGGTAAATAGGTGATTTTTACCCCCAACTTCGCTGGGCTGTCAAGGAACTTCATGAATTCAATGGAACGAAAAAAACCCGGGTTTCAGAGGAGAAACCCGGGTTCTTGAGACGTCACCGGACGTTGCCGGATCAGTGTTTGGTGGAGCTGGGGGGATTTGAACCCCCGTCCGCAAGCCATCTTCGAGCAGATCTACATGTTTAGTGGTCTGATTTGAGTCTCGCCACCTGTGTCGCGCAGCCACACGCTACACAGGACGCCAGTACCCTATTTTCTCGCGCCATGCCAAGGTACCCGGTACAGCGCCAGCCGATGTGAATAACCTTACAGCCTGGACGTCACGACCTTGCGGTCACGACACCCTTGCCCAGCCCACCGGCCTGCTGTTGTAAGGCTCACTGGTTATTAAGCAGCGAGTGCGAAACGTTCGTCGTTTGCAGTTAGTTTTTTTGAATCTGATTTACGAGCGCATTCAGCTCGACATGCACCACAGCGATTCCGTACCCACGTCGAAACCAATGCAGCCCCTCGGACTGTATTTTAAGCCTGTTTGAGCAATTGCAATAGCGAAATTGGCTCTGCGATGGCGGCATGTGCGCCCCACGCGTTGGTATCGGCCTTCAAACCCAGGTAACCGTAGGTTGCGGCGACGGTGCCCATGCCTGCTGCGAGGCCCGCAATGATGTCGCGCTCGTCATCGCCGACGTACACACAGTGAGCCGGATCCAGCCCGATACGACGCGCGGCCTCGAACAACGGCTCGGGATGTGGCTTGGCGTGCGCGGTGGTGTCACCACTGATGACAACGGCGGCATTGGCGAACAGCGGCATCGAACGGGTCAGCGGATCGGTGAAGCGTGCCGACTTGTTGGTCACAACGCCCCACAGCAGGCCCTGCGACTCCAGCTGCGCGATCAGGGCCTGTACGCCATCGAAAGCATAGGTCCGCTCGGTCATGCACTGCTCGTAATTACGGAAAAACTCTTCCTTGAGTTCTGCGAATTGCGCATCCTCGGGGGTCAGGCCAAACGCCACCGACAACATGCCGCGTGCGCCGGCACCGGCCATATGGCGGTAGTCGCTCAATGGCAGCGACGCCAGGCCGCGCTTGACCCGCATCAAGTCGGCGGCCGCACCCAGGTCGGGTGCGCTGTCGATCAAGGTGCCATCGAGATCGAACAGCACGGCACGGGCGGAATCAAACAAACCGGTTGCACCCAACATCAGGCGCCCTCCGCCGGCGGTTTTCGGGTTGCCAGCAGGTAGTTGACACTGGTGTCGGCGCTAAGCCAGTAGCGACGGGTCAACGGGTTGTATTCCATACCGCGTGTCTGGTGCAATTCCAACCCTGCTTCGCGGCAATACCGCGCCAGCTCGCTGGGGCGAATCATGCGTTCATACGTATGGGTGCCCTTGGGCAACATGTTCAGCACATATTCGGCACCGACGATCGCAAACAGGAACGACTTGGGATTGCGATTGATGGTCGAGAAGATCACCCAGCCGCCCGGACGCACCAGCTGTTGGCAGGCCCGTACGATGGATGCCGGATCGGGGACATGCTCGAGCATCTCCATGCAGGTCACGAGGTCGAACGAAGCAGGTTGCTCGACGGCCAAGGCCTCGGCGCTGACCTCCCGGTAATGCACATGGGGTGTCTGCGCCTCCAGCGCATGCAACTGGGCGACTTTGAGCGCCTTGTCTGCCAGATCGATGCCAAGCACATCGGCGCCCTTGCGCGCCATCGAATCGGTCAGGATGCCGCCGCCGCAACCGACATCGAGCACCTGCTTGCCGTCCAGTGGACACAGGTTCGAGATCCAGTCCAGGCGCAACGGGTTAATCTGATGCAGCGAACCGAAGTCACTGTCCTTGTCCCACCATCGGTGGGCCAGTTCGGAAAATTTGGCCAACTCGGCCGGATCCACATTCGCACTTGTTGTCATCCTCACATTATCGACGCAAGGGAAAAGCGGCAGGGAGTGAAGGGTACCGGACCGGGCGCCTGGCGTCACCTCACAACGACGAAACCCCGCCGAGGCGGGGTTTCGCTTGAAGCCTGCAAGGGCCTCAGTGAACCGGGGTTACCGATTACTTGCTGCCACGGGTACCGACAACTTCGATTTCCACACGGCGGTTCTTGGCGCGACCTTCGCGGGTCTTGTTGTCAGCCACTGGCTGCTTCTCGCCTTTGCCTTCGGTGTAGACGCGGTTCTTTTCGATACCGGCAGACACCAGGTAAGCCTTGACGGCTTCCGAACGGCGCATCGACAGGCCCTGGTTGTAGGCATCGCTACCGATGGAGTCGGTGTGACCCACGGCGATTACCACTTCCAGGTTGATGTCCTTGACCTTGCCGACCAGATCATCGAGCTTGGCTTTGCCTTCTGGCTTGAGCACCGACTTGTCAAAGTCAAAAAACGCATCAGCAGCGTAAGTCACCTTGGTAGCGGCGGGCGGAGCCGGACGCGGAGCCGGACGCGGAGCAGGGGCCGGAGCAGCAGCGACTGGCGCTGGTGCCGGAGCAGCTTTCGGTGCTGGAGCGGCAGCCTTCGGTGCAGGTGCAGCTGCTTTTGGAGCCACGATGGCGCCATCACAACCGACAGCTGCAGTAGCAGGGGTCCAGTTACTGTCGCGCCAGCACAGATCGTTGCTGCCGTTTTTCCAGACCAGATCGCCAGAGCCGTTTTTCCAGTTGTCAACGGATTGCGCGCTAGCGGCTGTTGCAAGTGCCACGGTAGCAAACAACATGGCGACTTTATTCAGATAATTCATGATTCTCCTTGTCGAGACTTTAGCCGCAGCGGCGCTGCGAAACCTTTGGCGCGCCGGGTGACCATCACCAGGTGCATAACTTAATTGTGCCATAAGGGACCCGCCGGACATCGCAAAAACGGCCACCAACATGTAGGAATTCAGGCCGAATGATGACATGTGTTGCCAGTTTGCGACACCCCCTTGCCCGTAAAATCAATGGTTTCCGCAGCAAAGTCCTTCAGAGCCCATTCATGACCCAGTTCGCCAAAGAAACCCTGCCTATCAGTCTTGAAGAGGAAATGCGGCGCAGCTACCTCGATTACGCGATGAGCGTCATCGTCGGTCGCGCATTGCCCGATGCCCGAGATGGACTCAAGCCGGTTCACCGCCGCGTTCTGTTTGCAATGCATGAGCTGAACAACGACTGGAATCGCGCCTACAAGAAGTCAGCCCGTATCGTTGGTGACGTCATTGGCAAATACCATCCACACGGTGACCAGTCTGTATATGACACCATCGTGCGCATGGCGCAGGACTTCTCCATGCGCCACATGCTGGTCGATGGTCAGGGCAACTTCGGCTCGGTCGACGGCGACAACGCAGCGGCCATGCGGTACACCGAGATCCGGCTGGCCAAGATCACCCACGAGATGCTCGCCGATATCGACAAGGAAACTGTCGACTTCGGCCCCAACTACGATGGCTCAGAGAAAGAACCACTGGTATTGCCCAGCAAACTGCCGAATTTGCTGGTCAACGGATCGGGTGGCATTGCGGTGGGCATGGCCACCAATATTCCGCCGCACAACCTCAATGAAGTGATCGACGCCTGCCTGCACATGCTGCGGCACCCGGGCGCATCGATCGACGAACTGATGGAGATCATCCCCGCCCCGGACTTCCCCACCGGCGGGATCATCTATGGCATCAACGGCGTCAAGGACGGCTACCGCACCGGGCGCGGCCGGGTCGTGATGCGGGCCAAGTGCCATTTCGAGGACATCGACAAGGGCCAGCGCCAGTCCATCATCGTCGACGAACTGCCCTACCAGGTCAACAAGAAGACACTGCAGGAACGCATGGCAGACCTGGTGCACGAGAAGAAGATCGAGGGCATCAGCCACATCCAGGACGAAAGCGACAAGTCCGGCATGCGCCTGGTGATCGAGCTCAAGCGCGGCGAAGTTCCTGAGGTGGTGCTGAACAACCTGTACAAGCAGACCCAGTTGCAGGACACCTTCGGTATCAATATGGTGGCGCTGATCAATGGCCAGCCCAAGTTGTGCAACCTGAAGGACCTGATCGAAGTCTTCCTCGAGCACCGACGCGAGGTCGTCACGCGGCGCACGGTGTACACATTGCGCAAGGCTCGGGAGCGTGGCCATGTGCTCGAAGGCCTGGCCGTCGCGCTGGCCAATATCGACGAGTTCATCGCGATCATCCGCAATGCACCGACGCCGCCGGTGGCCAAGGCCGAGTTGATGGCCCGTTCATGGGACAGCAAGCTGGTGCGCGAGATGCTCACGCGCACCCGCGCCGACGGCGGCGTGGTCAACGCCGACGACTATCGCCCCGACAGCCTCGACAAGACCGTTGGCATGGGCACCGACGGCCTGTACCGACTGAGCGACACCCAGGCACAAGAAATCCTGCAGATGCGTCTGCAGCGCCTTACCGGCCTGGAGCAGGACAAGATCGTTGCCGAATACAAGGACGTCATGGCAGAGATCGAGGATCTGCTCGACATCCTGTCCAAGCCCGAACGCGTCTCGACCATCATCACCGAAGAACTCGGCCATATCAAGCACGAGTTCGGCCAGACCAAGCTTGGCGCGCGACGCAGCCTGATCGAACACAGTTCGTTCGACCTCAGCACCGAGGACCTGATCACCCCCACCGACATGGTGGTGACGCTGAGCCACACCGGTTACGTGAAGAGCCAGCCGCTGTCCGAGTACCGGGCACAGAAACGCGGCGGCCGTGGCAAGCAGGCAGCGGCCACCAAGGAAGACGACTGGATCGAACAGCTGTTCATCGCCAACACGCACGATTACATCCTGTGCTTCTCCAACCGTGGACGCCTTTACTGGCTCAAGGTCTGGGAAGTACCCCAGGGATCGCGTGGATCGCGCGGCCGGCCGATCGTCAACATGTTCCCGCTCCAGGAGGGCGAAAAGGTGACCGTCGTGTTGCCACTGACCGGCGAAAAACGCAGCTTCCCGCCGGATCAATACGTCTTCATGTCCACCAGCATGGGCACGGTCAAAAAGACCGCACTGGAAGAATTCAGTAACCCGCGCAAGGCCGGCATCATTGCCGTCGACCTGGATCCGGGCGACTACCTTATCGGCGCGGCCCTGACCGACGGCGAGCATGATGTGATGCTGTTCTCGGACGGCGGCAAGGCAGTGCGTTTTAACGAAAACGACGTGCGTCCCATGGGGCGCACGGCACGCGGCGTGCGCGGCATGATGCTCGACGAAGGCCAGAGCGTGATCGCGATGCTGGTGGCTGAAGATGAACAACAGTCGGTATTGACTGCCACCGAAAACGGCTACGGCAAACGCACCAACATCAACGAATACACCCGACACGGGCGCGGCACCAAAGGCATGATCGCGATCCAGCAAAGCGAACGCAACGGCAAGGTGGTCGCTGCGACACTGGTCCATGCGGACGACGAGATCATGCTGATTACCGACAGGGGGGTACTGGTGCGTACGCGGGTCAGTGAGATCCGCGAGATGGGCCGTGCCACGCAGGGCGTGACACTGATCGGGCTGGACGACGGCTCGCAACTGAGCGGGTTGCAGCGACTGGTCGACAACGATGCCGCAGAGAGCGATGCCCCGATCGATAGCCCGATCGACACCCCTCCAAGCGATGCAGCCGACGACCAGGGCCGTGGCGACGCGACCTGATGCCTGTGCAACGCCCCAGCACCGCCATGCGGCGGTGCCCTCGCCTGCTGCTGAATAGCCCACCATGACGCAACGCCCTTACAACTTCTCTGCCGGTCCGGCCACCATTGCACAGGAGGTGCTGGAGCAGGCCGCCAGCGAGATGCTGGACTGGCCCGATGCCCGGGGCCGCCATTCGGGCATGAGCGTGATGGAAATGAGCCACCGCAGCAAGGAGTTCATCTCGATCTACGAGGCAGCCGAGGCGGCGCTGCGTGAGTTGCTCTGCGTTCCGCCACAGTTCCGCATCCTGTTCATGCAAGGGGGCGGCCTGGCGGAAAACGCGATCGTGCCGTTAAACCTGGCGGGCCGTAACGCCAAGCCGGGTGAACGCGGCCTGGCCAACTTCGTGATCACCGGCAGCTGGAGCCAGAAATCGTGCCGCGAAGCCGGGAAGTTCTGCGACACGCATGTTGCGGCGACCAACCAGAGCGAAGGCCACACCACCATCGCCGACCCCGCGCACTGGCAGATCCGTGACGGTGCGGCCTACGTGCACCTGTGCAGCAACGAGACCATTCACGGCGTGGAGTTCGCATCGCTGCCGGACCTCGCAGCGCTGGGCTGCGACGCCCCCCTGGTGGTGGACTTTTCATCCCATGTCGCGTCGCGGCAGGTCGACTGGTCCCGTGTTGGCCTGGCGTTCGCCGGGGCACAGAAGAACCTGGGGCCGGCCGGGTTGACGCTCGTCGTGGTGCGCGAAGACCTGATCGGCCACGCCCTGGCGGCATGCCCCAGCGCATTCGACTACCAACTGGTAAGCGACAACCAGTCGATGTACAACACACCGCCGACCTACGCGATCTATATTGCCGGATTGGTCTTCGAGTGGATGCGGCGCCAGGGTGGCGTGCCGGCGCTGGAACAACGCAACATCGCCAAGGCGCAGTTGCTGTATGGCGCCATCGACGGATCGCAGCTGTACGAGAACCGGGTTGATCCGGCTGTTCGTTCGCGCATGAATGTGCCCTTCTTCCTCAAGGACGCATCGCGCAACGACGCGTTCCTGGCCGGCGCCCGCGAACACGGCCTGCTGTCGCTCAAGGGCCACAAGTCGCTCGGTGGCATGCGGGCCAGCATCTACAACGCCATGCCACTGCAGGGCGTGCAAGCCCTGGTGGACTACATGCGAGAATTTGAAAAATTCAGCGCCTGAACCTTCACACGCCCACCACACGCATTTCCCGAGACCCATGACCAGATCACTGCCGGAACTGCGCGACCAGATCGACGCCGTCGATAACCAATTGCTGGAATTGCTCAACCGTCGCGCCACGTTCGCGCTGGAGGTTGGCGAACTCAAGCGGGCTGAAGGCTCCGTTGTCTTTCGGCCTGAGCGCGAGGCTCAGGTAATCAGCGGCCTGCAGGAACGCAATGCCGGGCCGATCAAGCCCGATGGCATCGCCCATATCTGGCGCGAGATCATGTCATCGTGCCGGGCACTGGAGGCACGCCAGCGCGTAGCCTACCTGGGGCCTGCCGGCACCTTCAGTGAGCAAGCTTCGGTGCAATTTTTCGGAGCCAGTATCGACCATGTACCCTGCGCCAATTTCGATGAGGTCTTTCATGCCGCCACGTCGGGCCGGGCAGACTTCGGCGTGGTCCCGGTCGAGAACAACACCGAAGGCGTCGTGGCGCGTTCTCTCGACCTGCAACTGAACTCGCCGCTGCATATCGTGGGTGAAGTCAGCCTGCTGGTGCGCCACAACCTGATGCGCCTGGACAACGCCATGGACGGAATCGAGGTCGTGCTCGCGCATCCACAGGCGCTGGCCCAATGCCACAGATGGCTCGACGAGCACCTGCCCCATGCAGAACGGCGTGCCGCGTCCAGCAATGCCGAAGGCGCCCGACTCGCGGCCACCCATCCGGCCTGGGCTGCCATTGCCGGCGAACGGGCTGCAAGTGAATTCGGCTTGCACATGGTGGCCAAGGCCATCCAGGACGACGCGCTCAACCGTACCCGCTTCAATGTCATCTGCCTGCCCGACGTGATGGCGCAGCCACCGTTCAGCGGCAATGACCGGGTCAGTCTGGTGGTCTCGGTTCCGAATGAACCAGGCGCAGTGCACGACCTGCTGATCCCGCTCAAGCGCCATGGCGTGTCCATGACCCGCTTCGAGTCCCGCCCGGCGCGTTCGGGGCAATGGGACTACTACTTCTATATCGATATTCAGGGCCATCCGGCCCAGAAAAACGTTGCATCGGCATTGGCAGACCTCAAGAGTCTGTGCGCCTTTTACAAGGTGCTGGGCTCCTATCCGGCAGCGAACCAATGATGGCACTGCCGGGATCCACACATGTTTGAACAACTTGGATTGATCGGTTGCGGCCTGATGGGCGGATCGTTTGCGTTGGCGCTCAAACGCGCCGGCCTGGTCAAACGGGTCGTCGGGTACAGCAAGTCGCCCTCGACCACAGATCGGGCGCGGCAACTTGGCGTCATCGACGTCGAGGCACCGTCGGCCCTGCTGGCAGTTTCAGGCGCAGACATCGTCCTGCTGGCCGTTCCGGTGGCATCGACAGAGACGACATTCAAGGCCATCAAGCACCTGGTCACCCCTGAGATGCTGATCATGGATGTAGGCTCCACCAAACGCGACGTTGTCGACGCCGCCCGACGTTCGCTGCGCGAGCAGGTCGGCTGTTTCGTGCCCGCGCACCCGATCGCAGGCAAGGAACTCTCAGGTGTGGACAACGCCGACGCCGACCTGTACACCGACCGCCAGGTGGTGCTCACACCCATCGAACGCACCAGCCCCCGCCAGGTCCAGCAGGCGGTGGACGTCTGGTCCGCATTAGGCTGCAGGGTCGTCAAGATGACGCCAGAGGCCCATGACGCCGCGTTTGCGGCGGTAAGCCACCTCCCGCACCTGATCGCCTTCGCAATGATGAATGGCATCAACGGCCAGCCGATGGGGCCTGACTTCCTGTCGCTGGCAGGGCCGGGATTCCGGGATTTCAGCCGGATTGCGGCAGCCGATCCGGTCATGTGGCGCGACATCATGATGTCGAACCGCGAAGAACTGCTGACCCAGTCGAAGATCTTCCAGCGCAACCTGCAGGCGATGGAACTGATGATCTCCAACGGCAATGACGAAGCCCTGCTGGAACAGATCGAGGCAGCCAGTGTGGCCCGGAGCAACTGGACCATGGCCAAGCAGCAGAAGTAATGTTCACCACGGCTTTCCTGGACCTGCCACCGCTGACCACTGCCGGCGGCCAGGTCACGCTGCCTGGCTCCAAGAGCATTTCCAACCGCGTGCTGTTGTTGTCCGCGTTATGCCTGGGCAGCACCACCTTGCACGACCTGCTGGAGTCCGACGACACCCGTGTCATGCTGCAGGCGCTGCGCACGCTGGGGTGCAGCGTGGAGCACGATGGCACCCGTGTGGCCATCGGCGGCCTGGGTGGCCAACTGGTGCAGCGCCAGGGCGACCTGTTCCTGGGCAATGCCGGTACCGCCATGCGCCCGCTCACGGCCGCCCTTGCCGTGCTCGGCGGCGACTTTGAACTGCGCGGCGTACCACGCATGCACGAACGCCCCATCGGTGACCTGGTCGACGCGTTGCGCCAGCTGGGCTGCAGCATCGACTACCTCGGCCAGCCCGGCTACCCGCCACTGCATATCGGCACGCCTGCGCTGGCGCTGGACCGGCCGATTCCGGTGCGTGGCGACGTGTCCAGCCAGTTTCTCACCGCGCTGCTGATGGCCTTGCCACTGGTGGCGCAGCGCGACATCGTCATCGACGTTCAGGGCGAGCTGATCTCCAAACCCTACATCGCGATCACCCTGAACCTGCTCGCCCGTTTCGGCGTCGAGGTCCGGCGCGATGACTGGAGCCGCTTCACGATACCGGCCGGAAGCCAGCTGCGCTCCCCGGGCGACCTTCACGTCGAGGCGGATGCGTCGTCGGCCAGCTATTTCATTGCCCTGGGTGCGATCGCGCACAACAACAGTCAGGCGCTTCGCATCAATGGTGTTGGCGCAGACTCGATCCAGGGCGACATCCGCTTCATCGATGCGGCGCGGCAAATGGGCGCGCAGATCGACAGCGGACCGAACTGGCTCGAGGTGTCGGGGCCCGACGCTCGAAGCGCAGGTGGTTTGCGCCCGATCGACCTCGATTGCAATCACATTCCCGATGCCGCGATGACGCTGGCTGTGATGGCCCTGTATGCCAACGGCACCAGCACACTGCGCAACATCGCCAGCTGGCGCGTCAAGGAAACCGACCGTATCGCCGCAATGACGACAGAACTGCGCAAGTTCGGCGCCGTTGTCGAAGAAGGCAGCGACTTCATCCGGGTCACCCCCCCTGCCAGCGCCGCCGACTGGCGCGCAGCCAGTGTCGACACCTACGATGACCACCGCATGGCGATGTGCCTGTCGCTTGCCGCGTTCAACCCTGCCGGCGTACCGGTGCGAATCCGCGACCCACAGTGCGTGGCCAAGACCTATCCCGATTACTTCGAGACGCTGTTCTCCGTGGCCCAGACTCCGCTGAAGCGCATTCCGGTCATCTGCATCGATGGGCCGACCGCTTCGGGCAAGGGCACACTGGCTGCAGAGTTGGCCAAGCGACTGGGCTACCATTTTCTCGACTCCGGCGCGCTGTACCGCATCACGGCGCTGGCCGCGACCCGTGCCGAATTGCCGCTCGATACCGATGGCGAAGCGGCCATCGCCGCCCTGGTCACGACACTCGATATCCGCTTCGACGACGGCCAGATCCTGCTGGGCACGGAAAACGTCAGCGATCTGGTGCGGACAGAGGCGATGGGCATGAATGCATCGCGCGTGTCGAGCCTGCCCCAGGTCCGCAATGCGCTGATCGACCTGCAACACGCCGCCCAGCGCCTGCCGGGCCTGGTCGCGGACGGACGCGACATGGGCACGGTGATCTTCCCGCAAGCCCCGCTCAAGGTGTTTTTGACCGCCAGTGCCGCCAGACGCGCAGAACGACGGCATAAACAATTGATTTCAAAGGGGTTTTCAGCTACACTCAGCGGTCTTCGCGCCGACCTGGAGGCACGCGATGCGCGCGACTCGACTCGCAGCACCGCACCCTTGAAGCCAGCGCAAGATGCCAGGGCACTGGACAACTCCGATCTGACCGTAAATGCGTCGGTCGATCAGGTGTTGCACTGGTGGAATGGCATGCAACCGTTTCGCGACGGTGTTACCTGATAGGTAGTCCTACCGGTAAGCGTCGCGGACAAAACGCAGCAGCCCCGGCTGTTGTGGTGGTCCTCGCAACTCCCCTCGCGCTTCAATGGCGCACTGGTTGCGTGGTGGAAAAACTTAACCCGCGGTTCATCCGCAAACACAATGTCCGAATCTTTTGCCGATCTATTTGAAGAATCACTGAAGCGCTCCGAAACCCGCATCGGCGAGGTTGTCACCGCTGAAGTGGTGCGTATCGAGCACAACTTTGTGGTCGTCAACGCCGGCCTCAAATCCGAAGCTTACGTCCCCTTGACCGAGTTCAAGAGCGACAAGGGCGAACTCGAAGTCCAGGTGGGCGAATTCGTGTCCGTGGCGATCGTCGCCATGGAAAACGGCTACGGCGACACCATCGTCAGCCGCGACACCGCCAAGCGTCTGGCATCGTGGATGGCCCTCGAGAAATCGCTGGAATCCGGCGAATTCGTCACCGGCACCACCAGCGGCAAGGTCAAGGGCGGCCTGACCGTGCTGGTCAACGGCATCCGCGCGTTCCTGCCGGGCTCCCTGGTCGACACCCGTCCGACCAAGGACCTCACACCGTACGAAAACAAGACCCTGGAGTTCAAGGTCATCAAGCTTGACCGCAAGCGCAACAACGTCGTGTTGTCGCGCCGCGCTGTGGTCGAGGCGAGCATGGGCGAAGAACGCGCCAAGCTAATGGCCACCCTGAAGGAAGGCGCCATCGTGCACGGCGTGGTCAAGAACATCACCGAATACGGTGCGTTCGTCGACCTCGGCGGCATCGACGGCCTGCTGCACATCACCGACATGGCCTGGCGCCGTGTCCGTCACCCAAGCGAGGTTGTGACGGCCGGCCAGGAACTGATGGCCAAGATCCTGAAGTTCGACACCGAGAAAAACCGTGTCTCCCTGGGTCTCAAGCAGATGGGCGACGACCCGTGGATGGGCGTCAACCGCCGCTACCCGCAAGGCACGCGCATGTTCGGCAAGATCACCAACATTGCCGACTACGGCGCGTTTGTAGAGCTCGAGCCCGGAATCGAAGGCCTGGTGCACGTCTCCGAGATGGACTGGACCAACAAGAACGTTGCCCCGAGCAAGATCGTCACGCTGGGTGACGAGGTCGAGGTCATGGTCCTCGAGATCGACGAAGACAAGCGCCGCATCAGCCTGGGCATGAAGCAGTGCAAGGCCAACCCATGGCAGGAATTCGCGCAGAACACCAAGCGCGGCGACCGCGTCAAGGGCCCGATCAAGTCGATCACCGACTTCGGCGTATTCGTTGGCCTGGCCGCCGGTATCGACGGTCTGGTGCACTTGTCCGACCTGAGCTGGAACGAGACCGGCGAAGCTGCCGTGCGCAACTACAAGAAGGGCCAGGAAGTCGAGGCTCTGGTGCTGGCAGTCGACGTCGACCGCGAACGCATTTCGCTTGGCATCAAACAGCTCGACTCCGATCCGTTCACGACCTTCGTGTCGGTGAATGACAAGGGCCAGATCGTCAGCGGCAAAGTCAAGACCGTGGACCCCAAGGGTGCCGAGATCGACCTGGGCAACGACATCATGGGTTACCTGCGTGCTTCCGAGATCAGCCGCGACCGCGTCGAAGACGCACGTAACGTGCTCAAGGAAGGCGACGAAGTCACCGCTGTTGTGGTCAACGTGGATCGCAAGACCCGCAACATCCAGCTGTCGATCAAGGCCAAGGATGCCGTGGACCAGCAAGAAGCCATGGCCAGCCATGGCCAGAGCTCGCGTGAGAACGCCGGCACCACGAGCCTGGGCGCCCTGCTGCGCGCCAAGCTGGACAACAACTGATCGTTGTCTGATACCCGCATCGTGGCGACCGCAGGTACGCCACGATCGGGATCCCTGTCTCACGCACAATGACCAGATCGGATCTCGTTGAGCAACTGGCCAACCGGTTTGGCCAGCTGACCCATCGCGACGCGGAGTTCGCCGTCAAGGCAATCCTTTACGCCATGAACGACGCACTGGTAGCCGGACACCGGATTGAAATCCGGGGGTTCGGCAGTTTTTCCATCAATCGCCGGCCACCGCGCATGGGGCGCAACCCGCGCAGTGGCGAAAGCGTGGCCATCCCCGAAAAAAGGGTGCCCCATTTCAAGCCCGGAAAAGCCCTGCGCGAATCGGTGGACCGACGCACGGCCGACACACTGGCACCAAGCGAGGTCGACAAACGTCGCGCCTGACACAGCAGTGTCCATCCGGCATTGCCCCGCGCACGGGTTGTCCGCGCGCAGGGCACATTGGCCCCGGCCACAAGGAGCCCCGTAGAATCGGGCCGCATGAAATCTACGGTCCGGTTGCTCAAGTGGGTACTCAAGGCCTGCATCTTTTTCACCTTGTTTGCGTTTGCGCTGAACAACCAGCATGAGGCGAGCCTGCACCTGTTTTTCGGCAGGCAGTGGCGCAGTCCGATGGTGCTGATCGTGCTGGCTGCATTCGCCATCGGCCTGATCGTCGGCGTGCTTGGCATGGCGCCCAGGCGCTGGCGGCGCAATGACGCCATGAACCGCGTTCCCGCCCCTGCCGCAGCCGCCCCCACCACCGATGCGATGACGCCCCCACCCGGCCCTGTGCATGGACTTTGACATCAGTTGGCTGTTGCTGAGCCTTCCGGTGGCATTTGTCCTCGGTTGGGCCGCCTCACGGTTCGATCTGCGCCAATTGCGCCTCGAAAATCGGCGCGCGCCAAAGGCCTACTTCAGGGGGCTCAACTTTCTGCTCAACGAACAACAGGACGAGGCCATCGATGCCTTCATCGAGGCGGTGCAAAACGACCCGGACACCTCGGAACTGCACTTTGCACTGGGCAACCTGTTTCGCCGCCGTGGTGAGTACGAGCGTGCCGTGCGGGTCCACCAGCATTTGCTTTCACGTGGCGATCTGAGCAGTACCGATCGCCATCGCGCCCAGCATGCGCTGGCGCTGGATTACCTGCGCGCCGGTTTGCTCGACCGCGCAGAAGAGGCACTGCTCAAGCTCGATGGCACACCGTTCGAATCCGAGGCACGGTTGGCGCTGCTGGCCAACTATGAACGCTCACGCGATTGGGTGCATGCCGCAGATGTCGCGCAACGCCTGGAAAATGCCGAGCATGGCAGTTTCGTCGGCCGCCTGGCGCACTACCTCTGTGAACAAAGCGCCGCCCATCTGGCCGCACATGAGCCCGAAGCGGCGCAAAAGCTACTCGAACAGGCAATTGCCAATGCCCCTAATGCGCCGCGACCGCGCATCGAACTGGCCAAACTTCTGGGCCAGCGCGGAGAGGCGGCGCAGGCATTGGCGACGCTCGAGGCCATCCACGATGTCGCACCGGCGGCGGTGCCCCTGATCGCTGCACACCTGGCACAGCTGGGCATTGCCAGTGGCCAGACGGAACATGTGCTCGAGCGCATCAAGGCACACTATGCCGAGGCGCCGTGCATCGATTGCCTGGAGGCGATCGTCACACTAGAAACGCACCTGGGAATACCGCCGGCGCAAACCCGCCAGTGGTACTTGCGCCACCTCGAAAACGAACCCTCACTGGTGGCCGCTTCCCGCTGGATCGCCAGTGATTCAGGCGAAGACCCGTCCACCCAGCCGATGGTTCAACGCGCCCTGGACCATGCGGTCAAACCGCTGACCCGCTACCGCTGCGCCGCCTGCGGCTTCGAGGCCAAACAGCATTTCTGGCAATGCCCGGGATGCCAGGCCTGGGACAGCTACCCGGCCCGCAGGGTCGAGGAACTCTGAGGCCGCAGCCCCCGGCACTGCCCCCGCGTGACCCGGCGGCCACGACCGGCGATCACATGCCGAGCAGTTGCTTCGCCTCGCCCAGCGCCTTCATGGACTCGCTGTGCTTGCCATCCTTATGCAATTTCTCACCCTGGACACGCAGGTCCATGACCTTGGTCATGTCAGAGGAGCTCATCTTGGGACTGGCGGTCAACTTGAGATCGATCGCCTTCATCTCGTTCGGACAGTTGTGGGCCATGGCGCCAGCGGACATGCAGAGCAACGACAGCAGCAACAGACTTTTTTTCATGGGAAACCTCGCATTGAGACCAGAAGATACTGGTCGCTGGATTCTAGATATTTGACACGCGGGGGCACAACCGGATACCGTGGGACCCCACGCCGCGTGCGGGCAGCGATCGACAGCACATGGGACATCGCGATGTCCCGGTCCAGAGCGGAGCGCCTGCGCAACAGCCTTATGCCAATATCAACCGGAGGATTCCATGACCGTGGTACGAGCAGCCATCACCCAGACAGACTGGACCGGCGACAAGGAGTCGATGATCGTCAAACATGAACAGTTTGCGCGCGAGGCCGCAGCCCAGGGCGCCGGCATCATCTGTTTTCAGGAGTTGTTCTACGGACCGTATTTCGGCATCGTCGAAGACCAGAAATACTACGCCTATGCGGAGTCGATACCTGGTCCGACGGTCACGCGGTTCCAGAAACTCGCGCGCGAACTCAAGCTGGTCATCGTGTTGCCGATCTACGAGGAGGAAATGCCCGGCTTGCTCTACAACACCGCGGCGGTGATCGACGCCGATGGCACACTGCTGGGCAAGTACCGCAAACACCACATCCCCAATCTGCCGCA
>Ga0335398_10003095_pt1 | contig 24964 bp, 9 predicted proteins | sample BON03_FD_205742 | JGI IMG/M metagenome (GOLD analysis project Ga0335398, IMG submission 205742) | Freshwater microbial communities from Lake Bonney liftoff mats and glacier meltwater in Antarctica - BON-03 (spades assembly) (version 2) | ecosystem: Environmental > Aquatic > Freshwater > Ice >... | reverse complement strand
GGTAATAGATGTAATCATTCATTCCCCCTTCTTTTTTTTCCTCGACCTCCAATTCTCCTGATATCCCAGAGATCTCGCTGAAATAGGTGTCTTCCAGTGGAGTTGAATTTCCTGAACCAAATCCAACGGCGAAATTAAAGGATACAGGTGGGTCAATGTATGTTGGCTTGGCTGCCATTTCTTTTGTTCAGTTTATTTTATTGAAAAAGAGCTGCCTCTCATTTTTTTCATCCATATAATGGATAAAAATCAGAGAGGCAGCCTTATGGTTGACACTTACTGTTAAGCTGCTTCTATAATCAAACCTTCGTGTACAAAGATTATCGTTTCTATGGAAGCCTCACTAGTTTGAGAATTCATGTCAGTAGGTGTGACTTGCTTAGGAAAAGCATTCTTGAGTGTCCAGGTCATCTTCGGATCACCCCCTTCATCCAGAAGTCGAATAACTACTGTCAATCGCTCGTAAGTATTCAAGCTGATTTTTGATATCCAATCATAGAATTTGTTATCCGTCGTAAACACACCCTTTTTGAGCGTAATATCTCCGTATTTCATTAGACCAGGCATTTTGATGGTAGAGTGTACTGGACTGTTACCATGTCTGTATTCAATGATTTCTGTATCTATATCAAGACCTGAAACTTCCTGAAAGGGTAAATCTGTCTGATCTCCGATGTCTACCGAAAAATAGAATTTGGGTAGAGGCCAAAACTGATCCTGTTCTCCACCTGTTCCTGCGGTTGGTGCTGCCATATTTATATAATTTTAGATTATCCTGATTATGATTTTTGTTGCTGTTGTTCAAATGTAATTACGATGAATTCTGCAGGTCTTGATATGGCTACTTTCACACTAAGTTTAAGAATTCCGTCTAAAATATCATTTGGTGTCATGGTAGTACCAAGTCCAATGGTCACGGAGAAGGCATCATCTGGGCTTTGTCCTGCTAAAATTCCTGATTGCCACTGATTTAATAAGAAATTAGTAACAGTAGCTTTCAGAGTGGACCAAGTAGTTGAATTGTTAGGTTCGAAAACGTAGCCCTCTGCTGCTGCTTTAATACTTTGCTCTAGGAATGTCATCGTTCTTCGAACGGAGATGTATCTCCAGTCTTGACTGTTACCATCGAGTGTTCTTGCTCCCCACACTAGCACTCCTTTACCCTGAAATGTACGGATCGCATTGATGGCCTTACCATTTAAAGGTAGATTCAATTCTTCTTGTGTTTTACCAGTAATCTGGACACTTGGTCTGATTACGGAACCAAGAGACAAATTAGCTGGAGCTTTTGCTACGTTGATCGAACTGTCAACCATTGCATAAATCCCTGCCATACCTGAACTTGGAGGAAGAAGATTTAAAGATTCAGCTATTTCCGATAAAATTGAATTGAGCTTAGGACTCACTACTTTTAAAGTTGATTGAAGAGAAGAAATTTCTTCTTTGGTAGAAGCAGTATCTATCTTCGCCAATTCTTCTTTAATGGCATCAGCTCGGGCTTCATTTATAGCGCCTGACTCCAAATCTGCATTTACATTCTTGGATAGAATTTCAATCAAATCGGCTTTGTTATCAATTTGGGTAAAGTTAACGTCACCAGATGATACTATCGTAGTCTGTACAAATGGATAATAAGCGGCTCCCCACTGTAGGAAATTTGCTCCGACACCTTCTCTGAATTGATTAATCACATCTGATTCATCGTAGGTGCGATCTTTATCTCCGTTGTGAACATCAAGAATTGCAAATCTACTTTGGGTATTGAATCCACAGTGCATGAGCATAGCTTGCTGTAATGATGAGCATTCAGGACTAGAAAGTAAAACTGCCTCAGGAATGACCAATAACGTCGGCTCACTATATTTCAAGAGCTGTGGTATCCCTGCTCCAGTAGCATCATCGTTGAAGTCTTTGGCAGAAATACCTGCCGAATAATCCCCTACTGATAGTATATAACAGTCACCTCCACCATTGGAGTAAAAGAATTTCACTGCACTATGCAATATGAATAGTGTAGAGGAATCAACTTTCAAATTGTAACCAGTTACACTTGAAGCATCCTCGCTAATGGCGAATTTGACCTTTGGAGCGCCTCCAAAGAATTGATCAAACTCTGCGAAGGAAGAAATTCTCGTAGGTACATTCTTTAACGACTTGGAACCTCGTGCCGCCTTTTGGGTATAACCCAAGAAAGCTGGAACGGCTGTGGCTACAGGAACTACCGAAGAGGCAAAGGCGCTTTTTTCTTCAATGTAAACGCCCGGGGTTGCTAATACAGTTGCCATAAAATTGATTTAAAGTTTAACATAATTTTCAGATATATAAGTTTTGGTTGTATTGTCAAATTTGATGGTTTTTGGACTTGGGTTTGGTAAACTTTTTTGATAAAAACCTAACTGATTCCGACGCTCCAATTTAAAAAACCCTCTCCAGGAAGCTTTCATGGGAAGAAACGATTCAGATGTAAACTTGACAGCGTGTAAACCTGAGGCAGTTAGAATTTGCTCAGGTGCGCTGAAGGCTATAATATCCTTGAATACTCCTTCTATTTCGATTGTCAAGCCTTCAAAATTATCCAGATGTGGGTCATTAGTATAGCAGATATAAACCAGCCTAACTTCTCTAGGCTTTATATATACCACTTTAGACCGAACTATGAACGTATCCTTATCTGATCCGTCAATAGGAAGAATTGGATAATTTGGATTGTGTTTCACATTTAAAATGCCCGATAGGCCTGGTCTGTCCAATTCCGGAGCAGCAGTTTGCACCTCTGACCCAAACAAAACAGAAGACATAAAATTATCATCCAAAAAATATTTCACATCAGGATCAATATTTAAAGCTGTAAAGGAATAGAAGTATGGGTTTAAGAATCTAAATTCAAAATTTAGATTAAAAGAATCTCTGAAAACAGCATTACTGTAGTCCCTAGCCGTATTGGCTGCCAATGCAAAACCTCCTGAAATGGGTTTAAATATTAATTGATAATTTTTAATCAATTCGCTGGTTGCTGAGGTGGGCATAACATCTATTTCATTGCAAACCCTATTGAGATAGTAATCATGCATAAACAGGCAGGAAAAAACTTCTGTATAACTATTGGTGTACCGATACGAAATTTGATCTTGATTCATGAATTATTTTTAAAAATAGATTCAGAATGTGGACCTGAGCTGGGAAAGCTCGAAGCATTTTTGGCTACTTCGTCTAAATTTTCGCTGTTGAATTTCGATTGAGCGAATGACTCGCCTACAAAAGAAACTGAATTTTCGGGAACTAGAAAATTGGTAAAACTTAACAATCTAAGTTTATAAATCACAGAAGGCATATATTTCAGTCCGATGAGGCTCCAAACATTGCTTAGTTGCTGAATATCAAGATTAACATACTCCATCGTAATTTTATCCACGTTGGGAGATAGCATCGGTAAATTAGACTTATTAAATACTCGAACGCCCTGAAAGAATTCAATGACCAAAGAAATGTAGCGAAGGGCCTCCAAATAATTAGGATCCGGAAAATTGGCAATGAACATTAAATTCAAATTAAAATGAATGGGAGGGTTTGTACCGCCAATGGATTGGTACGGACCGTTCTTTATAATCCTTTCTTCTTCAAGATGTTGCAAAAAAACACAAAGCTTATTTTCAATCTGTGAATTTGAGCTTCCTTTCATATCCACAGGATTGGTCAAAACGACTATATTCTCCTGCAGGCTGAGTTCATTTTTGATGAACTCATTCAAAGCTTCAACAACAGAAAGCGAAACGCTGTGGATCATGAATGAATTATTATTTACCAGTGTCTGATTAAGAATCTAAAAATCAACATTATTAATAGAATTATCACTTATTATTTTGACTTTTCGTTTTTTGACCAAAATCAAATTTATTAATCCATTGCACCTTTCACCCATATCTGCGTTATTTTGTAAATAAAAAGTAATTTCTGACTCAGAATTCACATTCCAAACACGGCACCGACCAATTATTGAAATTTTACCTTGCTGAAATTTTATAATTCAAGATTTTAATATTTGTACCCCATTTTTATGTGTTTCTACGTTAATTTTTTGCTTTTTATGTTTTATTATTAGTCTGCATGAATACATTAGACTTAAATTCTTAAAAAAAAGGCAAATTTGATGATATCATTACTCTATTGATGTAGATTCTTGGCATTTTTTAATGGATTAAATCCTTACTCTGAATTCAACACGTATTGAAGGTTACCAACTTCGAAATAGAAGTCATTATTAAATCAGATATTTCAATTACTTACCCACCGGATCTTCTTTATACCCATAAGTATCTTTTTTTCAATATATTAAGAATTATTTTTTTTGTAATCATTTTCCCTGAAAAAGGATCCTGTTTTTTTTAAATCTCACCAATATTAATTTTCATTTACATTCAATTCAATGTGAATGAAGTCTTTTGGAATCAATAACCGTATTGAAAATAAATTTGGCCAAGTAGGATAAAAATCACGAGCGACTAATTGAATACACTTTCCACATGTTTCTCCAAACCCATAACTTGAAAAACCGGTAAAATTTTTCGCTAAAAATTTAAAGTCGAAAAACACAGGGAGTAAAATACAGTGGATCTTTTAAAGTTTTCTTTTTCAAACTGATAAAAAATTCCTTCAACGGCTTGTTAGTTGGTTTCAAAATACGATCCTGAATAATTTCAAATAAAAGCATGGGATGATCGATCACTTTATTAGAATTAAAAGTCAATCCATTTCACCTAATAAGCACTTTTGAGAATGAGTTTTGTTGGTCTATTTTGCTCCAAAATAAAGCAGAAAGCGAAAATTAAAGAATTCTATTTGAACCTATTTCATTAATTAATAATACATTTCAATTGGTAGATAATACATTTCATATACTTTTTTTAGATCAAATAACATATCCGTAGGACAAATCATTTTTTGAAAGAGATTTTTTACCAATATTGAAGTTGGTTTGAAAGGGTGTTTCTAGTCAATTGAAAATAATTTAAAATTGATCTGAAATGGTCCCATTAGCACGCAAAAGGATACAGGTTTGCCGCACGCTGCCATGTTTTATTTCCACAACACAGTATAAAATTTTGGTCTGCCCGGATTGTAAGTCAACTTCCGATTATGATCACTTTACCTCTGAAAGTAAGTTAAAAGTAAGACTTCGCTGAAACGTTAGTTCAATTATAGATTCAATACTTAACTGTCTTTTAATTATTCAAAAAATAGTTAGAAAATGAAATGGGAATCCTTTAGTGAAAGGCGTACTGAAAAACTAAAAACCCTGTTCGGTTCGGTCCATTTTATCGTCCCCATTATGAATCAGAAATTCGAATTAGTTTGCAAGTACTATTCGGATTATCACGATAATTGAAATAAAAAATCAAATACTTCTAATTCAACCCGCTACTATTTTTGGATTTATGAAAATTGATCAGTCACACAAAATAAAAAGCAGCTCAGCATTTAATAGCGCCGAGCAGTCAGGTACACTCCAACGTAAAGTTTCAAGTTTGGACGAACTACAACTGTTGGCCGACAGTAGCTCCCAGATTACTCAATTAAAAACCCTAAAGAATCAGATTAATGAAAAAACGGATCCAGTACAGCTCAAACAATCTGAGACCTCCGATCAGAAAGAACTTCCTAAACAGTTAGAGACTGGAGTAGAACAACTATCCGGATTGGATATGGAGAATGTGAAAGTAAACTTTAATTCACTTAAACCTTCGGAATTAGGAGCGGCAGCATATGCTCAGGGAAGCGATATTCACCTAGGACCAGAGCAAGAAAAGCACCTACCTCTCGAGGCATGGCATGTGGTAAAACAGAAAAAAGGGACAATAAAGTCTACTGGTACAATCAATGGCACTAGTATCAACGAAGAAGGCAATCTAGAGAACGAGGCTGATCAAGTGGGAATCAAAGCACAGGGTTTGGGAAATAATACGGCTTTGATTATACAGAAAGTAAGTCTAAACGTTAAAGACAAGAGAATAATACAAAAACAAGAACCGGAAACTAAAGTAGAGCCAATCCCAGAAGTAGCACTGGAAGCAGCTCCAGATATGGCACTCATTTGGAAAATAGAAAAATACAGAGGTTTGGTTGATATGGCCAAAAATGCCCAAAGTATAGTCAATGATGTCGATATCTGGAATTCAATTTTAGCAGAAACTGACGTGATGGGAACCGTTGAGACAATCGCCGGAATCGCTGGCGCTAGTACGACAAGTGGAGCAATTGTCAGCCAAAGTATAAAAGGAGCAGATAAGATTGCTGGAGATATTTCTGCATCTGTTGGCTCCAGCATCACGACGCTTTTTCAGCTCATTTCATCTATACGTATCCTTTACAATGGTTTTAAAGGAAAAGACCCAATGGCAATAGCTATGGGAAGTATAGAATTTGTCGCTGCAGTAAAATCAGGCCTATTAACTGCCAATAACATCATGAAAGCAATGTCAGGAGTGGTAAATCCTGCTATTGCAGCAGCCATACCAGGCCTAGGAATAGTGGTATCAGCGGCAGATATAATGATTAACCTATCCAATGCCATGGATGCTAGTAAAGCACAAGTTGATATGACATCAATTTCGGACACATATAGAAGTCAATTGACTACCAGCTTAGGCGGGAAACCTGAAAAGGTTGCAACCGGTTTGCTTCAAATGGAATCTAGAGGGAAAGTTTTTTATAAGGAAGATTACCTCCGTTTGAAGCCAGGGATCTTGACAAGACTTGAGGTAATTGATTCAAGCGACCAGAAAGAAACTGAGTTTAATGCTTTTAAAACTGCAAATAATCTTCCCGCAACCTTAAACTTCAGCGATTTTTACACTGCTGTAAGAACTTACGAGTTGGGAAATAAACTTCAGGAGATTAATCAGAAAAGAAAAGTGCACGGTGGAAACCAAATTTTAACCTCACTCATAAGCATCGCAGGTAACATTGCAACATTCTTTCCCGCAGATGGCGGCATAACAGCGGCGACACTTAAAGGTACTTCCGCAGCTATAACCGGCGGCCTCGCTGCTGGCAAAGCTGCACAGCAGATGTCAAGAGACACGGGCTATTTCGGTGGAGATACTACACGGTCTACAGACAACAAGCATCAGGAATATTTACAAAGCGCCAAGTCTATCTATCTTATTCTAGCTCAGTCTGGAATGAAAGATAAAGATGAGTTAGCTCTTGAAATATCACAGATTGATAAAATCGTACCCGTACAATCCATGATAAGTGCAACAGGTGCATCTTCAGAATCAGTCTATAAAACCAATTATGGAGATAAAAAATCTAAATTTGATCAAGTAAAATTATTAATAGAATCAATGAAAAAAGGAAGAGGTTAATGGAAAACAAATTCAATCAAGCGAGGGATATCGCTTTATTAAATCTTTATGCAGGATATCTCCTCGATGTAGGTCTTGTAGCTACTGTACTGCCCTCAGAAAGTCCAAAAAGTCTGGATTTATTACAAGTAAAATTAGTGGACAATGGATATCTCAATCTGTTATTTGTACCACTGGACAAGGCAACTTTCAAAACTTTAGCTGTAATTCAGTTTCATTATCAATTTGAATTACCCAAATTGGATGAACTAAACCTATTAAAAAAAATCAATCAACTGAACCAAGAAATTCCGATTGGAAAATTATGTTTGAAAGAGGATAATATCTTTGAATACAGTTACTATATGACTTCTTCGCTTCATGTCCCATTAAGTAAAGAAGAATTTATTGAACGATTCTCTCTTGTGCTATCACAACTAGAGGCAATCTTCTCTCGTATGCCGATTCCAAAATCTAACTAGTGAACGAAAGCTAGTCTGCACCTAATATTAAATATGGTACCTATTCGATTATGAAATTCTAAAAAAATTAGATAAACTAATTCAAAAAAATATAGTAAAACCTATACTTTTAAAGATAAAGTAGCCCCCTAATAAAACATGTTTAACGAACCTTCCTTTTAACCAAAAAAAACTATTATAATCATCTTTAATATAGATAAATAATATTGAATTATTTTCGTGAAAGCTTTTAATATGATTGTCCATTTAATTGCCATAATTAAATGTATTGCGCAAAGAGCTAAATTTCATAAATTTGAAAAAATAAAATCCCACTTCTTAAAATGATTATTCAACAATATTTTATATGACTGCATTAACGTCAAGCTTTTAGGTTTATGGAAGTTAAAAAAGATTCTTCAACGCAGGGTATCCAAAACATAGGAAATTTAGCAGGCAGGCAAAGGCAAGTTGTGGACTTACTAAGTCTTTTTCAATCCTCGCAAATTATAGGTCTATTTGGGGATAATGGATCAGGAAAAAGCACTATTTCTCAAAAAGCTCTTTTACCAGAACTTCAGAAGGGATTTTTAGGAATAGGTGGGAAAAATTGGAAGACCTCCACGATCCGACCGGGTGTCACTCCTTTGGAAAATCTTTCCGCGGGAGTTTCCAATCTACTTGAGAGTCATAAGAAATTAAGATTGGAAGAGGAGATTGAACTCGTCAATAGGATGAAATCAACCAGCGAAGGTTTGAGACGAGTCACAAAACAGTATTTTGATAACAATGCTAACTGCAACTATCTTTTGATAATAGACAATCTTGAGGATCTATTCCATTTTAAAAGTACAGCTTTAAACAAAACAGATTGGGAAACCAATGCAAACAGTTTTATCCAAAATATCTCAAAATGCGCCTCCTCTCTAGAGGTACCATTTTATTTTTTAATTATTTTACGATCAGATTTCGTTTCAAACATATTTACATTTCAGAATTTTCATGAATTAATCTCGAAATATCAATACTCTCTTCCACAATTTAGAAAGTCTGAATTTCAGGAAGTTATTTTTTCTTTATTAAAACCTTACAATGTATTAATCAGCAAAGAAGCGGTTGACTATCTTTATATAGAACTGGGTAAAGACCTTAAAAACCTGAAGCTAATTAGTATTTTACTGGAAAAAGCTAGAGAAGTAATTGAGGAGAATTCTGAAAAAGAAATTAATTATCAGGTCTTTCAAAATATAAACATAAAGACACTTTATGAAGAGAAGTTAGAATCTTTTTACAATTCAGTCTCAGAGTCAGAAAAGAAGCTTGTTGAAAAAATATTTAAACAGATCACCTCAGGTCAAGAGGGATCAAACCAAAGAAAACCAATTTCCATAGATCAACTTTTGAAAGTAATAGGAATCAAATTCCACGAGTTAAAACCAATAATCGCAAACCTCAATGATAAATTAGATTTTGCACTGGAAATCATCTATCCGTACCAAGAGCGATTAATATCGGAAGATGAAACTTTCATCCCAGACACCGCTATTATAAATATAAAAAATGAGCAATTCATCAAACATTGGCCAAGGTTGGTAGAATGGATTAAACAAGAGGAAGAATCACAAGAAATCTATATCAGACTAAGTGAAACTGCTAAGATGTTTGATCAAGAATTAACCGGCTACTTAAGACCTCCTGATTTAGACTATACTTTAAAATGGTACGAAGAGAAAAATCCGGATGAATTATGGGCTAATCAGTTTAATGGAAATTATAAAAAGGCTATAAACTACTTATTAGACAGTAAAGAAAAATATCAGGAAGATATTCTTAAAAAAGAAACATTACAAAAAGAAAAGATAAAACGAATACGCAAAACAGGAGTTTACATTATTCTGGGAGCATTATTGATAATGATAGTCATTGCTGTTTTTGCGATAATGGCGAAAAAACAGGAAACCATAGCTAATCTAGCCAGAGATAAAGCAGAGAGTGAAAAAGAAAGAGCAAGGGTAGAAAAAGAAAGGGCCGATTTACTATTTACTGAAGCGCAAAGCGCCATGAAAGATGCCCAAAGAAGTGAAAAATTTGCTTTAGTCGAAAAACAAAGGGCAGACAATCAATTTGAACAAGCAAATTTTTTAAGGAAAGAAGCAGAAAGCCAAAAACAACAAATCCAAGAAGCCTTTAAAAGTCTGGATCTGAAAACTGAAGAGCTTGGATTGACTGTAGCCGACCTGAAAGTCTCTGATTCATTAAAAAGTATAGCAACTAACGAGGCAGAAAGTGCAAGGGCATACCAAGCAGCATTAAATACGATACTATCTCTTCGGAATAAAATAGAAAAAAATGATTTTCAATCAGATAATCTGACCGCTTTACTGGATGAGGTCAAATCTGCTTATGTAAATTATAATTCGGCAAGCGTTGCATTCAGAGGATTAGTTCTTCCTAATAATGATCTTTATCAAGTTCTCATTAAGATACGGACAGAGTTGACAGACCAAAAGCTATATTCTATTATTCCAAAAGATTTAGCTGATTTGCCAAATGGTCTGCGAAGATTAAGTGTATCCTCGACAGGCATTCTGGCTTCTGGTGGGGATGATGGTTTACTATTGTATTCAAAACTACCTTTCAAACAATTGCCAGTCGAATTTAAAACTTACAAAATCAAAAATGACAGAATAAGAAGCCTTGTATTTATTAGCCCCACTGATTTGGCAATAGGTACAGTGAATGGAATGCTATATAAATTTAATATAACCAATGAGCAACTTGATGTCATCAATATATATGGAAAGCCGAGTGAAATAATTGAGGAGTTAATTTTTACTGGCGACGGTCTATTTGTCTTAAAAGGAACGGACATTCTAAAAGTGGACCTCAAAAATGAGAATAAGATAACCAAGGTAAATACCATCGCTACAAATAAAATCTTCAATTTCAGTGAAGGCAAATTGCTAATTGTGGATAAAAATAACACACTTTCAATCCTAGACACTCCCACTCTAGAATTACAAGGCATAAGCTCGGATTTCGGCAAAAAATCTATTAGCGTTGCGATAGCCTCAGGAGATCAATTATTTATAGGTATGGAAAATGGAGATGTGTATAGTTGTCAATCCATAAAAACAGGGAAAACCATTCGTATAAAAACAGACTTCATTATTCGTGCACACTTTACCAGAATTACAAGTTTGGCCTATGATAAGAATTCGCAAAAGTTATTTACGGCAAGTTTGGATCAAAAGGCAAACATTTTTGATCTGAAGCTTTCAAAAGTAGGGAAAGATTACATAACCACTAATGTTCTGAAAATTCAGGGTTTTTCGAAATGGATATGGGATTTTGAATTGATAAGAACGGGGCAAGAAAATACTATTCTTACAGTCGATGAAAACGGTGATTTGAAATCTTGGCAAACGAGTTCTGAAATGTTATATAACGAAATTTTTCAGAATTAATCAAATCTAAAAACTAAAATATTTAATCCTCGAACAGTTTTATTTAGGTTTTAAATAAGGAGTTTTTGGAAAAGTTATGGGTGGATGTGATCACTTTATTATCCTAATTAATTATATTTATTAAGTAACTTATTTCAATAAAAATAATGCACGTTCATCAAAAAAAAGACCCTCACTAAATCATATTTCTGCAGCATCAAATAAGAAACAAAAATCGTACACCTATTCCAATTTCAACTAATAGCCAATCCGTTGAAAATAGCAAAGACGTAGATTTAAAGACTTTAAAATGAATATTTTTGAAGGAAATTATACAATTTCAATATGATTTTGCCACATGATTGATTTTCTTAAATTTGAATTTTAAATAATTGGATTTGCTACAGATCAGAAAAATATTAACCAATTCCATACTCAGCTGTAGTAAGTACAATTATAGTCTTTGGTTAATAAAACAATGACTCTAAAAATCTGAAAATATTTATCAGAATCCGAACAATGAAAAAAATATTACTAATTGCGACCGTTATTCTATTTTTTTTGAGCACAACTGTTACACTTTCACAAAGCGGAAATTGCTCAAACATTATATTGGAAAAAAGTAAAGATCAATATGAAATAGGTGATTTTGCAAGTGTGAGAAAAAATCTGGAAACCTGCGTTACAAATCAGAGTTTTGCTTCCACAGACGAATTGAATAAAGCTAGAGAATTGTTGGCCTTGACTGCAATTGTAGAAGATAGGCTGCAAGATGCAAGAGACCATATTGAAGAAATTATAAAAAGTAATAGCAAGTTTGTACCTACATACAGAAATATAGTATTCAATTTAATCTTAGATCAGGTAAAAAGAGAAAATATAGGAGTGACAGTAAGCTCCGTCTCAAAAAAGGCCGAAGATCTCAATAAGGCACCTGCAACAGTTAAAGTAATCAGTCAGGAAGAAATAATGGATCGTGGCTATGTAGATCTGATCGATGTATTAAGCGACTTACCAGGGTTTGATATTAGCAAGACATTTTCAGTTAACTATGCCAATGTCTACCAAATGGGCTTCCGACAGGAGAATACTGAGCGCACATTATTCATGATAGATGGAATAGAAGAGAATGACCTATGGCAAAATGTGGCCTATATTTCCCGGCAATATCCACTATCCAATATCAAAGCAGTGGAAGTTTTGTATGGACCGTCCTCTATTATGTACGGACCTAGAGCATTTGTAGGAACTATTAATATCATCACTTACTCACCTAAGGAACTACCAAAAGAAAACTTACTTAAGTCTCTTGATACTCAAGAGAAGGAAACTAACTTCTACTTATACGGTAATACCCAAGCGGGAAATTTACAAACCCAATCTGCCGATATCACGATGGGGCTAAAAGGTAAATCTGTCGCTTTTCAACTTACAGGCAGGTATTATCGATCTGATGAGCATGACCTGTCCGATACAGAATTTTATAATTATTCTTCTACGGATATTGATCATTTGCAATACGGTCATATGAATCTATCGAATAAAATCGGGGCCGACTCCTTGAATCGATATTTATCAGTATTTGGCTTACCTCAGACACATCCCTACTATCAAGTCAATAGAAATAATGCAGGGAATGTAACAAGCATAAATCTGACTCCAGAAGGAATCGACAGAGCCAGGGAATTGGATCGAGCTGCCTATACTGGCAATGTCAACGGTAGTCCTGCGGGTTACTCGAATCACACAGAAGATTATTTTATAGGTGCCAAGGTCACCGTAGAAAACTTCCTTTTTGGCATCAGACATTGGAAAAGAACCGAGGGATTTAATTTTTATCAGGACATCGATGTGGCCGGCTCTCGAAATGGCTCTGTCTGGTCTCCGGAAAATACCACCATATATGCACAATATGACAGAGAAATAAATGATAAAATCAGCATTTCCAATATTTCAAACTTTGCACTGCACAGGCTGGGAAATGAGTCTAATAAGGTGAATTTCGTGGCTTTTGGAGATCCTAGAGCCAATCTCCACATCGCTCATCTTATCGACCCCACCAGGCTTATTCCAAGCTTAAATTCTGTACAAGTAACTGAAAACACCTTTGGTACTGAAGTCCAGGAGGTGCTCAGCTATTCGCTGATGAAAAACGGTTGGCGAAATCGATATTACTATTACGAAGCGCAGCAATTCAGAAACGAAGCCCGTTTTTTTTACGATAATAAAAAAGTTAAGATAACATCAGGAATTGACTTCCGAAGCACCCTGACTCAAGGAGACTATCTGATCTATATGGATTACAATACTGATGCAGCAAACCCTCAGGATTACAAGGATCAACAGTCTCAAAGTTCCCTGGCCAGAGAAAAAGGAATTGTAGAAAATCAAATGGAGGGGAGCAACATGTTTTCTATCCTTGATATTGGATTTTTCAATCAGATCACGGTCAATTTGGGCGAAAAATTTATCCTGAGTGGTGGTAGTAGAATCGATTACAATCAAATTAGAAAAACAGATGGCTATGGTATTGCTATTAGCCCTCGGTTATCCGCTATTTTCAACACCAAACGAACTACTGTTAAACTTAACTATTCCAAAGGCATTCAAAACGTCTCTCAATGGACTAAGTATTCCACCGGAGGTGGCAGAGTAGCCAGTTCAGAATTAGATACCGAATCAATTGACTTTATCAATCTTGAGTATTTGGGGCGAATTGGAAGCGGGAATCTCGGCTGGGAAATCAATGGCTTTGGGTACCTAATCAATGATGCCGTGGCATCTGGAGTAGTGAGGGGAATCCGAAGGAATTACAATTCTGGTCAGTATAGAACTCTCGGCTTGATGTCAGGATTTTTTTTTAACTCAGTATCCAAAAGCTGGAAATTTCAGGTGAATCACACGTTCACTAAACCTCAATTGATCAGCTCCACAATAATAGAACTTACAGAGCCTGTGAGACTGGGAGATATTGCAAGTCACCGAGTAAACTTATCAATCACCAGAAAAAACCATATCGGCCCACTGAGTAACGTAATCAATTTGAGAGCAAATTACATAAGCGAGCGCCCAATTGGGCCAGGAACAACCCAAATCAAAAATCCGGGCGTAAATGGCACAGGTATAATTCCCGCCTACCTTCTCGTAAATGCCAATGTCGGGTTTAAGCATAAAAGCTTACCATTTTTGAGATTGGATTTAACCGTCGAAAATCTGTTAAATAATAATATACTGGACGGAATCAACTCACAATATTTTCACCCAGGACCAAGGGAAGCTTCTGGTACATTCAATATGCCAGGAGATGTAATCGGAAACAGCTATGCAGAACGAAATGTACCCTATGTCCCACAAAGACCTAGATTCTATCTGATACGATTGAGTTATATGCTTTAGCATTTTCCAATGAAACGATCAAGAGGTTTTAATAACCTACTTTGGATGAAATTCATATGCTTTATAAATAGAGATTCTTATTTCCACAATAGCCTGTACTCCTTATATTTATCAATAGAATAGATATTTCCAGAATGCCAATACCACAGTTTTTTAAATAATAGGTTGGAACCTGTCAAAATCAAATCGGTATCAGAGGGAGATTGGCAATGTTTGTTCACTTCTCACGTGTGTCGGATTACGAGTTCCGCTTACTTAAGAATGGAATAATTCGAGAATTAGCGGGTCTGAAAACATTCCCCCAATGACAAATACTAATCGTCATTGCGAGGAACAGCCTGATTGGATGACTTGAGGAGGCAATCTCATGTTTCGGGACAAGCAAGGTTATTGCCCATTTCCCCATTTATTGAAAACAATCACCATCTTAAAATAGTCATATAAATAGATTAAAACTTAAAATTTAGATAACTATGAGAAAATTTGCATTGTTCGGTCTGTTATTAATGACATTACTAATGGGCTGCAAAGACGACGAAGAGACAACTCCAAACACACTGATAACAGCTACACTCTCAGGATCAGCGGAAGTACCTGCTAATCCCTCAGTCGCTACCGGAGAAGTAGAGGGCACTTTTAATGAGGATACAAAAATGTTGATGTTGAACATCACCTATACTGGTTTTACCCCTGTAGCTTGGCACATTCATAAGGCGGCAGCTGGCGCCAACGGTGGCGTAATTTTCAATCTAGGAACTACCATCATATCTCCTTTCACATTTATGCAAGCTTTGAATGCGGAGCAAGAGGCCGATTTGAAAGCTGGCCTTTATTATGTCAACCTTCACTCTACCGCCTATCCAAATGGAGAAATTAGAGGCCAATTGAGCACAAATTAATAGCAGTTTGATCTTGCGGAATTTAATAATTAAAAAAAGGGGAGGTGTCCATTAGGATGCCTCCTCTTTTTTGTGATCATAAATTATTTCATTTCGACGTACTACACATGTTTCGAGTTGCTTTCAAAATGTTACTTTCCTAGGGAAATCACAGCACTGTATTCCAAATATTCCGATTTGTTCCGGTTGTGAATTGCTTTCAAAATGTTACTTTCCTAGGGAAATCACAGCTGTGATAAATTATTTTACTCATGATTGTTAGTTGTGAATTGCTTTCAAAATGTTACTTTCCTAGGGAAATCACAGCGATGTCGCCAATCCCCATTTTTGCTCCTGCGTTGTGAATTGCTTTCAAAATGTTACTTTCCTAGGGAAATCACAGCATTCCCTTTCGTTTTAACGCTGCTTAGGTCGTTGTGAATTGCTTTCAAAATGTTACTTTCCTAGGGAAATCACAGCCGCTCCTTCTGTCTGTACAAAAAGGTGACCGTTGTGAATTGCTTTCAAAATGTTACTTTCCTAGGGAAATCACAGCCTTCTGATATTCTTAATCTCATATTAGGTCGTTGTGAATTGCTTTCAAAATGTTACTTTCCTAGGGAAATCACAGCTACAACGGAATAGTTTTAAAAACATCAAACGTTGTGAATTGCTTTCAAAATGTTACTTTCCTAGGGAAATCACAGCTGCATTATTTTTAACGGTATGGTTATATCAGTTGTGAATTGCTTTCAAAATGTTACTTTCCTAGGGAAATCACAGCGCGGGAAATTCACCAAATGATAACTTCAGAGTTGTGAATTGCTTTCAAAATGTTACTTTCCTAGGGAAATCACAGCGATCAATGCGGGAGACTTCACACCCAGCAGGTTGTGAATTGCTTTCAAAATGTTACTTTCCTAGGGAAATCACAGCCAATCTAGGATGTTATTGCTTAGTTCTTGGGTTGTGAATTGCTTTCAAAATGTTACTTTCCTAGGGAAATCACAGCCAGAAGTATTTACAGACTTTTTGGAATTGAGTTGTGAATTGCTTTCAAAATGTTACTTTCCTAGGGAAATCACAGCTCAGGCGAGTCTTTGGCGAACACGAAACCAGTTGTGAATTGCTTTCAAAATGTTACTTTCCTAGGGAAATCACAGCTGAGTTTGATGCTAAAAATGCAGTGCCATTGTTGTGAATTGCTTTCAAAATGTTACTTTCCTAGGGAAATCACAGCTCATTTCGTTGTTAGTTTAACTGTGTCGCCGTTGTGAATTGCTTTCAAAATGTTACTTTCCTAGGGAAATCACAGCAGAAGTAAAGTTTCGATCTCCTGATCTTTAGTTGTGAATTGCTTTCAAAATGTTACTTTCCTAGGGAAATCACAGCAATTGAACCCTTGGTAGTAAGCTGTAGTAGTTGTGAATTGCTTTCAAAATGTTACTTTCCTAGGGAAATCACAGCTGCTCTTTTTCACCATTCACCATGATAAAGTTGTGAATTGCTTTCAAAATGTTACTTTCCTAGGGAAATCACAGCCTATAACCACGGCAGCATCAATTCCAAACCGTTGTGAATTGCTTTCAAAATGTTACTTTCCTAGGGAAATCACAGCAGTAAGCAGGAAATGGATCAGCAACTACTTGTTGTGAATTGCTTTCAAAATGTTACTTTCCTAGGGAAATCACAGCTTGTACTGATTCACATAGCCGCTGGCCAAGGTTGTGAATTGCTTTCAAAATGTTACTTTCCTAGGGAAATCACAGCTAGTCTCGGTGATGGATATTTGATCACTGGGTTGTGAATTGCTTTCAAAATGTTACTTTCCTAGGGAAATCACAGCATAACATCTGTAAGCCCTTGAATTGATTTTGTTGTGAATTGCTTTCAAAATGTTACTTTCCTAGGGAAATCACAGCATAAAAGTGAAGGGACAGCGGGCGCACCTGTTGTGAATTGCTTTCAAAATGTTACTTTCCTAGGGAAATCACAGCCATTTCAAAGTTTTTTTATTTCAATTTCTGGTTGTGAATTGCTTTCAAAATGTTACTTTCCTAGGGAAATCACAGCGTTTCAGGTGACTGAATCACCCAATTTGTAGTTGTGAATTGCTTTCAAAATGTTACTTTCCTAGGGAAATCACAGCCACGTAAATCAGAGCTTTGACAGGACGCTTGTTGTGAATTGCTTTCAAAATGTTACTTTCCTAGGGAAATCACAGCAAAGTTTGCTTCGATAGGACTTGACCACATGTTGTGAATTGCTTTCAAAATGTTACTTTCCTAGGGAAATCACAGCGTGCCGTTGACGCACCGCATAGAAGAGACAGTTGTGAATTGCTTTCAAAATGTTACTTTCCTAGGGAAATCACAGCGACGTGGACGCCGATCTATCAGACGAACGGGTTGTGAATTGCTTTCAAAATGTTACTTTCCTAGGGAAATCACAGCAGATGCAATTGAATCTACTTTCGAGGCTACGTTGTGAATTGCTTTCAAAATGTTACTTTCCTAGGGAAATCACAGCTGAGAGGCAATATGGAAGCGCTACGCGCAAGTTGTGAATTGCTTTCAAAATGTTACTTTCCTAGGGAAATCACAGCTAAATAATGTTCCATGTACTGATGTTCTATGTTGTGAATTGCTTTCAAAATGTTACTTTCCTAGGGAAATCACAGCTTAAAATAAATTAATTATTTCAATTATATTGTTGTGAATTGCTTTCAAAATGTTACTTTCCTAGGGAAATCACAGCTGCACCAGCATCAGGAACAATCGCTTTGGCGTTGTGAATTGCTTTCAAAATGTTACTTTCCTAGGGAAATCACAGCGTGCCGTCAACGCTCCCCACCGCAGAGATAGTTGTGAATTGCTTTCAAAATGTTACTTTCCTAGGGAAATCACAGCTTCCAACCTGTTATATCTTGGTTAAAAGACGTTGTGAATTGCTTTCAAAATGTTACTTTCCTAGGGAAATCACAGCGCTATATTTTTACCCGCTTCTATCTTTGTAGTTGTGAATTGCTTTCAAAATGTTACTTTCCTAGGGAAATCACAGCTAACGCAACAAAACCCGCTGTAATAAGAGGGTTGTGAATTGCTTTCAAAATGTTACTTTCCTAGGGAAATCACAGCTCCAAAAGCTTTTTTGATCTGTTAGTGCTGTTGTGAATTGCTTTCAAAATGTTACTTTCCTAGGGAAATCACAGCAAAGGAAGTTGTTTAGGCATTGGAGGCACTGTTGTGAATTGCTTTCAAAATGTTACTTTCCTAGGGAAATCACAGCTGTCAAGGTCAACAAAGTTTTTTGTTCTCAGTTGTGAATTGCTTTCAAAATGTTACTTTCCTAGGGAAATCACAGCGATCAGATTTTGAGCTTTACAGAATGCCCTGTTGTGAATTGCTTTCAAAATGTTACTTTCCTAGGGAAATCACAGCCATCTTCTTCGTCGCAGGAATAGTTTCCCTGTTGTGAATTGCTTTCAAAATGTTACTTTCCTAGGGAAATCACAGCTCATCATCCTCACCGATCTGGTAGTATTCAGTTGTGAATTGCTTTCAAAATGTTACTTTCCTAGGGAAATCACAGCAAACCTGTCAAACGGTTCAAACGGTTCAAAGTTGTGAATTGCTTTCAAAATGTTACTTTCCTAGGGAAATCACAGCCACCAAATTCCGCGATGATTGCGTCTATGTGTTGTGAATTGCTTTCAAAATGTTACTTTCCTAGGGAAATCACAGCTAAATCCAATTTCTTTTGTACCAATTATTTGTTGTGAATTGCTTTCAAAATGTTACTTTCCTAGGGAAATCACAGCTAGAGAAGAGCTTCAAAGTGTTCAGATCCTGTTGTGAATTGCTTTCAAAATGTTACTTTCCTAGGGAAATCACAGCTTTCCCCCTCAATACCCCCCTGAATTTCCTGTTGTGAATTGCTTTCAAAATGTTACTTTCCTAGGGAAATCACAGCATATCCCAATTCTGCCCCATAAGAATTATAGTTGTGAATTGCTTTCAAAATGTTACTTTCCTAGGGAAATCACAGCTCTGAATCTCTTTCAAATACCTGCCTGTATGTTGTGAATTGCTTTCAAAATGTTACTTTCCTAGGGAAATCACAGCCATCTTCTTCGTCGCAGGAATAGTTTCCCTGTTGTGAATTGCTTTCAAAATGTTACTTTCCTAGGGAAATCACAGCCATACTGTTTTACAATAAGTTAAGTATTTTGTTGTGAATTGCTTTCAAAATGTTACTTTCCTAGGGAAATCACAGCTTCGAAGTTCAATACTCACCAATCCAACCGTTGTGAATTGCTTTCAAAATGTTACTTTCCTAGGGAAATCACAGCCACCGAATTATTCTGCTCATAGCGTAGCGGGTTGTGAATTGCTTTCAAAATGTTACTTTCCTAGGGAAATCACAGCGTTGGATAATTACCGGAGAGGGCGAAATGCGTTGTGAATTGCTTTCAAAATGTTACTTTCCTAGGGAAATCACAGCGTAGATGCTTTTTTACCATTGACTGACGTAGTTGTGAATTGCTTTCAAAATGTTACTTTCCTAGGGAAATCACAGCTGTCGAAAATAAGCCGTAAAGCCAGACCGTGTTGTGAATTGCTTTCAAAATGTTACTTTCCTAGGGAAATCACAGCAAAGTATATATTTGAGAATAAGTTAAACAGGTTGTGAATTGCTTTCAAAATGTTACTTTCCTAGGGAAATCACAGCAGTTTTTATTTACGGTGTTCGTATTGGAGGGTTGTGAATTGCTTTCAAAATGTTACTTTCCTAGGGAAATCACAGCTGGTCAGCAACTTATTGCGGTTGGAGTTGCGTTGTGAATTGCTTTCAAAATGTTACTTTCCTAGGGAAATCACAGCGGGTAATTTGTTGGACATTGAAATGAATGGTTGTGAATTGCTTTCAAAATGTTACTTTCCTAGGGAAATCACAGCATACTTGACCGAATATGAGGATATGAAATTGTTGTGAATTGCTTTCAAAATGTTACTTTCCTAGGGAAATCACAGCTTTTTTTGGATTATATGGTAAAAAGTGGTGTTGTGAATTGCTTTCAAAATGTTACTTTCCTAGGGAAATCACAGCCAAGTACATGCTGAAGGACGTAAAAAAAGAGTTGTGAATTGCTTTCAAAATGTTACTTTCCTAGGGAAATCACAGCTATCGACGATTCGAGGAAAGATCAATGGGTGTTGTGAATTGCTTTCAAAATGTTACTTTCCTAGGGAAATCACAGCAGGGCTTTGCAAATGGTCTTGATATTTGTAGTTGTGAATTGCTTTCAAAATGTTACTTTCCTAGGGAAATCACAGCTGCGGAGGATGCTCAGATCCTTTCACAGACGTTGTGAATTGCTTTCAAAATGTTACTTTCCTAGGGAAATCACAGCAAAGTTTTTTTAATTCATTTTTACCTGCTCGTTGTGAATTGCTTTCAAAATGTTACTTTCCTAGGGAAATCACAGCTGCGGAGGATGCTCAGATCCTTTCACAGACGTTGTGAATTGCTTTCAAAATGTTACTTTCCTAGGGAAATCACAGCGTGGCCACAGAATTATTTTTCAAAGCATGAGTTGTGAATTGCTTTCAAAATGTTACTTTCCTAGGGAAATCACAGCAATTTTCGGCCAAGTCCTTCACCTCTCTAGGTTGTGAATTGCTTTCAAAATGTTACTTTCCTAGGGAAATCACAGCACTGCCGCTAAGGTGCTGTTATAGGCAGTAGTTGTGAATTGCTTTCAAAATGTTACTTTCCTAGGGAAATCACAGCTGCGGAGGATGCTCAGATCCTTTCACAGACGTTGTGAATTGCTTTCAAAATGTTACTTTCCTAGGGAAATCACAGCTTTTGAGGTTCAATATTGGAATGGATGGCTGTTGTGAATTGCTTTCAAAATGTTACTTTCCTAGGGAAATCACAGCTTAGCTGAATCTTTCCCCTCCGGACACGTGGTTGTGAATTGCTTTCAAAATGTTACTTTCCTAGGGAAATCACAGCAGCATCAATATTCTAACCCAAATACACATGTTGTGAATTGCTTTCAAAATGTTACTTTCCTAGGGAAATCACAGCTTGGATCAAAGATTTTCGTGCGAGTGGCTCGTTGTGAATTGCTTTCAAAATGTTACTTTCCTAGGGAAATCACAGCTGAGTTTGACATATAGGGAATTCCCTGTAAGTTGTGAATTGCTTTCAAAATGTTACTTTCCTAGGGAAATCACAGCTTATCGACTTTTTGCGGCCGCCAGTATATTGTTGTGAATTGCTTTCAAAATGTTACTTTCCTAGGGAAATCACAGCTAAAGCCGTTTCACCGTCAGGACGCCTGTCGTTGTGAATTGCTTTCAAAATGTTACTTTCCTAGGGAAATCACAGCTAAAATGGAAGAATTAAAAATTACAATCAAGTTGTGAATTGCTTTCAAAATGTTACTTTCCTAGGGAAATCACAGCACCGTTCCTGGCTTCAATAGGATTATCCGGGTTGTGAATTGCTTTCAAAATGTTACTTTCCTAGGGAAATCACAGCATTCATGCATCCCTCCGGACTTAAAACTAGGTTGTGAATTGCTTTCAAAATGTTACTTTCCTAGGGAAATCACAGCTTACCGCAATCTTTAATGGCTCGTTTTGATGTTGTGAATTGCTTTCAAAATGTTACTTTCCTAGGGAAATCACAGCATCAGGATCTTTTTCCTTTACCGGAGATATGTTGTGAATTGCTTTCAAAATGTTACTTTCCTAGGGAAATCACAGCAATTTAACTTTAGTTGTATGCCCCTCCAATGTTGTGAATTGCTTTCAAAATGTTACTTTCCTAGGGAAATCACAGCATTACAAAGTTCTCAAATAATGGCTCAGTAGTTGTGAATTGCTTTCAAAATGTTACTTTCCTAGGGAAATCACAGCGAGGTCAGGGATGAATGTAGGCGACACAGTGTTGTGAATTGCTTTCAAAATGTTACTTTCCTAGGGAAATCACAGCAACTTGGCGCGGCACTTTGGCCATATAGCTGTTGTGAATTGCTTTCAAAATGTTACTTTCCTAGGGAAATCACAGCTCCTCTTATCCACGTTAGTTTACCGCAGCTGTTGTGAATTGCTTTCAAAATGTTACTTTCCTAGGGAAATCACAGCCTAGCTCCTATAAGAACCCTGGTGTTTCTGTTGTGAATTGCTTTCAAAATGTTACTTTCCTAGGGAAATCACAGCAAGAAAGTTCGGAGTGCATTCTAAACTATCGTTGTGAATTGCTTTCAAAATGTTACTTTCCTAGGGAAATCACAGCAAAAAGAGCTGTTAGAATCTGAGTCTTCCTGTTGTGAATTGCTTTCAAAATGTTACTTTCCTAGGGAAATCACAGCAGAGCTGCATTGGCCATGGATCGTCCGGTTGTTGTGAATTGCTTTCAAAATGTTACTTTCCTAGGGAAATCACAGCAGATGTGCTTGCGTTTCCAGCCTCTTCAATGTTGTGAATTGCTTTCAAAATGTTACTTTCCTAGGGAAATCACAGCACGTCGATAATTATCTTGATGTTTTCCTTCGTTGTGAATTGCTTTCAAAATGTTACTTTCCTAGGGAAATCACAGCCAAATAACTCTGAAAGTCATCTGCTCCTCAGTTGTGAATTGCTTTCAAAATGTTACTTTCCTAGGGAAATCACAGCTTTTGGCAGATCCATCAGCAGGTGATGCCAGTTGTGAATTGCTTTCAAAATGTTACTTTCCTAGGGAAATCACAGCATAGCCATTCGAACGGAAGCAATTCCATTGTTGTGAATTGCTTTCAAAATGTTACTTTCCTAGGGAAATCACAGCTTGGAGTGCAGCATCCCTCGTGTGGCGCTAGTTGTGAATTGCTTTCAAAATGTTACTTTCCTAGGGAAATCACAGCATCAGCATAGATACTAATCCCATCTCATCAGTTGTGAATTGCTTTCAAAATGTTACTTTCCTAGGGAAATCACAGCAAAGAGCGCTCGGACTGTTTAGCCTGGTTCGTTGTGAATTGCTTTCAAAATGTTACTTTCCTAGGGAAATCACAGCCCGATTTTCTTTGCTTTTGCCTCTCTTTCCGTTGTGAATTGCTTTCAAAATGTTACTTTCCTAGGGAAATCACAGCCCCAAGGCTTCGATTGTCACATCATTAACAGTTGTGAATTGCTTTCAAAATGTTACTTTCCTAGGGAAATCACAGCCTGATGAAATTCCTCTTGGATCACGATAAGTTGTGAATTGCTTTCAAAATGTTACTTTCCTAGGGAAATCACAGCCCCAAAAGTCATGCTCGTGAACGTTATTGCGTTGTGAATTGCTTTCAAAATGTTACTTTCCTAGGGAAATCACAGCGGCAGGCCGCTAATTATTGCTGAGGAACTAGTTGTGAATTGCTTTCAAAATGTTACTTTCCTAGGGAAATCACAGCTCTAAGGCTATTTGTCCACAAGACATACCGGTTGTGAATTGCTTTCAAAATGTTACTTTCCTAGGGAAATCACAGCTCCCACAAGCACAGGTGACCCAGTCCACCGGTTGTGAATTGCTTTCAAAATGTTACTTTCCTAGGGAAATCACAGCATAGTCATTTTTATAGGAATTGGAGTCATTGTTGTGAATTGCTTTCAAAATGTTACTTTCCTAGGGAAATCACAGCCAAATATAAACAAAAAAGTTAATATTTACTGTTGTGAATTGCTTTCAAAATGTTACTTTCCTAGGGAAATCACAGCTTCAATTCCGTTTTCAATATCCTTTAGGTTGTTGTGAATTGCTTTCAAAATGTTACTTTCCTAGGGAAATCACAGCTGAGTAGTTTGCAAATGTTTTTCTAAGCATGTTGTGAATTGCTTTCAAAATGTTACTTTCCTAGGGAAATCACAGCATAGGAGCTAGTTCATTTGTAGACCCAAATGTTGTGAATTGCTTTCAAAATGTTACTTTCCTAGGGAAATCACAGCGATAGGGCAGTAGCTATCCAGAAGTTTGAGTTGTGAATTGCTTTCAAAATGTTACTTTCCTAGGGAAATCACAGCGCGGTGGAGGATTTAACCACTACAATAGGAGTTGTGAATTGCTTTCAAAATGTTACTTTCCTAGGGAAATCACAGCCGATAATCCAGATGCAGTTAATGTTGGCGTGTTGTGAATTGCTTTCAAAATGTTACTTTCCTAGGGAAATCACAGCCCTCTTATCCACGTTAGTTTACCGCAGCTTGTTGTGAATTGCTTTCAAAATGTTACTTTCCTAGGGAAATCACAGCCCTTTGGTTAGCATTTGCATATTAGTTTAGGTTGTGAATTGCTTTCAAAATGTTACTTTCCTAGGGAAATCACAGCATACCCCACGCTAAGTGGCTGGTATGCTGTTTTTTATGCGCCTTTTTATGATTATAAAAAATGGAGATTTTTGAGACACT
>Ga0335398_10003092_pt1 | contig 24975 bp, 25 predicted proteins | sample BON03_FD_205742 | JGI IMG/M metagenome (GOLD analysis project Ga0335398, IMG submission 205742) | Freshwater microbial communities from Lake Bonney liftoff mats and glacier meltwater in Antarctica - BON-03 (spades assembly) (version 2) | ecosystem: Environmental > Aquatic > Freshwater > Ice >... | reverse complement strand
TATCATCTTCAATATCATCTTCAATATCATCTTCAATATCATCTTCAATATCATCTTCAATATCATCTTCAATATCATCTTCAATATCATCTTCAATATCATCTTCAATATCATCTTCAATATCATCTTCAATATCATCGTAAACAATATTACTTAAATGAACCTTTAATTTATTCTTAAAATATAATGATAAATTATTATCATTCCCAACTTTATTATAATCTTGAAAAAAATCAAAATATCCTTTCCAAGTAATGGTATAAATAAAATAATACTTAAAATTTTTATTTATTTCTTTTTTTATCTCTGTCATCCCAAGATTATGAATATATTTATTTATAATGATTTCAATATCATAAGGCAATAACTTTAGATCTTTTAGATACATTTTAAATTATTTATTTAATCTCTTTTAACACTATCTAAATCATTTTTAATTTCATTATTATTATTATTTTTTTAATTTTATTATTACATATGATCAGCTGATCTTGTAACAGCCTTATTATAGTTCTTCATATGTAAAAGACGAGCATTAACCAACTTTCTGATAACAGGCTTATCTACATCATTATTGTTATTATTGTTATTATTGTTATTATTGTTATTATTATTGTTGACTAATTCTCGGGTTGATAGCATAGAAGAAGTACGAGCATTACCAGCATTACCAGAATTACTAGAACGAGTATTTAAAGAAGAAATTTGGACATGTCCAGTTTTTTTATTTAGGACATTTGAAGCAAATAAATTATTTCCATTTTCAAAAACATTTGGTTCTGGTTTTTCTTCAGTTGACTTATCTAAAGAAGAAGAAACAGGGTTTCTTGCGAACTTTCTTGCTATAGCCTGTGATCTAAAAGATTGCTTAATACCAAAAGTGTTACTCATTTTATTTGAATTAGATTTTTTCTTTTAAATCTTTTTAAAAAAGAAAAAAATAAATAAAATAATAAATGACATCTTGTTTTGGAACAAATACATATAAAGATTTAATACAAGCCTACGACCTTGCCGATCTAAAAAGATGTCCTCCACCAAAAACTGTATATAATCCAAACTCTATTATGGGATTTTTAGAATCTAATGAAAATTTTAAAATATTCTCATATCTATTAAAAATTTCAAATACAGACTTTATTGCTAATCAAAAAGAATTTATGTCAACTCTATTCATAACAGACGACGAAACACTTAAAACTCAATTAGGAGAAGATTTCTTCATGAAATTAGATAGAAGTAGTGCTCTAAAACTTGTAAATCTTCATATATTACCAAGAGTCATAGGAAAAAATACACTATTAGGTAGACGCGTTGCTATACTGGATACTAAAAACTCATCTTCACAAATATCAATGATGAATAATAAAGGACAGATCACCCTTATTTCTCTAAATAAAAAATTTAATATTATATCAGAAGAAATAAGAAAAGATAATGGAATTATTTATGTTTTAGATGGATTCTTTATTCCAGAAAACTTCTCTTTTTAGTATATTTAAATTAAATAAAGAACTACATAAAATATTTTATATAATTATATAAAATATGCCAAAGACTTCCCGTAAAACATCAAGGACATCAAGGAAGACTTCTCGTAAAACGTCAAGAAAGACTTCCCGTAAAACATCAAGGACGTCAAAGAAATCAAGAAAGACTTCCCGTAAAACATCAAGAACATCAAAGAAGACTTCCCGTAAAACATCAAGAACATCAAAGAAATCAAGGAAGACTTCTCGTAAAACGTCAAGGAAATCAAGAAAGACTTCCCGTAAAACATCAAGAACATCAAAGAAGACTTCCCGTAAAACATCAAGAACATCAAGAACATCAAAGAAGACTTCCCGTAAAACATCAAGAACATCAAGAACATCAAAGAAATCAAGGAAGACTTCTCGTAAAACGTCAAGGAAATCAAGAAAGACTTCTCGTAAAACGTCAAGGAAATCAAGAAAGACTTCTCGTAAAACACAAAAAAATATATTCCCTCTTATAAATAAAAATTATATACCAAAACAATTATATGGAAATGGTCTTATAATTAATAACAAGAAAATAACTTCAATATCTGGACCCGTAAGTTTTTATTACTTAAGACCAAAACAAGAAGTTTATAGAGATGGTAACGGTAAGTATTTTCCTTTAGTTGTTTTATTTGGTGATTATCATAGGTCAGATAAAAATTATTGTGTAGAATGTAATTGTAATATTCCAAATAAATCTTGTTGTTATAAATTATCAGATCCATCTTTTCTTATATCTATCGATAGTCTATCTAATTATGGACATACAATTGATTTTTATACAGAGACCTTTTTTGAGGGAACAAGTACTGGTTTTAGAGGAGGGATGATGGAAGACATGACAACTGGTGATATAGTAACGTGTTATAATCAAAATTTAAGAAACACATCTTTTGATCGATGTCCAACAAAAAATATAAGATGGCAAGCTGGAGATGTAAGAGTTGCTGGAGAGGCTATGATTAATTTATATAGTCCAAGTTATATGGCTAAATTTAATAATTCAAGTATAAAATATATGTCAAATTCTTATATAGAATTTCAGTTATCTTTTTTACTTGAATTATTAAAACACATAGACATAAATATATATAAAAAAACATTTATAAATCTATTACCTAAAACATCTTTTAAAAACTTAAAGTTTTTCCAAAACTTTTTATTGGAATTATTTGATGGCGATAAGTTTAGTTTTAAAAAATTTTCAAATATACTTTTTGGCATGATGAATATAAAAAACAGTGCTATATATAAACAAATAAGAAAACAAACTTTTAAAAATTTTAATAACGTTAGTCTATGGAATAATTTTTATACACATTCATTAGAATATTATACATCTTCTTATTCTTATAAAATTGATGCAAGTGAATATAAAAGTGTTATTTTAAATTTAGATAAAATTGTTTCAGGAGAAATTATTTTATCTACAAAAGATGCCTTAATAATGGGTAGAATACATTCCGATATTTCAGTACCCCTTCTTGATATATATGTTATTTCAAGAATGTTTAAGCAACCTACTGGTGGTAAAAGATCCGATTTATCCTTTTATTATTTTGGAAATTCTCATATTATAAATATAATAGAGAATTTAGTATCAACAGGAGCGTATGAAGTTGTTATTTCAAAAACTGTAAATTATGATAATAATAATGAAGTAAGACGATGTTTAGATTTAACTGATATTAAACTCAATTTAGACGAAGAACTTAAAAAACATAAAAAGTAAGAAGTACGAATTAATTTTATATTATAATCTAATATAAAATATTTTATTTTTTATTTTATTAATACATTTACTTGCTTTCAACCTTTGGTTCAGCCTTAATAAAGTGATGTTGAATGTGCTTCTGAAGATTGTAGTAAGTTAGTGGCTCATGAGTACCAAGAAGCTTACCAAGCTTGTCATCAGGAGTAAACTGACGACGATCAGCCTGATTTTGTAGATTGTTAGTCTTTACATACTGACAGATAGCCTTGGTTACATCTACACGTGATACAAGTTGGTCATCACGTAGATTGGTGAACTTTTGCATGTCACGACTAATCTTTACTGGCTTCATAAAGCCAGAGTTAGTTGAACGAGGGGCATTCTGTCGACGAGTACGTTTAGCCGATACTCGCATAGAATCACTCTTTAGCTGACGAACCTGCTTGGTTACACTACGTAGGAAACGAACACCGCGAACCTTGACCTTCTCATCACTGCGTAGAGATTCTACTTCAGTATCAAGTAGGGCAAGCAAAGAATCAAACGACTTTTCAAGATCCTCACGAGTAACTTGACGACGCTGCTTACGAACAGGAGCAGAGGCTTCCGAAGAAGAAGCTTCAGCTGCAACAGATTCAACAGATTCAACTACACTCTGGGGAACTGGAACAGACTGGGGAACTGGCTCTTGAACAGCCTTACTCTTTGAACGGGAAGCAGACTTCTGAACCTGTTCAACAGCAGCCTTTGCAGCTGCAGTAGCTACTTCAGAGACAGTTGAGGTTACCTTTGCGGATGAAGTTGAGTTCTTAGTTTGCTTAGCCATTTTTTAATAAAGAGGCTAATCTTTAAGCTTCAATTAAAAAAACACAAATCTGTCCGATAATTAAGGTTTAAAAATAAAAAAATAATTGATAATTTTTATTTTAATTAAGAGATCTTAATGGTTTTTTAAAAGATACAAAGAAAAACTTAATTTTCATTTTACTAAACGTGTATTGTTGATGTTTTAGATGTTTTATATTATTTGACTAAAATATATTTATAATAACTTAAAAGAATTATTATCATTAATATAAATGCAATCAGATACAGACATCAAATTAGAAATAAAAAATTCTCCATCAGAAAACGATCAAAACTTTTTAAAACTAATAAAAAAGATCGAAGCAATTAAACTTGACCGAAATAATATTATTCCAACTCTTCATACTATTATGGAAGCCGTAGAAGTAATCGATAAAACTCTAAAAGGATCAACCAAAAAAGATTTAGCTATCAAAGCCATAAAATGGCTCACCAACGCCCAAATAAATCTATTAGAAGCCGATAAACTATTACTAAATATGCTAATCGATCAAGTTGTACCACCAACAATTGATATTATTGTCGATGTTAGCAACGGTATAAGTAATCTGGTAAAGACCAAATGTTCATGTTTCTAATCTTTCTACTCTTTCTAATCTTTCTAATCTTTCTAATCTTTCTAATAATTAAATATTAATATTTAATTATCTTTATCGTGAAGTAATACTTGCTAAATGACTTCTGAATTTACTTGAATCATCTTTTATATCAAGTACTTCAGTCACCTTTGTCATATGAATATACTGGGCATCATGATTTACTCCATCTTCTGTTTCCCATAATTTCTTTCCTGTACTATGTGCCGTATCAAATATATTGGCATTGTTTAAACTTGTGATTAATTTAGCAGCCTTTGGATCACTCTCGATATAACCATGCTTATTAATAAATTCAAACTTTTGTCTTGATACATCTGTACACTCATAGATTGACTCTCCTTTTTCATTTTGGAGAAGATGTTTTTTCAACATTTCAGCAAGTCCTTTTTGTCCATTAGATAATACATCAGGTGTAAGATGTTGTTCGAGAACATTACTTATTTTCTTAACGTCGTTTATATCAAAAGATTGATGTATATTATTTTGTGTTCTAATTCTATTATCATTATTACTAACTTGACTTATAGTTTTAGGTTGTTTAGCAATGTCAGATATAGTATTATTAGATTTTTCAAGATTACTCTTTAGTTCTTCTATTATTTTATTTTTCATTAAACTTTCCATTTTTGACTCGGAAAGTAGTATCTTATAATTATTTAATTCTCTTTCTTTTTCTATTTCTTTTTCTTCCCATAGGGATTTATATTTTTTTAAGTCCTTTTCTTTTTCTATTTCTTTTTCTTTTTCTTTCAATAGGAATTTATATTTTTTTAATTCTTCTTCCTTTTCTTCCAAAAGAGATTTATATTTTTTTAATTCTTCCTCTTTTTTTTCATATAAAGATATACATTTTTCAACGTCATTCTTATCTTTTGATTTACACATATTTATATGACTATTAAGTCTTTGTTGTGTAGATAAAATCTTAGAACAATATTCACATCTGTACTCTTCATTTTTTATTCCTTGTTTTTGTAAACAATATTTAGTAGTTTTTTGATGTTTACCCAGGGATGCTTTTGATGTAAAATTTTTATTACAAAATTTGCATAATTCATCCATTATTTATATATACTTATATCTTTTTAAAATGTTAATTTTTTGGATTTTTTGTTAAATTTCTTGAATTTTTGTTAGATTTTTGAATTTTTGTTGGATTTAGATTTTTTTATTTAGAGGTCGTATAAATTTTTTATTTTAAACCATAAAACAGTTCATTTTTTAATATATTTTTTATTAAAAAAAATTATTTTATTAGAAAGTTCCCAAAAATATTTTTAGGCATACACAAATTTTGTGTGTGTGTCTTTTTTTTTATTGGACTTTTCTAAAATAATTTTACTTTCTAAAATAATTATAACTTTCTAAAAATAACTTTACTTTCTAAAATTATTTTACTTCCTAGAATAATTTTACTTTCTAAAATAATTATAACTTTCTAAAAATAACTTTACTTTCTAAAAATAATTTTACTTTCTAAAATAATTTTACTTTCTAAAATAATTTTACTTTCTAAAATAATTATAACTTTCTAAAAATAACTTTACTTTCTAAAATAATTTTACTTTCTAAAATAATTTTACTTTCTAAAATAATTATAACTTTCTAAAAATAACTTTACTTTCTAAAAATAATTTTACTTTCTAAAATAATTTTACTTTCTAAAATAATTTTACTTTCTAAAATAATTATAACTTTCTAAAAATAACTTTACTTTCTAAAAATAACTTTACTTTCTAAAATAATTATAACTTTCTAAAAATAACTTTACTTTCTAAAAATAACTTTACTTTCTAAAAATAACTTTACTTTCTAAAAATAACTTTACTTTCTAAAAATAACTTTACTTTCTAAAAATAACTTTACTTTCTAAAATAACTTTACTTTCTAAAAATAACTTTACTTTCTAAAAATAACTTTACTTTCTAAAAATAACTTTACTTTCTAAAAATAACTTTACTTTCTAAAAATAACTTTACTTTCTAAAATAATTATAACTTTCTAAAAATAACTTTACTTTCTAAAAATAACTTTACTTTCTAAAAATAACTTTATTTCAATTACGACATTTATAATTGAAATATATTTTTTTCTACTTATTATATGCTTCATTAAATTCCAAATAAAAATCATCTTCATCACCATATAGAGGAACACCTACAGTATAAGAAGGTATCTCTCTACTACTTTTAGAGTCTTTTGTTTTATCTACTGAAAACTTTTCTTTTGTTTGGAGTTTATTTGTAACTTCAATTAGAAAAGATCTTATATCTGTTTCTGTATGTGGTCCATCATATCTAATAAAAGGTTTTCCGTTAACATATAATATAATAAGAGGTACATATTTAATAGGTGATATAGAATTTCTTGACATTAAAACAATATCAGTCTCAACTGTTACATTTATCATACCAAATTGACATCCTCCTATTGTTCCAGGAAGACGTTTGAAAATAGGAATCAAATTCTGGCAATGTTGACACTTTGTAGAATACATTAGTATTAAACTTATTCCTCTTATGTTATTACATACTATATCACCACGTTGTCCTGATTGAACAGAAAAATCGCATGCTTGTAAAAACAAAAGTCCACTCATTTTATTATTTTATTATATCTTTTTATATTGTTTATTAAAAGTATACAATACATAATTATACTTTATTCTTATAGAGTCTCATATATGTTTTAAAATATTATTAACATATTTAAAACAATATAACAGTATATAAAGCTATTATAAAGTGATGTGTGGCATATTTTTAATTTTTAGTAAACGAGGTGTATTTTCTGAGCAAATTACAAATTTGGTCTTAAAAAACTTTACTCGTCTTTCTAAACGTGGACCAGATATGAGCTCTCTTAAACTTATTAAACTTCCATATAATAGATATTGTATGATTGGTTTTCAGCGTCTTTCTATCAATGATATTAGCGAGAAAGGAATGCAGCCTTTTCAACTTTCCGGTAATTATACCATGTGTAATGGAGAAATCTACAACTATCATAATCTGAAATCTGAACATGAAGACTTTAAACCAGATGGAGATTCAGACTGTGAAATTCTACCTTATCTATTTTCACGCTATTCATTTGAAGAAGCCTTAAATAAGTTAGATTCCGTTTTTGCTATTTCCCATCTAAATTTGTCAACAAATACTCTATATCTTTCTAGAGATAGAATTGGTGTAAAACCCCTATTTTATGGTGAAAATGAAAACTTTTTTGGAATGGCAAGTGAAGTGAAAGCTCTTGTTGGTCTTTTTGACGATATTAAAGAATTACAACCTGCTTCTTATATGTCATATTCTTTGGATAACTATGATAAATCGTTTCATATTTATACAAGTATCCCAGAAGGAATGATTTATAAATATTTGTCTTATGATACCTGTTGTGAAGCTATTAACGATCTTCTCGTTAAAAGTGTTAAAAAGAGAATGTGCTTTGATAGAGAAATTGGATGTCTTCTTTCAGGTGGTCTTGACTCTTCTCTGATTGCTTCTATCTTATCAAAAGAGTTAAAGAAATCTGATAAAGTTCTTCATACATTCTCTATTGGATTTCCTGATTCTACTGATATTATATATGCCAGACAAGTTGCTAATTATATCGGTTCAGAACACCATGAATATATTATTCAGTATAATGAAGCTATAACATATATTGAAGATGTTATTAAAACAATAGAAACATACGACACGACAACGATTAGAGCAAGTACACCCATGTATCTGTTGTGTAAATGGATTAATGAAAATTTTCCCCATAAAGTAATTTTTTCAGGTGAAGGAGCAGATGAACTACTATGTGGTTATTTATATTTCCATAAGGCACCAACAACTCTTGATGCTCATAATGATTCATTAAGGCTGATGAATGAACTATACAAGTATGATGTTTTACGAGCAGATAGATGTACTGCTGGAAATAGTTTAGAATTTAGAGAACCATTTCTTGATACTGATCTCGTTGATTTTGTTGTTGGTATAAATCCCGATTATAAAGCTCCAAGAAATGGATACGAGAAAGAAATTTTGAGACGGTCATTTTCTGATAACTATCTACCAGATAATATTTTATGGAGACGTAAAGCAGCATTTTCAGATGCTGTAAGTAGTAGTGAAAAGCCATGGTACAAATGGATTCAAGAATATGTTTCCAATATTAATCTAAAAGATTATGGAGGAACGCCTGAAAGTAATTATTACAAGTCTTTGTTTTATAAAAATTTTTCTGGTTATAACCTTGATTTACCTCTATGGTTACCTAAATGGAGTAATGTAGGAAATGAACCATCTGCAACTGTATTAGATGTATATAAAAAAGAAGAACATTAAAGTATATAAAAAAAAGTATATTATAAAAAAAAGTATATTATAAAATAAATTTATAATATAAAATAAAATGGCTTATACAACAGGATCCAATAATTCAGTAAAAAGAATCTCCACGTCTGGAAATTCTAATGACTCATCAAGTTGTAATTGTAAAAATGACTGTGATTGTCATGAAAATAAAAGATATTTTTCAATGAAAAAGGTACTTTTATTTATATTTTTGTTATTAGTATTAGGATCATTAGCATATTATTTGGGTAAAAATTCAAAACAAGATAATAATATAATTTAAACTATGAGATAAATAAAACAATGATTATTAAAAATTTACCAGAACTGGTATATTTTTTAAATATCTATAAAAATCCTTATTTAATATCTAATTATAAAGGTAATGATTGGGCTATTTATAACAAATATTCAAACAATATAAATACATTTAACTTATCTGATAATTTAAGCATGGTTTCTATAAAAAAGAATCAATATCATAAAATATATAAAAAAGACTTTATATACATGTTAGAAGGAGAACTTTTAATTGATTATAATAAAAGAATTAGCTCTTATTATTTATATAATATATACCAAAATAAAACTTTTTTACCTTGTAAAGGTTTATCTGATTATAATACTTTTTTATATTATAAAAACATAGATCAACAATAGATCAAAAATAGATCAAAAATTTTATTAAATATTATTAAATATTATTTAATAAAATCTTGATTTTCCATATCGATTGATCCTTTCAATTTCATTAAGAAAAACTTTATTATTAAGTGGGATATCATGTATAATATTATTATTTACCATAGATTTTATATTTTTATCTAATTTACAATGATCAGTTCTTATCAAATAAAAAGATAGATTTTTTCTTACTAATTTTTCAGTAGCCAAAAATGTAGCAAGTTTACCATATGTTATATAGGTTTCCGATGAATAATACTTTGCTTGACCAATAATATCAAGAGAGTCATCAATTATATCAATCCCTTTATCTCGTACTGGAAAATTTTGATATATTTTTGATTCTTTAGAAAAGTCTTTATAAACAAAAAATGGTTTTTTTAATAATTTTGTCATATAAATAGCAGAGTAATATTCAAATATATATGGATATATTTTATATGGAATATTAGACATATTAGACATATTATATATATTTCTCTCTAAAAGATGGATGTGATCTAAAATTTTTGACATTTAAAACTTAACTTTAAAATTTTTTTAATAATCAAAAGAATTATCATTTTTAAATAAAAAAAATAATAAAAATATTTTTTCAATAATAAAAATGAATCGTCAATTAGTAGGATTTTCTGTATTTTTACTTGTCGTTGGTATTGTCAGCATTGCATCATCATCAATTGGAATCAGTTGTTATAATAAATGTGATGAACAAAAAACAGCCAACAAGAATAACTTTAACTTCTTAGTGCTCAATCTAATTTTATCTATCTTATTAACATTGGGTGCATGTGGTTTTATGTATCTACAAGTAACTCAGGCAAGTAGATTTGCCGGATTAGGTCTCGTAGGTCTATAATCCTGGTAAACTTAAATTATTATTATTAGAATCCTAATAATAATTAGTGTGTTTAGTGTGTTTAGTATATAGTCTTATATTTATGGTTTTTATGGCTTTGCGCTTATATTAACCTTTACACCAAGAGCTTGTAGTTCTTGAAATAGAAGCTTTGTACAATATGGAATATTTGTTCTGGTAATGTCGTCTTTCTTACATACACGACAATTTTTCTCATTTGAAATAATACAAGAACACGTATTGCATACATTTACATTATAAACATCACTCATATCAAAAAAGGTTTCTTGAATAAATGCCGATCCACCGTGAGCGATCAATGAATCTCTTTCCATTTCACCGGTTCTCAAGCCACCATCCCTTGATCTTCCTTCGCTTGGTTGATGATGCATCATTGTAACATTGCCCCTGCTTCTCGAATTTCCTGTCCATACAGTTTTTCCATTTCGTCGTACATAAAATACTTCGTTTGGAACAGTAATACACATTACATCACATGTTTCTTGAATAAATTTTTCTTCCTGGATATTTTGATCATGACAATGACTATGATTAACTGATGGTTGAGATTTAGTTGTAATGATACTTAATCTTAAGACGTCATATTTATTAGATACGTCTCTTCCATCAATTTGAACTGTTTGTCCAGCTTTTAAATGAATAGACATGATACAACTCCATCCCGCGTGTAAACACAGTTGTTGGAACTGATCTGCAAGTTCCTTAGATGAAGTGTAGTAAGCAATCATTTTTCCTTTCTTATAAAATCCATCCCCTAATACCATAGACTCAATAAGAATTTTTGTTTGATTAACAGATAATTCTAATACCCAATCAGGAAGTTTTTTAGAAGGAGCTCCTACACTTAGGGGCTTCATATAATTATATAGTTGATTATTTGAAACATACAACTTTTCATCTTTCTGATCATAAATATATTCATAATTTAGTTTCTTCAATACATCAAAAAGAGCATCTTTTACTCTCTGTTTATTTACTGAAATTGTAACACGACCATATGTCATCTTTCCTGAAGCCCATCCTTCAGCATACCATATTCCAAAAAATACAAGAAACAAATTCATTTCTTCACTTGTAAATGTTCTGGTAGGAAAAGACTTAACACTTGGAAGACTAAACTGATAATCATTATTAATCCAGATAGCATCTTTCTTATATCTACGATGTTTTCCTACAATATCTTCAGCTTTCTCAAAGTCGTATTCAGACCATTTAACATTTCCTCTTGGACCTTTCATTTTAGAAAGCCACATTCTATGATTTCCAGTAACAGATAAATCGATTGATTGATTCTTGATATGATACATCATTCCATCATAATTCTCATATTTCCATACACGAGTAGGAAATTTATATTCAAGTTCTCCTTTTTTATTAAGAGTTGCAACCTTGTCCTCGATAGTAATATTAGAAATATTTTTCCAACCATTTCTTGTTAATACCTGGTGATCTAATGTTAGACAATGCATTTTATCTTTGACTAGATGCTTCAATCTTTGGTAGTAAGTTGGTCCAATAAAAACTTCTGCTTCAAGCATCTCTCCTGTGTATCCACAACACATTCTTTCGTTACCATGTCTTTCGTATCCAAGACTCTTTAACTCTTCTGAAATCTTATTAATAGGATTAATACTTGAACTGGAAAACGCTGTAGAATCTCCCAAATTTCCACTGAGTGATGATGTTTTTCCTAATAGAGTCTCAATTAACTGAGACATTGTCATACGAGAAGGCATGCAATTTCTTACTACTGATCCCTCACAAATAAAATTATGATATTTTTCGACTCCAATACAATATACATTATCTTTTCCCATATCTTTTGATCCTACAACAGACATATAATAGGTAGGCAAAACTGTCTGTTCGCGTTTAATAATATATTCTTTAGATGAAAACCAATTATCACATCCGATATCTTTAATATACTTATCAAATGAAGGAAAATACATATAATTAAAATGAATGATTTCTTTTGATCGATATTCTCTAAATCGATTAGAACCTTTAATCAATGAGTAATATTCATTTAATACCGGTTCTTTTTCAATTAAAGAATTTCTTGCTCTCTCGATATCTTTATATTCTTCGTACTTTTCTAATACAAATTTATACTGTTTTTTGATATTATCCTGAAACTCTTTATAAGATTTATAAATTGACAATCTACACATCTTTTCTGTGCAATAACGAAACCCAATTAGTTCAGAAAACTTTAAACTATTACTAATTTTAATATAATAAGAGTTAAATGTCTTATCTTTTGTTTTATATTCACGAATTCTCTCTATTTCTGCTTCTACACCAAACATATTTAGTAAGTCGCATAATTTATTCATCTTTATAGAAAAACTATCCTTTTTCTCGTCAATTATAGATTGAGAAAATTTGATACCCATAACACTTTTTTTTGAGATATAAGGAGCATGACCATCACCACCAAAAAGACCGGCTAAAAACTCCCTTATCATTGACTTTGGAGAGCTAAAAATAAAAGAAGGCCAAGTTGTATCTTGAAGAACACGTCTACCAATAGTTATTCCATCTAATAAAGCGATTGATCTCGATAAATTAGAAGGAAGATGGATAACATATGTTTTAGCTTTCTGATTATCATAATTTCCATATAGCCTGTCAGGCGTATACGCTCCGCTATATAGCCTGTCAGGCGTATACGCTCCGCTATATAGCCTGTCAGGCGTATACGCTCCGCTATATAGCCTGTCAGGCGTATACGCTCCGCTATATAGCCTGTCAGGCGTATACGCTCCGCTATATAAAATTTTAGGAGTCTTTTTTGTTATTAATTCAATATCTTTCAAGCAAATCTCTGCATCGATAATATGACCAAAATTAATTGGACAATTATACTGGTTAGGATTACGTTTTTCTTGTGATATACAACCATCTGCAAGCAAGTATCCAAGAATTCTTGTAAAAGCCATAGATTTCTCTCTGTCTAATTTAGTTGAACAAGAAAAGTCAAAACTTGATGTCTTTAAAGACCAATCTTTCTCATCTCCATAATTAATATCTTCAACACCTTCAATTCCCAACATTATCTTATGGTGAGACTTAATATCTTTTGCCTCTACCCATTCCTTATCTACTGTATAAAATTTATGATCTGGAGTACATTTAATTTTTCTTCCATTTTGTAAAGTTAGCTCGATAACATTTCTGAAACCTTTCCACTCCATACCAACATTTTCAGCTTTAGCTAATCCAGAATTTTCATATTGATAAGTCCATAAAGATTCGTTGCATGTCATATCTTGAATCTTTTTAGATAAACCATTATACAAACTGACTTTATTTTCTCCTGTGAAACAATGAGGATTAATCAATACATCAGGTGTAATTCCTTGACTTGTAAATGGCATATCCTCTTGATTCAATAAAAGACCACACACACCTTTCTGTGAACTTCTACTATTTCCACACCAGTATGGTTTATCATTTCTCTTTACATACATAATATTTCCTGGAACCTCTGCACAATAAACTTTACCTTCATATTCTACCCATTCTTCTATCTGTCCTTTCTGTTCATGAATATGCCCATGATTCACTGTTGGTTTATTTTTAGAAATAATAATAGCTACTACATAATTATCGTGCTTTGTTGTAATTACACGACCATCCTTCGTAGTCATACTGTTACCCTTCTTTCTTCCTTCTGGTAATGATATATTTCCACTATATCCACAATGTAAAGATAAGCGTTGAACATCTTCAGCTAACTTATAGCTACTAGTATAATATCTCCATGCTCCATGTTTATTAATATGACCATCTCCCAGCATCATTCCCTCTAATAAACATTTTGTCTCATCTTTTGAAAATCCCCAAACATAATCAGGAAGAAACTTATTCGAAGCACCAAGACTCATTGGCTTCATATGCATATATAGTGACTTTTTATAAATAAGACATTTTTCTTGTTTTAAATCATATGTGTATTTAATATCCATGTTATCAAGACAAGGAAAAAGTTTATTTCTTACTCTCTCTTTATTCACAGAAATTCCAATACAACCATATGATTCTTTTCCTGAAGCCCAACCTTCAGCCATCCAAATCCCCAAAAAGTAACACCAATCCTTTGTATCTACATAATTCTCTCCATCATAAGAAAACTCTAGTGTATCTTTTTGATCCCAATCGGCATCTTTCTTATAAGACACTCTCTTTCCAAATAGATCTTCTGCTTTATAAAGACCGTATTCTTTGTGATTTCTCTTCTTTACATACAAGTTATGATTAGGAGTTGTAAATACATCTAGTTGTTGAGACTCAAGATGATATATTTTTCCTTTATAATCGTATACAAAAGTATTGATAGGATGATCATAAACAATCTTATTGTCTTGAAGTGTTGCGATCTTATCTTTAAGACTAATATCTTTAACATTTTTCCATCCTTTAGAAGTAAGAATAGAAGTAGTTTCATCAAAACATGCTATCTTATCGCCCACTTCAGGGATACGAATCTGTCTAATTCTTATTTTTATCATTTTATTTCCTTCTCCGTTAAATCCTTCCCAAACCTCGTCGATAATTCCTTCATCACCATTACCAATTGCCAATGAACAGTCTGTTTTATCATCATCTTCATCTGTCTTGACTTTTGTGAGAGTTTTTCCTACAATAATATCACCTTTAGCAACGGGTGTTCCCTTTTTAATAATTCCATTATCTGATAACTTGCTATAATTATAAGTATTATTCTGTGACTTTTTAGGAGGAACTTCAACCTTTTCATAAGTACAATTTGTCTTTTTATTCTCCTCACACTGTAATGTCTTATAACAAGTATGAACAAACATGCCCCTATCTACAGCTGCTTTATTAATCATAACACTATCTTCTTGATTCCATCCTCCATAAGTTAAGATAGCTACTACAGGATTACATCCAGTCAACATCTCATCATATTTTAACATCTTATCATAACGTGTTGATACAAGTGGCTTCTGTGGATAATGCATAATATGAGAAATAGTATCGAATCTTTCCTTAAAAGCTAAAGAATACATTCCCAAAGCCTGTTTAACCATACTCGATTGATAAACAAGACGAGGACTCTGATTATGTTCTGGATATGGAATAACAGCAGAGCATACACCCATCATGCTTGATGGATGAATTTCACAATAATCATACTGTGACTGGGAAAACTTTTCAAGATCGCCTGGATTCATCGCAATCAAACTATGCTCAATCTCATTGCTGTCTATATATCTTACAATATCATTCTCTACCAGTTCTGACCAAGTCATATCTAAATGACTCTTTTCAAGACACAGCTTATTATCCTTTACAGTCAAAACAGGTCTGATAAATCTTCCATGATCACATAATAGTCTAATCTCTTTGTCATCTTCATCATAATAAAATGAAACCTGGCTACTAAAAATACACATCTTTCTATAATTCTTCAAGGCTTGATAAAACTTATCTGCCTCGTAGGTAAATCCTACCAAGATACCATTAATATACAACTTGACAATATCACAATTTTCAAAAAAATCATCACTAATCTTATTATAATATTCACACTTCTCTACCAATTCTCTTACCAAAATAGAATTAAAACCAGTAGTAATATTAGCTAACAAAGCCAGATTCTTTACAATACCAATACTCTTACCTTCAGGTGACTCGATGATATCAATAAAAAAACACTGAGTTGGGTGAATCTGTCTAATCTTCACATTTTTACCTTCCTTACCAATAGGAATAATAACACGACGGAGATGGGAAATTGTTGCTGGATAAGTCAGACGACTCATAATCTGACTAACACCTGTTCTTACGTAACTATTTTTCTGAACAGCCCAATTACCAGTAGAAAAAACATGTTTTAGAGAAGAAGTAATATTATTGGTTCTAGTCATTGCTGTGAGAATATCTTGTCTTTTCTCAACATACTTTTTAATATTATCACAATATCGTTTCATACACATTCTAAACAAGTCAGAAATCAAAACACCTGCAGCTTCGATACGCTTCAAAGACACATTATCACGGTCGTCTTCTAGTCTCATACCAATACACACTCTGATTAATTTGTTGAGCATATCACCAAGTAATAAAGCTTTTTCTAAAGGGGTAGAGATTCCCATGTGTGGAAATAGTTCATTTTCGATAACCTGTTGGGTGTAAATTAAACGTCTATCTTCATCATCTTCTACTTTATGAATTGATGACTTGCTGATATATCTCATTGCTTTTTCTTTATTTGTATAATGAATACTTTCTCTAATAATACGATCTACAACAAGTGTTTCCTCTTTTGTTTTTGGATTAATAAATTTGATAATATCCTTACTATTAAATCCAAGAGCCTTAAAAACAGAACCTGCTGATACTTCTTTTGACATATAAGGAAGAGAAAAGGTAATATTCTTCATTTCTTTATTCATTTTAGCCTGGATAAGAACGCTATGACCAGTTTCTTCTGACATGCTTCTAATATCAGCTACAAATGGTATTTTATCATCATTAGCATTGAACACGTATACGTGATTGTAATTTAAACGCTCCTGACAGACCAAAGCACGTTCCTTACCATTAATAATAAAATAACCACCAGGGTCATTTGAACACTCACCGCTATCAATACATTCTTTCATACTCATACCATAAAGATTACATTTACTTGATCTTACCATGGTAGGAACTTTCATTAGTAGAATTTTCTTATGAAAAATCTCATCTGTCTTGTTAAACTCTTCTTTTTTCTCATCATATTCCCAAAACTCCTCTTTGATATCAATAAAAACAGGCGAATCATACGTCAAATTTCTTAGACGAGCCTCACCAGGTAATATATATTTTACTTTATGACTCTCGTCTACAAATCCAGCATTTTCAATATAAACTTGACCAAATGTTGTTTTATATTTAATACTCTTCGTCTCATAGTTAATGGATGGGGTCTCGTCAATAATCTTCTGAATCAGATAACTAATCATATACTCATAACTCTCAAATTGGTGATAAACAGGTCCCTTCTCCGTAAAATATTTATCCATCACAGAAAAGTAATCTTCCTCCAAAAGGGTAGGTGAAAAACTTGATATGTTCATATTTGGATAATTAGACTTTGAATTTATTATTTATTTAAATTTTTACTAAAAAAATCATTTTTAAAATCTTTAAGTCAATAAAAAATGAATAAAATATTTGATAAAGAATATACAGATAAATTATTAAAAAAATATCCAGAAAAAGTTCCAGTCATCTTTTTAACTGGTGCTAATATCCCCTCTATAGATAAAAGAAAGTTTTTGATACCAAGAGATCTACGCATCTCCGAACTCATGTATGTTATCAGAAAAAAAATAAATATAAGTCCAGAAAAAGCTCTCTTTTTAAATATTAATAATGTTATGCCAAGCAGTAATATGTTAGTATCTGAAGCTTACGAATTATATAAAGAAAAAAATGGTATATTATACCTTACTTACTCTACTGAAAATACTTTTGGATAATTTTAATCATAAACAAAAATAAAAAAAATAAAAAATATATAATTATAAAATATGACAGAATTTACTAATACTTTATCTACTTGCAATTATAATTCTTTAGGAAATTATTCAGGTCTAAAAAAACTTCCTAATACTCTTGGAAACATCTCTAACCCATTCGTAACATACCCCGTTAATTTAAAAACTCAAGTTATCCCTTATTTTGCTGGTACGGGAGATTATTCAAAACCAAATTATAACGTTCTAACAAAAGGATCTTCTTATAACCATCCAGGTATTACAAAGGCATATATTGACTGTTCTAATCCAGATAGTAAAGAAGCATGTTCTCTCAATAATGGCCAATGTGTTAAATACTTTACAAGACCTTGTTAAACAAAATTTAATTACTATAAAATAATTAAATAAAAAAAATATATTAATTAATAAAATGTCCAGTGAGATAAATAATTCATCGTCAACTTGTAACTTTACATCTCTTGGAAATTATGATGGGTTTAGAACCTTACCAAACACCCTCGGAAATATTATGAATCCTTTTGTTAGTTATCCTGTTCAACCAAACTTTCAACTTGTACCACAATTTGCTGGTACTGGAGACTACTCTAAACCCAACTATAACAGTCTATCAAAGGGTTCTTCTTATAACTATGCAGGCATAAATCAAGCATACATTGATTGTTCTAATCCAGAAAGCAACAAGGCATGTGCTTTAAATGGTGGTCAATGTGTTAGATACGTCGCAAGACCATGTGGCGGTCCTAGAATGGGACCAACTATGGGACCAACCATGGGACCAACCATGGGACCAACCATGGGACCAACTATGGGACCAACTATGGGACCAACCATGTATCCAACCATGGGACCAACTATGGGACCAACCATGGGACCAACCATGGGACCAACCATGGGACCAACTATGGGACCAACCATGGGACCAACTATGGGACCAACTATGGGACCAACCATGGGACCAACTATGGGACCAACCATGGGACCAACCATGGGACCAACCATGTATCCAACTATGGGACCAACCATGTATCCAACTATGGGTCCAACCATGTATCCAACCATGGGACCAACTATGGGACCAACTATGTATCCAACTATGGGTCCAACTATGGGACCAACCATGTATCCAACTATGGGTCCAACTATGGGACCAACTATGAGACCTTAAATTGAGAGAAAGTAATATAAGATATGATGTATATAATTTTTCTTTATATGAAAAGATAAGATTGGTTAATTGTTGTAAAATAGCCAATGAGATGATATATAAAAAAAGATATGATTGGTTTGATGGAAAAAAGGCTTATGATATAAAATGGAAATTTGGATGTGTAAATACATATTATGAAAACGGATTTCCACATACAGTACATGGTAAAATAATTATTTTATCAAAATTTGTGTTGAATAATTATACACATAAACAGCTAATAAAAACGTTGATACATGAAAAAATACACTTATATCAAAATAAATATAAGAATGATGTTAAGCTTTATTTAGATAAGAATAGAATAGTATATTATAAGAAAATAGATGATAATGATAATATAAGGGTAAATCCAGATACAGATAATATAATATATAAAAATGAGGATTATAATTTTTATTACAAGGCAAAATTTAATGACAATCCTGTTGATTTAAATGATGTTTCTTATCATAATAATAGTAGTAAATATGAACATCCTTATGAACAGATGGCTTATGAAATAAGTTATTAGATTAAAAAATAAAAAATAAAAAATATATAATAAATGAACAATAATGATAAGTTATATATAGTCTGTGTTTGTTTTATATTCCTTTCTTTATTTTTGGGGGATAAAATGCAGACATTTTTTATAAACAAATTTCCAAGTTTAACTTTTAAAATAGGTTATGCTTTTATAATCATACTATTATTTAGTATTATATATTTTTTATTTATAAGAAATAATACAAATGAACCTTTCTTTTTCCAAGTAAGTAAGTGTAATCCAAAGTGTTCAGGAGCATATTATGGAAAACCTGCTACTTTCCAGTTTAGTCCATTAAGTTCTCGTGGAACCAAATGTGAAGATAAGAATTGTGGTTATGGAATGATATCAGAATGTGATCATCCAGAATGCAAGGATATATTAAGTAAATATGGAGGATCTTCAGGTATACAATAAAAATTTATAATAGATACATGTATAAGCTAAATCTTATATAAATTTTTATTGTATACCTGAAGATTTATTTTAACTTAAAGATATAATTATACATACATAAGCATTTGTAGTACAGTGGTTAGTATGACCGCCTTCCAAGCGGTTGACCCGGATTCGAATTCCGGCAGATGCATATTTTATACCGTAAATATGGTATAAAATTTTTTACTGTTTTAAACTATTTTGATAAATAATTATAACTTTCTAATATAATTATAACTTTCTAATATAATTATAACTTTCTAAAACAATTATAACTTTCTAAAACAATTATAACTTTCTAATATAATTATAGCTTTCTAAAATAATTATAACTTTCTAATATAATTATAGCTTTCTAAAATAATTATAACTTTCTAAAATAATTATAGCTTTCTAAAATAATTATAACTTTCTAATATAATTATAACTTTATAATTTTTATTTAATTATAATATGAATATGAACAATTATAGCTTTCTAAAACAATTATAACTTTCTAATATAATTATAGCTTTCTAAAATAATTATAACTTTCTAAAATAATTATAGCTTTCTAAAACAATTATAACTTTCTAATATAATTATAGCTTTCTAAAATAATTATAACTTTCTAAAATAATTATAGCTTTCTAAAATAATTATAACTTTATAAAATAATTATAACTTTATAATTTTTATTTAATTATAATATGAATATGAACAATTATAGCTTTCTAAAACAATTATAACTTTCTAATATAATTATAGCTTTCTAAAATAATTATAACTTTATAAAATAATTATAACTTTATAATTTTTATTTAATTATAATATGAATATGAACAATTATAACTTTCTAATATAATTATAGCTTTCTAAAACAATTATAACTTTCTAATATAATTATAGCTTTCTAAAATAATTATAACTTTCTAATATAATTATAACTTTCTAAAATAATTATAAGTTTATAAAATAATTATAACTTTATAATTTTTATTTAATTATAATATGAATATGAACAGCATCAGTACAGCCTACCAGATATGTAGCTTAATTTTTAATATATATAATTCATCATCGACATCAAGTCGATTATCTATTCCACTTTCTATATCTATACCGTATAATTCTAAAAAAGAAGAGTTGGTAACTAAAGATTTAGATTACTTTCAAATGGAAAGACTTTTAAAATGGATGTCTCTTTTCTTTGAGCAGGATAAAGAGGATAAAGAGAATGATAATAAAGAGAATGATAATAAAGAGAATGATAATAAAGAAAATGATAATAAAGAAAATGATAATAAAGAAGAAACAAAAAGAGCTTATATAAGAGAATTATATAATATTTATATAGGAATTAGAAGTGATTATAAACAGTATTTAAGCTGGAAAAAATATAACAATAGCATATGGATACTTTCATCTATTAGATCAAAAAATACAAAGGATTTATCTAAAAAAATAATATCTGATATAGAGCTATTTAACGATGGATTAAAGATGTTTTCATTATTTAATAAACTTTAGTCTATTTTAATAAAGTATCATGTCATTAGATGAAAAAAATTATAGAAACAGATTTTTATGCCGAAATTGTAAAAAAATGTTGATAAGTAAAGAAGCATTAGATAATCATATTATAAGTTGTTATGAATCTAAAATAGAAAAAATAATAACATCTCATAAGAAAGAAAAAGAAGAATTAATAAAAGATTATGAACAAAAAATAGAAAAAATATCAGATTATATGATAAAACATGTCGATATAATAGAACAGAAACATGTAACTCTAAATAATTATTTATTAGATCAAATTAAAAAACTTTCAAAATTATCCGGAACATAACGGCTAAAAATAAATATCTAAAATATTTAAAATATACATTTAAAGTCATGTAAATATATATAAGAAACAAAGAAATAAAATGACCTATTGGACACCTGTTCTGTATTTTGGAGAGAAAACATCGGAAAGTGTTTCTGAAACCACTTTTCCACAAGATTGGCAATTTTGTGTAGTTTACGATGGCCTTGATACTTATAGTCTACATGGCCATCGTAATTCTAATAATCAAAGTTGGGATATGACATTTCTAAGTCGAGAATCTCTTGCCCAATTTTTGGTATTGACACTCTCTCCAAGTTCTATTGTAAATACAACTCTTTATGTTGTAGATGAAGACTCTTTGTATCGTGATAATTTCCAGAACTATTACTCTGGTTGGCATCATGATAACGAGTTGTATTCATATGAAAAACTTTGGTCAGATGTTAGTTTTAACCGGGTAATGGATCATCTACTTCTTCTACGAGATGCTCGGGTAAACTAAAATAATATATTAAGGTAATAAAAATAATAAGATATAAAAATGATTTATATCTTATAAACAGTTATAAACAGTTATAAACAGTTATAAACAGTTATAAATATTAAATTTTCCTAATGTCTTTTATTAAGGGATTTGAAACATATAATATCATTCATACCCTTCGTTTTGATGGAGGAGCAGCTCCTACAAATCCAGGTCCATGTGCCGGTTCTTATGTCATATTTGATGATAAGAGTAGAGTTGTAGTGGAAGGAGGAGTTTTTTTTGATCACGCTACAAATAATTTCGGTGAATATAATGGACTTATTTATGGATTAAAAAAATGTTTAGAGTTAGGTATTAAAGATATTTATATTGAAGGAGATAGCTTGTTAGTTATTTCACAAACTTCAGGTAAGTGGAAAGTAAAAAATGAGGTAATGATTGTTCTTAATTCAGAAGTTAAGGATCTAATTAAATCATTAGATAATATTTCTGTCAAGCATATTCTTAGAGGTTTAAATTCATATGCCGATAAGCTTTCAGATAAAACACTTCTTCTTAAGAAGTCTTGGGAGATATAAAAATGATTATATTAAAATAAAAATAATAAAATAATAAAATAATCATTATAATCATTATTTTAAAATGGATTTATTGACCGCTTTTTATAAATTTACAGAAGATTCCAGACAATGTCTTGATTCAAATAAAATTTTATCGTTTTTTATTGATGATAATATGGTTGCATATAAATTAATAATAACAGCAATAAGTTTAGAAGATTTTAAAAGGATTATTAAACAATCTTTAAATAAGGAAGAATCTTTTAATAAATTAAATACGCTTCTAAAAGAAGAGTTAGAAGGAATCGAACAATATAAAATAGATATATGTAGCACTAAATTAAAATTTTTAATCGATTCTTTATCTAAGATTAAAGATAAAAAGATGGAAAAATAATAAAAATGAAAATACACTGGATTATAAATTACAGATTGTATCTTTTATAATGAATATTTGCAATGCTAATTATGTTCTGAAATTTATGTCTGGAGAAGAACTCCCTATTATATTTTTTTATCTTTTGGATTTTAATATGAAAAATTTCAAGGTATCTTTTGTTTCTGAATTGAGAAGAAAATTTAAAACAAAAGATATCATCCCTCTGGGACTTAACAGCATAGCAGATATTCACTTTGATCAGATCAAACTCTTTGATAATGAAAATATTTATAATTTTAATTATATTCCAGATAATAACACTGTTTTTGATATTTTTATTGATATTTTTATTGATAATATATCTTTTACTCTTACAGAAGATGAAATTTCTTACTATAAAAATATATGGAAAGGAGAACAATTTAAAACATATTTAATCTGGTGTCAGAAAAAAGATACATTAAAATATATTATTGTATATTGTGGAGCGGGTGATAATCTTATTATGTCCCTATCCTTTACCGATAATGAATTAAAAAATTTTATTAAAATATCACAGGAAGATTCTGAACCAGAGTGGGAATTTATTGATGATATATCTTATCTTAGATATATTTATGAAACAGGAAAAACAACTATTTTTTAAAAATATTATAAAGGATAAGAAAGATAAATATTAATTAAGATTATATCTTAATTAATCAAGTCGAAAAATATTAAGATTTAAATAAAAAATAAAATAAAGGTATAATAAGAATAAACATAAAACATCCCAACAACTGTACTTTTAGACTACTATTCCTGATATTTCTACTATTTCTAATATTTCTAATATTTCTAATATTTCTAATATTTCTAATATTTCTAATAATATAATTTCTGTAAGATTGATATATATTCTCTCTACAAATAGGACAAGTAAAACGTTCCTCAATCCATAATTCAATACAGTGTCTATGAAAGTAATGATAACATCCAAGTTTTATCCAACTCTTATAAGTAAAAGAGTCGTTATCTAAACATATATTACATTCTTCTCTATTTTCTCCAGAATAAGGTTTTAAACATGTACCATCATAAAACTTATACCTTTTTTCTTTATTCTCATTATTTTTATCCTCATCTTCATTATTATATAAATTATATTCGGTACTATTGGATTGGATCATTATAATTTTTTAAAGATATGTTTAATTTTTAAAGATATGTTATATAGTTTATAAATCATTTCTATAAAATGAAACTTGTGAAGGCTATAAACTTGAAAAAATATAATTATTAATTTTTTAATTTTCTTACACTTTTACTCTTTCTTGTTTTACTCTTTCTTGTTTTACTCTTTCTTGTTTTACTCTTTCTTGTTTTACTCTTTCTTGTTTTACTCTTTCTTGTTTTACTCTTTCTTGTTTTACTCTTTCTTGTTTTATTC
>Ga0335398_10003090_pt1 | contig 24996 bp, 9 predicted proteins | sample BON03_FD_205742 | JGI IMG/M metagenome (GOLD analysis project Ga0335398, IMG submission 205742) | Freshwater microbial communities from Lake Bonney liftoff mats and glacier meltwater in Antarctica - BON-03 (spades assembly) (version 2) | ecosystem: Environmental > Aquatic > Freshwater > Ice >... | reverse complement strand
CATGCACGCAAAACGGTTATCAGGGTGTTTTCCAAACAACGATACCACGTCTTACAGGTTTAAACCCGGGAATTCCGGAAAAAAACTGACCCGCAGTCGATGGGGGAAAGGGGGACTTAAGCCTTAATAAGACCCGAATGATGTATTTAATCCATTCAACTACCGCCAAGCTATTATTTTTAGCTTACCTCAATTACAAAAATACAGCCTGCGACTTTTAGGTAGGAAACCAAAATGTCTTAAATCGAAGATGGAAGGCTAGATTCCCGAATTTTTAATTCTGCCGTGAGCACTTTTTTCTCTACCAATCTGGTCGAACTTCTTATCTGATTTAATAATAACTCCACGGAAATTTCTCCAATTTTAAATGCAGGCTGCACCAAAGAGGATAGAGGAGGTTCAATAATCATTGCAATGGGTTCATCGCAAAACCCCACCACTCCTATTTCATCGGGAATCTTGATGTTATTTTTCTTGAGGGTCATCATCACTCCTATAGCAATTGGATCACATACAGCAAAAATAGCATCTGGTCTAATTCCATCATCAATCATTTTCTGAGCCGCTTTGCTGCCATTTTCCAGTTCTAAGCCCCAGCCGCAATCAATAAGGAATCTTTCTTCGAAAGGTAGTCCATGTTTTAACAATGCATCTTTATACCCGTTGATTCTTTCCCGTGAAATTTTTAACATAATTGGTCCTGCAAAGTGTGCAATCTTTCGCCTTCCCGCCTTTATCAGATGCTCTACCGCATTAAATGCTCCTTGGTAATCATCTATTGTAACACTGCTCACCTCCAAATCCGGACAAACCCTATCAAAAAATACTATAGGAACATTTTTTTGCTGGTACACTTTAAAATGGTCTGAGTTATCGGTTTCCCTAGAGATTGAAACTATTAAGCCATCCACTTTACTGGAAAGCAAAGCTTGGGAAACAATAACCTCTCTCTCGTAAGATTCACCAGATTGGCAAATAATAACCTTATAACCCACTTTGTAGGCTAACTCTTCAATTCCTGAAATGACTGTTGAGAAATAATAGTGAGAAAGAAGAGGAACGATTACCCCTATTGTCTTGGTGGATTTTTTCGATAGGCTATAGGCAATATTGTTGGGATGGTAATTATATTTTTTTGCTAAGTCAAGGACAGCCTTTTTTGTCGCTTCCCCTATAGAATGGTGATCTTTCAGCGCTCTTGAAACAGTTGACTTAGATACATTTAGTTCAAGTGCAATATCCAAAATAGTTGTTTCTTTGTATTCCTTCATTTTTCAATGCTTCATCTGCGGAAAATTAAAGTGCGAAATTAACAAAAATAAAATGAATAATGTGGATGGCTGGATTGCTTACAAATAATAGATCATCAAAAATCCTAATCGTTTTCCTAAAAAACTAAATTCGAGCCAGTTTCTCAAGAACTTCTTATTACCATTCTTTCCCCAGAATTTCCAATACCTAAAATATAGGTTTATCCAGAATTTGGTAATTTACTAAAATCAAAATCCTGTTTTAGGATACGCAAATCAAATACTTTGCCAGAATAGGTATCTGAATGGATTTTGATGGTCGCATTATTTTTGGATTGGATAAGTTGTTCAGGAATTTGAAAATATATTCCTGATGATTTGATAGACGTGTTATTAATTTCTTTGTATGGTTCAATTTGAACATTATTAATGAAAACATCAAATTTTTGATTTGGATCATTATTATCCCAAAAATTTATCAACAGAATATTTCCGTTTTCAGGTCCTACTTTTATATCGTACGAAAACCATCCTCCATTTTTAGCATCCCGCTATTTTTTCACTTTATTGAATTCAAGTGGTAAATGCACCGGCTTGGTGTAGAAAAAACCTGTCAAAAAGGTACGTAATTTTCGCTTTCAAGAAACAAAGAATCTATAATTCTGAAATTGTCAGGACGCTAGCCAGAGATAAGTCTATCATAAGCAGGGAACTGAAAATGAATACAGATGGGCGCAGTAAGCATTACCGACCCGAGCTGAAACACAGAAAGGCTGCCCACAGACACCTGCAGAACAATAATTACAAGGCTTTTACTGCCCAGATTCAGGAGAATATCATCTATTGGCCGGAAAAGAACTATAGTCCTAAACAGATAAAAGGGGATGCAGTCAACAACAAATGCCCATGCTTGTCGATATAGCGGATATATCAGTTCATATTGCAGGATAAGAAGGAAGGTGGTAAGCCTTACAGGCACTTAAGGACACGGGTAAGAAATGTCAAAAGCGGGGCGACAAAAAGACAGGCAGATGCTTGATTTCCAGGAGGACCTGTGTAAGCCAGCGTCCTAATTTAATTGATAAAATGAATAGGATTGGGGATCTGGAAATGGATCTAATCTTTGGGAAAGGGCACAAAGCAGCCCTGATGACCATAAATGACAGGGCAACTGTAGTACTTAGGGCAGTGTACATAAAGGGTTGAGAGGCGGTGGATATAGAAAAAAAGCCGTAACCTTTTTAAAAACTCTGCTCCGTTTCTGCGCACCGCACGAATCTCAGCCTCCGTCTGCACAGTTCACTGTCAAGTTCGTTCAGGGCACGAAACTCGAACAGCCGAGAGGGAATCAAAACGCAGATTTGGATGGTGCTGATTGCCAATCTGATATTCAGCGTAATCCAAAAAAAGATAAAAGAATCAGAGCAGTTTACCACTTTGGTATATATGGCCAGGTCCGACTTGATCTCATATGTCTGCTTCCAAACCATACTAAAAACAAACATCCTCACTACAGAAGAACGGGATCTGGAAATAGTACAATTGGATATTTTCCGAATTGAGCAGGTGGGTGTTTTTAGAGAAAAATAAAAATCACCCTAATTAGCCTATAAATCCACTATTTTAAACACTTAGAGAATTACTAGGATGACAGTAAGTTTATTTAATAATTAATTTTAAGCTCCTTAATTTTTGTTGGAAGCCAAACTTGCATTTCATTTTGTCCTCTGTTGGCCCAAGTATAATAAGGTACTGTAATTACCTTTTTCTTCTCCGTAATAATTTTCGATCCATCTTCTGAAATTTTGAATACAGACATTTCTGTTTTAATGGCCATAACTTTTTCATCTAAAATATTGAACTCAATTACCTCGAAATTTGCATTATCAGGCATCAAGATATTCCAGGCACTCCCGTCATTATCTACTCCCTCAACACAATATACCAAGGGGCCTCTTTGTATGGCTATTCTATCTTTATTGGCTAATACTTCATCCCTAGAAACTACTCTTTTCACTTCCATAGGTAAAGTATATTGAATTTTATCCCCCTTTTTCCATTCACGATTAATGATTACATATCCATTTTTCTCCTTAAAATTTACTGATTTGCCATTTAATAAAATATTGAATTTTTCTTTACTTTGATCTTTAAAGGTGTACAAATCTCCCGGTACTGGATCTTCTTTAGCCCATCCAGGCAACCTGAGGTTTAATGAATATTTTACTTTCTTTACAGGATTCATGGTGATGTTGACCAAGCCGTCCAAAGGATAATTTGTTGTCATTTCAATCGGAACCTCTACATTATCTATATGGAAATTGGATTTGCTCCCTATAAAAAGATTCACCCAAACTGAATTATCAGTTTTTGCATAGATATAATCCCCCACAGAAGCAACCAATCGCGAAATATTGGAAGGACAACAGGCAGTTCCAAACCATTCTCTTCTTGAATGTTGTCCATTGGAGGCCAACGGATTTCCATAAAAGAAATGAGAGCCTTCAAGGCTTAAACCATCAAGGGCTGCATTATAAAGGCTTCTTTCTAACACGTCAATATATTTAGATTCACCTTCCAATAAATTCATTCGCTGATTCCAGAAAACCATACCTACAGAAGCACAGGTCTCGCTGTATGCACTTTCATTAGGGAGGTCATAATCAACAGAAAAACCTTCATTGCTACCTGAAGAACCAATTCCACCCGTAATATACATATTTCGGAATACGACATCTTCCCATACAGTCTTCATGGCATGCACATATTCATTGTCATTTTTCGCGGCTGCAACATCTGCCGCTCCTGTATAAAGGTACATGGCTCGTACTGCGTGGCCTGAAATTTCTTTTTGGTCTTTTACAGGTATATCATCCTGTGCGTATTTAGCTCCCCAATGAGGATTATTCCAAATTGCCCCTACTCCATGGCCATGTCCCCTTTGTTCCAGAAACCAATCCGATAATTCAAGATATTTTTTCTCGTCGGTTAACTTGTAGAGTTTGACTAAAGCAAGTTCGATTTCCTGATGGCCTGAGACCCATGGAGTATTCGATTTTCTAAATCTTTCATCAATATGATCAGCCATTTTAATTCCTACATCGAGCAATTTCCGCTTTCCTGTAGTTTGAAAATAGGCAACACCAGCTTCAATCAAATGACCTGCACAATAAGCTTCATGTTTATCCATGTCTTTCCACCTGTCTTCTAATCCTGTCAAGGAATAAAAGGTATTGATATAACCATCAGGTTCCTGTGCTGCTGCAATTAATTCAATCCAATCATCTGCCTTTTTTTCAAGGGCAGCATCGGGTCTGTTTTTAAGGGAATAAGCTATGGCTTCCAAGGCTTTGTATACATCACTATCATCATAATATATGCCTTCGTGCTTTGCGTTTTTATTGTTTGCCACATTTTCGAAGTTACGGATGCGACCTGTAACCTCTTCAGTTTGGTGTATGCATGCCTGTAGGGTTGTGGTTGCAACTTTATCTAACTTTGGCTTCCAGAAATTATCCGTTATGGTTACTTGGGAAAAGCTTACCGGTTCTAATTGGATTAAGTCTGTCTGTGCCATTGCAGCTGTCCAAAGAATTGTTAAAAGGGTGGAAAATAGGATTTTAATCTTCATGATCTTTATTTTAAAGTCAATCATAAAATTAATTATTATGATCAATTCTGGAGATGATACTTCTTAAGAACTTCAGCTTTTAAATTATTATTGAAGGTTATAAACTGGAAATTCAGTTATTCTAAGAGTGGTACAGCCATAAGGGATCAAAGTGATTTCTGTATAATCAATATCTTCTTTTGGCCTTTCTCCCCACCAGGCGGGGAAAATTGGGGCGCTGTTTGAAAGCACCCATTCCGGGAGTTGAATACCTTTCATCTTAAGTTCTATCGGGGCTGAATCCAGGTTCCAAGGATAAGATCCATCCCATGACTTTTCAATAATTTCAATTGAATTATTTAAATCCATTAGATCATCTGAATGTAAGGCAAAGTTCCAATCATCTATGGCATATACTTCCTGAAAATCTTTATACTGATCATTTCGATTTATGATACGCCTTTGATCACGTATTTTAAGGGCATAAACCAAAGGTCCCCTTTCAATACTTGTGGCAAAATCAAACCATTGTGAAGTTTTTAATTTCATGGACATTTTCAATTTTATTTCATCACCGCTGCGCCATTTCCTTGATATAATTGCTACCTGATTGGTCATATCACCCTTCCATAATTCACCATTGATGGTAATTTCAGAATGATCAGACCATTCCGGAATTCTCAGATGAAATGGAAAGGTAGCATTTTCACTAAGCTCAAGTTTAAAATTTACCTGATCGCGAAAAGGAAAACCAGTTTCTTCAAATACTTTTAAATCTATTCCATTGGCTACCTTTAAGGTTACCTCACTTGGAGCATATAAGAGTGCTGCAACGCCACCATCATGTGTTGCATACCAAAGGTTCTGGACAAATTTTGGCCAGGACTGGTGCATATTTGCTGTACAGCATGGGTAACCTGAAAGAACCCCGAAAACAAAATCGGTTCCCCCGTGGCCCACTGTTTGGTAAGAAGTTGTTAATTTGGTAGTGAGTGAAACCTGATTGGCGGCCTGAAAATATTGCCTAGAAGTAAAATCATCTGAAGCCTGTGTAGGAAGTGCATTATAGGTAATCTTTTCCAAAAGGTCCGCATACTCCATATCACCTGTTATTGATAACATGGATTCAAGGGAAAACATGGATTCGGAGATAGAGCAAAATTCCACACCTTGTATGGGATTTTTACCATGTAACCCTTCATCACCCCCAAACATCCCTTGGGGTTGCCCATGGTATTTTTTAATGTCTAGCAAAGCCTTTTTTGCCGCTATAAGGTATTTTTTATCCGGATTTTGCTGATAATAAATTATGGGCTGTTTCATGCCTTGTGAAAAATTGACACAGTGGATCCCCCCTTGTTGTGAAATCGTTAAAGCAGCTATTTCATCCCTATCAAAAGGATAGCCCTTCATGGTGAAATAATGCCAAGGGGACTTAGGCTGACTGTAATTTTCTTCATTTAAAAACACGTCCGTCCATGGAAAAGTCTGTTCGGCAATAAGATCTCCAAGTTCTAACAAATAATCATCCCCTGTGATATTATACAGCCAATATACTACCTGAAGGTTGTCTCCTCCTCTCCTGTTTGCCCAGAAGGTCCAATTATCTAAAGGTGTAGTGGGAAGCTCTATCAATTGATATTTGAAATAATTGGTAAGGGCTTCAATGACACGTTTGTCCCCGGTAGCATCATAATATTGCTGCAAGACTTTGAGCATTACCATTTTGGGCCACCAGTCACGCCTCATAGATTTTTGAAGACCTTCTTCTTCTTCAGGCTCCACTTCAAAAGGTATGGGCCCTAGATAACCATCTTCTGATTGATTCATTAACGTCCATTCAATCCATGGCTGCACCTTTTCTTTCATTTTTTGATCATCTAATATATAGGCCAAAGGCAATAGCCCATCGATCCAATAAGGTCCCCGTTCCCACCCATCGCCATCTCCCCCCAACCATCCATTGCGCACACCCATAACTTCTGGATAAATTTTATCCAGATTACCCGTCATCCCATCACGCATTTTTTTTAATTGATCCAGGAGCCATCCTTGTGGCTTTATGGTTCCTAGGGGAAGGTTCAGGTAGGGCTTTTCAATCAGGGGAGACCTATTCTGTAGGTAAGGTGATTTTTGAGTCTCTTCGTTCTCAACCAATTTTTCTTTACATGAGATAATCAAAAAGATTATAAAAAGGGTTAGAATAAGGGTATTATTCATAATTTTTTATTTAAATCTATAGTTATAATTTATGAAATTTAATTATCTCTTTGACCAAATAATAGTAAGGAATTAATTCTCCTTAAAATATTTTACATTTATTGTCCTAGAGAACAATCTATTTGCTCATTGCTTTTTACTATAATCAGAGCATTTTAGCTGCTTCAAAATGTTTAAATTTACTTTTTTAACACTTATAATAAGCATAAACAACCGGTTGTTCAAATATAGATAAAAATATTTTAAAACCTTTTTTAATATTTAAAATCCATCTGTTTTTACCTACCTCTCTTGTTATTTAATTTATTACACAGAAATAGTAAGAATCAAAATAGTATATAACGAAACTGTGGCTAGACATTATTGTAACTATCCTATTCATTGTTTATCACATAAAAAAACCTGAACAGTATTGTTGTTTCTACTAACCAAAATTATCTTTTCTCCATCAGGTCCTTTAAGTACTTTTATATCCCTGATTTCTCCTTTTATAGAAAATCCAGAATTCCTTGAATCTATTGAGCTCAAACTTAAGTCACCATTTCCTACCATATAGTGGCCAAATGAAGCATCTAATTTTCCAATATTAATTTGGTTAGCGTAAAAATTCCCTCCTGCCAAAACATCTATTGATCCATTGCCATTAAAATCACCAGAGGCAAAGCTATAAATAGGCGCTATTTGAAGATCTTTTGGCAACTTATTTTCAACAAAATTACCCCCATTATTATTTTCAAGGTAAGCGGAAGAAAAAGTAAATGCTTGCGATCTTCCTGCTCCAATTAATTCTTCCGTTGGAAATACTTCTGAAAAGTTACTTTTTGCATAACTTTTATATGTAGTATATACTTTTTTTACAGCAACCAATTGTTTAGCTAACTCATCTAAACCATAAAAAGGGTATTCGGTTTCTTCCTTAAAATAGCTTAAAATTGGATCTATGCTTTCGTTGTTATCAAAATCTTTTATATAAAGATTTACAGGATATTGAGTAGATGCATTTAAATTTGAATTAAGCCCAAAATTACCTAAAAGTAGGTCCAGATCTCCATCATTGTCCAAATCTGTGGCGTGAATGGTATTCCACCAGCCTGATGTGTTATTTAATTTCTTTTGTACAAGGGGAATAGTTTTAAAATCCAAGATTGTTACTGGCATCCATTCTCCTACAACAACCAATTCTAAACTTTCTGGCAACCATACAGCATCGGTAACCATTCCTAAATTAATATGATTTCCAAAAATTCTAGCTGTAACATCAAAAAGATGGCCTTTCCCATCTCCAAGAAGAATTCTACTTTGGTTGTATCTCCCATAAGAACCGGGGATTGAACGGGCTCCAATAAAGAGATCTGGAAAACCATCGTTATTAAAATCTCCGATTACTGCACATGAACCATTGAACCCTAGTTGTGGATGGGTATTTGTTTTTGTGAAATTTCCTTTACCATCATTTAAATAAAGTCTGTCTGCCATTGTGAAATCCTGATGAGGCTCACCACCACCGCTGACCACATATAAATCTAAATCTCCATCATTATCCACATCAATGAAAACTGCCCCAACATCCTCGCTAGCCCTATCAATAAAAAAATCACTTGATTCTACTCTTTGAAATAACTTATCCTGACCTTGCAATTGTAAATACAAATGACCTTCCTGGTTCTTTGCACCCCCAATATAAAAATCATCAAGTCCATCATTGTTTACATCTCCGACCGCAATTTTAGGACCCTCCCTTGAAATCATCCTTGGGATAAGCTTCTCATAATCAAAATCGCTGAAAGCATTTTCTTCATGGAGGAAATCAATGCCGCTTTTGTGGCTAACATCCTTAAATAATTTCCCATCGGAATCATTTGGGGTGCCTGATTCTGGGATAGCCGATGCAGTATATTCTAAGGTAATGGTTTGATTCGATGTTATATTTTTTAAATGCTGAACTTTTCCGTCCGGCCATTTTACGGTAAGTTTGCTTACTTTTTCGTTTTCTCCTAACCCAAAAAGCAAATTATGATCCATGGAAGAGAGCCAACCTTTAGTGGGATTTAATTCTTGCATTTGCATGATACCTGAATTGTCTAAAATTATTTTAGCTCCAATTCCTTTAATATTTTTTGCTGAGCCCCTAAATTTTATTTTTAAATAGTTATGCTTATTTTTTTCAGATATGGTATTTTCATATATTGATGCTATTCCGTTCAAGTTATTGATAACCAAATCCAAATCTCCATCATTATCAAGATCCCCATAAGCCACCCCATTTGAAATACCCACTAAATCTAACCCCCACTCTTTGGATTTATCTTCAAATTTAATCCCATCGTTTTTATATGCTACATTGGAAACCCTGCCTTCCGGCATTGAAGAGATCATGTCTAAATTGCTGAACCCATTTTGTTTTTGCTTTTCATTTGAAGTGTAATTTATGAAATCCAAATCATTGGGTCTGTGGGGAATACCGTTTGTAATAAAAAGGTCTTTATAGCCATCCATGTCAAAATCAGCAAATAATGCCCCCCAGCTCCAATCTGTACTGGATATACCATAGTATTCACCGACCTCACTAAAGCTTGCCGTATTTTCGAACAAATTACCCTGATTGAGCTGGAGCATGTTTCTTGGATATTGATGGTGATATCCAAAACCAATCTTTAATTGGTAAACATCATAAGGGTCAACAGCTACCAAAGTTTTAAAGATTTCTTCGTCAGAAGGCTTCATATCCAGAGTAATTACATCGTGCCAACCGTCGTTATTAATATCCCCAATATCATTGCCCATAGAAAAAGTTGAGGTATGTCCCATTGAGGAAGCAATATCTTCTTTAAATGTACCATCTCCCTGATTATAGTAGAGGTAATCATTTTCATGAAAATCATTTGAAACATATATATCCGGATACCCATCATTGTTGATATCGGCTATGCCTAAAGCCAGGCCATAACCCATGGCTCCTCCAAAAATTCCTGCCTCATCACTAACGTCCACGAATTTACCGTCATCGTTTCTATACAACCTATCACCCGAAAATTGATCTCTTTGCGACCTTAAAGCCCCGCTTTTATAAGAATCGGGGGTATGGAGTGCATGGTTTAGCAAAAACATATCCAAGTCGCCATCTTGGTCGTAATCAAAAAAAGCAGCTTGCTGAGCATAGCTATTTGCTTCTAATCCATATTCTTTGGCTTTTTCTGTAAAGGTACCATCCTGGTTATTGATATATAATTTATTTCCGCCAATTAGGCCTTTATATCCATATACCTGACAAACATATATATCCATCCAACTATCACTGTTAATATCTACCATGGTTGTTCCTGTTGTCCAATTTTTATTTCTCACTTCACTCCCCACCCCGGATTGCTCTGTTATGTCTTCAAATTGCAAATTGCCCTTATTGAGATATAATCGATTCTCATTTTGGTTGGCCGTAAAAAAAATATCCGGTAAACCATCATTATTAATATCCCCAATGGATACACCGCCACCATTGTACATATATAAATATTCCAGTATATTGAAATCTTCTGTTTCCACAATGTCATTACTAAAGAAAACCCCAGTTTTTTCCGGGGAAAGATCACGAAACATTGTTCCATTATTGTTGTCGCTACAAGAAAAACAGATGACCAACACCATATTAAGTGTAATTATTTTGCTTTTAAAGTAGGTTATTTTCGTCATTGAGATGCTTTTAAAATTCAAAAAACTGCATGGAAGCATTGTTCCGAACTACCATTAATATTCTTTTTCCATTGACTTGAACCCATCCAAAATCTCTTATTTCCCCTTCTAAAAGAAATCCGCTGTCCTTGGTTGGAATCACACCAAATTCACCTTTGCCAAGACCTTTCATGAATACCCCGTAGCTCGCATCATACCTTCCTACCTCTGGCTTTACTTGATGTAAATTGCCCCCTAAAAGAATATCCACTGTTCCATCATTGTCAATATCCTTCAAAAGAATGGCAAAAACAGGGGAAAGTTGTGCTTCCTGAGGTAGAATTTCAATTTTGAATGTCCCGTCACCGTTGTTCCAAAGAATGACACTTTCAAGCATGGTTACTTTCTGTTTGATGCTTCCTTCAAGTTCTTCTTTTGTAAAGATATCTTCAATGGTCTGGCCTTGGTAATCCTCGTATTTCAGATACTTTTTCTTCAAATAGGGTAATTGTGTCACCAAATCGTGCCTTAATGCCTGTGGATAAGATTTGTCTCCATTATAACTGCACAGAATCTGTTCTATTGATCCATTTTGATCAAAATCATTTATATAACTGGTTATAGGCTTTTCGGCACTTGCCTTAAATCGGGAGTTCAACCCATGATTTCCCACTACATAATCTATATGGCCATCACCATTCAAATCGGCAGCCTTAACAGAATTCCACCATCCAAAAGTATTATCAAGGCCTATCGGGGAAATAACTTCTTTAAAAATACCATTATCATTATTAAACAATCTAATAGACATCCATTCTCCAACAATCATCAAATCATCATCTCCATCTCCATCATAATCAGCCCAAACAGCATCCGAAATCATTCCTATATTTAAAACTTCAGGAGCGATATCCAAGGTTACGTTTTTGAAATTTCCTTTCCCATCATTTTCTAGTAAATACCCGTTTTGAGGAACCCCTATTGCTCCGGCTTTCAGCCCAATGCCGACAAAAAGATCCATATCTCCGTCCCCATCAAAATCATTGGCAATAACAGTTGAAGTACTTTCAGGAGAACCCGTGGGTAGTATTTGGGTTGATTTGGTGAAATCGCCTTTACCAGCGTTCAAATAAAGACGGTCAATCAATGCCATAGAAACAGATGAAAACTCACTACCTCCACTGGTAACATATAGATCGAGGTCACCATCCATATCTGCATCGAAGAATATGCACTTTAAATCTTCACTTGCTTTATCCTTTTCAAAAATGCCCTCATTGGTGCTTTTAAATGATCCATCCTTGTTTTGGATGAAAAGATTTCCCGGCGAATCTTTGGCTCCACCAACATAGAAGTCCTCCAGTCCATCACCATTTACATCTGCAATGGCCATTTTCGGCCCTTCTGTTGATTTCATGTGGTAAAGTAAGCGGTCCCTGTTAAAATCAGAAAAATCATTTTCTTTATGGATAAAATCGATTCCTGAAACTTGGAAAACTTCCTTGAATATTTCTTTTGATGACCGGGCATTTGCATCAACTTTTTTTTGTATTCCATTTGCTTCAAGTTCTTTCAGGACTAAGGTTTGGTTCACCTCCACATGGGTCATAATGGTTTGTTTGCCATAATACCAATCCACAATAAGGCTGTCAACAATATTAATATTTCCCAGTCCAAAATTGAGCCTGCTGTCTACGGAGGATTGAAACCCACGATTGGGTGATTGCTCCAGATAGAAAACCCTATCTCCACTTATTAAAGTTACCTTGGTCCCTATGGCAGCTTTATTTTTTTTCTCACCATCAAGAACAACTTTAAGGTAATTATTTTCCTTATGGAGGGAACTACCCTGATTTTGATAAATGAAAACTGGCATGTTCACATTGTTTACCACCAGATCCAGATGACCGTCATTGTTAAGATCGCCATAGGCTGAGCCATTGGAATAGCTGGGCGTACCCAAGCCCCATTCAATGGTTTTATCTTTAAAAATTAAGTTATGTGTGCCAGAATAGGCATGGTTTGGGATAGGGTTTTCGGGAATGAGATCAATTAACGTTTTAAAATCGGCTCCTTTTACCGTATTAACCATTTTGGCAACTTCCTGGTTTGCTATAAAATTGACATAGTCCTGATTCAAGATGTCTTGAGCAATACCGTTGGTGATATAAATATCTTTATAGCCATCATTATCCAGGTCGACAATTAAGGCACTCCAGCTCCAATCAGTAGCTTCAACGCCTGAAAACCGCCCGATCTCACTGAAAGTAACACCTTTTAAGGAGCTAATACCATTATGCCTGTGAAGCATGTTCCTGGAAAACTGGTGATAGTAACCATTTTTTAAATTGTATTGGTATTTATCCCAATTTTCAAAAAGCATAGTTGTTTTAAAACGATTCTCAATTTTAGGAAGCATTTCGGTTACAAAAATTTCAGGATAACCATCACCTGTAATATCGGCAATATCAGAGCCCATGGAAAATAAACTTATAGAGGCCATTTGCTCTTCCAAGACCTCCCGAAACGTACCATCTCCATTGTTCATGTAAATGTAATCCCTTTCAAAAAAATCATTGGAAATGTATAAATCCATCCATCCATCTTTATCCAAATCACTCACTGATACTCCCAGTCCAAAACCTATTATACTGCTATATATTCCAGCTTCTTCACTAACATCGGTAAAATACCCATTATCATTGCGGAATAATTTATCTCCTCCCAAATTATCCCTAATAAGACGTTCATTATCTTTTAGATTAAAACTTGTTACAGCCCTAAATGAATTATTTAAAAGGTAAACATCAAGGTCTCCGTCCTTATCGTAGTCAAAAAAAACAGCATGAGTGGAAAATCCATTATCCGCAAATCCCATTTCTTCGGCCATATCGGTGAATGTACCATCCCCATTATTGATAAAGAATTCATTTTTCCTATTATTACCTTCAACATCTCCTGAGTTACAAACATATATATCCAACCATCCATCAGCGTTTATATCGACTATGGAAACACCTGTAGACCATGACTGCCCACCCTCCACATCAGCACTTTCAGTAATATCTTCAAAGACAAAATTGCCTTTGTTTAGATAAAGTTTATTTGGACCCATGTTTGCCACAAGATAGATATCCAAAAGGCCATCATTATTAATATCTCCCAAACCTACTCCACCACCGTTATAAAAATTTCGATATTTTAGAATATTTAATTCATTTGAGGAAGTTAGGGTATTTTGAAAATCAATTTTTGTATGTTCTGCTCCCAAAGCCTCAAACAAAGTCATTGTTTCTTTCTCCCCTGATTCATTACAAGAAAGTATAAGACATATTGCAAAAAACATGTGCAGCATATGCCAATCCTTTCGTTTGATATATAAAATTGCTTTATTTCCTGCTTTTATCACTTTTTTAATTTATGATGTTTTGAAACTATTCAATACTTAACTTTTGACATTCAGTATTTAAATTTTTAAATACTATATTGACCATTTGGCCATCAAAGTTTTGACTTACTTCAATTTTTCTATTGCCATCAATTTTAACGTACTTTTGCTTTAGTAGCTTGTTTTCATGGGGAATTGAAAAGAATTTATTACCACCGTAACCCTTTTCAAAGAATGTATTAGTTTCATGAACAAGGTTATCAATTCCGTATCTTTTGTCATAGTATGAAAAATTTTGATATGTCATTGATGCTGTCAATTCAATAATATTTTGATCGACAGATGCTGTTGGAAAAAAATCAAAATAAACAGGTTCATTAAAACCATCATCAAGTTTCATCCTAACTGCTGATCCATTATGGTTAGGCATAAAAAAATTTTTCTTGTTCATTGCTAAACAATAAGCATCAAATTCCGAAAAAGTCATCCCAAAACGAACGCCATATACTATGCTATCGTTGAGAACGCCTTTAGAAAGCTCAATCGAGACATATTCATCATATGAAAGCTTTTCAGAACAGGAAGAATATAATAAAAATCCATACAGGATACTCATAAAAAATAAATATCTTTGGTCGTATCTAGTCATTTCTATTGATTTCATAAATTTTTAAATTTTCATCATTGATTGCCACTAAAATGTATTGCTTTTCACCTATTGTGATTTCTTTGATATCCCTGATCTGGCCCCTTTCATATAGTCCGGATTCAACAATCTCCATCACTTCAAAATTTCGATCGCCCATAGATTTTAACACAGTACCTAAATTTGCACTATGAATGCCTGTTTGAGGTTTAGCTTTAAATTGATTACCTCCCAGTACTAAGTCTATTCTTCCATTATTATTTAAATCACTTGCGTAGATACTATATATTGGGGATAGTTGTGCTCGCATAGGTAATTCTTGGAGAGAGAACCTTCCACCATCATTCCACAGTACAATAGATTTAGTTTGAAAAACATCAAGTTTTACCGCGTTTTTCAGTTCTTTTTCATTGAAAATATCCGTTATAATCTGATCCTTATAATCTTCATGTTTTAAGTATTTTTTAAGTAGAAAGGGTATTTGAGAAGTTAAATCCTTTTTCATTGCGAAAGGGTACGACTTGTCTCCGTTATACCTGGTTATCACTTGTTCTATGCTTCCATTTCCATCAAAATCATTAATGTACATTTGAACTGGTTTGGTCAATGTTGCATTGAAAAAAGTATTTTCACCCATATTTCCAACCACAAGGTCTTCCCAACCATCCCCATCCAAATCTTTTTTCAAGATGGTATTCCAAAAACCATTCGTTTCAATTAAACCCAGTTTTTCAGTAACTTCTTTAAATGTTCCTTGTTGATTTTCAAAAACCCTTATAGGCATCCATTCCCCAACAACAACCAAGTCCATATCGCCATCTTTGTCAAAATCGATCCAAACGGCATCTGTAACCATTCCCAGATCCAATAAATCTTTTGCGACTATATGGGTCACCTCTGAAAACACACCCTTCCCATCGTTTTTCATTAACCTGCTAGATACTGGCACTCCATATGCATTTTGCATTACTCTCCCGCCAAAGAAAAGATCCTGATGGCCATCTGAATCAAAATCTGCATTGATGATAACTGAAGTACTGACAAGATTTCCACTTGGTAAAACCTGAGAAGAACGTGAAAAAATGCCAAAGCCATCATTGATATACAACCTGTCAAGAAGGGGAAAAGAAGTATTTGAAAACTCATAGCCACCGCTGCTAACCAGTAAATCGAGATCATTATCGTTGTCTACATCAACAAAAAGAATTTTTAAATCTTCAGATGATTTATCTTTCTCAAAAAGTTCGGTATTGGTAGACAAAAAACCTTCATCGGTTTGTATGTACAAACTACCGGGTGTATCTTTTGCTCCACCTATAAAAAAGTCATCTCTTCCGTCACCATTTACGTCGGCTACTGCTATTTTCGGCCCTTCATTTGAAATCATATGATAAAGGAGCTTTTCTCTGTTGAAGTCAACAAAATAATTTTCTTCATGTAAATGTCCTAGATGGAATTGATCTGTAACTTCTGTAAAAACAATTTCGCTTATTTGGTTTTTTTTCTCTTGCGGAAGGCTATTGTCCTTTCCTTGTTGAAGCAACATAAACTGATCTACAGCTACATCTTTCACTGAAAACCAAGTTCCATCAGGCCAGATAATTTTAATGGAATCTATAGCTGTATTGGAGCCGAACCCAAAATTCAACCTGTCATCTACCGCTGACATCACCCCTCTCATGGGAAAAAGTTCTTGATAATAATGAATGTTTTGTACGCTTACAGTGACCTTTGCCCCTACAGCAGTAGCGCCATTGGCATTTTTTAAGGCAACAGAAATAAAATGGTTCTCTTTGTTCTTGCTTGTATTTTTGTAAATGTTCGGTGGCCCATTGATATTGCTAACCACCAGGTCCAAATCACCATCATTATCAATATCACCATAAGCTGCACCGCTAGAAAACCCAAGTTGATCCAACCCCCATTGGGAAGCAACATCATTATATTTTAAAGCAGTGCCTTGCTTAAACATAAAGTTGGCTATAGGCTGAGAAGGTATACTATCAATAAGTTCTTTAATGACGGCCCCCTTTTCATTTAAAATCGTACTGATTCTTATAGGATCAGCATAAAAGTCGATATAATCCTGATCTAATAAATCTTTGGCTATTCCATTGGTTATAAAAATTTCCTTTTTTCCATCTAAATCAAAATCCACCATTTGAACGCCCCAGCTCCAATCTGTAGCGGCAACCCCAGCATATCGGGATATTTCACTAAAAGCGACAGTACCCTTATGTCTTGTCCTTCCATTATTTAGCTGAAAGGTATTTCTAGGAAATTGCTGATGGTAACCGTTATTGACTTTAAGGCTATAGTTGTCCCAATTATCGAAAACGGTTTTTGTTTTTAATCTTGACTCTTCTTTTGGCAGCATTTCTGTCACAAAGATTTCAGGATAACCGTCATTGTTCATATCGGCAATATCCACACCCATAGAGCCAAGGCTTAATTCAGAAATCATAAAATCAATTGATTCAGTGAATGTGCCATCCCCGTTATTAATATAAAGATAATCTTTTTCAAAAAAATCATTGGCCACATAAATATCCGGCCAGCCGTCAAGGTCTACATCCCCAACAGCAATCCCCAAACCAAATCCTATTCCACTACTGTAGATTCCTGCTTCTTTACTTACATCTCTAAAAAAATTTTCATCATTTCGAAAAAGTTTATCGCCCCCACCAACATCAACTTTATCACGTAAACCATATCTGGCATCCATAATTAATTCAGTTGGATTGATAGAGTTATTAGAAAGATACATGTCAAGATCACCATCTCTATCATAATCAAAAAAAACCGCATGAACGGAAAATCCAAGGTTATCAAGGCCATATTCGGCGGCCGATTCTTTAAATATTGGAATTCCATTTTCATCATTGCCCATATTTATGAAAAGTTCGTTTCTTCTATTATGATCGTCCGGCTTACCACTTTTACAAACATAAACATCCAATCTCCCATCCTGATTTATATCGATAATACTAACCCCTGTTGACCATGAGTCAGGACTTCCTACACCAGAAATTACCGTAACATCTTTAAAATTGAAACTTCCATCTCCTAGGTATAAGGCATTATCTACCATATTCCCACTAAAAAAGAGATCCAGGAAACTATCATTGTTAAAATCAGCTAAACCGGTTCCTGCACCGTTGTAGAAGCTGCGGTACAGATACACATTAAAATCCTCCGTATAAGTTAATGTGTTTTCAAAGTCGATTCCAATAGACTTAGCATCGAGGGATATAAACAAGGGTGAGTCTTCTTCCTTGTTTTTGTGCTGGCAGGAGAAAGTAATTATAATAATAAGTATAGCTAATGAATAGCTTTTGTAATGCATTTGAGTAAAATTTATTCTAAACTCGATTTTTAGTGCTAAACATTTGTAACTTCCAAATTTCTTTTCTGAATAAAGAAATTAATAGTAATACTTTACATAAGTAAAAAGTGGTATACATTTAATTTTTTAAATATATACCACTAAATCTCTCTTTTAAATTAACATTAGTATCCAGGATTCTGTACCAAATTTGGATTTGCTTGTAACTGATTTACCGGAATGGGATAAATTCTTCTAAAGGGTTCCTTGTTTCCGGTTCTTAAGAACCAGTTGTCTTCCCAATGGCCGAACCTTATGGTTATTTCCCTGGCGTGGTTTTCCATTGCAAGTTCTTTTTTAATTTCCCAATAAATGGCATCTCCTGTAAGGGAAGTAATTGGCTGTAAACCTGCCCTTTTCCTTACCATGTTGACCAACATTGTTGCTTCAGTATCAGCATTATTTATTCTCCAAAGTGCCTCAGCTCTCATTAACATTAAGCCAGAAAACCGATAGATCGGAAAATCTGTACTGATATCAAACGCTTCTCCGACTTTATATTCATATTTCCCGTACCTGGCTCCATTTCTATAAAGATACCTTCCCCCAACCTCTTGGTAATCTGGTGTGATAAGAATGTTACAGCCCTCTTCGAGTTGAGCTTGCAGCTCCTTTGTATAATTACTCCAATCTTCAATACAATTTTGAAGTTTTAAATCATCCCTTGGATTTGAATAAAAAAATCCAAATTCATCTGAATAGGAAGGTCCTGCGGCAACGGTATACTGCTGCCCCACAATAAACATACCTCGTCGTTTATCGTCTTCGTCATAGGCTTTATAGAAATCTTCCTGTATGCTAAAGCCTCCCCATGGTGTCGGTGCAAAATCAAAGGTACCGCCAGCCGATTGGTGTAAGGCTGCGTGTCGAACTCCAAATCCCCCAGCAATATTTCTTTCATAGGGAATTACAAAAATATTTTCCCTGGATCCTTCATTTTCGGATTTGAAATTAGCAAAATAACCAGATTCCAAATCATATGCACCACTGTTTATTACAACATTTGCTGCATTTGCTGCTTTTTGCCACTGAGGGACCCCGGTTATCCTTTGCGAATTTAAGTATAACTGTGTTAGAATGGTGTAACCCACCCATTTATTGACTTTGGCATAGGTACTGTTTTTATCTTCGGCCAATTGATCTATGGAAGCCAGAAGCTCCGCTTCGATAAAATTGAAAGCTTCCTGAGGGGATACTTGTGAAGGGGCCGGATTGGCAGTTGCAAAGTTGGATTCTATAGGAATATTTCCAAAATAACTCAACAAGACGTACATGTAGAATGCCCTAAGCACCCGTAATTCATGTACAGCCGGTGCATCCTTGCCAAGACTTGTAGAAAAAATTTCTATTAGACGGTTACAGGAACTTATTCCACCCGAAGCCATATTCCATGGACCATTCACAAAATCTCTTGCGTTAAAATCATGTCTTACCAATCTCGGCCATAAACCTCCATCATCCCACCCGTTGTTTGAGCGAACAGGAACAGTAGATTGGTCTGTTGTCAATTCTGACAAATCATGAAGTCCCCAATAACCATACAAGGGCGTATATGCCGCAGCTGCAGCTGAAGCAATTTGTGCTTGATTTTGAAAAAAATTCTCAGGCGTAATTTCGGAGAATATCTCTGGTTCTAACTCACATGATTGAGTTATTAATATCAAAATGGTAGTGATGATTAGCAAACCTATTTTTTTTATCTTTTTCATAACGTTGAATTTAAAATTTAATATTTAAACCAAATTGAATTGAGCGGGTAGGAAAGTAGGTAACCCTACGATCTATTCCTGGAACCAAAATATCCCCTCCATATGCTAATCCAGCACCGACTGGGCCTGGGTCGGAATATCTAACTTCTGGATCTGAACCGGTATATTTAGTAATGGTAAAGAGGTTGTTTCCTGATAGATAAATCCGCAAATCTCTTATAAAATAATCCCTTGGTAGTTTCATTGTGTACCCTAATGAGGCGTTATCAAGCCTTAAAAAGTCAGCTTTTTCAACAATACTGGAATTATAGGCATCTTGCTCTTTATCATCGGGATTAAAATTATCGGTTATAACAATATTGTGTCTCACAGCTACCAAAGGATGCTCCCAATATGCACGTTGAATATTAACTAACGAATGACCAAATGCTCCTCTAAGGAAAAAGTTCATGTCAAAACTTTTATAAATAAAGCTATTATTGACACCTAAAGTAAAGTCTGGTAAGCCCTGACCTACAATTACTCCATCTCGAAGTAAATTTCTTTGCGTAGTTGGATTTCCTTCAAAATCTAGCACCATTGTTTGTCCTTTTTCATTGTAACCTGCAAAGGTACTTGCTCTAATTTGCCCTATTTCTTCCCCTTCAGCTACTCTAACAACAAGTGTATTGTTTAATCCAGGTGCACCAAGGTTCCCTCGAAACTGGACTGCATTGTCTTCAGTATTATTTAATTTAACCAGTACACTTCTAAATGTGGATACATTTCCCGAAAGATTCCACTTGAAATCCCCTTTTTGAATTACATCATAGTTTAATTGTACTTCCAAACCTTTGGTTTCAATTTCTCCAAGATTAAGTAAAGAGAATCCAAACAAATTAGGAGGACTGGGTACTGGAACGCTATTTAATAAGTCAGTTGTATTTCTTATAAAATAATCTACTGTACCTGATAACCTGGATTTAAATAAACTAAAATCTATACCTGCATTAAATTCTGCCTTTTGCTCCCATTTTAAATCGGGAATTGGATTAGAAACAGGTGCGATTGCTGGAACAAAGTTTCCATTTACAAAACCGGTACCAACCCTTCCCAATCTTTCTAGAAAGGCATAACGCTGTCCCGGTTCATTTCCCGTAACTCCATATCCTACCCTAACTTTTAATTGATCTACCTTAGGAATATCTAACCATTTATCAATGTCAATTCCGCCACTTACTGCCCAAAAATTTCCCCATCTGTTGTTTGCTCCAAATCTAGAAGAAGCTTCCCGTCGAAGACTGGAAGATAAATAGACAAAATCCTTATAATTAAGATTAATCCTTCCAAAATAAGCACCTAGTTTTGCTTCTTCACGAAATGAGGATACACTTGCCTCATTGTTATTAATTCCTAGTCCCAGACCTAAATTATTGAATCCAACTCCATTGGCTATAAAATTAGTATTTCCAGCCGAAAATCCTTGAAAATCAAACTTTTGGAATGAATAACCGCCAAGTAAATTTAAATTTATATCCCCAACCTTTCGGTTATAAGTGGTCGTTAATTCAAAAAGGTCAGAGACATCTTCAGAAAATGAACGTGACGCCCTTCCATTGAGGCCGACACCTGAGAATAAGGCATTATTTGCGAAAAATTCTCCACCCGATGTAGAGGAAACCTGCTTGGAAAAATTTGATGAAATTTTCCAACCATTGGTAATCTCATATTCAGCCATAAAATTTGCAACCAGATCATTTGTCTTTGAAGTTCTGGAATTTTGGGCGTTTAAGGCTACGGGATTAAAAACATCCTGGACTCCAGTTTCAAAATACCCACCATACAAATTTGGATCCCTTCCAAGTGACTCTGCAGATCTGTTTTCAAAAATTGGTGCTGTTGGATTGAACGTGAGGCCATATGTAAGTGCTTGAGCAAAACCAACATTAGCATCTCGATTTGTTATCGAAACTATTCCTGAAAGTGTTAACTTATCATTTAAAAGTTGCTGACTCACATTTACCCTTGCATTCAGTCGGTCAAATCCGGTACTACCAACCACGCCTTGAATATCTCGATAATTTAATGATGCCCTATAACTCATACCTCCAACTGAAGTTCCTGTATAGGCAAAATTATGAACATGAGATAGTGCATCACGTCCAACTTCATCTAACCAGTTTGTATTGGATCCATAATCTATACCACCATATTCTAAAAATTGTTCGCGATTAGCCATATTGATGGTGTTTGATATTCTTTCAACAGAAGTAAATCCGGAATATTCAAAGGTAGGAACGCTTACCCCCAAACCAGATTTAGTCGTTACAATGATTACACCAGTACTGCCTCTGGTACCATAAATAGCTCCAGCGGAAGCATCTTTTAATACATCTATTGAGGCGATATCATTAGGGTCTACGTTACTCAAAGAGCCTCCAATAGTTCCATCTATAATCACCAAAGGCTCGGCATTGGCTCCCAATGTAGAAAGACCACGCAATCTTACAGAAAAAGGCTGATTAGGATTTCCCCCTGCCTTTGCAATCTGTAAACCAGCGACTTTACCTTGTAATAGTTGCGTAGGGTCATTGATGTTACCTCTATTAAAGTCCTTTTCTGTAACCCGAGTAATCGAACTTGTAATTTCCCCTTTCTTTTGGGTTCCATATCCAACCACTACCACCTCTTCAAGTGAGGACATATCCTCTTTCAGGATAATATTGAGCTCAGTTTCATTACCAATGGAGACGCGACTAGTTTCAAATCCTATAAACGAAAAAATCAATATTGAACCTTCGGGAACATTAATGGTGTAGTTCCCATTAATATCAGTAACAGTCCCAGCAGTAGTTCCTTCTACTTTAACAGTAGCACCCGGTAAAGGGTCCCCATTTTCTTCTGTTACAATTCCTTTTATGGTTACCTCCACATATCTATCGTGCTCTATTAGAGCAAAGGGGGAGGCTTTACCTTCAACTATGTTACTTGGCTTGAAATTCCCGCTGCTTGCAAAGAGTAAACTCATTGAAAGAAAATTAAACGGGACCATAAGTGTCAAAATTTTTGCCATGTAAATTACAGGCTTTGGTATGCATTTTTTCATGTCTTTACAGTGTTAATTTAGGCTTTTATTAATGTTTAATAAATGTAATAGGAGTAGAGATTGCCCTCTCAGGGGCCGAATTTCAATAAAGGTGGTAGGTGTTAAAGCACGTACATCCTTTTTTTCTTTGAGATTTTATCCATAGGCGATATTATTATAGTTTTTAATTGAACTATAGAGTTTCACGTTGAATAAATTTCCAATTCTATTGGTTTTCGCAATCCATTTATTTCCCCAAAAACTGTGAGATCTCCAAAACCAATTATTTGGGGTTAATAAATTTATTTTAAACAATTTAGACAACCGGTTGCGTAAATATATCAATTTATTTCACTTTGAAATAAATTGATATATTTTTTTTGATGTTACCATTTGGAATACTATTACTCTAAGCAAAAAAAGGTCAAAATAAATTTTTAAATTATCACTAAGCCAAATTTTATTCTGTTTAGTTGCTGATAAATTGTTCAGATAATTCTTTATTCACTTTTTGTTGACCATGTGGTAGACTCCAAATTGGTACTTTTCAGGTCAATGATGCCCGAATACTCCCAATTTAAATCCCAGTTGGAAGATTTGTACGGATTTTACTTTGATTCCTTTCTCCAACAGTTTTAGGTAGTCTGTGTTTTTACCGATAAACAAAGCTGACCTAGGGTCTATAGATTCTTTTTTATAACATTCTCTTTTTTCCAGGTGATATCCATTTAATCATAGGAAAGCTAGTTGAATTCCATTTTATGCCTACCCCAGTCTTGCTGCCCGAAGACAAAAATTAGATCACTGACAACACTGCAGATAATCAGGTTAACTATTAACCAATATTTTATGAACTATTCAGTGAAAATAAACGGCGTTAAAACAGTGGATGAACTTGAAGAAGCTTGAATTAATGATGATTTTATCAAGCTTCTGAAAAGATTCAATTACGAAGAAGTTGACAAGGGAAGTCCCCAGCAATTGAGAGATTATTTGTTTTTGTCGATTGCAGATTTTGAACCAAATGAAACCCCTGCAATTCTTCTGGATTACCGTCTTTGGATAGACTTTACAAATTTCAAATTGTCAATATGTCCAATGAGATGGAGAGGGAAAAAATCGTCGAGAATTATTCTGATATCTTTATTCACCGTGTCCTATTTGATGTTAACCAATTATTATTCACGGCATACAATGTAAAGCTTGAAAACTAAAAAGTGTCCCTAACTGCTTAAATAACTGGACTGGTTTTGTTGTTAAAACTAAAATCTGACGACAATATTTTATATAACCACAAAATAAAATTATCGATTAACTACATTTCAATTACCTAATCTTTTTTCAAAACCAACCCTCCTCCACCCGAATTAAAAACTCCCAATTCAAATCCATTAAACCGGTTTTCGGACTGTAGGTACGAGGTAGTGGTTCGCGCTCTAAAAAAAGGAATTTGCCATTGATCAAGTCCTGGAAAACAGTGTTTTCTGCCTTATATAGCAGCTTATTTTGATGATCAAATATTTTGAACCCGCGACCGACCAGAAACATCCCCATTCCGTCATCTACCCAATTGACAAGTACTGGATAAGGAGCTAGGTCAATTTCGTTGGAATAGAAGTTTTTCGATTGCCTGAATTCACAGATTTCACAAGGTCCCTTGGTTTCATTACCTTCCAAATCCAAAAAGTACCAACCTACTCTCCCCCTATGCCGGCGATAGGCAAGAGTCTTTCCCTTATAGAAAGGAGAAGCACCTATATATTCGGCAGGGATAATAACTTCGCCTGACTTATTGATAAAACCTATTTGATCTTCCTTTGACCGGAAAGTAGCCGAGCCGTCAGAAAAATATCCTGGGGGCTATGAGAACTTGACCCAACTTGAAAATCGAATCAAACAACATTATGTAATACAACTAGTTACGCTAATTGTTTTTACAATTGGGTCACAACTTTTGACTTCCTCACATAGGGTCTGTCCTTAAATTTGAGCGCATCATATATTTTTTTCATCGCTACACTCGGTCGCGTACACAGCTTGGTGTAAATGCGTTTGTTG
>Ga0335398_10003088_pt1 | contig 24999 bp, 13 predicted proteins | sample BON03_FD_205742 | JGI IMG/M metagenome (GOLD analysis project Ga0335398, IMG submission 205742) | Freshwater microbial communities from Lake Bonney liftoff mats and glacier meltwater in Antarctica - BON-03 (spades assembly) (version 2) | ecosystem: Environmental > Aquatic > Freshwater > Ice >... | reverse complement strand
TCAACAAATGCGCCATCTCAGATAGCTACAGAGAAAAAGTGATTGAAAAAGCCAGGGGTAAAGAACTCAGCAAGCAACCACCAGATACATGAAGAAAAGCCGCGATGCGTCTGCCCTGGGGGGTAGTCCCGTTTCACACCACGGCACAAGGTCCACAACGTGTGCGCCTATTTTATCAATCTAATATCGCCGCAGATCGGCGCTTACAATTTTGTTCTCCATGTTACAACAGAAAATCGCCCCAAAACTGCACTACATCATCGCCATTGTGGTGGCTGCAATGCTTGTACCCGGAATGGGTTTGGCACAAAAAACAACACCTGCTGCTGAAAAAACCAGTCCGGCAAAACCAATATCCACAGCACCTGCTAAAGCTGCCAATCCTGCCAATCCTGCCATAAAGGATACTGCGATCATCAAACTTTTTGAAAACCCCGCGGCAATCAAATGGGCGCGCTTGTTCAAAGGACGTATAGATGATGGCGCCATGGTCGATCTCAACCTCGGCTTTGATGGAAAAAGCTGTCGCGGCTACCTTACGTATGCCAAAAGTCGTACCCGTTTTCGGCTCCAAGGCACCTTGGATTCCACCAGTTTTCAATTGGAAGAGTTTGATATGGCCAGGGCAAAAACAGGCACGCTGAGTGGCTCTATTCAGGGTCGACACATTGAAGCGGAGTGGACGAATGCTGCCAACACCATCGGCAGCCGATTGGAAGCAGACGAAATGTCGCCAGGATCTTCTGTGACCCTCAATTGCAGTGACAACAAGTGGAGCAGTCGATACATTACCCGATATAACAACGCCCGTGCCGACATGGTGATAGTACGTGCCCAAAATGGGGCGCTCGAAGGTTTCCTTTGGGTGGAAGCCGACAATGGACGCACCTACAAATTGAAAGGTGAATTAAAGCCTGACGGTAGCTATGAAATGGAAGCATTGGGCAAAGAAGACCGGCTGGTGGCCATGCTTTCGGGCAACTTGAAGCCCGGACAAAACACCGATTGCAACTGGACGGGCAGCGGCGAGCGGCGACTGTTCAAGTTTGTTTTAAAAGACCATTTCCTGCTCGGATGCTATGAATATGCCGACTATGCTTCTGCCTACGATGTGTTGTATCCGCGTACGCCGTGTGCCTCCTGCAATACTTGGCTCGACGATCAAGTAAATGCCTGGGTAGAGCGTTGCAAATCAACCTTTTCAGCGAAGAAAATGCCCTTGTCTGCTGCTAACCGCAATGCGCAAAGAGCCAGCGCCTGGCCTGAAATCGCCTGCTGGACCGATAACTTGTTTACCGGATACATTACCTTTACGGATACTTGGAATGAAAAGGCACAAGGCCTGGCGTACAATTTTGACCTGAAGACCGGAAAGCAGCTCGTAATGGAAGATTTGTTTCAAAAAACATTCAACTATAAAAGCTGGTTCAGCGACTATGCCGTGAAAGAGATGCCCAAACTTGCATCCTTTGCTACCGACCCAAAATACCGGGAATGGTTGAATAAAGAAGGTTTCCCATTTATTTTGATCAGAAGAGAAGGTTTTGAGATGAGCACTTTGTTTCACCCGCAATATGGTCGGCAGACAATATTTATACCCTATGATACCATGAAGCCATTTTTGCGCAATGATAGTGCGATTGCGGAGTTTTTGAAATAATATTTTTCACCACAGAGTTACGCAGCGTTTCATAGAGGTATTCACAGAGGTTTTATTAAAAAAAAACTGCGGCGAAGCCGCTAGTGCCGAGTCCACCAGTCGGCGTATGAATCTGGCGGCCATATTTTCCACTCATCTTCGTTGCTCGTCGGTTAAAATGTCCCGCATTTCGCCCTCCTTGCGCCTCAATGAGTGAAAAATCTACCTTCGCATATTCATACGCCAACTGGAGGACTCGGCACTAGTCTTTTCCTCTGTGAAGACCTCTGTGTAACGCTGCGTCCTCTGTGGTGATATTTTTTATAAAAACGCATCAACGAGTTCCGACTAAAATGAAATATATGCTAAAGTTCACCATCCTGCTTGCGGCCACCCTAAGCCTCCTTTATTGCACTGATCCCCTCCAAACCCCTGCAAGCACAACGGAAAGCGATTACCTGATACTGACATCAGGCGGTAATTCTGAAGCCCAGGGATATAGCAACACTTCGGGCCAAGTTGTCATTCCAGTTGGAAAATACGCCCAATGCTTCAGCGATACCTTTAAGACCTTTGCCATGGTTCAGTTGCTCAATGGAACCTTTGCTGTCATTGACCGACAGGAGAACATAGCCTACGAAATTTTCCAATATGATAATGGCCCGGATTACCCGGAAGAAGGCTTATTCAGGATAATTGTGCAGGGTAAAATTGGCTACGCTGATGATAAAACTTTGGCAATTGTAATTCAGCCGCAATTTGATTGCGCCTTTCCTTTTAAAAACAGCTTGGCCAAAGTAAGCACTAACTGCACCAAAAAAACTGAAGGCGAGCATATCACTTGGTTGAGCGATCAATGGACGTATATCGACAAAAAAGGCCAGGCAGCAGCGGAACCATCCAAGCAGTAATGCGCTATTTGTCTGTCCACAGTTTACTGCTGATAAAACTGCTAAAATCAAAATTGAGGGCATCCACAATTTTATCTTCCATAGCCCAATAACTGGGGGTAAAAATGATGCCAGGTGTTTCCATCACACTGGAGCTCAACGCCCTGCTATCGCCGGAAACCTGAATTGACCGGTCGCTAAATATCGTATTGGCAGACAGCGAGGTAGCATATATCAACGCACCACTCATGCCATATAGAACATCTATCAGCACGATTCCAGATGCCGTTTTTTCTACGATTGTCTCCGTGACGGTGGCTGATACGGTTTCATAAATTGGCGAACGCTCAATAACAACGCCGTTTGTGTCCTTTTTCTCGGTATACCCTATTTCAATATCTTTGGTTTCGGTATAATAGGAAGTAGATGAATAATCTGGGCTGACGTCTACATCTAAAGCGTGACTGCTAATGACAATGTCAAAATATGGACGGTCTGAAGCGTTGGTATAAAACTTTTGCCAAGTAGAACTTGCCCAAGAATCTATTTTGCAAACGCCTTTTATTAAAATATGCTCCACCCCATTGATTGTTGCGCTGTCCAAGAGTGCTGCCGAGTTTTCCCAAACAGGGTAGTAATGTTCTTTTAAATCTACCAAAGTGCTGTAAGCCTCCCGGGCAGCAACATGTGTGCGTTCTTCCAATAAACCCGCTGCTTTTTGATGCAGGTATGCAGCAGCTGCTTGTCGACTGGCCGTTTCCCGTTCAGCTATATTGTTGATGGTCAGGAAATCTGGTTTGTAGCCATTTTTGCTTTCTAACGGCAAAAGCGACAGCACCTTTTGTTGCCGATCTTGTAACCTGCGATGATAGGCGTTGACATACAACCATCGCTCAGGTTTATCCAGGTTAAGCATTGAATCCGCTGCGAGCAAATCCGCTTTTTGGGCAGATTGATAGGCAGCCTCCAAATGTACAATGTGCTTTTCTTGCTGCTTTTTGCCCGAAAGTCGTTTTACGTTGGCATTGAAATCCGCGTCGTAGGGGCTCTTTTTGAGTAAGGGTTTGGAAGTATTGCCGATGCATCCTGGGAGGAATATGGCTAAGAGCAGGAAAATATGGAAGTGTTTCATGTGCCGCTATTTGAATGTTCGATTCAAATATGGGCACTTGTGGGGAATAACACCGTGAAGGCCAAGTTAAAGTGGGTTTTCGAACAACGTTAAAGTTGGAATTATACAAATTTATAAATTAACAACTTTATAAAATATTTATTATCAATGTATTTTAACCGCATAGCGCACATCGCCCACATAGCCGACTAAACGTACACAGGCAATGGGAGGCATGTATGCTCAGCTATCCAGGCACCCTCAACGTCTTTCGCTTCCCTTATCCTGAGTTGTCCTGCTGTAGCATCCGTCCACGTAATGTGCGCTGAATGTACTAATTCAGTAACTTCCTGTTTTGCCTTTGTCCTTTTTGACGTGTACGGATGCTTACAGCAAGACAATTCAGGGTAATCAGCGCTTCTTGACCATCGTCAAAATGGTCGCCAGCGCCACCGTCTCATCTGTTTCGTCATACACATCCACCTGCCAGCGCACGATGCCGCGTGGCGGAAGTGCATCATCTACCTTTTGTTCTGTTTCAATTTTCTCCTTCACAGTCAGCCGCACGCCAATGGTCATGCCTGGGTAAACTGGTTTTGTAAAACGGCACTCGTCGAGCCCATAATTGAGAATAACCGGCCCTTTTTTGGCATCCACAAACATACCTGCGGCTTTGGACAGGATAAAATACCCGTGTGCTACCCGGCCTGTGAAAGGAGTGCCTTCCAAGGAGGTTACGTCCATGTGGGCGTAAAAGTTGTCGCCCGATACGTTCGCGAAATTGGTGATGTCGGTTTCCGAAACGGTGTGTTTGGCCGTGGTGAGTGTTTCGCCTACTTGGAGTTCTTCAAAATATTTTCGGAATGGATGCACCACGCTTTCCGGGCGAGCGCCGCCGCGCTGGTACGTTTTTGTCACCGCAGTGAGCATAGTAGGGTGTCCCTGAACGGCAATGCGTTGAAGATAGTGCATCACGCCGCGCAATCCGCCCATTTCCTCGCCTCCGCCCGCGCGACCTGGGCCGCCGTGCGTAAGCATGGGCATCGGTGAGCCATGTCCGGTGCTTTCTTTGGCCGATTCACGGTTTAAAATAAGAATACGACCGTGGTAGGCACCTGCTTCCCGGACAAATTCCCCCGCTGCTGCGGGATCAAAAGTACAGATGGTAGAAACCAGGGAGCCTTTGCCGAGGTTGGCCAATTCAATGGCTTTTTCAAGGTTTTTATAGGGCATCAGGGTGGCCACCGGACCAAATGCTTCTACGTTATGGCATTCCTGTCCTTTAAATGGATGCTCATTCAGCAAAAGCAGTGGCGGCAAAAAGGCCCCCGATTTTTTGTCGGCACCGATGACTTCAAATTGCTCTAAATCGCCAAAAACAATGGACGAAGAACGGGTTAGCAGTTTCAGGTTTTCCAACACCCGCTCCCGTTGCGTTTGGCTCACGAGGGCACCCATGCGTACGCCTTCCACCGAAGGGTCGCCAATTTTGGTTTTGGCAAGTTCTTTACCGAGTTGGATTTGCACGTCCTCCAAAAAGCTTTCCGGAACGATGATGCGCCGCACTGCCGTACACTTCTGACCCGCCTTTACGGTTATTTCAGCGCGTACATTTTTGATAAATACATCGAACTCGGGGGTGCCCGGCCCTGCGTCTTCGCCTAAAACCATGGCATTCAAGGAGTCGGCTTCCAAATTGAATGGTACAGAATATTCCAGGAGTCGCGGATGCGCTTTTAGCTTTTTTCCAGTTGTTGCCGAACCTGTAAAGGTCACAATGTCCTGGTTTTCAACATAATCCAAAAGCCCGTGGCCGCGCCCGCCAATGAATTGCAGGGCACCTTCAGGCAACAACCCGCTTGCTTCAATATCGCGTACGACGGTTTCTGTTACAAAAGAAGTTACCTCCGATGCTTTCACCACAGCCGCCACGCCAGCCAGCCAGTTGACGGCGCATTTTTCCAACATGCCCCAAACGGGGAAGTTAAATGCGTTGATGTGGAGCGCCACGCCACGCTTAGGCACCATGATGTGCTGACCCACAAAAGTGCCTTCTTTGGAAAGCCCAACGGTTGGCCCGTCTACATAAAAAGTTTCGCTGCCCATCAGGCGGCGCAGCGAGGCGTAGGCAAACAAGTTGCCGATGCCGCCATCAATATCAATCCAGGAATCCACGCGGGTAGCACCGGTAAGGTGGGACGCTGCATAATAGGTCTCTTTTCGGGCGGTCAGGAACAAGGCGAGGCGCTTGAGCATAAGGCCGCGCTCGAAAAAAGTCATTTTCCGCAGGTTGCGGCTGCCAACATTACGGCCGTATTCAAATACATCGGCAGGATCAGCCACATCTCCGGCCATGCTGATGATTTGGTTGTTGTAGGCATTGTGTTGTGGGGCTTCCGTGCCGATGGGGGAATGCCATTTGCCGAGGGCGAAATTTTGCAACTGCTTCATTGTCAATCTAGTAAATTTTTGCGTAGGAATGTGGCCGCGAAGATATTTGAAATTATTGGGAGTCTTGAGCCAGTTGGGTAGTTTCTCAAAGACAATCCGTATCGATGTTTAATGGGCCAATCTGCTTGCAAATCAAAAAATTGCTATGCCCTTCAAAGATTATTGGTGCGCCAAGAGCGCTAACACGGTAGTAAACCCGATAATAAGATCCTTGGAAAATTTGTCTGTAGGAACTGCAATACTAAGTGAAGCATTGCTATCTACATTTCCTGCGTACTGAAATAAGATATTTTTGATTCATCAATGATCGCCAATTGAAGCTTGATAAGGTTTCCGGGAGATGGACTAAGGATTTGAATCCTAAAACTAGTGCCTGCCATCACAGGGTTCGGGTACTATGGCACTTCAGTAATTGGAACAGAAACGGTACCTTGTAGGAATGAGGTGTCATTTCCCGTAAAATAGGCAGCTTCGGCCGTTGACAAGGTTGTGTCCCCCCCGTCATTAGAGGCTATGCGTCAGCCATTATCACATTATCACTTCATCGAACTATCAAATTAATGTTTCTGCTTTTTTCAGTTTTGAAGGACATACATAATCCGTTGTTTTAAACAACTCACTTTTCTGAATTGCCGCAAAGCCCCCCTGCACATCCACCAAATTTTCAAACCCGCGTGCCCGTAGAATCGAGGCCATAATCATGCTGCGGTAACCGCCGGCACAATGAATATGGTAGTTGCTTTCCCGATCGAGCAGGTGCATGTTTTCGTTGATGTTATCGAGGGCAAAATGTTCGGAAGTTTCAAGGTGCTCGGCGCTGTATTCTCCGTCGCGACGCGCGTCGAGGATCAATAAATCGGAATCCATTTCAAGCCGTTGGGCCAATGTTTCAACAGTGATGGATTCAATGGTATCGATTTCTTTTCCTGCCTTTTTCCAGGCATCAAAACCTCCGTCCAGGTAGCCGATGCAATGATCATATCCGACCCGCGCCAGGCGCAACACCGTTTCTGCCTCCCGGCCAACAGGCGCTACAATAACAATTGGTTGTTTCAAATCGGTGATCAAAGCGCCAACCCATGGGGCAAACTGTCCATCCAAACCAATAAAAATGGAATTCGGAATAAAGCCCTGGGTAAATTCCTGTGGACTGCGCACGTCCAACATCAAAGCATCCTCCGCATTGACGGCTTCCTCGAAAGCTGCAGGGCTAAGCGCCTGCGCACCACGCGCCATAACGGTGTCGATGCTTTCATAGCCCAGTTTATTCATCAGCGCATTTTTCGCAAAATATTGCGGCGGTTTGTTTAGTCCGTCGGTGACTTCGTAAATAAACTGCTCCCTGGTTTTTGCCCGCAACGCATAGTTGAGTTCTTTTTGCAAACCGATGGTAGAGACCGTTTCCTTGCTCATGTTTTTGCCGCAGGCAGAACCGGCGCCATGGGCGGGGTAAACAGTGACATCATCTGCTAGGGTGACAATTTTGGATTGCAGGCTGTCGTATAACATGCCCGCAAGATCCAGTTCTGTCAGGTCGCCTTTGATGGCCAGGTCGGGGCGGCCAACATCGCCAATAAACAAGGTGTCGCCCGTAAATACGGCATGGTCGCGGCCATTTTCATCGATCAATAAGTAACAGGTGCTTTCAGGCGTATGTCCTGGGGTATGCAAGGTTTTGATGGTGATTTTACCAACTTTAAACACCTCCCCGTCTTTGGCAGAATAGGTTTCGTAAGCAGTTTCAGCACCAGGGCCGTACACGATGGTCGCGCCCGTTTTTTTCGCCAAATCAATATGCCCCGACACAAAATCAGCGTGAAAATGTGTTTCGAACACATACTTTACTTGTACGCCATCTTTTTCCACACGATCCAAATACGGCCTTGTTTCGCGCAGTGGGTCAATAAAGGCTGCTTCTCCGTCACTTTCAATGTAATAGGCACCTTGCGCGAGGCAGCCGGTATAGATTTGCTCAATTGTCATGGTACAAACGTTTGCTGACGATAACTTTTTGTTACCGCAAAGTACGCTAAGGATTTAGAAAAAATTAAGGCAATGCCCTAAAAAATGTACTTAGCGATTGTTCGGTAAAGACAAAATTGGCGTAAGAATGTTTATTGTAAGAACCTCGTAGGTCTTTTGAGATAAAGTTTTAACAAGGTTTTCAGTGCAATTACGCTTTAAGCGAAAACATCATTGTCAGCGCCAACAGCGCATTTTCCTCTTCGGCACTGACCTTTCGCAGCATCGTCAACGCCCTTGGATTTGGCCCTGCATCGGCAATCCGCTTGGGATTCGTTATTGCCGCAGCAGCTTTGTCGCCGATCATAACAGGCCATTGAGCCTCCTCAGCGTTTGGTTCAAGTCGTGCGAGCATTTGGCTGGAACGGCCAGCAGCTAGCAGCACGCCATTGATATACACCGCAAAAGGTTGGTTGCTGATCCACACCTCCGTTTCCTTTTCTTTTTGTCGGAAAATAAAATCCTTGGCGCTTGTTCTGGCGACGAAAACAGAGGTATTGCCGCTGATTTGACCAGCATAAGACAGCACAGGCTCCTGGTAAATGGTCAAAAACACACCTTCGGAGGCGCTGTCCCACCAACCTGGTTTTTTGACATTGCTTTGGTTTAGGGACAATAAACTCAGCATTTCAGCATCCCAAGGCACCAAAGCGCCTGCGGCCTGTGCCCGAATCCGCGTTTGCAGTTTCGCAATGGTGCGTTTCCAAGCCGAAGACCCCGGGTCAAAAATGATTCGGCCCAATGTTCTGGCAATGAAGTAAAAGATTCCCACAATAAAAAAGGCAGTTGTTAAAAGAAAGGCAAGGAATGGAAGGACTCTGCTCATAGATTTTGGTTTACGCTGACGGTACTTCCGGCGGCGAAAATAGGGCTTTTGGCCGCAAAAAGGCGCATGGAAGTGCTGGTTAAAGTAATGATTCATGATAAGAAACAACTCAAATTAGATTTTGATGTACAAAAATCTACCACTTCCTATTGATCGAAAGGATTTTTTCGATGAGACCGGATGCGAAAACGATGAATGGATATTGAGGGTGTGCGCTGTGCCTACTGTCGTTCTGCCATTTGGCACGTCGGATTTCTGACAAAAACATCTAGATTGATGTGAGATTCTGCCATTCCGTCAGATTACCCGCCGTGGCACAATCGTTGATTATTGCAATAACAATGGATTAAATCCTAAACCATCACCATTTTTAAAATAAACGAATTACAACCATAACATGGGAAAAATTATAGGCATTGACCTCGGCACAACCAACTCTTGCGTCTCCGTCATGGTCGGTAACGAACCGATTGTGATACCCAACGACGAAGGCGCACGCACCACCCCTTCGGTGATCGGCTTTCTGGATAACGGCGAACGCAAAATTGGCGCTCCTGCCAAGCGCCAAGCCATTACCAACCCGCAACGTACCGTCGCTTCCATCAAACGTTTTATGGGCATGCGCTTCAGTGAAGCTACATCCGAAATAAAACGCGCTGCTTACAAAGTAGTAAAAGGCGACAATGACACTTGCCGTGTTGATATTGACGGGCGGTTCTTTACTCCGCAGGAAATCAGCGCAATGACGCTGCAAAAAATGAAAAAAATCGCTGAAGATTACCTCGGCGAAGCAGTAACAGAAGCTGTTATCACAGTTCCGGCTTACTTCAATGACTCACAACGCCAGGCTACCAAAGAAGCCGGTGCCATTGCGGGACTTGATGTGAAACGTATCGTAAACGAGCCTACGGCAGCGGCCCTCGCTTATGGCCTCGACAAGCGCGACCAAGACATAAAAATTGCGGTGTATGACCTCGGCGGCGGTACTTTCGATATCTCCATCCTCGAACTTGGGGGCGGTGTATTTGAAGTGCGCTCTACCAATGGCGACACCCACCTCGGTGGCGACGACTTCGACCAGGTCATCATTGAATGGCTGGCCGATGAATTCAAAAAGCAAGAGCACATGGATCTCCGCAAAGATCCCATGGCACTCCAACGCTTGAAAGAAGCCGCTGAAAAAGCAAAAATCGAGTTGTCGGCCAGCGCAGAAACGGAGATCAACCTCCCGTATATCACCGCTATTGACAGTGTGCCTAAACACCTTGTGATGAAACTAAGCCGTGCGAAGTTCGAACAAATGACCGACGCACTGGTACAGCGCACCCTTGAGCCTTGCCGCAAAGCACTCGCTGATGCCGGTATGAAAGCCAGCGATGTGCAAGAAGTCATCTTGGTGGGCGGTTCAACCCGTATCCCACGCATCCAGGAAGAAGTGGAGAAGTTCTTCGGTCGCAAGCCCAATCGCTCGGTAAACCCCGACGAAGTAGTGGCCATCGGTGCTGGTGTTCAAGGCGCTATCTTGTCTGGCAATGCTGGTGTGAAAGACATGGTATTGCTCGATGTGACGCCACTGTCACTGGGTATTGAAACCATGGGTGGTATCTTCGACGTGGTGATTGAGTCAAACACGACCATCCCTTCGAAGAAGTCAAAAACTTACTCTACGGCGAGTGACAACCAGCCGCAGGTAGAAATTCATATCCTCCAAGGTGAGCGCCCGATGGCGCGCGACAATCGCTCTGTAGGCCGTTTCATCCTTGAAGGCATCATGCCCTCACCAAGGGGTATACCGCAAATTGAAGTCACTTTCGACATGGATGCCAACGGTATACTGAGTGTATCGGCGATGGACAAGGGCACTGGCAAGCAGCAAAACATCCGCATCGAAGCCAGCACAGGTCTTTCGAAAGATGAGATTGCGCGTATGAAGGCTGAGGCAGAAGCGAATGCTGAAACCGATCGTCAAGTGCGTGAAAAGGCTGAAAAGCTCAACGGTGCTGATACATTGATTTTCCAAACAGAAAAGCAACTCAAGGAATTCGGTGAAAAAGTACCGGCCAACCACAAAGAGAACATCGAAAAAGCACTCGTTGATCTCCGGGAGGCGCATAAGTCAGAAGACCTCGACCGTATCGATAAAACGACCATCGTGCTCAATGAAGCATGGAATGCTGCCAGCCAGGAAATTTATGCTGCACAAGCAGATGCTTCTGGTGGCCCAACGGCGGAGCCTGACGGTCAGGATTCCACTGAAGGTGGCAATGCTGGCGGTACAGGTGACGCACAAGATGTAGAATTTGAAGAAGTAAAAAGTTGATTTGATAATTTGATAATTAGCCAATTTGATAATGGAAAGCCGCTCGGAATAGACTCCGGGCGGCTTTCGTATTTTGTGCTATTTCGCTGCCATGGCCATTTTTCCTGCTGTTTCAATCAATTGCGCCAATTCAGCCCTGTATCCATTCGGATCGTAGCTGGATGCCGCGCGTATCTGTGCCAGCGCGTGCGCGTACGAGGCAGCTCCTTTGTATTTTGAATCCCGGAGTAGCATGCCAAATTCTGCGATGGCGGAGGCCAATTTAAAATTCGCGCTTTCTGTTTTCCGGTCGAGTGCGGCAGCATTGAGCCGGTATTCCATGAGCTGACTGCCTGCCTTTCCTTTTGCCTTTTTGTACCGCAATTGCAGCACCAGAAGATCATCGTCGCTAATTTTTACAGATTTATCGGGCTGTTGCACCACCACCAAAGCGGAATCAAGTTTGCTGAGCTCAGGCAATTGCTGCCCTTTTGGTATCAGTTCGTATAAGGCTGTCACCCGATGGCCGACACCCAATTCTCCGGCATCCTTGGTATCATCGTTGAAATCCTCCGTAGCCAACATTCGGTTTTCATAGCCGATTAACCGATACCCTGCTACAATTTCAGGGTTGAAATGTAATTGCAGTTTTACGTCTTTGGCAATGGCGAACAGTGTGCCGCCAAATTCCTTGATTAGCACCTTCTTGGCTTCCGCTAATTGGTCGATGTAGGCATGGTTGCCATTGCCTTTGTCGGCCAGCATTTGCATTTTCCCGTCTTGGTAGTTTCCCATGCCAAAGCCGAGAATAGAGAGATAGATTCCGCTTTCGCGCTCCTTTTCAATAAGTTTTACCAAATCATCCTCCGTACTTACGCCGATATTGAAATCACCGTCGGTGCAGAGCACTACGCGGTTGTTGCCGGCGGGAGCGAAGTTTTTCAAAGCTGTTTCATAGGCCAATGTGATGCCTGCACCCCCTGCTGTACTTCCCCCGGAGCGGAGGTTTTGTATGGCGGCTTTGATTTTGGCTTTGTCAGTGCCAGGGGTGCTCTCCAATACCAACCCGGCAGCACCGGCATAGACAACTATGGCGACACGGTCGTTGGCGCGCAGGTTGTCGGTAAGCATGATAAGTGATTGTTGTACCAGCGGTAGTTTATTCTCTTGGACCATGCTGCCCGATACGTCGATCAGGAAGACGAAATTTGAAGCAGGCAATTGCCCTATATCCATGTTGAGACCTTGCAAACCGATCATGAGCAGGCGGTTGTCAGGATTCCAGGGACAAGGCGCCACCTCAACATTGGCTTCAAAAGGATGTGGCCCTACTGGTGGAGTGTATTGGTAATCAAAGTAGTTCAACATCTCTTCGATACGAACGGCGTCTTTGGGCGGTAGGGAACCGTAGTTCAGGTGCCGCCGAATATTGGTGTATGATGCTACGTCCACATCAATGGAGAAGGTGGAGATATTGCTGGATTCGGCATCCTGAAATGGATTTTCGATGATCTGGTTGTACTGTTCGGCGGAGTAGTCGCGGGGCAGGGAGTCCATTCTACTCACTGCCTTATTTTTGGGCGCGGGCTGTGGCGATTTCGGCTTGCTGGCCATAACTGCTGCTGGTTTCTTTTTCATCCGGTCAACAGCTGCTGTTTTGTTGGCGGCATTGCTCCGGGAACCTTTTATGTTCACCTTGCCTCCATCTACAGAACCGGAACCAGCCGTCGTAGCAACAATGCTATTCGTGCTTCGGGTAGGCAAGTTCTTGATTTGATCACTGGTGAGTGTTTGGCCTGTGCTCGTTTTATCCTGTTCAATAAGGGGCACCTTAAAAGCGGTAATAACAACCTCTGATAATGATTGTGCATTTGATAAAGTGAAATCAGGGATTGCAATTATTCTCCCATGTATTGCTTTGACATTTTCAAGACGTTGTGTCTGTAATCCAGTGTAACCCACCTCGATTGAATAAAGACCGGAATCTAAGGCTATTCTGTAATTTCCATCAAAATCAGTTATTGCCCCTCGAACAAAAACATTGCCCTGAAAAGCCTTGACAGAAGCACCAATGAGCGGTGATTGTTCCTGGTCTTTAACTGTGCCTGATAGATAGCTGTTAGATTGTGCCGTCAACTGGTAGGAGAAACAGAGTAGCAATAGGGCAAAAAGCCCACATTTCCCGACTTGGGGAAGTTTTGAAGTGAAAAATTTCATTTTAGAAAGTTTTGACAGGTGAAAAAATAAAAATCACCACAGTAAGGGCACTTAAATAAAGGGCAAAATTTCAAAAAGCAAAAGGCAATGAAAATCAAGGTGTAAGTGATAGTTAGTTCAAACTAATTACGACCAAATACTAAAAAAAGTGCCCTATTGGAAACTGATCAAAACGTCCGGAACGATCGTCAGCCCTGTTGGATTCGGGCTAAGGGATGCACGACGCCAGCAGGAATACACAAAGGTGTTTGTTTCTCAAGAGAGAAAAGCGCCTGTTACATGGCTAATGTGTGTGGCGGCATTAATTCTATGTCAATACCGTCTGTCAACTAGTGGGCCTGCAAGTGTAATTTGGCGGGTAACATCCGAGTTACTGTGTGCTATATTCATCCGTCGAAATTGACTGAATGCTTACTGAGTAAGTGTCGTTTTCTACAAAAAATGTATCGTAGAAAAATTGGTTGTCCACAGTTTTGCCTGAGACCTGGGCGAGGTTTGACAACTTAAAAAAAAAGTAGTCAAAGCTGTTCAGTGGCTTGGCCTGGCGGCGGAGTGAGAATTTGTCAACATTTTTTTATGTTGACAAATTTGGGCGAATGTTCAAATCCTTTGCTTAAATAGGTGGTAATTCACCCGTCGAAACTGACTTGACGGCCCACTAGCAGGGTAATCTGATAAAACAAAATTCATAATTCTTCCGTAATACACCGCAAACTTTTCCTTGCTACTGCTATTTTGCAGTTTGCCCCTTGTCCTTTGCCCCTTGCTACATACCTTCGCCCTCCAATGGAATCCCCGCAATTACAACGCATCTTATTTGGCCTTAAAATCAGGCAGTTCCGACAGGAGCTGGGCTGGAACTTTGAGGAATTAAGACGCCAAACGGGCATCTCCATTTCCTACCTCAACGAAATTGAAAAGGGAAAAAAATTTCCTAAAACAGATATCCGGCAAAAGCTCGCCCATGCCTTGGGCCAATCAGAAGAATTCCTGTTGTCGCCGGAGCTGACTAAACAATTTGCGCCCCTCGGTGAGTTGCTGCGCAGCAATTTTCTCAACGAACTGCCCCTCGACTTGTTTGGCATCGAGATCCAGCAAATCGTAGAAATCATCGCCCGCGACCCTGACCGGGTGAATGCATTTATTTCCGCCATTATGGAAATCGCACGGGTGTATTCCTTGCGAGAAGAGAACTTTTACTTTGCAGCTTTGCGCGCTTACCAAGAGTTGCGCAACAACTATTTCGAAGAAATTGAAGCCGCCGCAGATGATTTTGTGCAAAAAAACAGCCTGCCCAAAAATGGCGGGGTGCCTTATAATTTGTTGGCCAACGTATTAAAAGAGAGTTTTGACACCACCGTAATACAGGATGGGCTAGCGGAATTCCCGGAGCTTCAAAGCATTCGGTCTGTGTATATCCCAGCTTCAAAGCGGATTTTGTTAAACGGGCGGCTCAATGAACGCCAACGAGCGTTTCAGCTTGCCAAAGAACTCGGATTCCAGGCACTTGGTCTTAAAGAGCGCCCCCTGTCCTCCAATTTCTTGCGGGTCAACTCCTTTGAAGAAGTACTCAACAACTACAAAGCCGCTTATTTCGCTGTCGCAATTCTCGTCAACCGCCACGCTTTTATTCAGGATTTAGGCGCATTTTTCGGCGAAAAAAAATGGAACGGCGAAGTATTGCTGACATTGATGGAAAAATTCCAGGCCAGCCCCGAAGTACTGTTCCAGCGCTTCAATGTTTTGGCCAAAGACTTCGACCTCGACAAGGTGTTTTTCCTGCGTTTTATCCACGATTTAGAGCAGGATCAATTCGAAATTGACAAAGAGCTGCACCTCAACCGCCGACACCAACCCCACGCTTCCGGCATCAACGAACATTACTGCCGCCGATGGCTTTCACCCACCATGCTCCGGGAATTGCAAATGAAACAGCAACAGCCGGAGAACGGCACCTTGATGCTCACTGGGGTTCAACGCGCTTCTTTCATCAATACCGGCGAAGAATACCTCTGCATCGCCCTAGCCAAACCAGGCTTCCCAACCATTAACCGCAACGTCAGTGTTACCCTGGGCGTCCTGCTCGATGACCACGCCAAACAAGCCATTCAATTTTGGGACGATCCCGCCATTCCGCAAGTCACCGTGAATATTACCTGTGAACGCTGCCCACTCACTGATTGTAAAGAACGGGCCGCGGAGCCCACGGTGATACAACGGAAGGAAGCGCGCAAGAAAATGCACGAAGCTTTGGCACGGTTGACAGATTACGGTTGACGGTTGACGGTAGACGGTTGACGGTAGACGGGCACAACATCAGTTTTTGCTTTTGGAATTCGTGTTTCAGCACCTTCAGGCTATTGATTTGTAATTTCCTTTGAGTGCTGAAACACAGATGCTTAGATTTGCACCCATGTTGTGCCCCGTCTACCGTCCACCGTCTACCGTCCACCGTTAAGAACATGTCCGAAGTCCAGCAACGTAACGATGCTTTTCGCGAATTCCTCACCACGCTCAATCCAGCGCAGCGTGCCGCCGTGGAAAAAACGGAAGGTCCGGTGCTGGTTATTGCTGGGCCAGGCACAGGGAAAACCCATATACTAGCGGCCCGGATCGGCAATATTTTAATGAACAGTGATGCCCGGGCGCAGAATGTGCTTTGTCTGACGTTCACGGATGCAGGGGCCAATGCCATGCGGAAACGTCTGTTGGCGCGCATCGGACCGGAAGCGCATCGGGTGCCTATTTTTACTTTTCATGGTTTTTGTAACCGCGTAATCCAGGAGAACCTGGAGCAATTCGCCTCGGGCGGCTTGGAACCGCTGAGCGATTTGGAACGCATTGAAATTGTGCGGGAACTGCTGGCCAAACAAACCGTTACCCATCCTTTGCGGGCAGGCCGTAAGGATGTGTACCAATATGAAGCGCAGGTGCGGGGCCTGTTTTCCAACATGAAAAAGGAGGGTTGGACACCTGGTTTTGTACGAAAGAAAACAGATGAGTACTTAAAGGGATTGCCCACAAATTCCGATTTCCTTTATCAGAAAAACACAAAAACGGCAAAAAAAGGCGATCCCAAGCAGGCTTTGATCGATGACTTGACGGAAAAGCTCGAACGCCTGAAAGCTACTGCCGACCTGTTTCCCAAATACCAAACAGCGCTGGAACGCAGCGGCCGCTACGAATACGAAGACATGCTGCTTTGGGTCAACAAAGCCTTTGAAAACAACGAAGCCCTGCTGCGCAACTACCAGGAACGCTACCAATATATCCTGGTGGATGAATTCCAGGACACCAATGGTGCCCAGTTTCAGTTGCTCAACTTGCTGCTCGATTTTTGGGAAACACCCAATATTTTCATCGTGGGTGATGACGATCAAAGCATTTATGAATTCCAGGGTGCACGCCTGGAAAACCTGCTTAATTTTGCCCATCAATACCGCAATGGGCTGGAAATCATTGTTTTGGAAGAAAATTACCGCTCCACCCAAGCCATACTGGATGCAGCGGGAAACGTGGTGCAGCACAATCATCTTCGCGCTGTGGATAAGCTGGAAGGTGCCTTGACCAAATTGCTGCACGCCAACACCAAGGTTGTATCCAAGCCCTTTGTTTACCAATACGAAACCCGCCTGCACGAGCTTGCCGACGTTGCCTACAGGATTGAAACCCTCATACAATCGGGCGTTTCGGCGGCGGAAATTGCGGTGCTGTACAGCCGACACAAGCAAGCCAACCAATTGCAAACCCTGCTGGGCAAAAAAGGCATTCCTTTCCAAACAAAGCGCCCACTGAATGTGCTGGAAATTCCCGTCGTGCAGCATTTCCGCCAATTGCTGCAGTACCTGAATGACGAACTGAAACAGCCATTTTCAGGGGAACACCGCTTGTTTCGCTTGCTTCACGCGGCATTTTTTGGGTTAAATCCTTTGGATTTGGCGCTAGTTGCCAGCGCCGCATCACCCGCTGAGGACAAGTCTGTGGAAGCAGGGCGCAACCCAAATTATGCTGATGGTGGAGAGGTCCCATTGCCGAAAAAAACTTTTAAATGGCGGCAAATACTCAGCGAGGTACAGCAACTTCAAACGCTTCAACTTTCCAATCCCGAAAAACTGTCGCAGCTTGGGCAACAATTAAATCAGTGGGTTTCAGATGCCGCCAACCTTGGCCTGCCTCAGCTGATCGAACGCCTGTACACCCAAACTGGTTTGCTGGATTGGGCATTGCAACAGGCGGACAAAATTTGGTATTTGCAGGTATTGAACACGGTTTTGGAGGCGGTGCCAAACCCGGAAAAAAGCCGCCTTTCAACCCGAAACCACAGCGGTTCCGACCTTGGTTATTTCCTGCAATTGCTCGACAGCATGGATGGCAACAGACTGGCTTTGCCGCTCCGGCAGTTGGTAGAAATCGAACCGGGCGTGCAACTGCTGACAGCGCATGCCGCCAAAGGGCTTGAATTTGAGCACGTTTTTCTGTTCGACTGCGTGGATGAAGCCTGGGAGCGCAGCAGTGGCAACCAGCGCAACCAATTTTCCTTGCCGCCTACGCTGACGCTTTCGGGCGAAGAAGATGCGCTGGAGGCCCGTCGCCGGCTGTTTTATGTGGCGGCTACCCGTGCAAAACGCGGGCTTTACATTTCATACGCCCAACAAGGAAACGATGCTAAAGCCTTGATTCAGAGTCAGTTTGTAGATGAAACGGAGTTGCCGAAGACACCTGTTGTAGTGCCGCAAGCCTTGGTTGTGGAAGCGCAGACAACCTTGCTGTTGGAAGCGCCCAAGCCCGTCATTTCCCTGCCCGAAGCGGCAGTCGTGGATGCCTTGCTCGCGCAGTTTTCCATGAGTGTCACTTCCCTGAACCGCTACCTGCGCTGCCCATTGGCCTTTTGGTACGAAGACATCCTCAAGGTGCCGGGTACGATGAGTGATGCTGCAGCCTACGGCATTGCCATGCACGGCGCGATGCAGCGTTTTTTCCTGAAAATGAAATCCGACAAACAATACCAATGGCCTTCTTCGGATGCATTGGGGAAAATATTTATTGCGGAAATGGAACGGGTGCGCCACCATTTCTCAGAGAATGGTTTTGTGCAACGCCTGGCCTTGGGAAAAGAAAACCTGCGGCGTGTTCACGTAGAGCAAATTCCGTTCTGGCGCAAACGCGCCATTGTGGAGCGGCGGGTCGACAAGGTTGAATTTGAAGGGGTGCCGCTCACGGGCGTGCTCGACAAAATTGAGTGGCTCGACCGCGGCCTGCGCATCGTGGACTACAAAACGGGCGTGCCCGACGCGAAAAAAACAGCAGCCCCCAGTGAGCAACAGCCTTATGGCGGCGACTATTGGCGGCAATTGGCCTTTTATCAGATTTTATTGGACAGCGCCAGAATATACCCCGAATCCGTAGAAAAATTGGCGATTTCATGGCTGGAGCCTGATAAACGCGGCAGTTTTCCCATCGCTGAGATTAGTTTTTCAAGCGATGAAATAGCTTTTGTTGGCAAGCTCATACAAGATACATACGCCAAAATTCAACAGCGGGAATTCAGCACTGGATGCGGCGAAGACAATTGTACGTGGTGCAATATGCACCGCGACAGGACTTTGGCGAATGCGGGGCCACGTACGCAGGAGGAAGGGCTCGACGATTCTTTTTGAGTGAGGAGAGATGAGCGATGAGAGATGAGTGATGAGAGATGAGTTATGAGTGGGCACGGCATTGGTACTTTGGTTTGAGGTTGGTTTTTCAGCACTTAACCCTCAGATTCTGCTCTATGGCATGATATTGAGTTTTGCCTTCAAACATGGGCCTTGTTTACATCTGTACAGTGAAGGAGGAGGAGAAGATGAGTGGTTTGATGATGGGGGTTCGTCAAATTGTCATCCATCTGCCTTACATGGACGTTTAGAAGTGGGCCGATGTAAGACCATTGAAGTTGGCGAAGGCAAAAGAGCGATTTGAACTGGTTGGAAGAGGCATTGGATGAGCTTACTTTTATTTTTACCCAAAACTGATGTTTTTGTGTGCCTGGTGCATAAATTTTGAAATGTCCCAATTCAACGGGATGTTGCAATGCAACTGGTGGGTGTGGCCTATTTGGAAATCAAACTTGTACTGGCCTAGTAGCTTGCCCTGAATGATTCTCGTTTTCAGGTTCGCTGTCTGCCTTTTTGAGATGATTAACGTGCCACCATGTTTTCAGAGGTGGTTGATAAAACCCAAAAAAACACCAACCAAATAAGTTTCATTTTTAGTTTAAATTGCTATTTCATCTTGGTTTCGGTGGTGTGGGTTCATTGAGAGCAACAGCACTGAAACTATTTTTAAAAGAGCCCGCCAAGGCAATCATTTTATTCCAACAATTTATATACACCATGAAGCGGAAAATTGCACTTTTGGCCTACGGGTTCCTTTTGATTTCAGTATGGAGTCTTTGCTTTGCAATAAAGGATAAAACAAATTCCTATACTGCTGCCATGGGGCTTGCCTTTACATTTTTTAGTATTTATTTCCTGCAAAAAGAGTTTGATTTTAGGCTTAGCTTTTCAGATAAACTTACCGTAGCCGCTTTGCCAATTTTATACCTTTTATCCACATATTTTGTATTATACGAAAAGGGAACTTTCGACACGCCAACTTATAATTTTGTCAATCTCTACCAAATTCTTTTTTACCTTCATTTAATTAACCCCCTTGCAATAGCCACTCTCGTATTGTTCCTTGCATTGACGAAGTTAAGAGACGTGTCAAAACCTGTTAACTGTTTTATATTTATTACAATTACCCTTTTTTATTCGTATTTTTTTTATGACCACTGGAAGGTTATCTGGTTTAAGAGCCTGATGGAAAATTTTGGATCAGAAGAATCAAAAACAGCAGATAATGAAAGGGCCGATGAATATAAAATTGATTCTTCGAAAAAAATTTCAAATTTCAAATTTATTAATCAAAGCCTGGATACAATAAAAATACCAACTTCTTCCGGGCGCTATATACTATTAGAAACATGGAATGAAAACTGCTTCCCCTGCATTAAGGCGATGAACGAACTGCCGGATTTTTACAGAACAATAAAAGATAAAGTGGATGTTTATTACGTCTATGAAAATGAAAGTGCACGTGTCAGAAGAAACTTCAACAAAATTTTCACCTTTAATGGAATTAGTGAGAAATCAAAAATTATTATAGATATCAATCAAGAACTTTACAAAGCAATAAATATGAGTGGCTTCCCATATTTTTTATTGTTTGACCCAAGTGGAACCCCAATTTATCGCTTTCGAGGATACCCTGGCAAGGCTTCACTAAGCGAAAATATCTTAGAGCGCGTAAAATAGATTCATGAGTTCTCCCAGCGTTTTCCGCCTTGCGTGGTCTTCTAGCCTCCCCTACCACATCGCCCAGCCGCCCTGCGTTGGTGTTTTCGCCACGCAGGAAACGAATACCACGATGTACCCAAACCACCATCCCCGCCCAATCTTACCAAAATTCTACAGGTAGTGGCCAATCATCACCATACCAAAAATGGATCAAAAAGAGCCATTGCAAATCAGCATGGTCATAAAAAGCAGCTGAAGACCAGTGGTATTCTGCTGACGTACAACTTAACGGCCATTTTGGTTGTATCGGGTTGCGATGGATATAGCGCATCTTTTGCAACACAACTTCATCTCTCAAAAGGATAACCGACAGGGTGATCTTGCATGTTGTTAGCAAGTCCAGTATTTATTATTGGATACATTTGTGTTCTGAATCACTCATCATCAGTCACAAACAACTAAAAAATGCAGCTACGCCTACTCACGCTTTTGCTTTTTGCCTCCCTAACCCTCCAAGCCCAAACCTTCTCCGGAACCGGCGGCCATATCCCCGACGATGGCAATTCCGTTGATTACGAGATTGTTGTGAGTGGTTTACCTACCTTCATGGACACCCTTTCCTTCGGACTAGAAAGCGTGTGCCTCAACATCACCCATACTTGGGTAGATGATTTGGCCGTCACGGCTGTCGCGCCTGATGGAACCGTATTGCAACTTTTCTCCCGTATCGGCGGTGACACCGATGGCTTTGTCAACACTTGTTTGAGCGGCAATGCCAGCAGCTCCATTTTTCAGCAATGGTATCCGTTCACGGGTACTTTCCGGCCATTTGGCGATATGGGCCAAATCAACCTCAAAGGAATAAACCCCAATGGCGTGTGGAAACTGCATATTCTGGATACGTACGCCTTTGCGGATGAGGGCGCTTTGATTGACTGGAACATCACTTTTGGCAGCCAACCGTGCAAGCACTTTCCGTTTGAATCAAGTGATTTGCCCATTTTGAAAATCAATACAGGCGGGAATGTGATTTTGAATGAGCCCAAAATTGACGCGCAAATGCAGCTGATCGACAATGGGGTAGGGGTGCGGAATTACATCAACCAGACGGACTATGCTTTTGAGGGAAATATTGGTGTAGAGCTGCGCGGGGTCAGCTCCCAGAGCTTCCCTAAAAAGTCGTTCAGTATTGAAGTGCGCGATGATTTGGGTGAAGACATGGAGGTTTCCCTGATAGGCATGCCCAAAACAAGTGATTTTGGACTGCTGGCCAATTTTACCGATAAAACATTGATGCGCAATGCTTTGGCTTATGAGATGTTTCGGCAATTGGGGCATTATGCCACCCGCACCCGTTTCTGTGAACTGTTTTTGGACAATACCTACCAGGGTATTTATATACTAACCGAAAAAATAAAACGGGACAAGGACCGGGTGGATGTTGCAAAATTAAAATATGAAGACACAACGGGAGTTGCCCTCACGGGTGGCTACATGCTGCGCCTCGACTGGAATACTTCCCCAGGCTGGGAATCACAATTTTCGCAGCCCAACAGCCCAACAAGATTTTCCTACTTTCAACACGTGTATCCAAAATGGGATGAAATGCACCCGACTCAAACTGCCTATATCCGATCCTACGTAGACAGTTTCGAGGTAGCCTTGCATGGCTCAGCCTATCAGGACACAAGCCTGGGCTGGCGTCGCTTCGCCGATGAAAAGTCTTTTATTGACTACCTGATCCTCAACGAGATCAGCAAAAATGTGGACGGCTACCGGCTCAGCACGTATTTTCATAAAAACCGCGACGACAAAGGTGGTAAACTTACCATGGGCCCGCCCTGGGATTACGACCTGGCGTGGTACAACGCCGATTATTGTGAGAATTTCCTAACCTCCGGCTGGGCTTTTGACATCAACTATATTTGTGGCGATGCTGGCGTGCCTTTTTGGTGGGAAAAATTAATGTCAGACTCCCTATTCGCCCAAAACCTCGCCTGCCGCTGGCAATCTTTGCGCAGTAACTCAACCCTGAGCAAAGCCCATATTTTCGGCGTTATTGATTCCATGGCCATGGTGTTGCAGGAAGCACAAGGCCGCAATTTCAAGTATTGGCCCATCTTGGGGCAGTATGTTTGGCCAAACCCTGGGCCATTGCCAACTACCTATGCTGGTGAAGTCAACAAGATGAAAAACTGGCTCACCAACCGCTTTCAGTGGCTTGATTTTACCATTTTACAAAAACTTCCAGCACTCAATGCCTCATTTTCAACAAGCACCATTGATGCATTAAACTGGCAGTTTTCTGCCCAAGCGGGCTACCAATACGCCTGGGATTTTGGCGATGGCAGCAGCTCCAGTGAGGCATCGCCACAGCATCAATTCCCTGGTCCGGGCACCTACACGGTACGGCTACGAATCAGTACTGCCTTTGGGTGCAGCAAGGATGCTGAACAGACCATTCAGATTACCAATACTGCAGTTGGTTCAATATTTGAAGGTCAAATTCAGGTTTCTCCGAATCCAGCGCTGGATTTATTGCAAGTGACCCTACCCGATAATTTTGAAACGGAAGGAACACTGCGCTTGATAAACGCCTTGGGTCAAGTCGTTTTGGAGGAGCCCTTTTCTGGTAATGAAAAAAAACATACCCTTCAACTAAATGGTATCCCCAAAGGCATGTATATTATTCAAGTACAAACCGCCAACAGTAGGGCTAGCCTCAGTGTAAGGATGCAATAGTATCATGTAAGGGGCTGTCTCGGAAGGGTTGGGCCGGGACAGTCAACTAAATTTAATTCTATTCGAGCGTTAGACCTTCCAGGTTTTTAAAACCTGGAAGGTCTTCGCCAAGAAGAACGAACCATTAACCTGAAACCTGAAACCCTGAAACCTGAAACCTGAAACCCTGAAACCAGAAACCTTCCTTCTCCCACACTCATTTTTTAAAATTCATTTAGTATGAAAAGCATTTTTGAACTCTTCGGTTTCCTCTCTATGGCATGTATCTCTGCTGCCATCATTTTTATCTTCATGGGCAAAAACGACGCTCTAAAAGGCTTTACCGCCAATAAAGACGCTGCCGAATACAGTACCATGGCCGATGCCCCCAATGCCCCAAGATCCGTTACAAAAGGTACGCGCGACAATTATGCCAGCGATTCTGGCAGTGCACGCCGTGCAAAAGGCAGCCATGAAACTGCTGCTCCAGCCCCGTCGAACGCATCAGCGGAAGAGCGCCTCAGAACATTGTACAACGATGCCGATTTTGTTGCAGCAACCGTCAAACAATGGAAGTCCCTGGTGGCAGATGTCGCTGACGAGTACAATGTAAAACCACAATTATTACTGGCTAATGTGGTCGTTCAATCCTACCTCGGTGGCTATTCCAAAACGCAGTTAAATGCCGATGCCGCACAACATGCTGGCGACAGGGTGATGCCGATAGCCTCGGCTGCCAAGCGCTACAATTTTGGCTGGAGCGTGCAAAAAGTGATGGATCAGCATAACCTGGGCCGCTATTTTTCAGCAGAGATTCCAACAGCGTCGGCATCTTCGGACCGTATGGTGTCGTCTTATAACAGCTCGGCTAAAGGCAGCAATTCGGCAAAACAAGTAACGCCAAAAGTGACAGCAACTGCCCAAAACAGCCCGGTTGAAGAAGGTTTCAAGAACATGGTCGCCAAAGAGTACGGTTTCGGCTCCTGGAACGGCCTATCGCGCCTGGCCGACCCAGACATGAAAGCTAATGCCCAGCGTCGGGTGAAGTCATTGATGATGGCGGCACGGATAAAATGAACGTTGGCTGTTGGCTGTTGGCCGTTGGCTGTTGGCCGTTGGCTGTTGGCCGTTAGCCGTTGGCTGTTGGCCGTTAGCCGTTGGCTGCCCATCAATGGTGCTTGATTGGGGCTTTGCTTTTCAGCACTGCACTGCCTTTAGGCAGTGCAGGATTGGTAAATTCAAAGTTGTTGCGAAGCAAAATTGACATAGCTTTGCAGCCAAATAGGCTTAAACGTTAAAAGATGCACGTTTTACAGCCAACAGCCAATAGCCAACGGCCAACAGCCAACAGCCAACGGCCAACGGCCAACAGCCAACAGCCAACAGCCAACAGCCAACGGCCAACGGCCAACAGCCAACGGCCAACGGCCAACGGCCAACAGCCAACGGCCAACAGCCAACAGCCAATAGCCAACAGCCAACAGCCAACAGCCAACAGCCAACA
>Ga0335398_10003086_pt1 | contig 25011 bp, 16 predicted proteins | sample BON03_FD_205742 | JGI IMG/M metagenome (GOLD analysis project Ga0335398, IMG submission 205742) | Freshwater microbial communities from Lake Bonney liftoff mats and glacier meltwater in Antarctica - BON-03 (spades assembly) (version 2) | ecosystem: Environmental > Aquatic > Freshwater > Ice >... | reverse complement strand
TCCTCTCGCAGGTCTATTTGACGGTTGGACAAACGCAGGGCAAGACGCTCCTGCCACTACCACCACGCGATCCAAACCAGAAGGAGGGAGCTGAAGCACGCATGGTCAAGACAGACAAGGAGCGCATACATGTGCTCGAGAGCTGCGTCATGACATGGACGCAGCAGATCAAGAACGTGCTGCGCCAGGAACCGCCCATCTTTATATACCCCAGCAACATTACCACCGGCACGGCGTCAGAGTTTTCGTATTGGGCCAGGCGAGCCAACAATCTGCTGCACAATCTCGTCAAAATGGCCTTATCTATGGACCCGCCTGCACGTATAAATATGCAGGTGGGAGCCCAGCAGAAGCTGCGTGATCACGCGAAGAAAATTGCATCCGCACTAACACGGCAAAAACAGCAAGAAGTAAGACACAAAGTACCGCGCGAGCGTACTGGTGCCTGTCCTGCGCGCTCGCTGTCGGCTCGTTGGGGCCTGCAGTTGCAAATGTGACCAGAGGTTGCAAAATGAGCAGCCGCACCTTGCAATGCAAAATGCACCAGGCGAGGCGCGGGGAACCTTGCCCAGGGTCTTTTAAGATGCCCGACCGGGCGCCCTCGTGCTTGCTGCCACGCTCACACTCTTCACCCTTACAGAGTGAGAGAGCATTACAGACAGGAGGTCCAAATTACGAGAGCTCCAAATTATGAGAGCTCAAAAACGCCTGAAGCTCCCGCAACAGGCTCGTGGACCCCAGCCATTTCCGTGTCCTGCATCTTGTCAAGAGCTGCCATAGCTGCCGCGCTGTTCGATCTTATGTGATGAACATTCAAAACCCTAGCGTTTGGTTGGGAACACGGCGATTGCATGAGGGCATCAGTACCGCTAGGCACACGCAAGGGTAGCACCACCGCCCGTTCATGCAGCGCCAAGGTGTTCCTGGCAGATATATGCCCCTACTGTCCTGGCATATGTCTAGCGCGACACCCTGACGATCTGCGCACGCACTAACGCTGGCTGGCAAACACCCTGATGAGGAAGTGCCATTGTGCGACAATTTTTCTGCTTGGCACAGAGACAGTACTCAAAATGAGTAATATCATTTGTCATTGTGAGGTCATTTGGGGTGTCTCGATTGAAAATTGGTTGACTAACCAGTTTTCATACACTCGGGATTGACTTCTCTTCCGTTTTTCAATTGGAAGGTTCCATACCCACCCCTAGGGAAAGGTCCCGCAACCCCCACCTTACGGGGGGGTTCCGTAACCCCCCTCCCAAAAGACACAACAGTGAAAGGGAACGCAAACACTGAGATAGATAAAGACGTTGAAGAAAAATGAAGATTTTTTGAGATTCAAGAAATAAAAGAGTAGTTGAAATAAAAAGAGGGAGGGAGTAATTTTGAGATTCGAACTCATATGGACCGTAGAGAGGAGGGTCCCGAAAACCACTGAATTGGCGTGATCCCTCCTGCGGGGGTGCCCGTACCTCCTGCGGGACAGTCCCGTACCACGAAATTTGTTGGGCCCGACCAAAAATATTAAAAAGCTCGGTGCACACGTCCTCATGGCGGGGCATTCTGGAGACTCGCGCATTCCCCTACCCTCTCCAAGGTTGCAGCGAGATGCACCTCAACCACACTCCACCGATCATTTTATCACCACCAATCATTTCACAAGAGCCGCCCGGCGGCATTGTCGCCAGAATCGGGATAGAAGAACAAAGGGGCTGTGAAAGCTGCAGCGCGGTGGCCACGCCTAGCCTGGCCAACCGAGTCGGATGCCACCAAGCGTTGCCTCTGGTTGCGTCCACTTCATTCTCAGCGAGGCTTGCTCCTGGGAGGTGGGCGGAGCTGCTGTATGGTCCATGCTTGTGGCGAGAGGTGCATCATCAATGCAAACTGGGGGAATTGTCGACTCAAAGCAGGACAGAACAGCCGCAAAACAGGTGAAGCTTTATGAGAAGTCGAGCAGCGTTTGCGGAAGCACCTTTTCGAGCTGTTTGCCTCACAGCGGGTCAGTCAGTTTTATTTTTCTGGAGCTGTTTGCCGCACGGGTCTAAGAGGGCTTTTAGTTGTTGCAGATGTACAGCAGCGCAGACATGCACAGCGCACACGAGCAAGCAGCATGCTGAGCGGGCCGACGTACGTGTTCTGGCTTGACCTCGCTGAACCCTTCTATTTTCGCCAACTAAGAATGATAAATCGGAGGGAGTGTAGGGAGAGGAGAGGGGGGGGGGGTGAGCAAGGAGACGTTGATGTTCTGAAACCGCCTCGTCCTATTTCGTGGTGTGTGTTGCAGTGTTTTGTAGTGTGCGTGTTTCAGGGCAGAGAGAAGAGTGTGGTGAGAATGAGGACTGAAATTGATTGTTTGAAACCGCCTCGTCCTATTTTGAAGTGTGTTGCAGTGTGTGTGTTGCAGTATGTGCGTTGCAGTGGGTCGCCTCTTAGATTTCAGACTTACACCTGGCACGCTCTGGACACCGTCTCCTCCACAAACGACGCCAAAAGCACTCCAGCAAGCTTGGACGCGTCCTTGCCCAGCGACATCTTCTTGTGGCGCTCCGCACGTGCGTCGTCAAAGAGCGCCTGTACCGTCTCCGTACGGAACGGAACGGCGCATGCGCCCCCGTCTCTCGAGTCTCCGCGCCCAGCCATCTCGTGGGAACAAATTCTAGTTGAGCCATGCATCTGCGATAAGTAGGACCGTGGAACTAAAAGATGCACAAGGGCAGCGTGACAGGCTCGCAGGCAAGCATGCAGCACGACAGGCTCGCATGCATGGCGTTGAAATGCCGAGAAGTTTAGCACATACTGATACCTGCTCAATTTCTTATCTGCTCGATTGCTCATCGCTCGATTTCAACCGCGCCGCCGCCGAACAATGGCAACAGCGCACGACGACGATTCAAATGAATCGTTGTCGAACTCGCCAAATCAGGTGCCAGCAGCACGGTCAGAAACGTTGGAAATGACACCAATGTCTCGGACAATGGCGAGCATGTCGATCAAAGAGTCTGCCGAGAGGAGCTCTGCGTCGCCAACGTTGGGCCACGACAGCACGCTGAACGAGACAAACTTAGACGAGGACGCGGCAACAACACCGCGAGTAGATTTGGAGAATGCCATCGAGTCGTCGCTGGCGTGGTTCCGTGGGCGCGTGCAGTCGCTGTTAAGACTGCGCTCGGACCGCGTTGATGACTTGATCATCAAGAACGCAGACACCAAGCGCATATTCCTCGATTTTATCCAGGAGCCCGCGAGGCGGCGACTACTTGTGTGGCCCGGTGATGACGATGAGCTGCATGCTGGCTATGACATGCCGTCGGCGGGGCGCAAAAAGGCCATTTACTTTATTAAGCAGCGCAATTTCAAGGTGGAAGACGACGGCAACTTATCTGGGCTCATGATGGGCGACTTACCAAGAGATGTGCTGGAGCACCTGTCCACAGTGTCGCACGAGGTCTTGTACCCAGTGCTGATGGCGGGTCGAGCAAAGGACCCTGAATCGATGAACAAGGAAATCTCAGATGTCTTTCACAAATTCCTCTCGCAGGTCTATTTGACGGTTGGACAAACGCAGGGCAAGACGCTCCTGCCACTACCACCACGCGATCCAAACCAGAAGGAGGGAGCTGAAGCACGCATGGTCAAGACAGACAAGGAGCGCATGCATGTGCTCGAGAGCTGCGTCATGACATGGACGCAGCAGATCAAGAACGTGCTGCGCCAGGAACCGCCCACCTTTATATACCCCGGCGACATTACCACCGGCACGGCGTCAGAGTTTTCGTATTGGGCCAGGCGAGCCAAGGATCTTACATCAATCAACGATCAGCTTGGCAGCGTCAAAGTCCTCAAAGTCCTCCAGGTCCACGCACGCCAACACGCCCACGGAGTCTCAAAAATACCATTTTTCATTCTGGGTGCGCGGCGGCAAAGGAGGCTTGGGCACGCGGCAAGCGGAGGGGCTTTAGCCCCGGAGCCGCTGCGCGCACCACCCGGGTTACCTTTGCGTTCGGCACACCCTTTATTTTTTTAAAAATTTAGGGTGCGCCTACAAGTGAAAACCCCTTCCTTGGCACAGTTTTCTGAAAAAAAAGATTCATGTCGGGAAAATTCTCAGCGCACCACAAAATGGGAAAATTTTCACGGAAAATCTGGAAAACAAAATTTCAAAAAAGCCCCGAGCTGCTGCGCGCCACACGGTCACGACAAACAAATGAGGTTTTCCACCTTTTTCAATTTTTTCCCTCGACCTGGGTCGTCAAAAATTGAAAAAGGTTGAGATGCCCACCCGCGATGAGGTTGTCGGATTTTTGGAAAAAGTTTGTCTCAGGTCGGATTTTGGGGGAAAAAATGCAAAAATAAAAACCAGCGACCTGCAATCAAATGGAAAAACAAAGAAATCCGATCTGCGGCGCCGCAGGTCGATTTTTTTGAAAAAATTGGGAAACCTCCGGAAAAAGCGGCGCCCCTGCTGCATGGGAGACTTTTATGTGGTGCGAGAGAGGCTGGTGCACGGTGGCGAGGCAGTACAGTGAAGGATTGGTTCGCTGTTGTGTGCCCAATTCCAGGGTTGCAAGTTGTGGCGTGTGGCAGCATGATTTGTTTCTCATGGCTCACTAACGTGGCATGTATCATGTGTATCATGTCTATCATGTCTATGATGTGTATCATGTGTATGGTGTCTGTTATGTGTATCATGTGTATCGTTTGGGCATCATCTTGGCAGATTCTCGAGGTCACCAAGAGCACATACGAAAAGCCGTTGCAGAAGCTGGTAAAGGAGGTGAGCGTGGCCAAAGTGGAGGCCTCAGACATCCACCTCTATCTCAAGCCGCTGGCCAAGCTGCTGCAAGAGCATAAGGCTGCAGGCGACAGGGCGGTGACGGCAGGGAGTATAACCAGTTCCTTAGAGCATTTCGCAGCCGTTTTCCGGCCTGCTCTCCACATGATTTCACTCATTTATTCACACTCGGAATTCTACTGCAAGACTGTGCGGCTGCAGGCGATATTGGAAAAGTTTTGCAACGATGTCATCCATCAAGCCCTCCAATACGTCAAGGGCTCCTACATCTTCACCATGGATGCGGAGGAAATGGAGGAGCGGTTCAAGACGACCATCCGAATCTTTGCCAAACTGCGCGGAACCTATCTGGAGGTGCGTGCTGGCACGCAGAGCACACACTTTGGGTGGGCTGTCGAGGATGACCTGGTCTTCAACCTGCCAGACCAATTCGTTGAGAGATGCCATGACATGATAGACGTCGTTCAGATGACTTGGCGCTTTGCGGCGCTCAAGCACATTGAGGTGGGTGGCCACCTGCGGATGGTGCGGTCGATGCAACAGATAAACACCCAGTTCCACCAGGCATTGAAGCAAGTACAGACGACTGGCTACGACTTGCTAGATATAGCTGCCAAAAAGTACGATGATGACTTCTTCCAATTTCGGCGCACAGTGCGTGATTGCGAACGGCGGTTGGGCTCGTTGATGGCGGAGCGGTTGGTAACTTTCACGACAGTCTCCACCGCCTTAAACTTCCTGGCTTGTTTTGAGATGATGCTGGACCGCAAGATGATTCTTACCTGCATCCATGATGCCCAGATGCAACTGCTTCTCACGCTCTCTGTGGAGCTTGACACGGTGTGCACCTTGTTTCAAGCGGGCAATACTCCTGGCAATACTCCTGGCAATACTCCTGCCGGCAATACTCCTGCCGGCAATACTCCTGCCGGCAATACTCCTGCCTTGCCAGCGCGCGGTGTGGGGGACAGAGCGGTACCGCCTGCGGGGTATGTCAAGGACACAGCGGGGTACCTCAACGTTCCGCACTATGCCAGGCGTGTATACTGGAGCCGGTCCCTTGCACATCGTCTCGACAGCCCGTTCGCCTTGGCTGGCCGATTGCTGAGCAACATCATGCACTTGCCACCGGCTGTCAACATGCTCGCCACCTATCAGCAGCTCAGAAAAAGTCTCTCTGATTTCGAGGACAATGAGATCCAGTCCTGGTTGGCAAGCATTGACATGAAGTTTGCCGAGAAGCTAAAGCAGCCCCTGTTGAAAAGAGAAATGACCTCCAGTGCCATGCGTGTAAACTTTGATGTCGATCTCATGGCACTCCTGCGCGAAGGCAAGTACTTGAACCTCATTGGCGTCGACATCCCTTCAGGTGTGGGTGCGGTATACACCAAGTGGGACATGTACCAGCAGCACGAGGCCAACTTGCAGATGATGGTCAACGACTACAACCTGGTGCTTTCTGCCATGAATCAAGTGGAGGTGCCGCTCATGATGGCCAAGTTGGAGGTGGTGGATGAAGCGCTAGAAGAAGGCATCGAGTTGCTGAATTGGCGCAACCATTCCATTGCCTCCTTTATCAAGAAGACCACCTCGTACATTGCAGATGCGTCGGCTCTCCTCAAGCTGCTCCAGACCAATGTCAAAACAGTGTGTGAGCTGCTGCGCAAGTGGTCAACAGCGTCCCTTCACCGGCAACGCAAAAAGACAGTGGGCGCTGAAGAGTACCTGCAGACGCTGCAAGCATCGGTTGAGGTGAGGTATATCGGCTTTGCCCTCGACGCCAAGGTCATCCGCAATCTCATTGCACAGATCCATCTTGCCCTGCAAGTGAGTCGAGGCGACTCGGCATGGCGGGAGTATGTCGCTCACGTGAACCAGCTCATTATTCACACGCTGCGTTTGTCTGTGACGGAAAGCCTCAAGGCAATCATAACGATGCTGCAACCGTCAGAGCGCAACGACGGCTCGGCAGCCTTGGTAGAGGTGCGTCTAGAGCTCGTCGCGCCGGACGTCTTGTTCAATCCAGACCTCGCCTCCAACCTCTCGGCGTCAGGCTTAGAAGATGTAGTGGAGTTTTGGATTTCGTCGACGGTGGGAGTAAGCAATCTTTTGCCGCGTATCGATCTGGCTGAGGGTACCTACCTCCACCTTGTTGCCGAGGATGCACAAGTGGTTTCGCTGACAAAAGAGGTGCGAGACTTGGCGGAGCAAGCCTTCGAGAACCTGCGCCATTTCAAGGCCATCTATGAGAATTTCTCGGGTTTTTGGCTACAGGAGCCGGCGCACCAGTTCGCCACTTTCGTGGCCGAGTTGGGCCATGATGGTGACAGTGCCGGAGAGGACATGGTCTTAGCCTTTGACGAGCAGATCCGCATGCTCAATCAAACCCAAACCCAGATCAAAAAGCTGCAGAATCGGCAAAACATCGTGTGGGTTTCAGTGGATGCCAAGCCCATGAAACAGGCCCTCTTTACCTTGCTCTCCAAGTGGTCCTTCACTTACACAAACCACCTCGTCCAGAAAGTGGTGGTGGAAAGCGAGGAGATGCAGGCCTTTGTCACGTCGGCTGCTGGTAAGCTCAAGGTCTTTACGGAGGAGGCTGAGTTGCGTGACGGCAAGGGCAAGACCGGGATGGGCGATATGATGGGTATGATGGGTATCATGACACAAGTCAAGAAGATGTCGTCGAAAGCTGACGACATGTTTGTCCCCTGGTCCTCCTTGATCACCATGTTGCATGGCTACGGTGTGCAGGTGCCGAGTTGGGTATTAGAGCACGTATCCACTGCACCACATCAGTGGCACCTCCTCAAGATGCACATGTTTCAGTGCCGCACCCTTCTCGAGGACTTTATTGCTAGAGAACAAGTTCGCCTACAGAAAGAGGCTGCCGACATCGTGGTGCGTGCAAGCACGTTGCGCGCCTCTTTTCTCAAGGACATGCCGTATAGTATGGTGGCAGACATGGGTGGTGGAGATGGCGACATGCGGCAGAGCGACGGGCGTGAGTCGGACTATGCATATCAGGCTTTAGATGCGCAGCGCCGCCTCAAAGACACCCCGAAATCCTTGCGCACCACCTCAATGTCCCCAACCTTGGGCCCGGCAGCGCACGGAGGGTCGGCGAGTATAATGCGCATAGCCTCTGCTGCTGTCAGGCCACCTGGAGCACCTGCCCAATCCGCTTTTGGTATGCGTGTGTCACTGGCCACGTTGATGGGGGAGTTGGAGGAGTTGAATGGACAAGAGGACATGTTTGACTTGCCTCAGACGGTGCATGAGGGGCTTGAGGCGTGTGGCCAAGACATGGGGCATCTGAAAGCCATATGGGACCTGGTGTCGCTAGCTACTTTTTGCTATCAGCGCTGGCAAGACATGCCATGGCAGGGCCTCAACCTCCAACTCCTGCGCCTGGAGGTGACAGAGTTGATGTGCACCGTGACAAGCAGCGGTGGCGACGACGCGGGCGACAGGCTGAGGTTGCATTCCAAGCGTTGGCCTGTCTATGTGAGCTTGAAAGACAGAGTGCAAAGCACCTTAGAGGCCGTCGACTTGTTGACCTTGCTCCAGAGCCCTAATGTCAGGCCGCGCCACTGGAAGCAGGTGGCGCGCTTTACAGGTGGTGGTATGCTGGGCGAGAATGATATGCGGCTTGCCGACTTGCTCGCCCTCAATCTGCCTGCTCACGCCTCCTCCCTTGAGCTGCTTGTGCTTGGTGCAGAAAAGGAAAGCGAGATCGAAACTCAACTAGACCACATTGAAAAGGAATGGTCACGGATGGAGCTGGAGATCGTGGCTGACGACTGGGGGCATCAACTTCTTCTTCCTCCTCATGCCATTCTCTCGCTCCTTCACCAGTCCCTGGTCCAGGTGCAGCTGTTGAATTTCAACACGTATGTGATGCGCAACTCGACCTTCTCTGATAATGTGGCGCGGCTGCAAAGGCAGCTAGGCAGCAGTGAGACGCTCCTCAACAACTGGCTTCTTGCCCAACACAAACACTCCACTCTCTATGCTCTCTTCTGCACGCAGACAGCGCGCAGAGAGACACCCGAGCTGGCCGCACACTTTGACGCCATCGATGCGTCCTGGAACGGCATGATGGAGGCAGCAGGACGAGCGCCGAATGTGGTGCAGACCTGTCAGTCTGACGAGCGCCAAAAGCACATCAAAACCCTTCTCGAAAAGCTGGAGGAATCGCAGATGCTCCTGGTGACTTACTTGAACTGGCACCGGCACCGGGTACCGCGTCTGTTTCTACTTTCAGACGAAGGACTGCTGATGCTTTTGTCCTTGGAGGGACATGCAAGCGAGTCGCTGCCCTACCTCCGCATCCTCTTCCCAGGCGTCGATGAGGTGGGTATCGAGTTCAAAGACAATGGCGAGATGCAGGTCTTGAGCTCCCTGCGTGACCAATGCCGAGGACGCTTGACCCTCACTTGTCCCATCCGGTGTGACAAAGGAGTTGACGAATGGATTGCGAGCCTCGAAACTACCTTGCCTCAATCCATGTCAGCTCAACTTGTCTCGGTCATCAAGAGCATGGCCCTCGACAAGAAGGAAGCTACCTCACACTCTCTCCTCCAGCTGCTCCTGGTGGCCATTGCCATAAGCAACACACACAGCATTAAGCAGGTGCTGGACGGCGTTGGCTCGGGCAGCTTGCAAGAGCTCATTGTCAAAGAGCACGCCTCAGTCGACTGCTACGTCGAGCTCCTGCGGGTGCCTGAGGCACAAGAGGAGGAGCGAGGCAGGATGAGCGCGCTTCTAGTCGATGCCTTGGCGTGGCGTGATGTCCTCCTCATCCTCGGGCGACAGCCAGAGTTTGAAGTGTCTTGCAGCAGCTTCGCCTGGACTTCGCAGCTACGCTACTCGCTGAATCAAGACAAGGAATGCATGGTCCAGATAGGCACACATCAAGTGGCCTACGCCTACGCCTTTCTGGGCCATGAGCAGGTGCACATCATTCGAACAGCCCAGCTCCGTGCCATGCAGCTTGCACTCTTGTACCACGTGCAAATGTCGACAGGAGTGGAGATAGAAGGTGGGTGCGGCTCAGGCAAGTCGCACACCCTCCGTGCCACTGCACATGCTCTGGGTAATGCGTGTGGTGTGTGTGTTGGAACTGCAAGCATGACGGCTTCGGCAGCACTGGAGCGGCTGGTGGCCTACAGCCATGCAGGCGCCTGGCTCGAGCTCCGCAATCTGCCACACATGAGCATGTCCGTCTTGTCGAGCGTGTCGCAAGCAGCCCATGCTGTGCTACAAGCCTGCCGTGTCAATCGGGGTGTGGCCCTCGCGCGAGCCCGCGCAGGTGGCGCAGGGAAGAAGGACAGCTCCGAGGAGATGGAGGCAAACATCAATGGTATGGGCGTGTGTGTGGGACGCAGCTTCGCGCTCCTCACGATATCTCTCCCTTCAGAGGCTGGGAGTGGGCAGTGGCAGTTGCCAGCATCTGTGGCTACACTCTTTCGACCTGTTGCTATTCAGCCTCTGAGGCCTGAGGTGCTGATTGAGGTATGGTTGATAGTCGAGGGGTTCAAGCATGCTGCGCATCTGGCAGCCGCATTAAGCAACTTGATCATCATGTGCCGCCGCTCCCTCAGTCCCGCCGGCCACTACGCGTGGACGTTGCAAACGTGCAAGATAGCAATACAAGGAGCGAGAGGCAAGATAGCAATACAAGGAGCGAGAGGCAAGATACCGACAGACGGAGCGAGAGGTAAGATAACGATACAAAGAGGCGTAGCGATACAAGGCGCCGCACCAAGCACACTCAACATACCCGTACACCCACCGCCACCAAAACCGGGTGTTGAGGCGACGGAACAAGGTCTTGAGCCTACTCACCTGCATCAAGATGCACTCCAATTCCAAGACGGACAGCAAGGGCAAGGGCGGCAAGGGCAAGGGCGGCAAGGGCAAGGGTATGTAGGGCAAGACCAGGCTACTAGGTCGCAGACACGGGAGGGTTCGGTGGTTGAGGTAGCAACTAGCACATCCGAGGTAGCAACTAGCACATCGATTGCAACGCCAATGCATGTCTCGAAGCTCATTGAGACATGCATTGAGATGCATATGCTAGCAAGTGCAGTGTTGGAACAAGTGGTTCCACGACTCCTGCCGCAGGACCACGCGACCTTTCTGACGCTTGCCAATCACTTCCTGTGTGTGCCCAACAATGGTGCCGCAAGTGCCCAAGGTGGCGCAAACTTGCCAATGCCCGCAAAGTGGCCGACGGCAATGTGCGAGACGGCAAGGCTCCTCGAGGGCGACGACATGAGGCGTATCGCTCTTGCGCAAGATACCACGGTGCAACATACCACGCTGCACATTCACGCTGGTAGCCCAGGGGAAGCAGGGGAAGCAGGGGATGGTGCATCTCCTGGACCAACCTCTGGGGATGCTGCATCTCGTACATCTGGGCCATCAAACTCTGGGGATGCTGCATCTGGTGCATGTGCTGATGCTGCATATGCTGCATCTGCTGCATGTCTTGATGCTGCATATCCTGATGCTGCATATCCTGCATCTGCGGAAGCAAGGCCTGGTCATGTGTCGTCAAGACGCGTGCTGTCATCACACCAACCTGCTCTTCCATTCGCCTCGTCCTCCAACGGCTCGCACTCTTTCTCCTCCCTTTCGCCATGGCCTGCTCAAAGTCATGAGTCGCAGGGCAAGGAGAGGAGTGAGGGCAAGGAGAGGAGTGAGGGCATAATGGAGCAGGCGGCGCAGCAGTTGGGATTGCAGGCCACCAAGCCGTTTGTGCAACGGTGTCAACAGTTTATGACTCTTCGAGACCACTTCCCCAGCACCTTGTTTCTGCTAGGACCAGCAGGGAGCGGAAAGTCGTCGCTCTTCCGCGTGACGTGTTCTGCTGCTGCTGCTTGTGCTTCTGGTGGTGCAGGAGATGAGGACATGGAAGACGAGGAGGGCGATGGTTCAAGTGTAGGCGTATCGGGGGTATCGGGCGTATCGGGCGATAGAGCCTGTCGAGCTGGTCTACCAACCAATGTCCGCTACATTAACCCCAAGGCAATGAATGCACGCGACCTCTTTGGCTTCTGGGACCACTCGCAAAACAACAAGGCAATGGATGGCAAGGCCTCATGCAACAAGGCAATGGATGGCAAGGCCATGGATGCCAAGGCCATCAAGCGCATGCATGCCAAGGCCATCAATGGCAACTCCTTGAATGCCAAGTCCTTGAATGCCAAGTGGATCAATGGGGTGTTGCCAGGCATCTTGCGCGACATGGAGGCCAGGCAACAAGAGTCAGGGGCCGAGCAGTGGGTGGTCTTGGACGGGTCGGTGGACGCAAGATGGGCCGAGACTTTCCAATCTTTCGCTACACACCACGCAGAGGTAGTGCTGGGCAACCAGGAATGCATCAAGCGGTCGCCTCGTCTTCGCCTGCTCTTTGAGTCAGACACGCTGGAACAAGCTAGCCCGGGGATGGTGGGGGCAGGAGGCATACTCACCCTTCATCCAGTCGACGTGCCCTGGTACCATTATCACAATTCCTTGAAACGTCTAGATATTCTTTGCATCTTGAATAATCCTCGACTCGTCTTCTGATTTGACAATCTGCTGAATGTATACTATAATTGCAAGATCGATATGATTACAATCAGTGAATTCTCATCAGTCATTCTTTTATTACATAAACGGAAAATTTTCCATGATCTTTTTTTTGAAGTGTTAAAGTTATTCGACTTTGCTGATAAATTAAATGATTAGCAAGTGTTGAAGTTATTTGAGGAGGGCATATATTAAGTCAGTTGAGAAAGAAGTATGTTTTGGAAGGGGGATGTTGTTGGGTGGGTGACTTAGTTGACTCGGCCCTATCTTGTTGACTCGTGAACTTGCTTCACTTACTTCAGGAGGGCTTATGTGCAAAGCTGGGTGCAGGCGCGGCATCACTCGCCTCACTACCCTGTGCTGCAGAGGCTCATGCGCACTGATGACGAGGCCGTCCTTGCCCAAGCCTTGGCCTTCCTCGACGCCTCCTGCTCCTTTGCAAGCATAGTCAAGGAAGCGCACCATCACAAACTGTCGATGGTCAGCATGTTGTGCTCCATGCTAGCAGCGTCGCAGGTGTTGCACGACCCAGCTTCCTCGCCCCACCACACTGTCTCGCCTTCACGCACCCATGCCGTGGCCTCTACCAGCGCGGCAGGGCAAGATGGGGACGTTGAAGAGGTGGTGGCAAGCTTTGTGTACAGCATGGTGTGGAGCATGGGGGGTCTCTTAGACCGCGCCAATAAGACTAAGTTCAGCGGGTGGGTGCGGCAGGCGGGCGAGACAGGGCTCATTCACGACCTGTCTTGTTCAGGGTGGCTGCCCTTGTCCCGTACAGCCAACCTCTTTGACTACTACTTTGATGCAGCTGACAAAAGCTGGAAGGGGTGGTCAGAAATGCTGCGTGAGTCTTTGATATCTGTGACATGCGTCAGTCACCCATATCTGTGACATGCGTCAGTCATTCGCAATCAATCTAACTGCCGCACATGCTTCCGTCTGCGTGCCTCACATGCTTGCCTCACTTGCTTCCGTCTTCAAATCTTGCTTGTCCATTTTGGGATTTGATTTTGTTTCTGTGATGGGTTTTGTTGCAGGCGACTTGCGGTACCTGTGGGGCGGCAATGAGGACACAGCCTCTGAGGTGGTGCTAGTGCCCACACACCAACACATTGCCCTCCAGCACGCCATGCTGCATCTGTACAAGTCTTCGCATCCGATTCTGGTGCATGGCGCAGGAGGCAGTGGAAAGAGCAGTCTCGTGCAAGACTTGATGGCGACCCTTGACCCAGAACAAGTCTTATGTGCCACCATGACCCTCTCTGCCGGCACGCAGCCGCAGCACCTTCAGACGTGGCTGGAGGTGGGCTTAGAGCACAAGAGTGGCCGCTTGTATGCGCCACACGGAACCAAACGCGCTTGCTTCTTCATTGACGACCTCCATCTCCCCAGGCACGACGGGTGCGGCACACAGGGGGTGCTGGAGCTAATGCGGCACATGCTAGACTACGGCAACTGGTTTGATCTCCACCTCTGTGTCGAACGCGTCATTCAAAACTGTTCCTTTGTTGCGGCGATGGCGCCTAGTGCGAGCAGCCTCACACACCCTCGCGTGCGCCGCCACTTTGCCTGCCTCCACCTGGAGCCCCCCTCGGTGGAGGGGTTGCAGCACATCTATGAGACGATTGCCGTGTCCATGTTGCGCACACTGGAGCCCGAGGTGCAACGCATGGCACCTATCTTGGCTCAATCGTCTGTCAAGATCCTCATCGATCTATCATCAGTGCTCATTGCAACACCGGACCGGCCACACTATTCCTTCACCCAGCACGACCTCGCCAAGATTTTCCATGGCATGCAAGCGCACCCTGGCCTGTGCACCTCGGCCGTATCCGTAGCTCACCTCTGGCTCTTCAACTGCAACACCACCTTTATGCGGCGGCTGGTGAACCAGGAAGATGGCAGCATGTGCCAGCGCATCATTGGGCGAGCTCTTGATATGATGCAGCAGCATGTGGGCACAAGCGAGCCCTGGCCCCTACATGCACGTGCGGCTGGCTTCCCTGCCTTCTTGTGTGTCAAGCAGCACGGTCGCGCATTGTGTCCGACTGTGGTGCAAGATGCAGAGGAGTTACGCAGGCACATGACAGAGAGCCTCGACCCTTGTATGCCGTGCGTGGCTGTTACCTGCAACCGCCCTGGCAGGAGTGCGGATCTCTGTGGCATGGCAGCGCTGTATCATGTCAACATCTCGCACCTGTCAATGGCGCTGGGTCATGCAGGCGGTCATGCGCTCCTCATGGGCCCGGGTGGTGCCGGCAAGAAAAGCGTAGCTGCTGTGGTTGCCCGCTTACTGGGCTACAAACTGGTGGAGGTGCACCTCAAAGACTGCAGCACGCAAGCACAGGCGCAGGAATGGCCAGACCATTCCTTGCACGCATCGACAGATGGGTCGCAGCTAGATGCGTCACAGGTCTTAGCGTCACACGTCTTAGAAGAGCAAGCCGAGCAGGTGCGCACGCGGCTGGCCGCCTTGTGTTGGGAAGCTGGCATCAATCACACGGAGATGGCCGTGCTTGTCCACGAAGAGGTGCTGCAGAATGCAGAGGCAGCAGCGTGGATATCGCAGGTATTACCTCCGGCTGGCTTCTCGCAGATGATGGCCATGTTCCCCGATGCGCGTCGCCTTGACATTTACTCGGCGCTCAAGAAGGAGGTGCGCAAGATGGGTATGGTAGACACGCACGACAACTGCGGCAGGCTTTTCACAACACAGGTGCATCGGCACCTCCATCTAGTCGTCTTGGCCTCCACCACTGGCGACCTCAACTGGGGCCGCACGGTGCAGGGCTTCCCCTTTTTGCTGACCTCGATGTCGGTGTGCTACTTCGGTGCACATCGCACCGACAAGCTCCAAGACTTTGCCTCTGTCTATCTTGGTGCTGAGCTGCTGAATGAGAGGCACAGCCGCGGCAGCAAGACGGAGGGTAAGAAGCAGGAGCAGGTCTCTCCAATAACATCGGGCGATGTCATTATGCAGGCTGCTCGTCACATGACATTGGTGCATCAGGCTGCTATTGAGATGGCCACCAAGCAGAGTGCACACATATCAGCGCCGCGGCAGGCAGGTGCTGGAATGAGGCCCTCGTCTGACAGTGGCGTGAGGTGGGTGGCGCGAGGAGACAAACGTCTGACTGTTACGCTACCAAATGCAAGTGTAGCATGGTATTGTCAGGCCTGGTCGTCTATCTACGTGAGCCGCCGCACCCGTGTGGTGTGGCGCCACGAAATGGCGACGCGCGCGTCGAGCAAGCTTGAGGCGGCGCTCACGCGCCTCAGTGACCTTCAAACCTCTATTGAGGACCAAAAACAGATGGTTGAACAGAAGAAGATGGTAGCCAAGAGGCTGCTGGCACAGGTTGGTCAAGAAACCGCGTTGCTTGATCAGCAACGTCATGTGCTCCTCGACGACGAGAGAAAGCAGCTCGACCTCAGCGAAAACTTGGCGGAGCTGCAAGTATGGGCATATTTATACGCATCAGTGAGCGCGAGTGTTAGCGGGTGCAAGCGAGTGTAAGCGAGTCTAGGCGAGTGTCAGCAAGTGGCATGACTTGTTCGCTCACAAGTCATGTGGCATGACGTGTCAGCGAGTGTCATGACTTGTCGCCGCACTTTTTTGCCGAAAGAGTCAATTAGGCCCGGGCGACCAATACAATCAAGGCTGCAGCGATGTATCGCGAGTTGTGCGCGGCGCCGTCGGGGCGCGCCCTGCTTAGTCGCAGAGAGTTTGACAGAGTCTGACGGAGTTAGAGAGAATGAGAGAGAGAGTGTCAGAGTCTGACAGAGTTAGAGAGAGTGTCAGAGAACAGAGAAATAGACCTAGTTACATAGGGTGAAAGAGAGTTAAAGCTAGTTACAGATTGTGAGACTGAGGAGACAGAGGAGACAGAGGAGACAGAGGAGCAGAGGAGACAGAGTTCGAGAGAGGAGACAGAGTTGGAGAGAGGTACACCTACATAGAGAGAGTTACAGATAGTTACACGTAGTTTGTCACAGTGAGATAAAGCAGGGTGTGGGGCGGCAATGCATGCGTTGCTGCGGCAGTGTGAGGGCCTTACATCCATGACCCGCGCCTTAGATGCATGCCGCCCTTGTTACACGCATGAAACAATAAGCTAGACACATAAGTGCACACTGCATGTAGATACTGCATGTAGATACTCCATGCACATACCTAGACACATGAATCGATACTCCATCTACATACCTACACACATGAACCACTCGTCACACACTCATATGAATACCGGTCACACACTCATATGAATACCTTGAATACCAGGCGCAACTAAAGGGACGTGTGGATCTAGCGGCGCCGCTCCTCGAAAAGGCCGAGCAGGGCCTGAGCAGCTTGGAGTTCCAGAACATCTCGGAGTTGCGGGGTGTTGGGTCGCCCAGCGACAGTCTTTTGGCGGCCACTCGGGCGATAGCTGTCATTCTCACGCCACGTGGGAAGCCACTACCAGCCGCCGAGGCGCTGGTGTGGAAGGAGGTGAAAAAGATGTTTTCCAAGGTTGAGCTCTTCCTCAACTGCCTCAATCGCTTCAATGTCAAGGATGCTAATGGTGAGGCGCTCCGACACGTGGAGTCTGTCTACCTCGCGCTACCTGTCTTCAAGGAAGACGCCAAGGACCCGTTGGTCGTCGACGGCCTCAAGACATGGGCCGTCAATATCGTTGCCATGTACCATATCTACGAGATGATTAAGCCGCAGCAGAAGAAGCTCAACGTCGCCAGCAAAGACTGGGAGCAAATGGCCACCAAGGTCAGCGATCTGTCGGGGCGTGTGAATACGCTGGAAGCCAGGCTGACGGGTCTCATGGGCAACTTCCAGGATGCCACTGAAGAGAAGAATGCGGCCATTGCTCGCCTAGACGACCTGACAGGTAGCTGCCATATTGCTAGCAAGCTGGCGCGAGCTCTAGGCATGAGCACCTCTAATCCCATTGGTGCTGCTAAGATGCGTTATCAGCAACAAGAGCGCTGCCTCCTAGGCGATGCATTGGTGGCGGCAGCGCTCGTGACCTACGGTGCCTGGATGGATGAGCATACCAGGGACGCCTTCATGCAAGACCACGTCCTCGCTGATCTCCGCGCCCAAAAACTGGATGTGTCAAGCGTGGTTGGGCAAGGTACTGGGTCCGGGCAAGACACCGCTGTGGACACGCTTTGCTCTGCTGCCATGTTGGCTCGGTGGACATGGAGGGGTTTAATGCCCTCGCGATTCTATCTCCAGGCCGCTGCCATTACCTTGCACTCGGCTCCCTGGTTCTCTCTCCTCTCTCCTCTCCCTTTCATCTCTCTTCTCTGCACTCCCCTCTCCTATCTCCCCTCATCACTCTCCTCGATACCCTTTGTACCGTTGCTCTGTGGTCATGTGCGGCACGGTGTGGTAGTGTGCGGCTGGTATCCCACGCGCAAACAAGCACCTGTACCACACAAGCACCGGTAGCACATGCACACAAGCACACCCACACACGGACGGAGGTGAGGGTGGTAGACCACCACTTGTGAGGTGAGGGTGGTATGCCAGCGCTTGATTCACAGGTGCTATACTACCACTTCCGTCATCCTCCATTACCACGCCGTGCATCTTGTTCTGTGCAACGTGCCGATAGGCAGTGTAGGGTTGGACTGGAGAGGCAAGGGACTGGAGAGACACGCAAGGAGACAGTGTGCTTACTCGAGACACTAGGAGACACGCCAGGAGACTCTGTCCTCGCGTGCCCTTGCTTGCAGCCTCATTTGAATCCTTCTCTCGGCGCCGTGTCAAGCTCCTTGTCCCGCGCTTCTGCCGCGCTTCCCGCGCTTCTGCCGCGCTTGCCTTGCTTCTGCCTTGTATGCCGCCTGCACGAGCACGAGCACCAAACATGATTCTACTTGGTCGAATGATGCATCATTTGAATGATGCATCACATGACCAATGATGCATCATTCGAATGATGCATCTTTCTCTTTGCTTGTCGAATGATGCATCTTTCTCTTTGCTTGCAGCCGTCTTATATGATCAGTTTATACATCTGAATGTATCCCCATAATAAAGTAGGTGCACCATGACACGCACGCACACACAGGCCTGACACGCACACACACACAGGCCTGTGCTAGTGGACCCAGAGGGGCATGGCCTAAAATGGCTTGGCGCGCACGTGGAGGAATATGGTGCGGCAAGTGAGGAGTATGATGGGGCAAGTGTGCACAGCACCGCCACTGCTGCGCCCGCCGGGATGGGCCACCAGGAGGGACAAGGCGGGCCGACGCGCTTAGGCCGCTCACGCATTAGGCCTCAGTCGGCCAACACGGCACCGGAGTTGATGGTGGTCAAAAACTCGAGCGCTTCTCTTGTGAGTGTGATGCGCACCTGTCTCTCGCTGGGGTGCTGGGTGGGCATCATCGGCCCGCTCTCCACGCCCCGTCGTGAAATAGACACGCTTCTACAGCGCTCCTTTTACGTACACAAGAGGGTGACAGTAGTGATGTTGGATGGCGAGATGGTCGAGGTACATCCAGGCTTCCGCCTCGTCTTCCTCACAGGCCTTGGACGTACAACCTTCTCTCCTCAATTTGCCAACACATGCACCATCGTCAACTTCATGAGCTCTGCGGCAGGCCTTGATGATGCCCTTCTGAGTCTCGTCATGAAATATGAGATTCCAGAGCTGGGGGAGATGGAGTGCGCGGTGCTGGACAGGCGGCGGCAATTGGTGGAGGAACGCAGGCATTTAGAGCACGCCATCATTGAGACTCTAGGCGAGTCGGACGGCATTGTGCTCTCAGACAGTGTAGTGAGTCGCGTCGTTGACGATCTCGCGCTGCTCCATCGTGTCCACGACAACCTCACGGCCTCCTTACTGGACAGCTCCAAGCTCGACGCGTGCCGTGCGGCCTACAGGCCCCTGGTCTCGAGGTGCTCCTCCATCTATCAGGCTGGCGAGGGCATGCAAGACATCAAGAGCGTCTATGTCTTTTCGACAAGCTCCTTCTTGGAGGCTATAGAGGCAGGACTCCTACTGTCAGGACCATTACTGTCACCACCCCACCTCACCATGCTTCACTGCAAACACCTTGTGCTCGCCAACTACTCCGCCACCCACCTTCTTTCTTCCGACACTAACCTCCACGATCTTGATGGAGCGCGAGAAGGTGAGGGAGAGGGAGAGGGAGAGGGAAAGGGGGAGGGAGAGGGAGAGGGAGAGAAAGATGGAGAGGGAGAGGGAGAGGGAGAGGGACAGGGAGAGGGACAGGAACAGGGACAGGGACAGGGAGAGAGAGAGGGAGAGGGAGATGGTGGGGATTCAGGGAGGGCGGGAGTTTCGGTGGTTGCCGCGCACACGAGCATGGACGCCGAGTCTGGGGTAGGGGCGCATAGGCCACCCGCTGCTGACGCCAAAGATAAAGAGGAGGGTGGTGGTGGAGGTGGGGGAGGTCCGTCTGCTCCCAGGAGCAGGTGCAGTGCACCAAGGGCCGCGCTTTCGGACACCTCTAAAGACAGACGACATGAGACAGACAGGTCTGGAGACAGACCACACAATAGGTCTGGAGACAGACCACACAAGGACACCTCCAGAGACAGACCACACCACAAGACCTCGAGAGATAGACCACACCAACTTCCGTCCTCTCCCCACAAGCGGCATCTCTCAAAGACTTGTCCACACACAGAGATGTCTCCAGACACACCACACGGGCCGGCCTACATTGACATCCCGGATCAAGCGCATCGATTTCAAGTGATTGAGGGCAACATGTGGCGCCAAGTGATGCGGCACTGGAGTCCTGCTATGCTGCGGCAGGACAAGGTGACGTTTGGAGTATATGCGGCTCTATTGGTGTCGCTCCACCGATGCCGCGCCGATGGAGATCAAACTGGAGACTACAGTGGCTACACACGGATGCAGGAGGTGATTGATGTCTTCTTGGGCATGAGCAAGATGCCGCACAAGGCGCAGGTAGGCTACAGTACGCCGGTACCTGATGATGCCAACGCATCCAATGGCAATCCATCAAATGGGAATGCATCGAATGGAAAGGCATGCTACGCCAAGCCATCCTGGCTGGGGAGCGTGCCCTACGCACATGTAGTGCAGCTGTCTTCGTTGAGTAGCGACTACTCAACCTCAGGTTCGCCCCTCCGCAACTTGCTGCCACAACTCCACGAGTTCAAGGTGCTAGTTGAGAGCGGCGATGGCAATGTGCCGTGGCCGCAAGGATGGGAGCAAGATCTGTCACCAGTCGAGAAATGGGTCACGCTTCAATCGCTTCGGCCTGACCTCGCTGTAGCTGCATCGATGAGGTTTGTGCACGAGGTGCTAGGTTGCAGCGATGGACTGGATGAGCAAGTCGTCACCCTCAACATCCTCGCTGCTATTCCTCGCAATAGGCCGATGCTCTTCTTGCTCTCCTCGCCCGTCCTTTTGACAGACCTAGTCGCGTTGGTAGAGGCGGCGGAAGGCAAGGGTGTGCCGGTTGTTTGCCTTGCAGATGACGGCCCTGACCAGGGTTGCCAAGACTTGATTGAGAAGGCCTACTCAGAGGGATCAGGCATCATGATAGAGGGTGCACACCGATGTCCCAACTGGGTCAATTCCGTCCTCGACCCTCTGATGGATAGAATGCTGCAAGACGATAGATTGCTGCAAGACGACAGATTGCTGCAAGACGAGACGCTGCCCCAGTCAAACTTCAGACTCATGCTTCTGGTACCCTTGATGCAGATAGACCGTGACCACAAGGGCTCTATTCCAGGGCCACTACATGGGCACAAGGCGCCAGAGGGTTTGACGGGCGACATAATGCGGCAGTGCTCTTCAGTCATGTGGGCACACCCTGCCGAAGCTCGCCCAGACTTTGTCTATAATCTCCGCGCTCTCACCTTCTTCTGCGATGTTGAACTGGACCACATCACCAAGTCGCTGAGGAGTTCACCTGTGCCGCGCAACGATCCTGGTGCCGTGCAACAAAAGACCGACGTGGAGCTGCGAGGTCTTATGCTACGTCCGCTCCTCTTCGCAATGTCCTTGTTGCATTGTGGCATGCGCTCCAAAGTCTTGAGCGGCGCCTTGAACAAGTACCCGCGTATCCAGCATGGTGTTGCTGATCTAAGCTCTGCACTGTGCATCGCATTGCTCATGTGGGGTCACGACAAGTACCAAGATGCGACAAGCCAAGATGAGATAAGCCAACATCAGACAAGCCCAGACCACGCAAGCGTGCGCGACGGCACGCACTTGCCATGGGCCTTGTTTCGAAGTGTCCTGTCACAAATGACCTTAGGTCCTCTCCTCACTGACCCCTGGGAGCATCGAATCTTCTCGCTCCTCCTCCACCGCTGCTTGCCGTGGCAGACGCCCGTGGGTTCGACAAGCAAAGGTTCGACAGGCAAAGTGGACTTTGAGGGCATCGGAGCTCTTGCCACGGAGCCCCTCGACTTTTTGTCCATGGAGCAGCGTCTTCTCGAAATGTATGTGTGTGCGTCTTGTGCACATGTATCTGTGTGCGTCTTGTGCACACACATGTTTCTTGCGTATGTGTGTGCGTCGTCTCCAATCTATGTGTCTGCGTCTTGAATCTATGTGTCTGCGTCATCTCTCGCATCTTTAGGCCGTCTCCCTTGATCTGTCTTGTGTGTCCTTGAGTCGAGCAATGTTACATGTCAAGCAATCTTGCGTGTGAAGCAATGTTGCGTGTGAAGCAATGTTGCGTGTCAAGCAATGTTGCGTGTCAAGCAATGTTGCGTGTCAAGCAATGTTGCGTGTGGTTGCAGGTATCGTCAGTCAATCTATCTTGCATCAAGATAGATTGACTGACGCCCATCTTGCATCTCCTTTTATCCATCTTGCGTGTCGCTGAATCTTTGGCAGCTCCTGCACCAGCTGGCGTATGTCGTTGGCAAGGCATGTGACTTGCTATCAGACGTGTGACTTGCTATAAGATGCGTGACTTGCTATAAGACAAGTCACTTGCCACCTGTGACTTGCTATACGACGCGTGACGTGCCACTTGTCACTTGGCGCTTGTCGAAGGTTGGAGTGGATGGGCGTATCGACACCCATCTACAATGCCTGTAGCCTATTGACAGCCATCTACAAGATATTGTAAATGCATCAGACATATCGACACCCATCTGCAAGACATCACTTCTTAGATCACATGATCATCTACAAGACATCATTTCTTAGATGTACACATGATGTAGACATGATGTATCTGCGCCGCTTGCGCCGTTCGTGTTTACCATCCGTATCAATGCAGAGGTAACTGAATGCACGCGTGCCGCGTGCCCCTTCGCACTCGTATGCGTGCTTGAAATAGCCCGCATACGGATTCATAAGAAGATGGTTCATGCAAAGAAGTTGGTCCGCTTTCACACGGGTATGGCCTTGAAGCTTGACGCGTCTAAATACATAACTCCCAGCATTTAATTTCGAAATGGCATTTGAAACTTATTTTGACTTGTCTTGTGTGGACTTGTGGTGTGACTTGTCTTGTGTGGACTTGTGGTGTGACGACGCGTCGCGGCAGCGTCGCGGCACCATGCTACATGCTGCCACGTCTCTATGCTACATGCATGTATCATGTGTGTATGGTACATGCGGGTATATGGGCTAGGGCTCGGTAGCGTGTGGTGATGCCTCTGTGGTGATGCCTCTCGTTGCCGCTGCCTGGCATGGTTGCAGAGGCCTACCGATACCCTTCCTGCAGAGGCATAGCAATACCCTCCCTCCAGAGGCATACCGATACCACTCCCTATGCCTTGCGACTTGCACTTGCGTCCGTTCCTGTTTTCGAGATTCTGAAGTCTGTTTTCGAGATTCTGGAAATGTTCGGAATAATTTTTCGAAAAAAAATGGCAATGGACACATGAAATCTGTTTGGAATTGAGAGACTGGCTCGTTCATGATACGATCGAAACAAAGTACATGAAAGAAATGGAGTCTTTTCGAGATTCAGCTCGAAGGAGTCTTTTCGAGATTCAGCCATTACCAGAGCGATCGGGAGGGTTGCAAGTCATGTGGGCTTGCATTCACCAAGTCATGTGGGCAGGGTGAATGCAAGACTGACTGCAATCAAGACAAACTGATATCAAGTGGCACTGTGACACAGGTGGCAGCCAGAAGGCATTATGTGCCCCCTCCTGTCGGGGGTGGTCGAGACGGCACAAGGGCACAGCGCACAAGAGCATGGCGACGCACAGCAGGTGCGCGAGGGCGTGGTGGAGGTGTGGAGGGCCCGGCCTAAGCGGCCCATGCATCGCCAAGACAAAGCCAAAATGACGTTGGATGACCTTCTCGAGCGCCTCCCCCTCCCTCTCTCCCTCTCGGTCTGCCTCCGTACAACCCTCAACTATCACCCTCAACTATCACCTCTAACTTAATTGTTTACTGACGATTGTTTAATTCAGAAATGCTGTGCAATGCTGTCTGGCACGTGAAAAGAGAGGTTGCTGAAGTAGAGGTGGGGTCGGGTGCAGGGAGGTGGAGGTGGCGACGAGAGTGATGTGACGACATCTGATAGACACGAGAGTGATGTGACGACATCTGATAGACGTGACACCATTGACAGACATGATACATCTGCCTTGTATGGAAGACATGAAACATCTGATACATCTGCCTTGTATGATACATCTGCCTTGTATGGTACACATGAAACATCTCCCTTGTATCACCACTACCTCCGCGAGATGGCCTCGATGAATGCGCTGCTCAACAGCATGCAACAGTGGCTGGGGCTGGTGGAGGTAGCCTTGGTGGGGCAAAAAGGTGTGAGCCCTGAGGTGCAGACGATTATCGACGCCTTTTGCCTTGATACTGTGCCTACGCAGTGGTCACGGCTAGGCAATAGCTCCTGTCGCCCCCTGGCAGCGTGGTTTAATGACCTAGTACAGCGCTGTGACTTGCTGCACGACTGGTGCACCAAGAAGGTTTTGCCACCTGTTGTGTGGCTGTCGGGGCTGATGCATCCAGAGGGCTTTGTGACGGCTGTTATGATGCACCTTGCTCGCGTGCATGATTGGCCTCTTGCTGAGACAGTTCTGTGCACTGAGGTTCTACAACACTTTCCGGACGAGTTCGTAGGCGACGAGGCTGTGGGCCCCCTCGGCGTTCGCGTGCACGGGTTTCATGTGGACAAGGCGTCCTGGGACATGGAGCGGGGACTGCTTTGCTGCTTGCCACCTCGACACCTTGGCGCTGCTGAAATGCCTGTCATCCTCCTCAAGGTCTCCTTGGTGTGTGCGTTGCTGGCGTTTGGCTCTACTGACTTGCTTGCCATGCCTAGTGGTTGCCGCCACATGAGATAAGGGTGCAAGGTGAGGGTGGGAGGCTAAAGGACATGGGGCTACGGCCGCACATGCTTGACGCCACATGCTATGCTGCTTGACGCGACATGCTATGCTTGACCCTACATGCCATCACTTGACGCGACATGTTATGCTTGACGCTACATGCCATGCTTGACCCTACATGCCATGACCCTACATACTATGACCCTACATAATATGACCCTAGATGCCCGTGCACGAGACTCGTTGCCTTGTGCTATGCCTCTCACTCCACCACATTGCACCACATTGCACCACATTGCACCACCCCACCACCACCAAAAGTACACATATGTATATATATATAAAGCATACA
>Ga0335398_10003084_pt1 | contig 25021 bp, 14 predicted proteins | sample BON03_FD_205742 | JGI IMG/M metagenome (GOLD analysis project Ga0335398, IMG submission 205742) | Freshwater microbial communities from Lake Bonney liftoff mats and glacier meltwater in Antarctica - BON-03 (spades assembly) (version 2) | ecosystem: Environmental > Aquatic > Freshwater > Ice >... | reverse complement strand
GGGGGGGGGTGGGTGAGGGGCGATCGATCGAGAGAATCGAAGGGTCGCGGTCAAGTCTCTAAGAAACGAGCGCGCGCGGGCGAGCAGAGGCACAATGCGGGGCGAGGGCGCGCGCGCGGCGAGACACGGAAGGCGCGGCCCCCGCCCCGGAGGCGGTGCCTGTTTCTGTCTCTGTCTCTGGTCGTTAGTTGGCGTGTTTTGACCGGGGGGCGGGGGTTGATGGCTGGGCGCCGCGATTCGGCGCCCGTTCAAGGGGGGCCCCCACCCTTGACAAGGAAGGGGCAGGAGGAGGAAGGGGCAGGAGCAAAGAGAAGGAGGGGAGTCAGCTACTGGAGGGTTGTTGTGAGGTGGTTGGATTGCGTCTTGGCGTTTGAAGCGTAGTGTTTGTGTTGCGGGCGGAGGGCCGACGCGAGCGGGGGGCGCGACAGGGTGTGATGGCAGAGCGCGCCCGGGCGCGCGCGAGAGGGGGGGGGGGGGGGGGGGGGGGGGGGGGGGGGGGGGGGGGGGGGGGGGGGGGGGGGGGGGACGCAGGCAGCCTTGCGGCGCTGCGAAGCTGCGGCTGCTGCTGCCGGTCCCTCACGCGTGGCGGTGGCCGCGGTGCCGGCCCAAATGCTGCACCGACGGGTGGGGCGCGAGCGGCGGCGGCGGCGGCAGCATCTGCTGCTGCTGCTGCTGCTGCTGCCGCAGCAACGCGAGCTGCTGCTGCTGCTGCTGCTGCTGCTGCTGCTGCTGGTACTGCTGCTCCTGGTGGTACTGCTGCTGGTACTGCAGCTCCTGCTGCTGCTGGCTGTAGTGCTGCCGGCGCGCGGCCGCCAGCTGCTCCAGCGCCGCCCGCTGCCCGGCCGTCAAGCCGGCCGACGCCAACGGCGGCGGGATCGCGATGGGCGCCGACGCGCAGCAGCCGCCGCAGCCGCAGCCCGGGGGGTGGCGGTCGTAGGCGCCGCCGCCGCCGCGCTGGTCGTAGTGCTCGCGGTCGTACTGGTCGTCCGCGCAGTCGTCGTCGTCGTCGTCGTCGTCGTCGTCCTCCCCCTCCTCCGCGTGACGGTACGGCCCGCCGCCGTGCCGGCGCCGCGGCAGCCGGGGCGGGCCCGCGCCGCCGCCGTCGCCCGCGCCGCGGCCGTCGTAGCAGCAGAAGCCGTCGTCGAGGGAGCTCGAGCGCAGGGCGTGCGTCAGCATGGACATGGGCAAGGGCAGGTGGCGGCGCTGCTGGCGGCGCTGTTGCCGCTGCTGGGGGGCCAGAGGGCAGGGGAGCGGGGCGGAGCAGGACGCGGGGGCGGCGGCCGGAGCGGGGCGCTTTGCGGCGGCGGCGTCGTCGGCGCAGGGCGCTCCCGCGGCTGGCGGCGAGAAAGGGTGAACTTCATCATCTTCTGGAAAGCCGCCCAGGATGGTGGAGAGTGGCTCCGCTTGCCACTGTGGGCCGCAGTGCGCCGCTGAGCACAACTCGTCCATGTCCGTGCACGGCGGCGGGGGCCGGCCGGGGGAAAGCGGGGAGCGAGGAGGGGTGGCCCCTTCCGGAGAATAGGGGGGCGTTGAGGAGGGTCTCTGAGAAAGAGGGGTGTCGACGTCAAGGCGGGAGGTGAGGTGAGGGTTGTGAAAGCGTCGCGACAGAGGGTCGGAACATTTCGTTGGTGTTGGTGGCGAGTGAAGCGGGCGAACGCAGGGAGGGATCGACGGTTTCCGAGTTCTGACGGATGGGGAGATTTCTCCTCCCTCTCTTTCAAAATTGTTGCCGCGCGCTTTTTTCCGCCGCTCTCCCCCGTCCCCTCGAACGGCCCGCGTGAGCCGTCTAAATGATGCCTCGCGCTTTGAGTAGTGGTCCGATGCGCAGGCGGGGCGGCGGGGCGCGGACCGACAGCGGCCGGCCGCGCGTCCTTTGCCGTCGCGCGCGACTCGCGATCCCGTCGTCGCCGCTCGTCGCGCGGAGCGCCAACGCCCGCGCGAATGACGACGGCCCCCCAAACAGGCCGGGGTCACGCGCAACCATCCTCAGTCATCGTCGCCATCATCGTCAACATCGTCGTCATATCTGAGCTGTTAGGGAGTCTACATCGAGGTCACGCACACACACAAGGAAAACGTGGCGAACAAGGACCATCGCCGCGTTTGAGGAGCGAGAGAGAGCAAGGCGTCAAAAAGGCGCCAAAGGGGGCCGAGCCAAAAATAAGTCGTCCCTCGCCCCCCCCTCTGCCAAATCCCCCGCAAGAAAGCCAAGCAAGCCCCTTCAGTCGTTCTTCGCCTGCGAGTAGATCGTCCACACGAACCACGCCGCCGCCCCGTACGCCACGCTCCCGGCCAGCAGCGCGATCCCGGCCGCCGTCACGAGGCCGTACCCGAAGAAAAAGGCGACCTGCAGCGCGCCGTGCATGCGCGTGTGCCTCGCGAAATAATAGGCCAGATAGACCGCCACGTAGGCCCCCGCGGACGCGCCCGAGCCAAAGGCGGCCCAGGGCCAGCGCCAGTCCTCGCGCTGCAGCAAGGCAAAGGTGGACACGACGGCCATGAGCGCGGCGACCAGGCAGAAGCAGAGCTCGGCGAGCGCGAGGAAGCCGAAGACGTAGTAGACGCGAAATCCGTGGAGCGAGGCGTAGACGAAGAAGAGCTCGGTGAAGATGCTGGCGAAGGGGAGGGCGCCGGCGGCGAGGGCGAGGGCGGCGCGGCTGGCGTACCAGGGGCGCGGGGGGATCGGGGTGGGGATGCGCTTGACGCGGCAGGGCGCGGCGGGGACGCCGCCGCCGGCCGCGCCGCCAGGCCCGCCGCCGCCCGCGCCCCCGCCCGCGCCCTTGCCGCCTCCGCCAGCGCCGCCCCCGCCAGCCGCCGCCGCCGCCGCCGCCGCGCGCGCCCGGCCCAGCAGCGTGCCCACCGCCCCCAGGGGCACCGCCAGCAGGGCCCACAGCGCCAGGACGGCCACCGCGGTCGTCGCCGGCGTGGCCGCCAGGGACCCGTAGGCGACGGCGACGGCGTTCAAGAGCGCGCCGGCGCCGGCCACCAGCGCCGGGAACAGCGAAACGGTCAGCAGCATGGCCCGCGGCCAGCGCTGCCCGCCCCGCCGCGCGTACATGGCCCCGCTGACGTACCCGCCCAGCAGCGAGGCCAGGGCGTAGCTGGCCAGCAGGGCGGTCAGCACGGCGCCGCGGTCCTCGTGCAGCGCGCCGAGCAAGGCGGCCGCCGTGCCCGCCGCCGCCATGGCCGCGAGCTGCGCCCCCGTGCCCGTGCAGGCGCACAGGAGGTCGAGGCGCGGCGGGGCGCGGAAAACGTCGCCGGACAGGAGCTTCCAGCCGGTCTCCTCGGCCAGGTCGCGCTCGAGCGCCTCGAGGTCGGCGCCGCTGCCGCCGCCGTTGCCGGCGCCGCCGCCCGACCGCGCTGCCGCCGCCCCCCTGCCCGCGAGCAGGTCGGCCCGCAGCGCGCGCGCCAGGATGGCCGACACCACAGCCACCAAAAAGAGCACCATGAGGAACGAGTTGGCCACGGCGAACCAGTGGACCCGGTGCTCGAAGAACCCGGCGTCCAGGTAGCGCTCAAACCGCTCCGAAAAGGGCACGTGCGTCTGCGCCCAAGAGACGCCAAGGGTAAAGCTAAGGTCGGCGCCGGCTTCCGCGAGCCTCGCGTTTGTGGAGGTCATGTTGACGTGCACGATGTGGTGGCCGTTGGTCGCGACGTCGAGCTGGCGATGGGTGTACACCCACACCTGCATGGGCGGGCCGTGCGCGCGCGGCTCGAGCAGAAGGTCGGAGGCCGACGCCTTGGCGCCGCCGCGCGTGAGCTTGTTCCTGGCGGCCGCCGCGCCGCCGGCGCCGCCGCCGTCGCCGTGCGCGACGGCCATGCCCGCCCCCTGCCCGCCCCCTGCCCCCTCGGCCCCGGCTTCGTCGGGCGGCGGCCGCATCTCGCCCACGAAGCCCCACACGGGCAGGCCGTCGACGAACCACTCGTACCAGTACTGCTGCTGCACCAGCCGCCGGAAGCCCGCGGCGTCCTCCTCGGAGAGCGTCTGCGAGCACACGCGCGCCGCCTCGGCCGGCACGCCGAAGCGCACGGCGTCGTCCAGCTGCGAATCCTCGAGCTGGTTGCCCAGCAGCACCTCGCCCAGGCCGCCCCACTCGCGGCGCGGGCGCTCCTCGGGCCGCGGGCGGCAGAAGGGCAGCCGCGCGTAGTTGTAGGTTTCGCTAGGGTTGGCGTAGGGACCCGCCTTGTTGACGAGGACGGGCACGCGGTCGCCGCGCGCGTAGCCTCCCCGGCCCCCGCCGCCGGTCGGACCGGCGGCGGCGGCGTCGGAGGCGACGAGGGGCGGGAGGGCGAGGAAGAGGAGGAGGGCGGCGGCGGCGGCGGCGGGCGGCTGGCGCGCGGCGGGCGATCGGCGGGCCGGGGCGGCGGTCGCCGTCGCCGGCGCGCCTGCTGCTGCTTGGGCTGCGCCTAGCCTCCACGGGGGCCGCGGTCGGTGGGCGTGCGGGCGAGTCGTCGGGGTTGCCATACTGGCCACACACAAGTTCTGTGCTTGTCTTGCTCTCTCGGACGAAAAAGAAGAGAGGGAAACGACGGCGCTCCGTCCCGGCACCACCGGTCGGGCGGGAGGTTTTTCTTCGCCAACGGTCGTCAGCGGCGCAACGGGCGCGCGCGCTCGCGACGGCGATGGCGGCGAAAAGACCGCTGTCCCTGTCGCGGTCTTGTGCGCGCCGGCGTACGCGACGGTCTGACGCGCGTGCTCGGTTTGGGTGCGAAGGCGGCCCCGCGCGCGCGTCTCTCTTTATTTGGGGGAGGTGGCGGGAGGAAAAGGCGTGAAGGTGCGAAGAGAGGGAAACAAACGCGGAGGGGAGAGAAACACGCGTGTGCGTTCTTTGTGTGCGTGTGTGAGTTTGACAAGGTGCGGCAGCGCGGGAAAGGAGGAGGGTTTGCGGGTGGTTGGTGAGGAAGGGGTCGTCATCACAAATCGGTTGCGAAGTTTTTCACTGAAGATCGACGCCGCCGCTACGCCCTCCCGCCCCCCTTCGCGCCCCCCCCGCTCTCTCCTCTCTCCTAACAACCGTCACGCCACCAGCCCCGCCGCGCGCAGGACCGCCGCCGCCTCGCCCCCGCCCCCCTCGGCCGCCGCGGCCGCCTCGAGCGTCTCGGCCCCCGCGGGCGTCGCCGCCCACGCCAGCACGCGCCCGCCGAGCGCCGCCGGCGCCGACGCCAGCGCCGCGACCGCCCGCGCGGCGCCGAGCGCCACGGGGGGGTCGGGGTGCGTGGCGAGGTCGGCGAGCGCGGGCAGCTGCGCGAAGAGGGCCTCGGCGACGGCGGCGGCGGCCTCCGGGTCGCGGTCGTCGCCGTCGCCCGGGCAGACGCCCGAGGAGGGCACGCCGCCGCCGCCGCCGCCGCCAAAGCCGCCGCCGCCCCCGAACGAAGAGGAGGAGAAAGACGAGAGGGCGCCAATGCCGCCGCCGCCGCCGCCGCCGCCGCCGCCGCCGCCGCCGCCGCCACCGCCGTAGCCGCAGCGCGCGAGCAACGCGCGGCACAGCTCGACCACGGGCTCCAGGAAGGGCTCGACGTTGTTGGCGTGGGCGTAGCCGAGGACCTCGGCGGCGCGGTCGGCGGCGCGCATGCGCGCGAGCTCGCGCAGCGAGATGGCGAAGGGGGCGGCGGCGGCAGAGGGGCGGGGGCCTCTGCCCGCCGCCGCCGCCGCCGCTGCTGGCCCTCCCGCCCCCTCTTCGCCGCTGCTCCTCCCCCTCCTCGTGCGCGCGGCGACCAGGGACCTGCAGAGGCGCGCGTTGTGCACGTTGTTGTGGCGATGCTCGAGCGCGAGGAAGGAGAAGAATGTCGGCGCGAGGCCCGCGTCCACCACGGCGCAGGCGTGCCGCTCACCGCCGCCGCCGCCGCCGTCCTCGACGTCCGCCTCTGCCGCCGGCGCCGCCGCTCTCGACGAGGGCGACAACGGCTGCTGCTGCTGCTGCTGCGGGGGGTCGACCGCCACGCTCAGGAGCTTGAGCGCGTACAGAGGCATGGGGTCCTCCTCCTCCTCGCGCAGCAGGACGGGCGCGAGGGGGAGCACGTGGCGCGACACGAGCGCGTCGACTGCCGCGCGGATGGCCCGGCCGCTGCTGCCGCCGCCGCCGCCGCCGGCACCAGCGCCGGCCGCCCCTCCCCCCCCGCCCGCCCCCCCGCTTGCTCCCGTCAGCGGAGGCGGCGCCGTCGACGCCACCACCAGCACGGCCGTGAGCGCCTCGGCCAGGAGGCGCAGGCAGTGGAAGCGCGTGTCGCCGGACTCGCGCGTGTCCCCCGCGACCGAGCACAGCACGGGCATCAGGTCGTTGACGAGCGCCAGCGGCCAGGCCGATGCCGCGGCGGGGACGTGCCCGCCGCCGGCGTTGCCGCCGCCGCCCGCGCCGCCCGCGCCAGCGCCGCCGCCGCCCGCGCCGCCGCCACCGCCGACGGCCGCGCATCCGCAGATGAGCGCCTCGAGCACGGCCAGGACCGCGGACCGCACCGACTCAAGCGCCGCGGCGGCGGCCGAGGAGGGCCGCGGGCTGCGCACGGCCGCCAGCGCGGCGCCCGCGTCGGCGAGCACCATGGCCAGCGAGGACGGCAGCGGCGGCGGCGGCGGCGGCAAAGGCGACGGCGACGACGCGTGCGCCCCTGCCGCCGCCGCCGCCGGCTCGCACTGCGCGGCCACCACCGCGGCCCGCAGCTCCGAGGACGCCGACACGAGCGCCAGCAGCGCCTGCAGGTGCCACGTGGGCATGCGGCCGGGTCCCCCTCTGTCGCCGCCGCCGCCGCCGCCGAGCTCCGACACGGCCGCCGCGTGCAGCGATGCCGACGCCGCCTCTGCCAGCGCGGTGGCCGCCGGAGCGAGCTGCGCGCGCAGGAGCGATAGCTCGGCGGCGCCCGCCGGCTGCTGCTGCTGCTGCTGCTGGTGGTGCCGCTGCTGGCCCGCGGCGGCCATGCGGGCGGCGCGGTCCATGCGCGCGGCGAGCTGGCCCCCGCTCGGCGACGCCGGGCTCGCCGCCGCCGCCAGCCACCGCCACGCGCCGCCGCCGCCGCCGCCGCCGGCGGCGACAGAGGCCCGCGCCGCCGTCGCCGCCGCCGCCGACGCCGCCGCCGCGCTCGCGGCCCCGGTCGGGCCCAGCAGCAGGGCCATCGCGACGGCGGCCTTGGCGCGCAGCGCCGGGAGCGGGTGGTCGACGAGCGCAGCCACGCGCGCCGCGAGCACGTCGCCCACGAGCAGGGGAGGGGGAGGGCCGCCGGCGCTGCCGCCGCCGTTGACGCCGCCCCCCCTGCCGCCCGCCTCGTCGGCTGCGGCAGCGGCGGCGGCGGCGGCGGCAGGAGCGGCGGGGCCGCAGAGAGGCCGCAGCAGCAGGTCCCCAAGGCTGGGCGCCGCCCCGCGCGCGGCCGACGCGGCGGGCGGCGGCGCCAGCAGCCAGAAGTTGAGCACGTTCATGCCGGCCACCTGCAGCTTGCTCACGGCGCTCGACGCGTGCTGGTGCTGCTGCTGGTGCTGCTGCTGCTGGTGCGCGTCGGCGGCGGCGGCCGTCGCCGCCGCCTCGCCCGCCAGCGCCAAGAGGACCGCCTCGACGCCGCCGCCGCCACCGCCGCCGCCGCCTTCTTGCGCCCCGCGCGCCAGCAGCCGCGCGGTCGCCCGGGGGGCCCCGCGCGCCAGGCGCGCCAGGCAGCTGGCCGCCGTCGTGCGCATGTACGCGAGGGCCGACGGGTCGGCCGCCAGCGCCGGGCCCGCCGCCGCCGTCGCCAGGCTGACCGCCTCTGCCAGCGCCGGCACGACCGCGCCGCCGCCGGACGAGGCCAGCAGCCGCGCCCACCACCCGCCCTGGCCCGCCACGTTCTCGACGGCTTTGGCGGCATAGTGGCGGACGACGTCGTCGGGCTCGGTGCGGCGGGCCAGGGCGTGCGCGAGGGCGGCGACGGTCCGCGCGTTGACGCCCCAGGTGGCGGCCGAGGCGGCGGCGGCGGCCGCCGCCGCTCGGCGCTCCTCGCCGCCGCCGCCCTCGCCGTCCTCGTCGTCGTCGTCCTCGTCCCCGTCGTCGTCCGCGCCGCAGCCTGGGGCGCTTCCCTGCTGCGGCTGCCACTGCTGCTCCGGCTGCCCCTGCCCAAGCTGCCCCTGCTGCTGCTGCCCCTGCTGCTGCGTCTGCGTGGCCACGTAGAACAGCAGCTCGCCGAGGGTGGCCGCCGCCCGCCGCCGCACCAGAGGGCTCCTGTCGCCGACCAGGGCGTCGGCGAGCGCCCCGACCGCGCCCGTCTGCGCGAGGTCGTCGGCGATGAAGGTGGCGTGGCGCACCAGCATGCCGAGGACCGAGGCGAGGCGCGCGCGCAGCAGGGCGGTGTCCGGGTCGGCCGAGGAGGAGCGGGGGTTGCTGCTGCCGCTGCCGCTGCCGCTGCCGCTGCCGCTGCCGTTGCCGTTGCCGTTGCCGTCGCCGTTGCCGTCGCCTCCCCTGCCTCCGTTGCCGTTTCCGTCGCGCAGCATGCGCACAAACAGGGCCGACAGCGACGAGTTGATCAGCACGTTGGCCGCGGCCGTGTCGCCACACAGCGACTCGAAGTAGGCCAGCACGTTGGCCTTGTCGCGCGCGGTCGCCGCCGCTCCCGCCGCCGCCGCCGCCCCGCCGCCGCCGCCGCCGCCGCCGCCGTGCTCCCCCCCGCCGGCCAGCGCCACATACACCCGCGTCAGGAACGCCTCCAGCCCGCGCTGGTCGCAGTCGAGCACTTCCTCCAGCGACAGGGGGCTGAAGGGCAGAGCGCCCGCGTCCCACGCCCCGTTGGCGCCGCCGCCGCCGCCCCCTCTTCCCGCACCCCCCGCGCCCGTGGCGGCCGCCGCCAGGCGCTCGATCCGCCTGTTTCCGACGATCGGGCGCGCGGCCCCGTCCGCGGCCTGGACCCACGCGAGCGCACGCGCCGCGGCCGCAAGGGCGGAGGCGGGCGCGCCGCCTTGCCGCGAGCGGGCGGGGGGCGCGGGGGCCGGAGAGGGGGTCGCCGAGGGGGGGCCCGCCGCCGCGCCGCGCGCGACGCCGCCGGGCGGGCCGCCGCCGCCGCCGCTGCTCGCCGGGCAGGCGGGCGAAAAGTCAGACGCCGGCGGCGCCCCCAGGAGCGGCGAGCGCTCGGGCGCCGGCGGGGGGGTCGCTCGAGAGGGATGCTGCTGCTGCTGCTGCTGCTGATGCGCCATGCCGGCGAGAGGGCTCGCGTAGCTGTTGCCGCCGCCGCCGCCGACCTTCTTCGCGTCCTCCTCCTCTTGCGGCTGCTGCTGCTGCTGCTGCTGCTGCCGCTGGCCGCGCGCAGCCGCCACCACGACGACCGTCCCGTGCGCGTCGCCGAGCGGCGTGGGCACGAGCGGGCGGCCGCCCCCGGCGCTGGACGACGCGCCCGCCGAGGACAGCGCGACGACCCAGGCGCCCGTGGCCGAGTGCAGCCGGGAGGGCGTGGCGGGGCCCGCGGAAGGGGAAGGCGCGGTGCCGCCGCTGTCGGCCGCCGCCCGCGAGCTGGGGGCGGCGGCGGCGGCAGCGGCGGCGGCGGCGGCGGCGGCGGCGGCGGCGGCGGCAGCAGCAACAGCGCGGGCGGCCGCGGCCTCGGCGCCCAGGTCCGCCCGTGAAGGCGCAGGCAGCAGGACGTCGTCAAAGTCCAGCTCCAGGTCTCCCGGGTCCAGCCGCACGTCCTCGGCGCCGTCGGCGCCGGCGGCCAGCAGCAGCCCCCTCAGCCGACGCGCCGCGTGGAAGCCAGCAGCGGCGCCGCCCGCGCCCGCGCCCGCGCCCGACCGGCCCCTGCCGCCGTTGCCGCCGCCGCCGCCGCCCGCCTCGCCGTCGTTGTCCTCGTCCTCGTCGCCGTCGCCGCCCCGGCCCGCATCGGCGGCGGCAGAGCCGTGCCCGTCCGCCACCCCGGCCGCCGCCGACCCATCTGCGCCCGCCGCCGCCGCCGCCGCCCTGGCGCCGGCCTCGGCCGCCAGGGCCAGCGACTCTAGGTTGGCCCGCGCGGCCCGCACCAGGCGGTCCAGGTCCACGGACGCGTACAGCGCCGCCGCGGCCGGCGCCCCGCCCCCGAGGCTGTGGCGCGCCACGAAGGCCTCGAGGGCGGGTTCGGCGGGGGGCTCGGCGCCGGCGCCGGCGGCCAGCGGCGCGCCCGTCGCCGCATCGGACAGCGGCTCCGACCCGGGGGCGGACGCCCAGAACGGGTGCGCGAGCACCTCGGCCCACCCCGCGCGCGTGGCCGGGTTGGGTTCCAGCAGGCGGCCCAGCAGGTGCGCGAGCTCGGGGCTCAGGCCGGCGGGCAGGGGCGGCGGCGACCCGGACGACAGCAGCCGCCGCAGGGCGCCGCGGAGCGTGGGGGCGGCGGAGGGCGGCGCGCCGGTGGCGCACTCGTGCAGCAGGCAGCCGAGCGCGTACAGGTCGGACGCGGTGGAGTGGGGCCCGCCACGCACGAGCAGCTCGGGCGCCATGTAGAGCGGGGAGGCGCTGCGGTTGAGGTTGGGGCCCGACGCGGCGGCAGCGGCGGCGGCAGAGGCAGCAGCAGCTGCGGCAGCCTCATTAGACGGTGCCGCCGCCGCCGCCGCCGCCGCCGCCGCCGCCAGCGCCAGCGCCACCTTGTTCACGTCGGACACGCGCCTGCTCAGGCCAAAGCCCCCCAGCTTGAGCGCCCCGCCCTCCTCGATCAGCACGCTCGCCGGCCTCAGCCCGCAGTGCAGCAGGCCGGCGCAGTGCGCCGCGCGCAGCGCGGCGGCGACGTCGCGCGCGTAGTCGTGGGCGGACGCCTCGGGCACGCGCCCGCCGTCCTGCTCGAGCGCGGCGCGCAGGTCCCCGCCCGCGCAGTACTCGAGGATGAGCCACAGGTGGTTGGTCGTCTCGTACCAAGCGTGGAAGCGCAAGGCGTGCGGGCACGGCGACAGCGCGTGTAAGGCGCGCACCTGCCTCAGCACGCGCGGCCGCTGGCGCTTGTCGACGCTCTGCACGGCGAAGTAGAGCACGGTCTTCTTGCGGCGGCCCTTGTAGACGGTGGAGTGGTCGCCGCGGCCGATCTTCTCGTAGATGTGGTACTGGTTCATCCTGTCTCCCGAGGGGGGTCCTTTCTTCGGTCGGTTCGGTTGGGGCGGCGGCCGCGACTGAGGGCTTGCGACCGAGCGGTGGCAGCGACGACGACGACGAGCCCGCCCGCCTTTTGCACGCTTGGTGTCGGGGCGACAGCCGCAGCACTAGCGCGGCCTGGCCATGGCCATGGCCCGGCACACGCACGCGCGCGCGCCTCTCTGGCGCGCCTCTCTCTCTCTTGACGGATCGGGGGTGAACCCCGTGAAGGAGGGAGAGGGACAAGTTGGGGCCTCCAAACGCGAGTTGCTGGCGCGAGGAGGTGTCGGCGAGGATCCACACGAGCAGACGCACGCGTGTGTGGGCCCTCCCTAGATGGAGTGCGAACGAGACTCAAGGGAGAGGTGTCGACAGGTGGGTCTTTTTTGAATCGGCTGGAGAGGTTGAAATCGTCCCTCTCTCTCGCTCGAAAGAAGGATGGCTTTCCGAAGGTTGGTTGTACACGAGTGCCCCGTGTTATGCAGTTGTTGGTCAGACCTCTGTCGTCAACCGTTCATGACAGAATCGCAGGACCAGGTGGCGCGATGCGATGGCCGCAAACGTCGTCCCGCCGCCGACGACGCCGACGACGCTCGCGCAAAAAGAGACGACCAATGCAGCGGCGGCGCAACTGTTTGATGTTTCCAGAGTTGTGTTTTTGAGTCGTGGAGAGCAACCAAAACTCTACCCAAGCAGCCGCTCAACTTCGTCGCGCGCCTCGGCCTGCCCCGCCCATTCCTCCCTCAAGGCCTCGAGCTCGGCCAATCGCGCAAGCTCGGCCGCGCCCACGCCGCCGCCCCACGCCGCCATCGCGCCGCCGCCGCCGCCGCCGTCCGCGCCGCCGCCGCCGCCGCCCAAACCAGCCGGGCCAAACTGCAGCTGCAGCAGCTCGGCAGTGTCGCGCAGGTCGAGCTCGATCTCGATCTCGATCATGGCCATGACGCGAGCGTAGCCGTCGAGCAGCTCGATGCGCCGCGCGAGGCGCGCCTCGATCTCGGCGCGCGCCTGCGCGACGCGGCCGATGCGCGCGCCGTACGCAACAGGGGACGAAGGGGCGAGCGCCGCCGCCGCCGCCGGCGAAACGACGACCGCCACCGCCCCCGCCGACGCCGCAGTCACGGCACCGCTGCCCCACGTCGGCCCGCCGGCGCCGAGAGAGGCGCCGGCCGCGGAAAAGGACGACGACGGCGACGCCGCCATCGCCGCCGCCGCCACGTCCCCCCCGACCGCCTCCATCTTGGCCTGCAGCTGCCAGAGCCTCGCCAGGGCGCGCGCGTCGCCTCGGGCCTCGCGCAGCGCCCCTCCCGCCTTGACCGCCAGCGCCTGGTGCTGGGCGAGCAGCCTCTGGCGCGCGTACTCGACCTCGACGCTGGCCGCCGGCAGGCGCTTGAGGGCCGGGATCGCGAGGCGGCTCCCGAGGAGGGCCGAGAGGGAGGCAGCGGCCGCGCCCGCGGCCAGCAGGGCAGGCAGGCCGGGGTCGAGCAGCGCCGAGGCGGCGTCGCTGCCGGCGAGCAGCACGGCCAGCGGCAGCGCCCACCCGGGCGCGCCGCCCGCGCCGCCCGCGGCCGCGGCGCCCTTTGTCGGGGCGCGCAGCAGCGGCAGCACGAGCCCCGTGGCGTGGTTGGTCACCTCGAGCGGCTCGCCCGGCCGGCTGCCGGGCGGTGACGCCGTCAGCAGCAGGCGCCGGCGCGGCGCGCGCGAGGGGGCGCCGCGCGCGGGGGCGCACGCGAGCGTCACCCTCTCCCCCGGCCGCGCGGGCACGTCCGCCGAGGCCGCGGCCACGCGGAACGCGCGCGCGCTCCCGTCGGGCGAGCGCACGACCAGGTCATGCACGGCCGCGGGCGGGGCGCGGCCGCCAGGCGAGAGGCCCGCCGAGCGCAGGGCGGCGCCGAGCAGCGCGCCGAGGCCGCCGCCGCCGGCGGGCAGCGCCTCGCTCTCGATGGCGGCGACCTGGCCCGTGAAGAGCTCGAACTCGTAGCGGGAGGCCGAGTCGGCGGCGGCCTGGGCGCCCTCGTGGGGCGGGACGACCGTCAGGGGCCCGTGCGGGGGTAAGGGGGAGCGCACGACCAGGCCGAACGAGGCGACCGACAAGGGGGCGGCGGCGCTGGCGGCGGCATAGGCGGCGGCGGCCGGGCCGTCGCCGCCGCCGCCGCCGCCTCCGCCGTCGTCCGTAGACAGCAGCGAGGCTGCCGCGCCGGCGCCGCCCGCGGACGGCGAGGGGCTCGCCACGGGCCCGCCCCGCGACCGCACGCGCGCCAGCACGCGCATCGCCTCGGGCAGCCGCATGGCGCGGCACAGGCCCAGCACCAGGGCGGTCGTCAGACGGAGCGTCAGCGGCGGGAAGGTGCGGCCGTCGCGGCTGCTGGCGCCGCCGCCGCCGATGCCGCCGCCGCCGCCGCCGCCGGGATAGGGCGGCGCGAACGAGGGGAAGCCGGCGGCGCCCGCCGCCCCGAGCCCGCCCCCCGCCACCAGCGCCATCTCGTCGTACACGCCAAGCGCGAGCGCCGCGTTGCCCCGCTCGAGCGCCGCCGCCAGCAGCAGCTCGGCGTCCTCCCCTGTGAGCGGCAGCACGGACGCGGGCGGCCGCGGCCAGGGGGACGACGCGGGGGGGGCCGGGGCCGGGCGCGCTTGCTGCTGCTGCTGCTGCTGCTGCCCCTGCCCCTCGTCCTCCTGCCGCTGCTGCTGCTCCTGCTGCTCCTGCCGCTGCTGCTGCTGCTCCTGCTGCTGGCGCTGCCAGATCCAGTCGTGGAGCAGGTCCGCGGCGGCGTGCGCGCTGGGCGCCGTCGCGAGGCGGCGGAGCAGCGGCATCTCGCGCGCGAGCAGCGGCAGGGGCGCGGGTCGCTGGGGACTGTTGTGGTCGTCGTGACCGCCGCCTTGTGACGCCGCACCTGGCTGGTACTGTTGTTGCTGTTGTTGCTGCTGCCTGCTGCCGCCGCCGCTGCCGCCGCCGCCGCCGCCATTGCCTCCGCTGCCGCCCGCGACCGCTGATGCCGCGGCAACGACGCCACCTCCCGGCCCCCAGCGGTACAAGGGGCGCGATCGCCGTCCAGGCGCCGCTGCTGCTGCTGCTGCTGCTGCCACTGCTGCTGCCGGTGAGGACAATGCTGCCGACGCGACGGCCGCACCAGCAGCACCCGCCGCCGACGCCGCCGCTGATGCGGACGCCGCGCGGCAGCCAAACGCGGCGACGTGCGTGGGAGGCCCGCCCCCGCGAGGCGCGCGCGCTCCTGTCGGACGTGTGCCGACGGCGCCGCGCATCTTCCCCCCGCTTGTCTCTGTGAGGTGAACGGAGACGCGCGAAAGGAAAGGCGCGCGCGGTTGGTGAACCGGGGGTGGTTCCACGGAGGTGGGGGGTGCTGGAGCGCCGCAGGCGTCCTTCGAGAACCGCCCAACGTTGGAAGGGAGGAGCGCGGACGGTCCTGAGACCTTGGCAGCGTCAGCAGCCCTTGACGCTGTCGCGCGTGGAGGACAGAAAGGTGTGTCTTTTCGGGCTGTCCGGCTTCCTGTTTCCTGTTTTGGTTGACGGCACTGAGAGAGTAAGGACGCGTCCCTCGCGCCGAGAGAGGAAAAGGCGCGCGCGACAAGCGAAAAATCTGCGGCCTAGGGGCAAGGATGGGGAAGGGCATGCGGGAAAGAGCCCCGGTTTTCAAAAAATGGGGCAGCGCTAAGGGCGTTGCCGCGTCGCCAGCCTGCTTTCGTCGCAAACAGCACAGCGACACAAACACTTCTTTTTGTCGCGCGCGCGCAAGACACGCACTCTTGTCCTACCCCATCAACAGGGCTGACGCGCACAGAGAGACCGCAACCGCGACAGCAACAAGCGCGAAGGCGCGCCAAACGGAGGGAGCAAAAAAGCGCCGCGGCAACCGATGGCGGCGTACACGCCAAAAACGGCCGCCGGCGAAGGCGAAGCAGGCGACCTGATCGACGGCGAGGCCACGCTCGACGAGCTGCGCCGCATCGCCGGCACGCTGGGCGACCTATCGGCCAAGCTCAGCGGGCAGCGCCTGTCGGCTGCCACTGACGGCGGACTGGGGCTCGTCCGCGCGGCCGCGGGCGTCGCCTCCGCGCTGGTCTGCGCGCGCGTCGACATTGTGCGGCTGACGGCCGGGATGGGCTTCCCCGTCCCCAGGGACGGCCCGACCCGCGGCCTGGTGGCCGGCGCGTGCCGGCGGACCGCCCTCTTCGCCGCCGCCGCCGAGTTCGCGCTGCACGCCGCGGGGCAGCCCGACCTCGACGCGTCCCACGTCATCTGGAGGGTCCTGACGGAGCCGCCGGAGACGTGGGCCGCGGAGGACTTGGTGCGATGCTACCCATTCTTCTTCGGCGGCAGCAGCAGCGGCAGCAGCTGCAGGGCCCGGGCCGACGCGCCTGCCCCGCCGCCCCCCCGCCGGCCACGATCGCCGAGGCGGCGGCCGCGATCGAGCCGATGGCGCTCGGTCTGGCCGGGCGCGCGCTGCGGCTCCGCTTTCACTTCATAATGGCGGCACATGCGCTGCAATCTGGGGCCGACAGGATGACGGACGGCGCGGTTCCTGACGACGGCGGCGCCCCGTTCATAAACGCGCTGTACATTGCCGGGCGCGCCGCCGCGCGGGAGGCGGCGGCCCTGCTCGAGAAGGACAACGACCCAGTCGCAGAGGCCGAGCCCGCGAGCGTGTTGCTGATCGCGGCGGGTCTGGACCTCGCGGGTCTGGACGTCGCGGCGGGTCTGGACCTCGTCCATCTGGACCTGGATGGGGCGGGCGCGGCGCCCGAGCGCAAGGCGAGCGAGCGCGCGGCGGGCAAGAGTACGGAGCAGGAGTGCGCGGACGAGGCGCGCGAGCGCGCGCGCGAAGAGGCGGACAAGGGTGCGCGCGAGGCGGCAGAGAGGCGCGCCCGCGAAGAGGCGGCGGCGGCGCAGCAGCAGCGGGCCGATCAAGCCGCGGCAGAGCTGCTGGCCGAGGAGGAGGTGGCCGAGGAGAAGGCAGCGCGCGACAAGCAGCGGCGGGCCGCGGTGGCGGCGGCGGGGACGAGGAAGACGAAGAAGAACAAGCCGCCGGCCGTGGCCGCGGCCGCGGCGTCCTCCTTGCCCGCGACCGCCTCTGCCTCTGCGATCGCCGCCGCGCGCCCTTACGCGCCGCCGCCGCAGCCGCAGCCGTCCTTGCCCGCCCTCTCGCCCGTGACCGCACCGAAGGCGCCGCGCCGCTCGACCGCCCTGCCCTCCGCCGTGCCGATGCCGCCGCTCGCGCCCGGGAGCCTCCTCGCGCCGCCGCCGCCGCCGCCGCTCGCCCTTGTCTATGCCGGCGCGGCGCGCCCGCCGCCGCCGCCGCCGCTGCCTCTTCCCGGCGCCTAGGCGCCTGGAGCGCAGGGACCCTGATGCGCGCGCCTCTGTAACGATGATGGCGTTTGCGTGCAATCAATACATGGGACGCGGCGCGTGGGACCCAACCTGCCGGCTGGCGGGGCAAGAGGCGCACTTCATCGACCAGGTCGTCTTTTTCGGCCCGGACGGGCAGCAGGAGGGGGCCGGGGGTGGTCTCGAGGGCGGCGGCGCCGCCGCCTCCGGTCCTAAAAAAGCAGCGGCGCCGAGGAGAGGAGGACAAATGGCGTTCCTGGCGGCCAACTCGGTCGGCGGCCTCGCCGTGCTCGAGGCGGCGATCCGGCGGCCCGACGCGGTCGCGGGCGTGCAGGTGCTCAACACCTCCTTGCGCGGCCTGCACGTGGACCGGCAGCCCGCCTGGCAGCGGCCGCTCGTGGCCGCCTTTCAAAAGCTGCTGCGCGACACGCCCGTTGGCGATGCCTTTTTCGCTTCGGTGGCGCGGCCGCAGACCGTCCGAAACATTTTGAAGCAGGCCTACGGAGACGCGTCCGCCGTGACGGACGAGCTCGTCGGCCTGATCCTCGGCCCGGGCCTCCGCCCGGGCGCGGCGCGCGTCTTCCTCGACTTCATCTCCTACTCGGGCGGCCCCTTGCCCGAGGCGCTGATGGCCGCGCTGCCGCCGGGCGTGCCGCTCTCCGTGGTGTGGAGCGCGCAAGACCCTTGAATGTTGGAAGAATGTTGACCAGGGGCGCGCTTTGTTCTCGCGGTACGCGGAGGAGTTTGTGGTGCTCGAGGGGGTGGGGCACTGCCCGATGGACGAGGCGCCCGAGCGCGTCAACCCGCTGATCGCGGCGTTTGTCGCGCGGCACCGGGACATGCGGGCGCGCGCGCGCGCGCGGTCCAGCCCCCCCCCTGCTCCCTCCCGTCCTTGTGCGGCCCGGCGCCTGCGCGCCGGCCGCGCGGCTGCCCGCCCCCCCCCCCTCCCGTCCCGTCCCGAGCAGCGCGCGCGGCAGGCGCGAGGCCGCTCCGGCGACAGACGGCGGCAAACCAAACAAAAAACCAGGGCGGCGCGGCGGCGGAGGACGAGCTCCCTCTGTCCTTGTGCGCGGCCAGGCGCGCCCGCCCCACGCGCTCCGGCCGCGGCGCTGCCCGTTCCGGGCCACGCGGCCGAGCACGATCGCAAGGCCGGCGAAGCAAAGGTGGGCGAGCGGCGGCGCGCGGCCGCGGCCCCCCCCGCGCCCCCCCCCCGCATCCCCGGCCCCCGCCGCCGCTGCCACCCGGGCGGCCTCCCCGCCCTCTTTCCGCACGCCCAGGGCTCAAAGTCCGTCCAAGACGCCCTCTCGCGCCTACTGCTGAAACACGCAAAGACCGGACGGGTAAGTTTACACATCATCGAATCGAAGCGAGCAAAACGTGCCCGAACCCGAGGCGGTCGTTCGTTCCGTGATCCTTGCCATTTGCTCGACACGACCGATCGCCGTCTTGTTCTTCGGCGCGGCGACGCGCGGCCCCAAACGAGAGAGAGCGCGAGCAAGAGAGGGAAGGGGGGGGGGGGGGGGGGGGGCGCGGGGGGCGGGCCGCGCTCCCTCCCTCCCCCTCCCTCCACCGCTCCCCTCCCCCGCCCGCCCGCTCACAGGCGCTTGACCTCCCGCACCCCGTCCTTGTCCACCACCTTGATCACGTATTTCGAGGGCGCCACCGCCAGCCGCAGGCGCACCTCGGCGATCGCCTTCTCCATCACGGCCACCGCCTCGTCCAGCGTCAGGTCAGGCCGCCACAGCCGGTCCAAAAGGCTGAGGGCGAAGTAGCTCCCGTAGCCCGTGCCGCCCGTGTTGACCTTGTGCAGCGTGGCCAGGTAATCGAGCCAGTAGATGCTGGGGCCCGTGGCGGCGTCGTAGCCCGCGATGAGGAGGTTGCAGTGGTAGGGGGACTGACGACGCGTGGTGTTTTTTTTGGTTTTTGTTTTTTGGGAAGTTTTTGTGAGCGCGCGTTTTTTTCCATCAAACACCAAGCGGCGCGCGCGCGCCGCCGTCTCCGCTTCCCCCCCCTCTCTCCCTCTCTCCCTCAGTCTCTCCCACACCGCGCCCTCTCACCTTGCGCAGCGCCGCCGCCAGCTCGCCCCGGGCCAGGTTGGCCACCGCCCGCGTCGACAGCGCCGTGTCGTTGCGCAGCGCGTACAGCTTGACGTTTGCCGCCACAAACTCGGAAAAGTTGCTGCGGTCGCCGGCCTCGCCCGCCAGGCAGAAGACCTTGTGCGAGTCGACGGGGACGATCTTGTCCTCGTCCTGCTTGATGGTGATGATGGAGTGGACGGCGGCCGTGTCGCTGGCGACGAGGGCAAAGCCGGGCCCCTTGAGGCCCATGAAAAAGTCCATGCGGCCGGCGCGCTGCTTTTTTTTGCTTGCTTTCTCCTCGGGCGGGCGGGCGGCGCGCGCGCGATCGGCACTCCCGGCGGCGCAAAGGCGGGGCGACGCGGACGCCTCTTCCCGCTTCCTGCTCTGTTGTGGAACAGTAGGAGCCCTGTCGTTCGCCCGAGGCGACCCCGCGCGAACAATCGGCCGCGTGCGTGCGGGGTCCTCGCCTGCTCTTGGCGCGGAGCTCTCTCCTTTCGCGGAACCACGAGAGGGTGGTTTGGCGAGGGCAGTTGTTCGCGTGCGGCGCTCGATGGTGTGGTGCTTTTGTCGTTGGACCCGGGGGCGTGTTGTGTGTTGATGGTGCGTGTGTGTTGCAGGTGGACGGTCGCCGTTGATGCTGCGGCGCTGTTCGTGTGAAGAGGGAGGAGGAGGAGGGGAGGAGGAGAGCAAGAGCCCCAAATAAAGGCAGCAAAAGTTTTGCAGCACGCGCCCTCAAGACGAGCTGCCGACCCGTCGCGAACCCCTTTACAAACCTCCATCATCTCACCTACACCCGACACCCGACAGGATCCAAGGCCCGTACCACAAGCCACCTCTACGTTTCCCGCCCCCTCCCCTCCCACCATGATTGCCGCCAAGGCCCCCGCCTGCGCGGCCCGCGCCTCCGTCAAGGTGGGCATCGGCGTATCGTTCTGTGCGACCTTTACGCGGTCACTTCAGATCGTCAAGTCTCGGCTTTCGACGAACGAAAAAGAGCAAAACACTCACTCCAATCTTCATCCGCGAGCTTCCTCCCCCCGCCGAAAACCAAGCAGACGGTCGCGCCCCGCGTCCAGCGCAAGTCGCTAGTCTGCCGCGCCGACGCCGCCTTCATCGGCTCGAGCACCAACGTGGTGAGTGGGGGCTCGTGCGTCCGTGCTTTTCTGTCTCCGCCCGCGCGCCCGCTTGTCCCCGTCGGCGTCGGCGACGGCGGCAAAGACGAGAGATCCGGGCGCGAGAGAGCTGGCGCGGTAAATCCCCGCCCCTCTTTGAGCCGCCGAAAAGCTTAAATCGTCCCTCCCCCATCGCCTCTCCACCAAAACCAACACCACCCGACCCCGAACATCAGATCATGGTCGCCACCACCGGCCTCAGCCTCGCCGCCGGCCGCTTCGGCCTCTTCCCCACCGCCCGCCGCGGCGCCTCTGCCGGCATGAAGCTGTCGGACCGCGGCGCCGCGGGCTCGGCCGGCGTCGCCACGGGCGACCCCGCCGGCTTCACCGCCGTCGACGTGCTGGCGCTGGGCGCGTTCGGGCACGCCGTGGGCGTGGGGATCGTGCTGGGCCTGCGCGGCGTGGGCAAGCTCTGACCGGGCCCGGGCTTTCGGGGCGCGGGACGGGTTTGCGGCCGGGTGGCGGCGCCTGATGTTTTTTTTGACGACGGGAGGATCGCTGTACCTCCCTCGCTTTGTCTCCTCTCGGCGCTGCCCCGCCGCGCACGCGCCATCGTCGCTCCTGCTCCTTGCGGGATTACTCGCTAGATTTTGTGTGTTCTGTAAAACTCTGTAAGGCTTTTGGGATTGATTGTCATTCTTTGTTTCCCGCGCGCCGCCGTCGTGCAAATGTGTCGGCGAGCGGGGGGCGCGGCGTTGTTCGTCTTTTCTTCTTCTTCTTTCTTCTTTTTCTTTCCAGGTCCGGGACCCCGCTGAATCGGGGGGAGGGGGGCATAGGAGGTGTGGGGGCCAAAATGTGGGCGGGGGGTGAGGGCGTCGCAGCGCGCGATCCTTTGCAGGCATCATCGAGAGCAAAGGGGCCCCCGAGACGCGGCGAGGAGGAACGCGGCGCAGACGAAAAATCAAACAACAAAAAACTGCAAAGGAAAAATGAGGGGGGGGACATCGGGCCGTCGGCGTCTGCAAGAGAGCGACTTTTTGGCGCGCCGAGCCAATGAAACGGAGCAAGGTGGGGGGTGGGGCGGGCGGGGGGATGATAGCGCGGGAGACGGCGGCCATTCGAAGAAAAAAAAAGCTCTCTCTCTCTCTCTCTCGGAACAAAATCCAAAAACCAAGGCGCCGCCAAAAATGAGAGGCGGGGGCCCGGAAAAACGAGGGTAGAGAGAGCGGGTGGTCTGGTGCCTCACTCACTCGGCCGCGGCGGCCCGGGGAGGCGGCGGCGACGCGCTGCTGCTGTTGTCTCCGCCAAGCACCTCTGCGAACCAAGGGTGCGCCAGGGCCTCCTGCGCGCTCAGGCGCCGCGCGGGGTCGCGCCGCAGCATGCCCAGCAGCAGGTCCTGGACACTCGGCCGCAGGCCCCCCGCGCCGCCCTCGGGGTCGGGACAGAAGGGGTCGCGCGGGAAGAGCACGGGGCCGTGCCGGATGCCCTCGGTGATGGCGCGCGCGCCGAGTGCGGCGACGCCGGCGGCCGGCTCGCGCCAGAAGGGAAAGGCGCCCGTGAGGAGCTCGTACAGGGTGACGCCGCACGCCCACACGTCCGAGGCGGGCGAGGCGCAGCCGCGCAGGACCTCGGGCCCCATGTAGACGGGGGTGCCGGTGATGGGGGGGCCGCCGGCGGCGGCGGCGGCGGCGCCGCCGCCGCCGCCGACGCTGCCGACGCCGACGCCGCCGCCCGAGGACGCGGGGGACGGCGAAGAGCTGGCCGGCGGAGAGCGCGGCGGCGACGAGAGCGGCGAGGGCAGGAGGACGCAGAGTTCGTCCTCGAGGGACGCCATCGACGCGCCCGGAGAGGAGGCGGGCGAGGGCGACAGGCGGGAGGAGAAGGAGGCGGCGCCGAGAGCAAAGGGCCGCACGCGCGCCTCGACGCCCTCGCCCGCCGCCGGCGCGCCCGCCGCCGCCGCGCCCGCCGCCGCTGCGCCCGCGCCCGTCCCCGCGGCCAGCCCCGCGCCCACGCCCGCCACCGCCGAGGCGTAGTCCACGCAGCAGCCAAAGTCGACCGCCGCCACGTCCAGCACCCCCCGGTCCGGGTGTCCCTCCGGATCGGCCAGGTGGCGGGCGGACGGGTACAGCCGCCGGAGCGCAAAGTTGGCCGGCTTGACGTCGCCGACCACGAACCCCAGGCCGTGGCTGTCGGCGAGAAACTCGAGCGCCGTTCGCACGGCGCGCGCGGCCTCGCGCTCGTCGAGGCGGCCGCCCGGGCTGCTGGCCAGGAGGTCGGCCAGGTCGCCGCCCGCGCACAGCTCGCTCACGATGGCGAGGCCCTGGCGCGAGGCGAAGAGGCCGTGCAGGCGCGCGGCGTGGCGCGCGGGCTGCAGCGCGGCGCAGGCGGCCGCCTCGGAGGCGAGCGCCGCGCTGCGGTCGCGGCGCGGGCGGCCGCCGCGGCCGCCTCCGCCGCCGCCGGCGTGCCGGCGCAGGAGCTTGACGGCGGCGAGCTGCCCGGTCTGGCGGTCGATCGCCACGTGCACGGCGGCCGAGGCGCCGCGGCCCAGGAGCTCGCCGAGGGCGTACTTGGCGAGAAAGTCGGCGGGGGCCTCCTCCTCGGGCTCGTTTTCGTCCGCGCCGGCGGCGGCGGCGGCGGCGGCGCCTGCGCCGGCGCGCCCCCTCGTCGTCGGCGGGGCCAGCGCGGCTGGCGCAGAGGCAACCGTCGCCGCTGCTGCGGCCGAGGCAGGGCGGCGGTGGCTGCCGAGCAGCAGCGACCCCGTGCCGGCGATGTAGTGCAGGGCCGGGGGCGGGGGGCTGCGGGCGCGCGCGCCAGCGCCTCCAGCTGCTGCGCGGGTGTGTGTTGTCGGATTTCGTCGGCTTACTCCCGTGGGGCGCGCTGCACGCGAGGGCGCGGCGGCGCGCGCCCTCGCCGTCATCGAGGGTAGGACGGACATGTGCACGCGAGGTCAATTGGGGTCCCGGTGGGTTTGGGCTGGACCCTGCCGCGGCTGGCGGGCGGCGATTCGGGACTCTTTTTTCCCCTGCCCAATCAAGGGAGAAAGAGGAAAAACGCCCTGTTCCGAAAGGGCGCCGGGATCGGGGCGCGCGTGGGGGGGTTCCAATGGTAGGGGCGAGTCAGGCGTGTGTGAAAGATGCAGTGAGGGGGCGGGAGGGGGCGATTTGTTTCGAGTCCCCGTTGGCGTCGCCGCCCGTTTGGGGTCGGGTGCACCCGGCGGCCCCGAGGGGACCCGGCGCCGCCACGCGGCGTGAGCGCAGCGCGAACACAGGCGCCGGGGGCGCTGCGTTTCTTCTGTGAGACAACGTTTTGTCTCCTTGCCTCCTGCGCCGCGGAGATTTTTTTGTTTCCGCCTCGCAGCGCCATTTCTCTTTGTCCTCTCTCTCTTCGTCGCTCGGGGGCAAGACTACCCACCCCCCTTTATTCCCCACCATTCGCACGCCGCCCGCCCGCCGAGGACCTCTTGTCGGCGTCGACGTGACGCCGCTGCGCGCGTCGCACGCGCTGGCGCTGCGCTTCCTCGCTCGGAGGGCCAAAAAGCTGCCCCAAATCACAGAGCTGCAAGATCTGCGGGGGAGCGGTGCCAGTCCCGCGGCCGACGGGCTCCAACGGTTCGAAGCGGGTCGCCAGCGCGCTGCCCGGTCGTGCGGCCGGTGGGCGACGGCCGGCCGCGGGCGAAACTCGGGGCGTGTTTTTGGGCACGAGCCGGGGGGGTGGGGCGGCGGGAACGACGAGCGGGGCGCCTCCTCTCGCCCGCCCGCCTCTTTCCCCCCCGCTCTCCCCAAATTCTCGCGCGCCCGATTTTGCAAGGAGATCGAGAGCCCCCCACGACTGGCGATGTACTGTCACAGTCTAGGTTTCGTTGCCGACTGCGAACACGTGACTTGATCCCCCGCCCGCCGATCAAGGGAGCGACTCGGCGCCGCCGTCGGAACGCCGGAATGCCGACGCGTTTTTTCTTTCCCTTCGCAACACGTGTTTCCCGCCCTTGCGCCCGCCGTACGACCCTTTCGATCCGATGTGCCAATCCGATCGTCGGACGCGGCGACCCTCGGTGCGTCGGCCCGCGCCGGATTGGTTGCGCAGGGAGGGGACGTCATCACGCAGGCGAGGCTGAAGGACTGATTAGCTCCCCTCCGTTTTTATAAGAAACGCCTGCTTTGAACGACATGGTGCACCCGCGACGGCCGACGCTCTAACCCCCGCGTGTCAAAATCACACGCACGCGCACTTCCCAAACCCCTCCCGCAACCCGCGGAAACACTCAACCCCAAATCCTCGCGGAGAGAAGTCGCCCCTCACCCGGTGACCCTCTCTTCTGCCCGCCCTCCCGCTCTCCCTTGTCGTCCCCAGGCGCCCTCTCCGGCTCCCTGCCGGGCTCGCAACCTCCCCGCGGCCCGTACCCGCGTCCCTGCCTCGCTCACGGCCGGCGGAGCGCCCCGCTCGTCCCTCGCGCCGCGAAATTCCTTTTTTGCTCGCGCCCCCGCCGCCGGCCACAACCCTAGCCGCGCCTCTCGAAAGAAGCGCCGACCGACCGACCATGGCGGCCGACAAGCGGGCCGCGGCGGCCGAGCCCGCCCCGGGCGGCGGCGGCGGCGGCGCCTACGACGCCGACGAGCACATGCTGCCCGTCCCGGACGTGGCGGCCCGCTACGCCACCCACGTCGACGATGTTCACCCGGACAACAGCAAGGGCCTGGCCGCCGCGTCCATCGCGGGCCTGCAGGCGCGCTGGGGACGCAACGCGATGACTCCGCCGAAACAGACGCCGGAGATTTTAAAGCTGCTGATTCAGTTCACCAACCCCTTGCTGCTGATGCTCACGCTCGCTTGCGTGCTGACCTTTTTGGTGTACGGGGTCCAGAAGCCGCGCGAGGCGGAGAACCTCATCCTGGCGTCGACCATGGCGGTGGTCATCCTGTTTTTGGCGTTCACGAGCTACTGGCAGGAGCGCTCGGCGGGCAACGTCATGGGTGAGGGAAAAAAAGGGATTGGCGATCTCGCCTTCGTCGCGTGTTTAGGGCCCCTCTTTTTTTGCTTCTTTGTTTGGCCGTGTCGTCTCCCTTGTCTGGTAGAGGGGGGCGGCACGGACTGGCGGTGGCGACGCTCGTCCTTCTTGCGCTCGCTTCTTGGTGCTGTCTCTCAGTGAGGGGAGGCAAAGAAAGAGAGAGACGAAAGGAAACGCCGCCGCTGAACGCCGCCGCCGCCCCCCTCTCTCCCCCAACCAACCCAAAAACCCAAAACCCCCCAAAAAACAGACTCCCTGAAGAAGATGATGCCCGCGCAGTGCACGGTCGTGCGCGACGGCGCCGAGGAGCGCATCGACGCGGGCGAGCTTGTGCCCGGCGACGTCGTGCGCCTGGCCATCGGCGACCGCATCCCGGTTGAGTGAAACTTAACGACGACGGAAGAGGAAAGAGGAAAGAGGCGCCGACCGCCGCAAAAAGGGGAAAAAACGCGGCCGCCGACCCG
>Ga0335398_10003066_pt1 | contig 25098 bp, 21 predicted proteins | sample BON03_FD_205742 | JGI IMG/M metagenome (GOLD analysis project Ga0335398, IMG submission 205742) | Freshwater microbial communities from Lake Bonney liftoff mats and glacier meltwater in Antarctica - BON-03 (spades assembly) (version 2) | ecosystem: Environmental > Aquatic > Freshwater > Ice >... | reverse complement strand
GGCTACTTTCTCGTCTCGGTACATAGACAGGAAAATGTAGACCTGCCCGAGAGGCTTGAAAAAGTACTCGACTGCCTGGTTGCCGTTCGTGAGAAGTGGAACATGCCGGTAATGGTGTCGACCCACCCAAGAACCAGAGTTCGTCTCGAGGCGCTTGCTAGAGAAGACCTTGAGGGTATTACTTTTCACGAACCATTCGGTTACCTGGACTACAACAAGCTTCAGTTAGAGGCAAAGTGCGTGATCTCGGACTCTGGCACTATCAGCGAAGAGTCATCGATTACAGGCTTCAGCGCGGTGAGCCTAAGAGACTCCATCGAAAGGCCTGAGGCCCTCGAGTCGGGTTCGATGATTCTCACTGGCGTTGACCCGGCGATATTGCTTCAGGCTATCGAAATTGAGACAACCCTGGGCCGCGCAACCTTAATGCCTGAAGGTTATTCCACGTCCGCGTTTTCAACCCGAGTTCTTAAGTTCTTGATGTCGACCGTGAGTAAACATGCGAGCTGGAGAGGAATAAGAAACTAAACCGTCTGCTTCACTTCAGATACGTCTTCAGCTGGCTTAGGCTGAGGCTTCCAAGTTAGCCACTCCAAGAATCATTAGGTTCACATGGAAGGAATCCCATTCTTCTTTAGTCCCTTTTCCTCGCAGCCAACACTTAGCTAATTCATGCCAATCCCCATGAGGCATGTTCAGAGCCCGGTGAAGAGATTGATTGATACTTACTAAATTGGGTTCGGCAGTCACCACAAGACCCTTTGGAATTCCGAATGATTGCAAAGAGGGACCCACGTAAACCGGTATGGTTCCCGCCAAAATAGAATCAACCAGCTTTTCGCTCATATACTCGGCGCTATTTTCGATGACCAGTGCTACCCTGTATCTAGACATGCTGCGAAGTTTGTTTTCTGTCTCGCCGATAAAGTTCAAGGGCTTGTTCCTAAGATTTCTGAAGCAGCCGAAAGACAACAAACGCACATTGCCCCTGAGGGCTATTTGCAGTTCCCTCGCCATCTTTAATAAATTCGCTAGAAACGACCGCTCCCATCCAACACCAAAGAGGTCCAAATAGTCCAGTTTCGAATACGCCTCCGATCTAAGTGAATACAATTCACCTGAGACAAAAGAGAACTTATGGGCGCTTACCGCAACTGCCCTGTCAAGCCTCTTAGCATTGTCAAAAAAATCGAGGCTCCAACTAATCGGATATTTTATTAATGGTTCTGCTTTTGGCCTGCCTATTTCAATTACCTTGTCAAACATGGAGTCAATTGCGGAATTCGAGTGGCCCAGAATCACGACTGACGGTTCACTCTTGACTAATATTGCAGGGATTCCGCGGTCTTTTGCTTTTTTTATGAGTCGACCCGACGACCTTTTCCAGTCCATGCAGATAATTATGTCGGGGTTATCCGAAAGTCGTTGCACAATGTCATGGCCTCTCTCGAGAGCAACCCCCTGCAGTGAGTTATTCTTCGGAATCGACCTAAATGGCAAAACGCTCTGCCCTGTGAATAGAACTCTAATTTTTTACCTCATACCGTCTGAGTGGGCGACAACGACTGGATTCTTCTTAAATCTGAGGGCCTTCGATAGCGTTAGCTTAGGCGGATGATGAAAATGTCGCAGCATTCACTGTGTAAAATCATACCCGCTTTGAGTCAACTCATGGGTCGAACTGTGCAGCTGCAAGACGACTTGGAATTCGCAGTGGAGCGCGCAAATTGCGTCAACTTCGTTATGTCAGCATTTTTATCTCAAAATTGCCTACCTGGCAATTCAGGCCAAGATTCGTGCATGATTTCTCGCTCAAATAATAATACAAAAGCGGCACGCGCTTATACGGGCCAAACCGTCTTGGCCTTTTTCCTTGCATTTGAAAAAGTCTCTTAGGAAATTCCTAACTGCCATGAAGGACAATCTTTCTAAGACATGGGATCAAGGATTCCTCAGCATTTATGCTCATTGAGTAATTTCCGAAGAATCAGAACGCTCAAGCGCCTGTCTATCTCGTTCTCAATTCCCAGGTGAGTGATAAAGATTATTTAAACTATGCCGCTCTAAAGGAAATCTGCGTTCTTTCTCGTCCAGCTACTTGGAAGCAGGTCAACTGGCATTGGCATGCCCTTGCTCCAAGGTTCAGGGGCTATGACGAAGTCTCCAGCCTGGCTCAGAACAGCTCCCCATAATGAGAACGATGAATTGGAAATCACGTGACAGCTCGCTAGTGTCATCAAGGCCATACTCTCCGCGTCATCAGTTCCTGCGGGCGGATCTATGAAGATTACTCTCTCTCCTTCCAGCGCCCCTTCGAGCAGCACTCGGGCAATTGCCAGATCATCGGAAAATACTGCAATTCGATTCCACCTAGCACCCATTTCCTTGAGTGTTCGAATCCCATTCAGGAAATAATCGCGACCGACCAAGCCGAAGACGTCCTCCATTCCGACGTAGTCTCCTCGGCGAACGTGAAGAGATAAAAAATCGGATGCCTCTAGAACTTTTTTATTCTCTTCATAAAAAACCGACGGGGTTTTCAGTGATATTGTGAACCCCTCATCGTTATCCCTCAACCAAGTAAAGTACCGAAGGCTTGCGAAATATCCTCGAAAGGTGTGCCCTTCCGGGATTTCCTCATGTTTTTGGTCCCAACCTACTTGCTCAGCGGTGTAACTAGGCCAAAGATATTTTGGGGCCTTCACCCAAGCTGCGCGTGCTTGAATTGCGAAACTAATTCTTCTCACCCAGTAGAGAAGTTTCCCTAATTCCTCTCGAATATTTTTGAATTCCCCTTCGAGTGAAACAGTCAAGATGGAGACGCTATGCTTCGTAAATCCCCTGTTTATTTCCGAAGTGTCAAAAACCACAGAATGTCCTCGGGATTTTTCCAGGTAACGACCGAATGCATAGCAGAACAATTGGTTGCCAAGGCCACCAACGAGTTGAACCTTTGAAATTTTCTGCTGATTGGGCATTGTAGAACCGTCCAAGTAGTGAGGAACCAAATTTTTTATTGCTGGGCTCTTGAGTTCGCATTCGCGGACTGCGGGAAAAGGGTACCACACCGCAGGCCTGAGCAATTTGACAAAACTTGCATCGCTAAGATGCCAATCAAGAGTGCTCAGAGAGGCTTCCTAGCTCCTGAATCTGAAAGCCCCCATACTAATCTCGACGCGCTACGCCTAAGGATGGTGGCTTAAATCAATAGTATTTCGGCAACGCGACTCGAACTGCAGACCCAGAGACGCACCATTAATAATGGTTACTCTCGCCCCAAGGGCCCCAGTTTCCCTATGCCGGCAGAGGGATCGCAGGCAATCAATGTTTCAGGCTAGAGAATGATCGGCGTATTTTTCCACTGCAGCGCTTAATCCCGGTTCGCTCATCCGTACTCTTTTGATGCGATTGTAATTCTCTGCCGAAAATCAGACACAAACAAGTGATCTAAGCACTTGCAAGGGCTGCTTTGCGGGCCGCATTTGCGGGATTTCGGGTTCTGGGCGCTGTCGAAACTCAATGTGACAAAACACCTTGGTATCCAGTTCTCCAACTTTGCGTAGCAGCGCAGATTGTTCTCCTTGTCCACTCCAGGTGTGAGCCTGCTTTCGAGGCTAAGCGAGAGTTATTGTTCGACATTCCCTCTTCAGATTCGAAACTCTAGGCTGATTCTGCGGAAGTACGAAGGACTTTCTTGCGAATAAAGACTCCGCGTTCTGAGAATTAACGAAGGGGATTGATCACTTACATGCTGCCCTTTACTAATTTAAATGACCTTTTTAGGACAACCCGAAATGCGCAGCAACTTGAAGTTCGTGACTAGACCAAATGTAGCCGATTGACGGAATCCCCTAAAGACACCCTTCGACCTGTTTTTGTCGTGGCGGATTTGATAGCATTTAAAGAGGAAGTGAAGAGTCTCTCAGATCGCTCTGCTTTTTTTCTAAGCATCTTCTCGAGAAAATCTGTCGAGGTACGGCCTGTCTCTGCCTAACACGACGCAGATAGAAAATCAAACATCTCGAGTAAAGTCAACTATCTCACCTTTGAAATTGAGTCCGCTTGCGTCTCATTCTTGACTGCAGGAAAAACCGGGGGGTGAGTTGAGCAATCATAAGGTTGACGCTCTGCCTAAAAGTCAAATCAAATGGGGAAATCCGAAGAAAAAGACCATGTATGCCTTTCCATTTATTTTCGACTTTACATGAGAATAAGTCTTGGGTGTACCACGTCGCTAAGGTCTGTCGAACTTTGGCAAGATCTTGGCGCTTGACTAGCCCTTCCTTCTCTTCAGCAAAGCGCTGTACGGTTTTAAGCAGATCTACGGCGAAGGGATACATTCTGTTTTTCACGTGCCACTCCTGCGAATCCGAGTACCCGATCTGTTCCATTCCAGCTATTTTCAAGACTGCGTGGCCCCTACTTTGGATATTGTAAGCGTGGGAAACGTGAGGCCACATGTCTCCCACCCACTCCTCTTGTAAATGAGAAATATTGTCAAATCTAGCCTTTTCTAAGACAGCGGTCCGTAATTCACAAGTTCTCCAAATAACCTCACAAATAGAAGACGCAAACCCGTCTGTAGCACTGTATTCTGGGATGAAAAGCGCGACTTTTTTGTCCGCAGTCTCAAGCGTGTGCAGCAAGCCACCAATATCTCCCTTGGGTGTATCCCCTGCCCCTAAAAACCAAATAAATTCCGATTCAGAGGAAGAGAGGAGATGGCGCATGTTTAACTCCATTCCAACATTAGAATCCTGGAGCAAATATTTCGCCGATGGCATTGCTTCATGGACTGCCCGTCGCGTCTCATCACTTGACGCGTTATCACTAACTAAAATTCCAATTTCACTCGGACGCGAAAGGTAAATTTCCTCCAAAATGGGGCCTGCAATTCTTATAGCTGCAGCTTGATTAAAAACTGGAACAGCTATCTGTAGTTTTGGCGCCTTGTTCTTGCTATTGTCCGTCATTCAGTTTGTGGACTCTCTCTGAAAGATCATCGGTATCGAAAAAAATGGGACCCTTCAAGTCGCAACATTAGTGAAGAATTACAGATTGAGCAAACTACCTTTACACTTACAGTGCAAGGTTAAGCCCACCCCTAAGCGCAGGGTAAGTTTTTGAAGGGAGACACTATCAAGCCAATATTGAGCATCTTAATTCCTGTTTACAATGGAGAAGGGGAAGTAGGGAGAACAATTCGATCCCTTTCTCCACTGCTTGATCGACGAATTCAGTTTCTTCTCTCGAATAATTTTTCTCAGGACAACACAGCAGCTGAAGTTGAGGAGACCGCGAAGTTACACCTACCATCCCTCGAGATTTTTGAACAAACTCAAAACATCGGCCTGAAGAAAAATTGCGAATTCCTAGCAGAAAAGGCTCAGGGGGATCTCATTTGGTTTGTGTCAGCGGGAGAAATTGTCAAAAACACTTCGGCCAAGGAGATCTTGGATTTACTGGCCCAGAACCCCGGTGTCACAAACTTTGTCCTTAGGGGTTCATTGAACAGGTCAAAGAAATCGAGAGGTATACCTTCCTCCTGCCTTGTTAAAGAAGACAGAATTCCATTTTCTGAAACCATTGCCCTTAATATATTTCAAAGGGAGCTGATGAGTAACTTGCCAAAGATGCTCACCGAGCCGCCTAATGGGGACGTGTGGCCACATGTTGAGGCTCTACTCTCCGTTGCTCCACGAGACGGCGGTACGATATTTGTTGACAATCCCGAGATGGTTGGAATTGCCGACAACATTGAGGGGTGGTGGTTCCATGGAGCCGATGTTTGGGACATCTACCTAAAAAAATTGCAGATAATTTCTGACTTTGACATGTCCTTTGAGGGCTCCCGATGGTCCACGCAACTAGCCGATCACCTGCGTCGTAATCAGTTTCTCCTTACAAACATCGAAGCCAGGAAGAACAGCTTGAAATTCGGGCCGAAGCAAGCAAAAGATGCCGTGCGTGCGGGAATATCATCAAGGTACGTCTTTTTGGCGCTTGCAATTAGCTCTCTGCCACCGTCTTTTCTGTCCGCCGCCATAAAAATATACCGGAACTTTCGAGCCGCCGCCTAAAGTTCAACACCGACGCAGTTTTGAACAGACTACCTATGTGGCGGATCGGGAATTGGGATTAGAAGAATTGGCTAATCAAGAACCGAATTAACTTTGTAGCTAGATAAACTTCTTAAGAATTGTGCCGTCTTCTTCTGAAGACTCAAAAGTTGTGTGTTTCACGAAAACAGCTAATAACGAGTTAAAAATCCACCCAGGATGCGCCTTTTTTTGTGAAAGAAAATAAGTGTAATTAATCCACAAACCCTAGCTGCTGGATTTCCCGTCCGCCTTGGCTGTTGGAATTGCAACTATTCAACTGTTAATTTCGACCCAGGTCCGCTGCTAGAGAGTGGGGCTAGATTTTGTGCACTTACGAATTCAGTAGGCCGACCTTATCCGATGCACTCGCCGGTCTCGCCGCAGTATTAACCCGCTAGGAACTGAAGTCGTATTGGACCAGTTGGAAAATGTTCTTTTTGCCTAGGTTTTTTGCCCTGACCTAAAAGTTGTGAAGGGATGCACCTCCCCAAAATTTGGCAGACACAGAAGGAGACTCCGTGAAAACGAAATGGGCTGCTAAGCAAATTTAAATCTTTAATTTAGACGAGTTAGCTCATAAGTTACAACAGCAACATGCAAACTATCTCAGTCTCACGGCCTCTTACAATTGCATACCAAAAGACGTTAAGTCGACACTGCAGAATTGAGGCACCGTCAGATTCAGGGTTTAAGAGCTCACAAAGCGCATCTGCAAGTTCTTTACGGCTTGCAAATGAGTATTTCATCGAGTGCGAGAGAAGGAGCTTGCACTCCAAAATCAAAGTTCCTTTGATTGTGCCGCGTAACAGGACCTTCTCTAGGTTGACGTGTAACCCATCAATCGCAGACTTGGTCACTAGATTTACGATTGCAGAAAGTTTGGAGACTCACTGTCCGGTATCGACCGCATGGCAAACTAGGAAAAAGGCGTGAGACCTCAGCAAATTCGGGAGATCGCAAGACATCGCCACTCAAAAGTATGAAATTGCTATTGTGACGACATTCTCGACATTCTTAGACATGAGCAAACAATATGCTTACTGCGCAATCCGGGTGTAAGTTCTAGGATTTTTTGACGCCCAGGAGTGAGCCTCTACTGCACGGGTGCGTTGCCAGTAAACCATCTAGATGTCGACGCTGAGGCACAAAGTGCCATGAGCTGAGAATGCATTTGCGAAAATAGCGTTTGGCTGCAGCCACCAAGTATTCGAGCCCATAAAATATTGCACCTTAGCCTTACCTGCTGCCTTGGACGCTTTTGTTCTCCGAAGTGTCCCAGATCACGACTCTCTTTAGGGCTCTTAGATAGGACCGTGCCGCACGATGACAAGGGAAATAGAGTGAATAACAAACAAAATTAGAGTTCGAGCTTTCCCTACGAATAGCAGTAGGAAGGGGCCTGTTGGTTTTGGGCTTGGACGATAAGCTTTTGGATTTTTGGATGGGCGTGAAGACGACACATGCGCATTACTCAACAGGATCGAGGACTCCGGGCTAACACTGCACAGGTCGCAGCCCTTAATTGGTCGGTTGGCCGCTAGAAACTTTTTCGCCGAAGGCTTAGGAGTCCGAATTCGGCGTGGTTGATTCAGGCGACTTTTCACCTCCTTGAAGATTTGCGATGCTGCGCCAATTACTTCGCAAGCATGACGAAACTTTCGGAGCAGCATGTCTGTCCAGACAATTGCACCATAGGATGGGGGGTTCTGGCATGCGCTCTTAGGCTTTCGGCTGACTTGAATCCAGTGGTCTCGTTTCTCAAAATGTGCTGGGTTAGCTGGGTAACCAACCGGAGGCAATCAGTGCCTAAAGTGAAAAACTTAGCATTTAAGCCCAAAAGTTTTTAAAACGTCGCTCCAGTGGTCCTCAGACCACCGGCATGTCCCGACGAGAATTTACTGTCAGTTATATTTTAAGAATTGAGCCAAACCTTGAACAAAAAAGGCAGGAAAGGCCACTGAGGATCAACACCGCGCATGGTTTTTTCGCTCTATTCGCTTTATCTTGGTCAGAAAACGAAACAGTGCATATTGAGATGGACCCCAAAGGATTGCCAGCTTTGATAACGTGCGAAATTGTTGGGTCAGGGATTGGACTCGGTTGTAACGACAGTTTATGCTTGCCTAAACTGTCGTTTCCATCTTCATTTGGCCCATCGTAATATGAGACTTAACTCCTTCGATAAAAGGTGCAAGACGATATTCACTCACCGTTCGCATCTGTTGGAGCTGACTCCGAACGCTAAGTCCTTCTTGGGCTAAGGCTTGTGGAGAGGCGGACCCGATACGGGGAGTTCGCCTGAGCGTCCTATGCCCTGGACGTCAATGTCTACAACTTACGCAAAAAAATGGTTTTCGTAAGATTCGCGGTATTACTTCGCTATAGGAGCGTTAATTGCACAAAACAACGATTGGAGACGGTTCACTACATCGACAAAGGAGAAATTCTTCGGTTTGACGCCCATTCCGCAATTGAGACATGTTTGAGTGGATAAAATCTTGCCCTCTCAAGGACATGCCGCCTCCACGGAAGACAACTGCAGTCGTGGTCAGAATTACTTGAAAAACTAGGATCGCCCAGCTTGACCGTAGTTGGGTAGCTGCCAAATCTTGTTTGACCCGCTCGTTCTTATCTTCTGGTATTTATAAGGCTCAATTGACTGGTGGTAAGCGTTTCTAGAATGTAGTCAGTGAATTGGACTCCTTGTTTGCTCCCCCTGAGGAATCAGTGCTGGTCTAAAGGACAAGTGTGTTTATGGGATCCCACTCTTGTCAACGCTACTCTTCGATAGGCATGAAGTTATTGGGGTCGACAGCTTTAATACTGCATCGAAACAGAATATTGTCCATTTATTGGATAACAGCAATTTCGAATTGATTAGGCATGATGTCACCTTCCTCTTTTTTTGCCTAAGAAGATGCGATTTGCGGCCTGGCTTATGCGCCTAGCCCGGTGCATTATCAAAAATCCCCTTAGGCGCATTAGGATCCTTAAGATCATCGTCCTTCATGCGGTAAACAAGCCTGGACTTGCCGAGAGAGATTGAGAGTAGCAATTTTTAAGCTTCCATCACCGATGGTTTAAGGAAATTCGAAGGTCTACCCCTCGCCCGACCTTACTAAGGGAAGCGAACACCAGAGACGCCTTTTAGTGAATACAAAAGATAGCACGACGTTTATGTCAAGGAGGGTCACGTTTTCAACACATTTTGACCAAAGCTCGCCACTAGGGCTAGTCGGGTTGTACGCCATTTTATCCAATCCATTCGAAGCGAGGACATAACGATTTACAGCGAAGGGGCTCAAACCGATTTTTTCTGCGACGTCTCAGATGTGGTCAAAACTTTCTTAAGATGATGGAGAGCATAAAAAGCTCGTTGGGCCCATTAGCCTAGGCAGCCCCTTTGAGTTAAGCACTCTCGGGTTGGCGGAAACGACTATTAAAGTAACTTAGTCGAAACCCCAATTAGTTCTCTGCTGGCCACCCAAGGACGAACCTAGAAAGCGCCAGCCTGACATCTCTACAACCAGAGACCGACTAGGCCCAGCTCCCAAAGTATGGTGGAATGAGGGGCTTCAATTAACCCTCAAATTTTTCGGGGGGGGGCTCAGCGATGAGCGCCAATAAGCCACCTAGGCCCTTCGACGGGAATTATTTTGACTTCGGAAACACGGTTCGGCTGTCTCTATGCGAGTCCCAAGGTTGGTAAGCCCAACCCCCCACCAAGACAGTTCTCCCAAAAAATAATTATGGAGAAGAACTTGGAACTTGGGTTAGAAGCACTGCGTCTCCAAAGTCGGGAATTGCGAGGTTCAGGATTTTCATCACTAATTCTCGATCGTGCCTCTAACGTAAGGGGAACGTCGGTAGCAAAGATACGTGTAAATCAATAACTCCGCTAGCCTTGAATTTGGCATCGAACCTATGACGGTAATGTCGGGCGAAGTTTGGTCGTGGGGCTGAGAATCGCGAATCCAAATCGGGCGCGGAACCTGGCGCACGGACTCGTCTGGATCGATCAGGTCCGTTATGGTCTGCTGAATCTTGCCAATCGATAGACCCTGAAAATTCACGTATGCTGCCGTCCTGTTGTCGCTTGGCTTATCCAGAACAAGGCTAGACACAAAATCGGCGAGAAAAGGACTGTAGCTAAGGTCAAGTTCAAAATCGGGATTTTGCACCTCATATTTTTTCCCCGCCATGCGAGCGCGAATCAAATTGGCAATGAGTTTATCTCTCGGATCATTCGGACCGAACGTCTCCGGGATATAGAGGTTATCAACTCTCATTGTCGAAGATGCGGATATCTCCAAGTAGTACCTAAAGGCTTCTTTAGTCGCTGCGTAGACACCTAGCCCATCTGTACCTTTGCTCAGTTGCCAAAAGCTGTTGAAGTTTATGAACCTCGCATCGACAGACCTCCCGGCTTCGAACAACCTTACGGAAAAGTCAAAATTGGCCTTAATCACATCTGAAACTGCTTCGGTTTGTCGGGAGCGAGTGAAATGCGTTGCCGTATGAACAATATTCTTGATTCCAAGTTTCGAAAAGACCTCCCGCAGTTCAGTTGCCGAGGAATCGGCATCTATAAAAGAAGAGTTCGGTCCAAAACTTAGTTGAGACTTACTCCGGCTCCTATTCACGTGGTGCACTCGCGCGCCCCTCTGCTCAAGCGAATGAGCTATTAGGCTGCCGAGGTAACCCGTGGAGCCCGTTAGTGCGACGTTAGTGATCACAGAAGTCCGTGACTCTTGTCCTTATCGGAGATTACATGAGGGGGCAAGTCCCAGGAGATGTTTAGTACTGGGTCATCCCACCTCAGTGACCTTTCCATATCTGGGTCAAAAGGAGCAGTCATTATGTACAAGAGAATTGTGTTGGGCGTAAGGCTCAGAAAACCGTGTGCGCATCCGGGCGGAATAAGGAGTCCGTCGTTAGAGCTCCCGTCAAGGTAAAAAGATTGGTGCGATTTGTAAGTTGGAGATTCTTCCCGCATGTCAACTACAACATCTTGGACTAACCCTTGGACGCAAACAACTGCCTTCCACTCTCCGGCGCGTTCTTCTAGATAATGTAATCCACGCAAAGTTCCCTTGGTGGGGTTAGTAGAGATGGAAATTTGCTGGGCCGCGAAGGAGTCTTGAGAAATTTCAAGAATACTAGGGTCCCAAACCCTTTGCCAGCGGCCTCTTGAGTCGACGAATGAGTCCCAAGAGTAAGGTTCCACACCTAATATTTTAGGCTCTTGCAAATTACCAAACCTTCCACGGAGCGTTATTGGAATCCCAGAGGTAATTCAATAACTTGTATTCTCTGAAAGTATCCATAGGCTCCCAGAATCCATCGTACTGATTTACGGCCATTTGGCCCATTCCCGCGAGTCGCTGGAGGGCGCCATCCTCGAGAGATTCATCTAGTTTCAAATACTCGAAAATCTTCGAATCGAAGACAAAGTATCCCATGTTCACCCAGTCCGCCATTTTTGGCTTCTCCCGAAATGCGAGAACGAGTCCATAGTCGTCGAATTCAACGACACCAAACCTATTTGAGGGCCTCGTAACCGTCATGGTTCCCAACTTGCCGGAATTCGCATGCGTCTTCTCCAGTCGAGCGAGGTCGACTGGCGCCAAACCGTCGCCGTAAGTGCAGTGGAAAGGCTCGCTCCCGATAATGTCTTTCGCCCTGAGCAAGCGCTCACCGGTTAGCGTGTCGTCCCCCGTGTCCACTACGGATATTTGCCAATCCTCAGACTGGCCGGACAGATACTCGATTCCATCGGCTTCTCCCGTCCTCACAGTAAAGTCTCGAGTGTGGAGGTCTAGGTTCGAAAAGTAGGACTTTATAACCTCGGATTTGTAGCCCGCAAGAACAACAAAGTCCTTGATTCCATGTTGGCTGTAAATCTTCATAAGATGCCAAAGCACAGGTCTGCCCCCAATTTCAACCATCGGTTTAGGCTTTAGTTCTGTCTCTTCGCGCATACGTGTGCCTAGTCCGCCTGCCAAAATAACCGCTTTCAAATAACTACCCATCTCCAAATTCGCCACTGACGTAGCGTAATATTTACATCCTGCCACCTAGAAGGAGTCCCATTGTATTTTTCCCCAGAAACTGTTCAAAAAATAAAAGGCATTCTTTTTGAGGAGTTCCTCGACCAAGCAATGGATTTTAACCCCGGGGTTTCCTCTGTACCTGTTTCGGGCAAACTTCTGGATGCTGAAGACCTCGCGACACTCGTCGAGTCTTCCCTAGAGGGCTGGCTGACCGCTGGGCGGTATCATGATGAATTCCAACGCGCCCTCTCGAAATACGTGGGTGTTCGTAACGCTACCTTTGTTAACAGTGGATCCAGCGCCAATCTCGTCGCTTTATCCGCTTTGACTAGCCCAAAGTTGGGCAAGCGAGCCCTTAAACCAGGGGACGAAGTAATTACGGTGGCGGCTGGCTTTCCAACGACAGTCAATCCGATAATTCAAAATGGAATGGTGCCGGTTTTTGTAGATATTAATTTGCCGACTTATGACATCAACGTTGAGGCCATGCGCGACGCCTTGACCCCCAAAACTCGAGCCGTCATGATTGCGCACACATTAGGGAATCCCTTTAACGTTGACGCCGTTCTCGATTTCTGTAAATCTAACGACCTGTTTCTAATTGAAGATTCATGCGATGCTTTAGGCAGCACTTACAAAGGGAAAAAGACGGGAAGCTTTGGAGATACGGCAACTGTTAGCTTCTACCCGGCTCATCACATCACTACGGGTGAGGGCGGGGTAGTTTTCACCAAATCTCCCTTAATACGGAAACAGGTTGAGTCCTTTAGGGACTGGGGCAGGGACTGCTACTGCGAGACTGGAGTGGATAACACCTGCCAGAAACGTTTCGAATGGCAGCTGGGTACACTTCCTCGTGGCTATGACCACAAATATATTTACTCTCACGTGGGGTACAACTTAAAAGCGACGGACATGCAAGCTGCACTGGGCTCGAGCCAACTCAACAAGATAGATGATTTTGGAAAGCGCAGGCGTGACAACTTTGCATATCTTCACAACGAGTTGGCTGAAACGGATGGCATAATACTGGCAGAGGCGACCGAGGGCTCGGATCCATCTTGGTTTGGCTTCCCAATCACCCTCAAAGACGGCTCCTCAGGGCAACGCACGAGAATTCTGAAGAAATTGGATGAACAAAAAATCGGTAGCAGGCTCCTCTTCGGTGGAAATCTGCTGAGGCAGCCCGCTTACAGACGCGTTGAGCATCGGGTGGTGGGAGAGCTTAAGACTACTGAGAAGGTCATGAATGACACTTTTTGGGTGGGACTGCATCCTGCTCTTTCTAAGACGCAGCTAAGTTTCACCGCACACACTTTAAGGGAAGCAATGGCGGAGGGTTGAGGACGGTTTTTCTCACGGGACACACTGGATTCAAGGGGGCTTGGTTCACGGCACTCCTTACACACCTAGGCTATGAGGTCCATGGATTTAGCAATGAGTCGCGACCAAATTCGCTTTACCAGAAGGCCAACCTATCCGAGCTAATGGCAAGCGAGGTATTTGGAGACATCAGGGACTTCGCTGAGCTGAAAAAAGCTATTTCAGAGTCCAAGGCGGATTTGGTAGTGCATTTTGCAGCACAGCCACTTGTACTCAGAAGCTATAAAAACGCCAAGGAAACTTTTGAAATCAACATTAACGGAACTTTAAATACCCTGGAAGCAAGCATTCAGTCCGAATGTGAGAGAGTTTTAGTCATAACCACAGACAAGGTTTATAAGGACCTCGAAAAGGCGCAGGGCTACTCAGAGCAAGATCCATTGCAGGGCTGGGATCCATACGCAGCCTCTAAGGCAGCAGCGGATATACTGACTCAGAGCTGGCTTGAGCTTCATCGCCATGAGATGCGTGTGGATGTCGCCAGGGGCGGAAACGTGATTGCGGGCGGAGACGACTCCGAATTCAGGCTAGTGCCGGACATAGAACGTGCCATTTCAAATGGAGATGCATTAAGGCTGCGAAACTCGTCGCAAGTGAGGCCGTGGCAGCATGTGCTCGATTGCCTCGATGGGTATCTGGCGATAACCACTGGAGCAATTGGGAAAATTAATACTTGGAATGTCGGGCCATCTGACGATGACTTGTGCTTGACCATTAGGCAATTTGCAAAGCAGTACCTCATTGCCAGAGGCTCTTCGATAGATGTTATCGAGTCCAACAGCACGCAAAAAGAGACAGCGTTCCTAAGACTAGATTCTAGCCAAATGTCCAGGGAGCTTTCTTGGCGTCCGAGATGGGACTCTCAAAAAGCAATAACAATGACTGCCGACTGGTTCGGCCGAGTTCAAGGCGGAGAGGACTCGAGGTCAATGATGTTTTCTCAAATTAACCAGTACCTGTCCAAAAACCAAGAATAGTGAGAGAGAACCACCAGGCCTCTCCCGCGGTTTTCGCAATTTACCACTGAGCTTTGGATCAGGCTCGAAGCCCCCCCCTTTTTTTTGGACTTAGCATGCGGCTGACTTGATCTTCATATTTCTATCTATGATCCCTCTGGCAATCGACTGAGCACGAAAATCTCACTCCACCGATAGTGCGCATCAGAAACCCGATGGTGAATCTTTGAGCGTCCTCAAGTTCCAGGATGCCTGTGCCTCGCTCCAAGCAATCGACAGATTTTAGAGTTCAGAACAACCAATAAACGCTTCACCTCTGACTGAAAAGTCGACGACATGAGCGGTGGACGATCTTTGTGACGCGTCGCATGTTGATGAGTACTGTCTAAATTTCAGGCTCGATCCACATGGTGAACGTTTATGAACACACCGTCAAAATTCAGCAATTCTCAACTTACTAGACGCTTTAGCGGTCGCAAGCAGGGAGAATCCAAAGATAGTGAGAGAAAATCTGTCATCACAGTGTGGATGCTCGACAGTGTCCACACTGCACGCCAACAGAAGTGGTTTCACAGCCGAGACATCAAATTTTTGCTTTTTCCTAATCCCCCTCAGAGAATAGCCCGCGGGACTTGAGAACTCGCTCATCAGTTCGGGGCCATGGCTTTTTAAGGACATTGACTAGGATATAGGCTCACGACGAAGAGAGAAATAGCTTGAAAAATCTACAAAAATCGGCGTTCAGTTTTTCCGTTCTAATGGCGGCAAAGAACTCTCAGGCAACCATAGGACTGGCAGTTAAAAGCACGCTGCTAGCCCTAAATAAGGACGATGAGCTACTGGTTTTTGTGGATGGGAGCGATGACGGTACACACCTAATCCTGAATAGAATCAGGGATCCACGGCTAAAAGTCCACGGCTCGCAAGTCTCAATTGGTCGGTCAGCCGCTAGAAACTTTTTGTCTCTGAAAGCCCAGGGAAGCCATTTCGCGGTGCTTGATTCAGACGACGTGTCGCTTCCCTGGAGGTTTCTAATGACGCGCCGACTGCTTCGCAAGTATGACGCAGTTTTCGGTGCAGCATTTCTTTTTGGCGACCTGCCATATCGCCTGCCAATGGCCCTAACATACCCCCTAAGGCTTTCTGCTGATTTGGCTCCGGCAGTCCTGTCTTACAGAAACCCTTTCGTCCACTCGACATCCGCGTTCAAGAGAGATCTGGTAACTCCAGGCAAACTGTACGAGGAAATAGTTCCCGAAGAATACCTACTTTGGATTCAAATGGCGCTCGCGGGGTTCCGACTGTATCGAACCCCTTTTCCTTTGGTCGGCTATCGACTGCATGCAGGGCAGATTTCGAGATCCAAAGACTTTTATCAAAAAGGAGAGGAATGCGCTTTATTAAACGAAGCGAGGGACAGGCTCGTTGGCATACTGCAAGAAAGCCACGGGGATAAGATACAAAGTCTGGGTAGCGAAAATAATTTCCTTCGCGAGCTGGCCCAGAGTCGTTCTCTTGGCGTACGACTTGAGGAAACGTTACTAACTCGACTAAGGGCTTTTGCAAAAAGACTTCTCTTTTGGCGCGATTCTTCTTAAAGATCCGCAGAGTTTAGTGGCAGGAAATCAACTTCAGATTCGCAGCTGCGCCTTCAGGCTTGGCGGATGCTCAAACAATACGAATTCGGATTCAAACGCTTTTTAGGTAATCCCGTGATGGTTGGCAGCTGCCGCACATTTTTATACACGAGGTGTATGGCATTTGCAACTACCTGGTATCGGGCATTGCCACAAAGAAAGACTTTTTGGCCAAGTGGAGGGCTTACCGTTAAACCACTTTGCTCAACCGGACCAGATGTTTGCGTTTGCTGCACACGCTCCAGGGTGTCACGTTCTCCTACCGCTCTAAGTGCAAGGTCGGAGCATTTTGCCTAAGATAAGAGAATTCTCACAAGATTCAAAAGAAAATTCTTGTTGTCTGCATGTTAGACAGTATTCACTCCGCTCGGTGGCTAAGTCAGTTTAAAAACCAAAGTCTTGACTTCCTAATCTTCCCTACTCCGCCTCACAGAAGAATTCAACCCGAGCTAGAGAGGCTACTGCCTAGTTCTGGCGAAGCGAATTTGCATCTAGCCCCTATAGCTCGCTACTTTGCTCTTCCTCTTTGGATCCTAGAAAAGAGCGTCAATAACTTTTTCTGTAGATCTTTCTTGGGGTGGTAATCAACAAATTTCAACCAAGCGTCCCCCCATGCCCTCGAGTTATAAAAGGCTAGTTATTTGAGCCTCATGGCCCTGCCTGGCGACGGAGCAAGAAACCCTAAATTCATGCTCACAAATTGGGGAAGCGACATTTTTTGGTTTCAACGGTTCCCAAAGCACAAAGCAAAGCTTGAAAAGCTTTTGCAGCTTGCGGACGTCTACTCAGCAGAGTGCGAGAGAGACGTCGTCCTTGCAAGGAACCTGGGTTTCACCGGGCAAGCAATGCCAGTCATACCGAACGCAGGTGGCTTCTCTGAAGCTGACCTTACGATTCCACTACTGGACCCAAGTGAACGCAGGACAATTGCCCTCAAGGGCTATCACGGCTGGGTGGGTAGGGCAAAAGTATCTCTCGAGGCAGTTAGAGAGATGTCTGAGGAACTACAAGGCCACAAGATCATTGTTTATTCGGCCAACAAGTCCGTATTGAAGATAGCGAGACAAGTCGCCAGGCAAACAGGACTCGAGATCAAGGCATTCGGTAAAGTAACCATGAGCCACAAGCAGGCTCTTGAGATGTTTGCAATATCAAAGATATATGTTCGCCTATCTGAGAGTGACGGAATCAGCACCTCTATGTTAGAAGCTATGGCAATGGGGGCCATCCCGGTTCAAACCTCAACGGCTTGTTGCGACGAATGGTTAGGCGACAGTGAAGTTGTCGCTAACGAGATCAAGATGCCGATGGTGAAGAGTGCAATTAGAGATGCACTCCAGCTCTCCCTAAATCCGGCCAATGCGGACCAAAACCTACTCACAATTAGCCTCAAGGCAAGTGCGGAGAATGTCGCAAAAACTGCCTTGAGTCTTTACGATTAAGCGAGTGTGGCAAAGAATCTTCATTACTGCATCGGTGACCGACATGAGATGCGCATGCGCTTCTGACGTGGGCCAGGGACAAGGGCGCAAAGGACTGCTTCCCGGCGCGACAAAGGTGCTCATAAAAGTATTTCCGGAACCTGGCTTGCTTCGATTAATTCAAAGCACTCGATGTCCTCAGGCCGAGGTGCATGATCGAAGATAAAGTCTGCTCAACAGTGTATTGGCCATGAAAACAGTGCTGCTCAAGGCCCCGATCACTAAACAACGAGTGAACTGCGTTGTGCGCTTAAGGACCAGGATTTACATATGTGTCTTGAAAAACCATAAACTCAAGAAGCAAGAAGTGCTAAATGAGGACCGTAAGGAAAAATGCCGATGTTTCCAGAACCTTTAATTGACTCTTCCGCAAACGTGTCGGCGAGAGTGAAAGTTTGGGCCGGTACCCAGATTCGCGAGAACGCCTCGATAGGAGAGGGGACTTCAATAGGTCAATACTGTTACGTTGGCCCCGGAGTAGTAATTGGCAAAAACTGCTCAATACAAAATCAGGCGCTCATATATGAACCCACCGTAATTCATGACGGAGTTTTTATTGGTCCGCGAGTTGTTGTCACGAATGACTTGAATCCTCGGGCCACAAATTCGAGAGGATCGCGTAAATCAGAAAAGGACTGGTCCGCGTCCGCAGCAGAAATATTAGATGGAGCGTCATTAGGAGCCGGAGTGATATGCGTGGGCCCCATTCGAATAGGTGAGTGGGCTATGGTGGCGGCTGGCGCCGTTGTAACGCGGGACGTGGGCAGCTACGAGTTAGTAGCCGGCATCCCAGCAAGAAAAATCGGATGGGTAGGTCAGGCAGGCTTTAGACTAAGAGAGGTCAACCCTTCGACTTTTGTCTGTCCCTCTTCAGGACAAACTTACCTCCTAGATCAACTTGGCCATTTGACTCTAGCTGGACGTTAGAGTTTGGTTGAGCTTCTTGCGAAGTTTGTACATAGGGCAGTTTCTGTGGCTTGGGCAGCTATGGTGCCTGGTTTTGTTTGGGACCTACTCGCCCATCAAGGCGGAGATCTGCATGGTTGCACGCGCCCTCTAAGGAGGTTAGGTTTAAATGGGTAAAGGGGCTCCGAAAGTAACGGTGTGCGCCCTAAGCTACAACACTGGAGGCTTCACAGAATTGGCCATTCGCTCGGCCCTAGATTCGAAATACCCAAATCTAGAAATCATATGTATTGACGATGGCTCGACTGACTCGTCGGCGAAGAGGCTCTCGGCTCTGTCTAAAGAGTTGGGGTTCGATTTTTACGAAAACTTGGAGAACGAAGGCATACCTTCCAGCTGCAATAGAGGCCTGAGCTTAGCGACAGGGCAGTATTTTATTCTCATTGGTGACGACTTGATGCTGCCGAACAGGATTCAAGGGGATGTGGATATTTTGACCGATAATCCGTCTGTCTCCTTCGTCTGCGGGTCCGCAACAATCATTGGGCAAGACGGCTTGGCTCCGGAAAAATACTCCAATTGGCTGAGCAAAAGTTCCGAGGGGGCTTTTCAAGAGGCTCCGGGACTAGTATGGCTCAAGGGTTCGAGGATATTCTCCCCTACTGCAACTTATAGGACTCAAACTCTTCGCGACTTGGGTGGCTGGGATGGCGACTATGACGTTGAAGATAGGTCAATGTTCATTCGCTTCGCCAAAGAGGGAATCTCCGGTTGGAGCCGAAGCGACGTGACAACTCTTTACCGAAGGCATGGAGGCAACTACTCGGCAAAATTCAAGACCAACATGTTTGAACAAGAACTGAGGCTTATCGAAGATTTTGCTCTTAAGATTGCCCCTTGGAAGGTCTCCGCTAAGTTTTTAATCGAAGCCCATTATTGGATGCTTTTTCTTGGAGCAAGCTCCTCTCAGGTCGCGAAAGCCCTCTCCTTAGCGGGCAAAAGCAAGATGTCCTGGACAACAAGGTCAAGGCTATTCAAGGCTTCTTATTTAGCATTGACTTTTGTTCGAAGGAATCGGTACGTAACGCGGAACGTGGTGCACTACCTTCGAAGTGGCGATTGAACTATTGAAGAGCCTCGGAGATACGCGCTGCTACAGCAAGTGTTTGCTCCTTGGATAACCAAGTTCCCATCGGAAAAGTGACCACTTTCGACGCGAGCTCCCTGGAGCCCGCTAGGTCCGACTCTTTAACTCGAAATGTTCCTCTTTTAGATAAGTCCGTGAATGCTTCTATCGTGTATGGATAATGACTATCCGTATCAACTCCAAGCTCCGACATGCGCCGCCTGAAAGCCGTTCTGTCGTCACTCAGAGCAGCGAAATGGTGGTACACGGAGTAACCTGAGTTGGCGGTGACGGGTTTCAGGGCTCGGTCGCCGATTGCTTTTATGTAAGTACCCGCTTGCCAGTTCCTATACTCGCCTTCTGCATCGAGTAGCGGGAGCTTCTTTGACAAGAAAGCAGCCTGAATTGGGTCTAACCTCGAATTGACTCCAAGCTCGCCGAACTGGTATCTCGAGTGCCTAATGCCATAAGAGCGGAGTGACTTCAACCTTTCCGCCATTTCGCTGTCCCTGGTAAAGATAGCTCCTCCATCACCTAAGGCGCCCAAGTTTTTTGTTGGATAGAAGGAAAATGCACCAAGGTCCCCTAGGGCCCCAGCCATACCGGATGAAGTTTTTGCCCCAAGAGCTTGGGCGCAATCTTCCACAATAAACACTCCTCTGTCCTTGAGGTTCTCCTGAATGCCTGAGAAGTCAACCGGTGCTCCGTAAAGCTGAACGGGAAGGAAAGCCTTTGTCTTTCTGGTGACCTTCTTAAGAACTTGATCTAAATCCACAAGGCCTGTCCAGGGGTCAACGTCCACCCCCACTGAAGTTGCACCAGTTCTACTGACGGCAATCCAAGTCGCTATGAAGCTGTGAGTGGGGACGATAACCTCATCCCCTGGCCCAACGTCAAGAGCCATAAGAGATAGAGTGAGCGCATCTAAGCCATTGCCGACTCCCACGCAGTAGCCGCCTCCGAGGTAATCACTTAACTGCTCCTCAAACCCTTGAACTAATTCCCCTCCAACATAGGCGCCTCCGCGTATCACAGCCGCTGCAGCATCGACGAGATCTCCAGCATTTTCAGAAGACGGTGTGCAATCGTAGAAAGGAATCTTAAGCATTTTTCCACCTTTGGAATTGAAGGAAATCCCTGATGTAATCTTCTTCGTCAAATGCATCAGATGCTAGCACTAGCAAAATTGACCCCTCGCTTAGGGGACTGATGTCTCTCCACAGTCCGGGCGCGATAGTGATTGCTTGGCCAGCTTTCAGGTTGGCGACTTCTCGCGTTGATCCGTCCGTTAAAACCACTGATGCCTTGCCTGCGATGCAAAGAAAGGACTGTCTAAGCTTTTTGTGAGCGTGGCCGCCCCTATTCGCAGAGGGGCCAGCGAGCCAGTAGATTCGATTTGCGCTGAAGTCTAGCTCGCTGAAGAAAAGGACTTCAGAGCCGTCCGTTCCCACCGAAAGGGGGTCGTATAGCGATGGCGACAATTGTGCTGCTCCTAGTCTCGTTAAAACTGAAAATAAACCTCGAATGCCTGTTGGCTTTCAACTTCTCGCTTTCGGCCAGCAGCTACTTTCCAATGGTTCAGTTAAGCATATCTGAGTAACCTGCCTATCTGCATGCAAAAGGCGTAAGACTTTGTTGGCCACCACAGAAGAAAAGAGTCGGGGCTCGAGCTCCTTATTTCAAGAGTCTCTCTAAATAGGCACCGTAGTCGCCGTTGCCATAACTTGCGGCCAGTGCCGTGAGCTCTGTGTTGTTCAGATAGCCATATTTCCAGGCTATTTCCTCTGGACACGCGATCATGAAGCCCTGTCGCGACTCAACTACTTTTACGAACTCCGCTGCCTGCGCAAGTGATTCGACCGTTCCCGTGTCCAGCCAGGCCGTTCCTCTTGGAAGGCTGACAACCTGCAGATCTCCAGACGCCAAATAGGAGAGATTTAAATCGGTTACTTCCAGTTCGCCCCGGGCAGAGGGCTCCAGTGCTTTAGCCCTATCAAAAGCGGTATTGTCAAAGAAATACAGCCCCGTGACCGCCAGATCGCTTTTGGGGCTCTTCGGTTTCTCCTCGATAGAAATTGGATTTCCGCTGGCTCCTAATTCCACCACGCCATATCGTGATGGGTCTGTCACTCTTTGAGCAAACACCGTGGCACCGGCTTTGTTGTACCCGCGAAGTGAATCACCAACTCCTGCTCCATAGAAAATATTGTCACCGAGAATCAGAGCTACATTGCCTCCCTCGGCAAACTCCTCCCCCAAAAGAAGCCCATGGGCGATGCCCCGAGGTTCGTCCTGGATCGCATATTCAATACTTAAACCTAGATGCCCACCAGTTCCAAGCAGGTCCTCGAATTGATATTTATCACGGGCAGTGGTAACTATGAGGACTTCTCGAATACCGGCCAGCATCAAAGTGCTCAGAGGGTAGTAGATCATGGGCTTGTTGTAGACAGGTAGGAGCTGTTTAGAAACGGCTCTCGTCAGTGGGTGCAATCGAGAACCAGTGCCTCCTGCCAGCAAAATCCCCTTCATGCCCTGTATTCTAGTCCGCGGCGGGAGGCAAAATGAAAATATTGGTCACAGGAGGAGCTGGCTTCATCGGCTCGAACTTCGTAACAAGAACTATAGAGACAAGGTCCGAGGTTGAAATAACCGTTCTGGATTCACTCACCTACGCGGGTTCAAGAGCTAACTTGGAGCCCTTTTCTGAGGCCATCAAGTTTGTTGTAGGCGACATAAGAGACGCAGATTTGGTGGATAAGCTCATCGAGGGCTCCGACTTAGTAGTCCACTTCGCGGCGGAATCACACAATGACAACTCCTTGAAAAATCCGGTCCTCTTCTACGACACCAATGTGATGGGTACCCTTAATATTGCAAACTCCTGCCTAACTCATGACGTGAGGCTTCACCACATTTCCACTGATGAGGTTTTTGGGGACTTGCCATTAGATAGCAAGTACATGTTCAACTTAGAAACTGCCTATAACCCTTCAAGTCCGTACTCGGCATCCAAGGCAGCCGGAGACCACCTGATTCGATCGTGGGTACGCTCTTTCGGGCTGCGAGCAACAATCTCCAACTGCTCAAACAACTATGGACCACGACAGCACTCGGAGAAACTGATTCCCACCACAATAAAGTCCTTGGTTCAGGGAGGTAGAGCGCCAGTTTACGGTTCGGGGCTCAATGTTAGAGACTGGATTCACGTCGATGATCACGTGGATGGTATCTGGCTCGCATTGGAAAAGGCCTCAATCGGTTCCACTTACCTGTTTGGAGCCAGAGACACGCAGTCGAACCTTGCTGTTGTCGGGGCGATTATAGAAACTCTAGGGCTGGCTGACAACGCGATTGAATTTGTAGAAGATCGTCCCGGGCACGATTTAAGATACGCCATAGACCCCAGTGCTGCTGAGCGAGAGCTAGGCTGGGCACCCAAGCACACTTCAGTTCTTGATGAATTACCGGCTGTAGTGTCTTGGTATCAAAGTGAATGGGGGGCATAAGTGTCCCGTAAGAGGGTCCTTGTTGTCTGCATGTTCGACAGCATCCATTCTGCTCGGTGGCTCAGGCAGTTTGAAAGCCAAAATCTCGAATTCCTGCTCTTCCCCAGTTCGCCCCATAGAAAACTTCACCCGGAGGTTGAGCAATTACTGAACAGCTTTGACTCGACAACCTTCCGGATAGCCGCGCTCTCCCGCTACTTCGCTCTTCCTCTCTGGATCCTAGACAAGTTCGCCAATAACTTTTTTCGTGGGTCACTTTTGAAAGCTGCGATCAAAAGCTTTCAGCCAAGCCTTGCCCACTCTCTGGAGCTTCAGAACGCAGGTTATGTGGCCCTCAGGGCCCTGTCTTCTGGAAAACCAAAAGGCCTTAAGTTCATGGTCACAAATTGGGGAAGCGACATATTTTGGTTTCAACGGTTCCCAAAGCACAAAGCACAACTCCAAAAGCTTATGAAGCTTGCGGACGTCTATTCAGCAGAGTGCGAGAGAGACGTCGTCCTTGCAAGGAACCTGGGTTTCACCGGGCAAGCAATGCCAGTCATACCTAACGCAGGTGGCTTCTCTGAAGCTGATTTCGCGATTCCACGACTTGTCCCCAGTGAACGCAAGACAATTGCCCTCAAGGGCTATCACGGTTGGGTGGGTAGGGCAAAAGTATCCCTCGAGGCAGTCAGGGAAATGTCGAAAGAACTGCAGGGCTACAAGATCATAGTTTATTCGGCCAACAAGTCCGTATTGAAGCTAGCGAAACAAGTCTCCAAGCAAACTGGACTCGAGATCACGGCATTCGGCAAAGGAGCGATGAACCACAAACAGGTTCTGGAGATGTTTGCAAAATCAAAGATATATGTTGGCCTATCTGAGAGTGACGGAATCAGCACCTCTATGTTAGAAGCGATGGCAATGGGGGCTATCCCGGTTCAAACCTCAACGGCTTGTTGCGACGAATGGTTTGGTGACAGCGGAGTTGCCGTGCACGAGATCACGGTTCCAGCGGTCAAGACTGCCATCAGAAAAGGGCTTAAGTTGGCCGAAAATCCCGCCAACGCTGAGAGAAATTTAGAAACCATCAAGATCAGAGCCAGCGCAGAGATGGTCAAGAAAGTCGCACTCACGTTCTACGACTAGATCAAAGTATTTCATAGTCACATCTAAATCCGCTGGAGCAGTGATTGGCGAGCGAGTGCATTCGGCCACGAACGTCCCGATGTGCTCAAAGCTAATAGCAGAGATTGTGGCCCACCGAAATTGCACGAGTATCGGTCGACACTAACGCCTGGCGTTAGCCGGGTCGATAGCCCATGCCGCGAACTGTGTGGATCAGGTCATTGCCAAACTTTGGTCTTAGGTAGCGGATTAGAAATCACCTACGTTGCTGGCCGGGTCGTGGCCTAAGCCCCAAACACTTGAGAGTAGCTTCTCTCTGGAAATGACTTGCCCAGGGTGATGAGGAAAAAAGTCCAGCATCGTAAACTTTCTTGCCGTGAGGTCATGCTCAACGTCTGCGCCTGTGATGCTGCGGCTAGGAACCTGCGGGTTAGTAGATCTAGCGCCACCTCGCCGTGAAAAAGTGTTGATTTAGCCTGTGCTTCATTGGGAGACCCAATGCGGCGCTTCACTCGTGCCAGTACCTCCTCTTTCTTACCAGTGGCTAAAAAAGTAACGCTTCGTAACAAAGAAATCATTTCCCAAAAACAATGTTGTAGTTTTCGTTACCAAACAATAAGCATCGGCGAGCGCCGATGCTCTGAAACAACTACCTAAGGAACCCATGTCATTCACCGATGAGCTTCTGGAGAACAACAAGGCATATGCTGCTTCGTTCTCTGGACCCCTTCCCCTGCCACCTGCAAAGAACATTGCGGTCTTGGCCTGCATGGATGCACGAATCAATGTTTATGGCGTGCTGGGCCTTGAAGAAGGTCAGTCACACGTTATTCGAAACG
>Ga0335398_10003052_pt1 | contig 25184 bp, 31 predicted proteins | sample BON03_FD_205742 | JGI IMG/M metagenome (GOLD analysis project Ga0335398, IMG submission 205742) | Freshwater microbial communities from Lake Bonney liftoff mats and glacier meltwater in Antarctica - BON-03 (spades assembly) (version 2) | ecosystem: Environmental > Aquatic > Freshwater > Ice >... | reverse complement strand
TTCTTCTGCTGCTTCTTCTGATTCTTATGCTGCTGCTTCTGCTTATGCTGCTTCTTATGCTCCTTCTTATGCTGCTGCTGCTGCTGCTTCTTTTGCTGCTTATGCTGCTGCTTATGCTGCTGATGCTGCTTCTTATGCTGCTGATGCTGCTGATGCTGCTGAAAAATCAAACCAATTAGAAACTGCTGATATTTGCAGAAAATACTTAGGGAAATTAATACTAGAGTTATGTTAAGCGTATGTGTAATTCAAATGGATTTCTTTCCTTCCAAGATAAAGAAACGGCTGAGTTATTCCTTGAAAACTTTAGAGATTTAATAGAACAAGCTAAACCATTAATGAGTTAAGATGTGTAAAAACTAACATTAACCCACTTTAAATAGATTAATGATGGTAAATACCAAGAATACTGTTGGTAATAATTTTTATAGTTGCTAACGATTGGTGCTATGAGCAGTAGCGGATTAATAAAAACAAAACTTAAAATTTATGACAGACTTAAATAATACACCTAACCTTTTGGAAAGCACGGACACCGCTATTGATTATAGCACGTGTTATGCACAGCCTTTATTCTCTCGAATTTGGGCAATGCCAAATAAATTAACATTTACAATTAAGCCTATAAAAGAATTGGTTCAAAAGTATGTGTCTAAAAGCAAAATTATAATAGACCCCTTTGCAAATCAAAGCAGTTATGGAACTATTACAAATGATTTAAACCCTGAATTTGAAACAGATTACAATTTAGATGCTTTAACATTCTTGCGTAAAATGGAAACTGGAAAAGCAGACCTTGTATTATTTGACCCACCTTACTCGATTACGCAAGCAGCACAATGCTATAAAGATTATGGAAAAGATAAACTTGAAAGGTCTGTTGCAAATATGGGGTATTGGGGTGACTGCAAAAATGAAGTATCAAGAATATTAAAGCCTAACGGCATTGCTTTGATTTGTGGTTGGAACTCAAATGGGATAGGTAAAAATAGAGGCTTTGAAATGCTTGAAATTTTGCTTGTGCCACACGGTGGAAGTAAGAATGATACTATTGTAACAGTTGAACGTAAATTGCCTGACCTGTTTTCGTAGGTTGTGCATAACTAGCCGATATGAGTATGTTTTAACATTAAAAAAAGTAATTATGAAAGATTGGACAATAATACAAGAGAACGGAAAGTGGGGGGCAGTGCATGAAATGAGTAGCATAAAACTACCTGCACTATATAACGACAGAAAGATGCTAAAGAAGATAATTAACGGAGTAACTAAAATACTTATAGACAATGGAAGAACACGAGATTAAATGGGGAGACATGATTTTTCAGGTCTCCGGAATATATACAGAAGAAGAAAAAGGTACATACGAAAGTCCTTGCTACCCTCATTCATTTGAGATAGTGTCAGTATCTATAAAGGACGGTATTGACATTGAGTATATGCTCAATGACTATGCGCTTGATAACTTAGAGACATTAATACTTGAGCAAAAATGGATGTAGTCAAGTCAATTATATTATCGCAGTTACTCCTTGAGAATAACGAAGAACTAAAGGGAACTAAGTTTTATAGGCAAGAGCTTAAAAGAGACCTAAACAAAATAATAGGCTCATTAGATAAGTATTCACGTGAGTATTACGACACCTTATACAATAACGACAATGACATGGTGAATAATATCATGAACAGAATTGAAGCCCTCACAATGAAGCTATCAAGCTCTACAATAGAAGACTTAATACTAATTGATGCGGTTATTGACAAGTACAATGAGAACAAGGAGTGGTTTAAAAAGCATGAGCAAGTTGAATTTTTAAAGATAAACCAATGAAAGCAAAACTAATCTTTAGTCTACCAGAGGACCAAGTTGATTTTAAATTAGCAAACGACGCAGGTAAAATGCATTTAGTTTTATGGGAATACAATCAATGGTTACGTCAAACAATTAAATACGCACCTGATGATTTAACAGGTGAACAACTAGCTGTATATGCCGAGTGCGAAAGTCAACTACTAAACATGATTAACGAGAACAATGTAAATTTAGATATATGATACCAGATATACAACCTAAATCATTATTAAATTTAGACACAGAGGAGCCTAAATAAAGGTTAATTCGAGAAAGAGATAAGCTAGTAAAGGAATCAGATAAAGTACTATGGTTAGAATGGAATGAAGAAGGTGGAATTAAACGTAGGTTTAAATTGCCTAATGTAGGGAGGGGTTTATTGATGTTTCTAATCAATCAATACTTCACTTGGATGACCACTGCTATAACTGAAATTATAGAACAGAGAGAAGATTACGTTAAGTTTAAAACAAAAAATAGTAACTACGAATTATTTAAGTTATGAAAAACATATTAATAATAATATACATAGTAACTGCAACAATCTACCATTCAGTAGCTGGGCAGACAGATGATACACCAGATATTACCGCAAGTGGCTTTGTAATTAATCTTGAAAGACCAATGAGCCACCGAATAATAGCGGTATCACGCAATCTTGAGGCGTTAGGATTTAAAATGGGAACGAAAGTTTGTGTTACAAATGCTGGTAAAATGAACGGAGTATGGACTATTGAAGACAGAATGAATAAGCGTTTTACTGATAGAATTGATTTTTTAGTCAACAAAAAAATTAAATTAGGTAAGTGGAATGATGTTAAAATAAAAAAAATAAATTAATTTTACAGATGATTATAGACGACATTTTTATCCAAGCAAAATTAGACTCTAAGGCAGTCAAACTTGACACCGAGGTTTCCGAATCAAGATTGCTTTACGGAATTAAAATAATTAAGGAAATAAAAACACAAGCCATTTCAATATACGATACGGCAGTAGGAGGAGACAGATACAAAGAACTAACCGAGAGCCAATATGTTGAATTTCAAAAAGGTTGGCGTGTTGGAGTATATAAAGTAAGGCTTGATGTTTATAGGGACAAGCTAAAAAAAATAGAGAGAAAAATTGTAGATGAGCTTAATGGTAAGAACAATCCAACTCAACTGCAATTACTTAAAGATAACAAAAACAGAACAATCAAAAACTATTTTAAATTAACACAAAAATTAAATCAACATGAGTAAATCAGTATTTGAAACACTATCATCAATCAATGTCAATGACAAGGTTGAGCAAAAAGACAAACTAACTTACCTGCCTTGGGCTTGGGCTTGGGCAGAAGTAAAGAAAGCATACCCAAGTGCTACCTATGGTATATACAAACACCCCGAGACCGGACAGCCTTACATTGAGGACAAAAACTTAGGGTATATGTGCTCAACTTATGTAAATATAGAGGGAGAAACTCTTGAGATGTGGCTTCCAGTGATGAACGGAGCAAACAAGGCAATGAAATCAGAGCCATATACTTTTCAAACAAGATATGGAGACAAGCAAGTAGAGGCAGCAACAATGTTTGATATCAACAAAACAATTATGAGATGCCTAGTAAAAAACCTAGCAATGTTCGGTCTTGGACACTATATATATGCTGGAGATGACCTACCTGAGTCAGCAGATACAGCAGCAACTGAAAACAAGGGAGCAACACCCGATAAAACACCAACTAATATTACCCTTGACATAGGAGATGATAATTGGGACAAGGTTTTAAAATATGTAGTAGCCAATAAATCACAAGGTCTTGAGGTTATTGTTGGAACACTATCTAAAAAATATAAAGTAACATCAGAAGTTAAAACTGAGCTTAAAAAATCATTATAATGAAAGACATAGAGCTATTAAAAATAGATGAGAATTACTATGGAGAAATTGGTCAGAAGTATCTGTCAAATTCAGACATAGGTACACTACTTACAGACCCAAGACAATTCCGTGTAAGAAAGAAAGACAACGCAAATTTTGCCAACGGCAGACTTTTTCACCAGCTTATGCTTGAGCCTGATAAGGCTGTCAAATTTACTTATGTAGGAGTTTCCACAAGAACCACTAAAGTATATAAAGAGTTTCTATTAGAGAATAATATTGAATTTGCTATGCTTGAGCATGAGTACAATGCAATACACTCAATGACTAAATACGCTAAATCAAATCTATTCTTTTTTGATAACGTAATAGGTAGAGAAGGAGAGAATGAAGTGCCGGGAATAAAAGAGATTAACGGAGTGCTATTCAAAGCCAAGGCAGATAGAATAGTAGGTGATATTGTAATTGACATCAAAACCACAAGTGACATTAAAAAATTCAAGTGGTCTGCATATAATTACAACTATGACAGTCAAGCATACATATACCAAACAATTTTTGGTAAGCCTATGGTGTTTTTTGTAATTGACAAGAACGCAAAAGAAGACCGTAGAGGCAATATTTATTATGACATGGGTGTTTATCCTGTCTCGGAAGAGTTCGTGGCGTCAGGAGAGGCTAAGGTGGCCGCAGCGGTAAAAATATATAACAAGTTCTATTCACAAGAATCAAAAGAGAACATCGAAGACTATTTAATTAATTTAACACTTTAATATTATGAATGACCCAATTTTTGCAAACGGCTTTATTTTTAAGAAAAATGAGAAAGCCCCTGACTTTGTAGTCGGAAAATTATCAATGAACGTGGTGGAAGCCAAACAATTCTTGGATGACTATGCCAAGGGCGGATGGGTAAACACCAATATAAAGCAGTCTAAGGGAGGCAAATTTTATATTGAGCTCGATACATGGGAACCTAATCAAGATGCCGCAAAAGCCATCCCAGTAGCCAACGCCGAGGTTTTATCGCCAGGCCCAGTAAAAGATGACTTACCTTTCTAGGTAAATTATGACAAAGATAAACCAAGAGGGTGTAACAGCCCTCTTTTTTTGGCATGTCGAAATGTCGATTTTCTCCTTCCCTATACTCTTATATAAAATATATATTTATTATTATTATTTTTTCTTGTAGGTGGATTAAAAAATTGACATAATCGACACTTTTCAATAAACTCAATACTTTCAAGAGCAAAAAACGACCCTAAAATCGACATAAAAATGACAGAAATCGTCACAATCTTTAAAAACATACGAGAAACAGCTACTCCGTTCCATAAAGATGTTCATGTAATCCTTGACAGAATCAAGGAAGGAGCAAGTAAAGACATCGTAAAGAACATTAGAAGCGAAAAAAATAAAACAGAACGAAATGAAATTAAGAAACAACTTCCGGCAATTTGTTTTAGTGGTAAGTTTAATAAAAGAAGTGATGCTTCTATTATTGAGCACTCTGGTATCATCTGCTTGGACTTCGATGGTTACGATAAACAGAAATACCTTCTGCAAGAAAAAGAGAACCTAACAAGAGACAAGTATGTATACTCGGTATTTATATCTCCTTCAGGCAATGGCTTAAAAGCCCTTGTTAAAATACCAAAGGACATTGACAACCACGTAAACTATTTTAACTCTTTAGAGAAGCACTTTAACTCAAAGTATTTTGACACCACAAGTAAGAATATAAGCAGAGTATGTTACGAATCGTATGACCCACTTATATACGTGAACTTAAACTCATCAATATGGAGTGAGATTGAGGACTTAGAGTATAAAGAGATGGTTTCGCACAGAGACGCTCCTACCATACCAATAACAGACGAGAATAAGGTGGTTGAGATACTTGTTAAGTGGTGGAATAAAAAATACCCAATGGTTGAGGGTAAAAGAAACGCAAATGTGTATGTATTAGCTGCTGCCTTCAATGACTATGGAATAAACAAGAGCCTTGCAGGGTATGTCCTAAACCAATACCAAACAAGTGACTTTCCTTTATCTGAGATAGCACAGACCATTAACTCAGCTTACTCAAATGCACAAAACTTTGGCACAAAGTACTATGAGGATGAGGAGAAGATAAACCAAATTAAACAGAGCTTACGCAGAGGAGCATCCAAGAAAGAGGTAAAGCAAGAGCTTGAGGAGTACAACCTCAGCCCTGACGTCATTGACAGCGTTCTATACAAAGCAGAAGAAGAGAACTTAAATGCTTCATTTTGGAATAAGAGTGACAAAGGTGCAATAAAAATAGTACATATACTTTTCAAGCAATTTCTAGAAGACAATGGTTTTTATAAGTACTGTCCAGAGGGTGGTAAAAACTATGTCTTTGTAAGGGTTACTAATAACCTTATTGACCATACCTCAGAGAAAGAGATAAAAGATTTTATTCTAAACTACTTAATTGTTCTTGATGATATTAGTATCTACAACTACTTTGCAGACCAAACAAGACTATTCAAAGAGGAGTTTCTTACGCTCTTATCAACTATTGATATATACTTTATTGAGGACAAGAAAGATACTGCATATCTTTACTACTTAAATTGTGCTGTTCGTATTACTAAAAATGAGATAGCGCCTATTGATTACCTTGACCTTGGCGGTTATGTATGGAAAGACCATGTGATAGACAGGAACTTTGAGATATGTGAGGTAACTAACTGCGACTACAAAACATTTATTAATAATGTATGCGGTAAAGATGATAACAGAACAATATCAACGGAGAGTACCATTGGCTTCTTATTACATGCACACAAGAACCTATCCTATTGCCCAGCAGTAATACTAAACGATGAGGTAATAAGCGACAACCCTGAAGGGGGAACTGGAAAGGGTTTGTTTATGAATGCACTATCTAAGATGAAAAAGTTAGTGACAATCGATGGAAAATCATTTACATTTGAGCGAGCATTTGCATATCAGTTGGTGTCAGCAGACACCCAGATACTATGCTTTGATGATGTCAAGAAGTACTTTGATTTTGAGAGATTATTTAGCGTGGTAACAGAGGGCCTTACTCTTGAGAAGAAAAATAAAGATGCTATCAAGATACCATTTAGTAAGTCTCCAAAGATTGCTATAACAACTAACTATGCAATTAAAGGAGCTGGAAATTCATTCGCTAGGCGTAAGTGGGAGCTAGAGCTACACCAACACTACAACAAATCATACACGCCATTAGATGAGTTTAAAAAACTAATGTTCGGTGATTGGAACGACAATGAATGGTGTCAGTTTGACAACTATATGATTGGATGTCTTCAGAGCTATCTACATTCAGGACTGAAGAAAAGTAAGTTTGTGAACTTAAAGATTAGACAGCTATCGGCAGAAACTTCTCATGATTTCATTGAATGGTGTGGTCTTATTGAGGGACATGAGCATAACAAGAACCTTAATATTAACGAGAAGATGTATAAACAAGAGCTGTATCTTGATTTTATTCAAGAGTACCCAGACTACAGACCAAACTCAAAGATGACAATATCAAGGACTAAGTTTTATAAGTGGCTTATAGCTTACTGCTTGTACAAAGAGGGTATTGTTCCTGAAGAAGGCCGTGATACTGGTGGTAGATGGATTATAATTAAAAAGAAAAATGAACAAGAGAAGATAGAAATATGATAACATACAGAGACTATCAAATTGATATTATAGTTAAGGCTTGTGATATATTAAATGAGCATAATTTTGTTTATTTAGCCATGGAGGTTAGGACAGGCAAGACTCTGACTTCCCTTGGCATAGCCAACAAAATGACTGATATAAAGAATGTTTTGTTTGTAACAAAAAAGAAAGCAATCTCAAGCATACAGGATGACTATGATTTAATGGACTCATATTTTGACTTAACAATCGTAAACTATGAAAGCCTACATAAGATAGAAGGTGAGTTTGACCTTGTGGTGTTAGATGAATCGCACTCAATGGGTGCTGCACCTAAGCCAAGTAAACGCGCTAAGCAGGTAAAGGAGATGTTAAAAAAAGACAACCCCTATGTAATCCTATTGTCTGGTACGCCAACTCCTGAGTCATATAGTCAAATGTACCACCAAGTGTACGGAATAAAGTACAACCCATTTAGTAAGTATGCTAACTTCTATAGATTCTGCGATGACTATGTAAACGTAAAGAGTAGGCCGATTAACGGTATGAATATAAAAGATTATTCAGATGGTAAGCCTGAGATAATTCAAGCTATGCAGCCATACACAATAAACTTTACACAGAAAGAAGCTGGATTTATAACAAAGACAACCGAGAATGTGCTTTATGTTGACATGATGCAACAGACATACGACATTGCAAAAAAATTGCAAAAAGAGCTTGTAGTTCAAGGTAAAGATGAGGTAATACTAGCAGACACTCCGGTTAAGTTAATGATGAAACTTCACCAGATTTTTTCTGGTACAATTAAATTTGAGAGTGGAAACTCAATGATATTAGACACTAGTAAGGCTGAGTTTATAGCGTATCACTTTAAAGATAAGAAGCTCGGTATATTCTATAAGTTTAAGCAAGAACTTGAGGCTTTAAAGCAAGTCCTTGGAAAGGAGCTTTGCACTACCCTTCAGGAGTTTGATAGTGGAAGTCACAAGATTATAGCTCTTCAGATTGTGAGTGGGCGTGAAGGCATAAGCCTTCGTAATGCTGACTATATTGTCTTCTATAATATTGACTTTAGTGCTACCAGCTACTGGCAAGCAAAAGACCGTATGACTACAAAAGACAGATTAGAAAATGATGTGTATTGGATATTCTCCAAAGGAGGCATAGAGTCAGACATATACAAGGCTGTCACTAAGAAGAAAGACTACACACTTAAACATTTTAAGAATGACTTTAATAAGAAATAGTAATCAAGTCAAGCAAACCATTGATTTTAGCGGCATACAAAACGGAAAGATACACCCAAGCGATATTGACGCTGTGCTGGAGTTTAATAATGAAGCACTCATATTAATGGAGGTCAAACGAGAGGGCAACGACATGCCTATCGGACAAAGGTTATTACTTGAAAGGATTTGTGATAGTTGGCACACTGAAAAAAGTATCGTATTATTTGTGAATCATTCTTTTAAAAATGACACTAAAGATATACCTTTGGTAGAGTGCTACGTATCAAAGGCTTACAGCAAAGGCAAATGGACAAGTGTTCAACCTGAACTACTTACCTCTGTTTTAAATAAGATTGGAATTAATTGGGATATAAAAAAACTATCAATATGAAATACAAATCATCAGAAATAAATCAACATGAAATTGTGTACTGCGACTTAATAGTTGAGAAAGAAAATAAAAAAGGAAAAAGAATTATAATTGAAGAAGAAGAAATAAAGAAAGTAGTTTATAAGGAATTGGATGGCTACCATAACAAGAAAAAAGTAATAGATGTAATGGTAAAAGCAAGGCTAGGATATTCATTTAATAGATAAGATATGAAAGGTTTTTTAAAAAAAATACCTCTTGAGTTAATACATAAGTATGTAGAGGATATATACAATATAGAAATAAAGTATAATACAAAAAAAGAATACTACGTGGAAGCAAGAGCACTATTTGCTTTCTTGTCTTGGAATAATTCTTTTGAGTCTAAGTCAAGTATAGGAAGGCAAATAAACAGAGACCATGCTACAGTGATACACTATATAAATAATCTTCACTATGTTTTTTATATAAGAAGTAAAAAGTACAAGGAATCAATTATTCAATTTGAAAATTTAAAGAATCAATACATAAAAATAAATGAGGAAAAAGAAATTGAAGAATATGACTTTGTTAAATTTTCAAATAAAATTGAACAACTTGAGAATGATAGTGAAATCTTAAATAAAAAAATAAAAGATTTAGAAAAAAAAGTTATTATCACTAGTGTATTTCACGAAATAATATGTAAAATACCGATTGATAAGACTGAAATTGTCAAAGAAAGATTAGAGGCAATGATAAAAATGTTTTAAAAAACAACAAGAAACTAAATTAATTTATATATTTGTATAGTTATGAAGATATCAATAAAGACATACAACTTAAAATACTCAGTAGAAATGAAAGATGAGGTTAATTTCATGCAGTTTATGGAAGAGGTGAAAGCCCTAACAAAAACAATATGGTCAGCTGACCAGGTAAATGATTACTGGGAATAAAATAAAATACTATGCGTGGAACACAGATTCACTACGAAGCTACTGGAGACTATGATGTCATAGACTTCATACAAGATTACAATATCAACTTCAATAAAGGCAATGCAATCAAGTATCTTGTCAGGGCAGGTGTAAAAACAAAAGACCCTATACAAGACTTGTACAAGGCAAAGGATTATATTGAAAGAGAAATAGCTTTCCATAAAGAGAAGACAGGAACTAACTGGGTATCTAACAAGACTGAGTAATGACTGAGCAGCAGATACAAGCAAAGAGAATAAAGCAGCTTGAGTCTGAGGGTTATTACGTAATTAAACTAATCAAAACTAACAAGAATGGAATCCCCGACCTAGTGGCTATACCACCTGACTCGGGGGTTTTGTTTAGTGAGGTTAAGACTCCAAAAGGAGTAGTGTCAAAGCTTCAACAGTATAGAATAAAAGAATTATCAGAACACGGATTATTTACTGAAATATATAGAGGATGATATATACAATAAAAGACATAGAAAAAATAACAAACTTTAAAACTTGGAGCGATAGGCAAAAAGTAGATGAATTACTTAGAATTGATGCAGACATATATTGTAATCTAGGTAGTGAGTCTACAAAAGCTGATAAGGAGGAAGCCAAAAAAAAGTCCAAAAAAATATATAGAGCTATAAAAGATATAGACTATCTGACCGGACTATCTTTCTTACATGTAATAGACCTATGAAACCAAGCCCTTTAGAAAACAAAAGACTTCAGAACATTAACTTTTTAATGGATGAAATTCACTCACTATCAAATGAAATCTACGAATGTTTAGTAGACAGTGAGTATAACCGATTAAAACTAGAAACAAATGCTCTTATAAGGAAACTAAAAGGGCTATCAGACTCAGTTCAAGATGACATATAAAGAATCAAGACCACGTCTTAGTGGTAATAAAAGATTTGCCTACGAGAATTTAGTTAAAGACGAAAGAAGAATCCTAGTGGTAGGAGATATACACGCTCCATTTGAGCTTGATGGTTACTTTGATTTCTGTAAAAAGACCTACGCAAAGTATAACTGCAACCAAGTTATATTTATAGGTGACATCATAGACAATCACTACTCATCTTTTCACGCCACTGACCCAGATGGTATGGGTGGAGGATATGAACTTGACTTTGCTGTTGAGCAAATATCTAAGTGGGCTGATGAGTTTCCGGTAGCTGACGTATGCATTGGAAACCACGATAGAATAATTATGCGTAAGGCTTTTGATTCTCAAATACCAAGTCGCTGGATTAAGCCATATAATGAGGTATTAGGCACGAACTGGAGTTGGGTAGAACAAGTTGTCTATGACAACGTACAATACGTTCATGGCGAAGGTGGGACAGCTAGAACGAAGGCTAAGAATGATATGATGTCCACTGTGCAAGGACACATACATACTCAGGCTTATACTGAGTGGATGGTAGGTAAGAGGTTTAGAATATTTGCAACTCAAGTAGGATGTGGCGTTGACTCAAACGCATACGCTTCTGCTTATGCAAAACATTTTAAAAAGCAAGCCATTGGTTGTGCTGTTATTCTAGGTGGACACACCTCTATAAATTGCCTAATGGAGCTATGATTTTTGAGTCAGAAAAAGATACAAAGTTACAAAAAAATGCGATACAATGCTTTGTAAACCTATTCAAGGGTGATTTTATGCGTCTATCCCACACTGACGTAGATTATAAGGTCTTTGATAAGGATAAAAACCTTATAGCTTATGCCGACATTATAGTTGAAAACAAGAGTCTTAGAGACGCTTACCCCTTAACAATAGGTGTGCGTAAATTACTGAAGCTATCAGACAAGAGACTAAATCCAGTGGTGATATGGTATTGCACAGATGGAATTATATATAGTAGGGTAAACCAAATATCAGGTGAGATTAAGTGGACTAATGAAGAACTCACCGCCCACTACTCAAATAAAAAGCAATTCAAGTACGTAAGACTTTAGTTACTTTTTCTTTAGATTCTTTTTTATTTGCTGATTCTTATAGTAGCTTGACCCTGGCCCATAAATTTTATTATAAAGCTCTTTATTTATTTTCTTTAAATCCTCTTTAGAAATTTTATTTGTCTTAGGGTCTTTCTTAGTAGCTATCTTCATATTCCTGTCTGTAAGATACCCAACCTCTGAGGGTAGTGCTCCAGCTAAGAATAACATATAAGCAACTGCATTTACTTTCATGGCATCTTGGTCTACCTTACTTAATTTAGTGACACGCTCTTTACCCATGAATGTCTTTTTTGACTCTCCATTTTTAGCCATTAATATCAACTCCTTCATTGTTCCTAGCTTTTGACCAGCGATACCTAAGACTCCTAACTGTTCAGATAAAGTCTTTTCATCGTTAGCAAAGAACTGGAATGGGTCATCACTATCTTGAACTAAATCAATTATAAAATTCACAACCTGCATACCTGGGTCATTCATTACGGGCAAAGGTATGAGTATATCCGACACTATATTGCCAAGCTTACCTGTCTTTTGGAATCCTTTTCTTATTTTCTCATCCTCCTCAGACTCCTCTTTACCCATCATTGCAAATGAAGCCGCAACAAGAGCCTGTGATATAGCGTAAGATATGCCATTGAAAGCGATTGTCTCAGCGGCAAGTCCACCTAAAGACTTTCTTGCATTTGTTTTGTCCTCTGGTGTAGCAACATCACTTATAAGAGTTGTTATGTCAGAGTACATTCTACTCTTTTGGTTTAATAAAAAGTTTGCAAATGGGAAGAAAACCTTACGAGAAAACTGTACGTATGGATTTTGACTAGTAAATAAATCCCCTTGCAGGTCTTGGTCTGAAACGTTCTGCTGTCTATCTACTTCTTTCTGAGCGTAAGTAGCAGCACTCATATCCCACTGATGATTATTCCAATCAATATTCTCAACCTCTACTCCATTCTTTTTTAATTGTTGAAAGTAGTACGCAAAAAATGAACTTCTTGCAGTAAGTACGTCTGGATTTACTAATGTGTATTTTATCCATTGCTTACTTACATCATCTAAAGCTTTAAACATTTTATCACTATTGCTTGTTGGTAAGTTATTTAGCTTATTATTTATACTCTTTAAGTCAACTAAAGACTCAACACCCCTAGTAGATATAGCTATACCAAGATTATTTAAAGCCGCATTAGCCTCTATATTTGTCCCAGCAGTTTTAGCTCCAAGATAAGTGTTCTCTATGCCAGCGTTAACGGCCGTGTTAACAAAAGGAACGAATTGTTTTATAGGCTGAGTTAAACCACCTAGAGTTCTAGCGACACCTATTGTAGCTACTTTGTTTATTAAATTAAGAAAGTCCTCCTCTGTTCTGCTGAGTCCAGAGACACCTCTCTTTATGTCAACATATTTTTTAATTCTCTCCTCTACTATTTGTCTATCTTTTTCATTTGGAAATATCTTAGCGTAAGCATCAGTACTTTGAAATCCTTTTATCTGTCTTATAGGACCTGCTGTATTAGCATCAATTAAAGCAGATTTAAGTCCACTAAAGTTATTGGAATAGAAACTATAGTTGACATACCTGTTAGGCTTTCCATCAGCCTTTCGTAAGGTCTTAGGTTTTGTTGACTCTTTTAATACACCTGTTTTTTCGTCGTATATAGCTCTCTTACTACCCTCTGGATTGTATATAGCCTCAGTTATATCGGGAGTGTCCTTTGTTTTTTTAAGTCTTGAGTAAGAACGAGGAGTATAGAATACTTCATCTCCTAATTTTTTATTGTAAAAGTTTAGCGAAACATCTTTTAGTTCCGGGTAGAACTCACTCCAAACTTTAACAGTCTCATTTAAAATAGTTATATTATCCTTGTCTACCTTAGCCTCTACATCCTCTATGGTATTAGAGTCTTTTAATATTTTGTCATAAACTTCTTTGTATACCTCTCCTAATTTTACTTTCTTGTCGTCTTGAGAAGCTAATAAATCTTCATAGGATTCTCTTGCTATTTGTTTGTTTCTTTCAAACTCAGCCTGCCTCTCTTCTTTTGTTCCGTCTACTGTTCTCTTGACATCAGCATACATACCAATCTCAGTATTATTGTAAACACTAAAAGGGTCTTGATTATTAGGAGTGAACTTCTTTACTTTTTTAACTAACTTATCAAAAACAATCTCTGCTTTTTTAGCACCACTTGACGCCCCGAATATAAGAGCCTCCAACCCCATAGCCTCCATCACTTCATTGGCTCTTGTTTTAGACTTGAATAGTATTTCAAAAGCATTATTTAAGTTACTTATATTTTTTATCCATGCTTGAGCTTGAGATTTTGCTGTTCCAAATATATTAAGCTGCTTAGCCGCTATTCCCTTTTTTGCTACCTTATTGCTTTCTAAAATACCATTGTATTCCGATACCATAGCGCTCATACCTCCAGTAGTTGCATTACTAGCAAAGTTAATTAACGCATCAAGAGCTACCATTTTTTGCTTTGCATTGAGTAGGTCTAGATTCATATTTATGAAATCATTTGCTATCTCTTTTTGTTTCTTTGTAAATGATATACTCTCACCTGTAAATGGGTCAAGTCCAATCTCTAATTGTTTATCAACTATGTTTGAGTAAACATCAAAAGCTTTTTTAAGACCGTCAGTTATTTGTTTTTCTTTTTCATTAGCTGCCTTTTCTGATGTCGGCTCGTCCATATTATATATGATTGAACGCATCTCAGCTAAAGAAAAATCTCTTGCAGAAAGTCCAGTTAAATCTTCAAAAGCTTCTTGCTCAACTTTAACTTTTATTTCATTCTGTTTATTAAGAGCATCAAAAGAATAGTCCTGCATATTTTTTAAATCTACAGCAGGCGTTATACTGGCTCTAGTAGTTGGTCTGAGTCCCTGACTTACTTGTGAAGCCACTGATATGTATTCATTTATATCCTCAACAAGCCATGGGTCTATCTGAAGAAACTCTCTAGCTGCATCAGATACTGTTGCTTCAACTTTCTTATAATTTTTTCTTATTTTCTTTCTAAGAGACTCAGCTTGGTCTAACCTAGATTTATTGTCTGCGTTTTCAAATATCTTCTCAACATAAGAAAGCGCCCTTTCTAAATTAATAGAGTTATCTAAGTTTATACTAGATATTTTTTTTATTATATTTGAAGCTTTTTTTATAGATATAGTACCTCTCTTTGCCAGTAAAGATATAGCATTGGATAATGATTTTCTTTTAGCGTCTTGATTTTTTTTAGAGTCTCTGGCAGCTCTAGCCTCCAATCTAATCTGGTCTGTTAGTGCCTTAGCTTCATCAACTGTCACCATAGTAGGAGCTTCTCCTGTTATTTTATTAGGAGATGGGCCTTTCTTTTTTCCAAAAACGCCTGGCTCTGATGCTTCCATCTGAGCTCTTTCTGCAGCTTCTTGCTCAAGCAAAGCAATAGGCTTTCTTCCTTCTTCCACATTAATAACAGCTTCTATATTGGAAGGGGTTGCCTGTATTCCAGTTAAAAGGGTGAATTTTTCTTTTAATGCGTCAAGGTTATTCGTTAAACCCTGTTCCCGCCCTGTTGACTCTCTTAGAATACTTGCAGTTGGATATTTCTCTATAAAGCTTACTATTTGACTAGTGTCAAATCCTTTTGCTCCATCCTGTATTGAATGTCCAAATTTCTTTTTTGTTCTAATCCAAGTTCTTATGAATCCAGGATTACCTTTTTCCATTTCTTTAATAGATACTCCTGAAGCTTTTACCCAACTATCAGGAGTAAATTTTTCCCCTACTAAACTAAATAGGCCACTGCCCTGAGAACTAAATTCCTTTGATTGAGATATTTTATTCTTGACAAATTCCTCTTCAGTTTTTATAGCCAGTGCTACCTCTCTTACATTGTTACTATTATCTACTATTTCAGAAATTACTTGTTCGGGAGTCATGCCTTCTTGTAGTTCAGCCTCTACGCCAGAGTCTACATCAAGGACTATATCTATTATTCTTTTCTCTGCTTTTGATTTTGTAGATGCAGTTACTTCTTTTCCTGTTTTTTTATTAACTATTGACTCAACTTTTTCGTCCTCAGTAAAATTAACCTGTGTATTACTTGGTCTACCTGACGGAGACGCAAGTATAAAAGGCTTTTTTATGGATGGAGTAGTAACGAAGTTTCTAACCTCCTCAGCAACCTGAACTATAGCATCGCCTTCTCCATAGTCCCAGTCAGGATTATCTACAAGTGATTGAGCTTCTTTTTTTGTTGTCGTAGCTACTATCTTGTCTGTTACCTTATTCCTTACATACCAGCTCCCTTCTTTTCCTTCTATCTCTAAGTCAGCTTTTCCATCTCTATTGTCTATAATCTCAAAGTCATTTGCCGCTACAGCTGGGTCTTCAGGTAAAGAATAAGTTACTTCTTGCTCACCTTCTTGGGCAGGTTCTTGCTCGATAGGTACTTCTTCGACCACTTCTTCGCTAACTCCGGGTTGTTCTTGTACAGGTATCTCCTCTGTGCTTGGCTCTTGAATGGCATCTAGTTTTTCTTTATTTAGTTGGTCTAATTTCTCTATAACCTGAGCTTCAGTAGGCTCAGCAATACCATCATTAGCAAGAGCGGCTAACGCTTCTTCATTTGTGGATTCTACTTTTGTTTCTACCTCATCATATTTAGATATGATATCTTCTATTTGCGTCTTTATAGTTGACAATCGTCTCTTAGATACCTCAGTATCGTTTCCTGTAAGCTTTTGCTTTTCTTTTTCTAATGCAATAACTTTAGTCTTGTCTTCAGGGTTTAGGTTTGGGGCTGCTCTATCTATATTTAATTCAATAAGAGCATCAGCTCTCTTCTCTTGAATAAGGGCGGTAAGGTCTGGGTCGTTCTTTACTCCAAAATCAGTAGTAACTACTTGAATAGGGTCAGAAGTCTCAATTATATCTTGTATTGTTCTTCTGCTTACTTTTGATTTGTTAACAGTGTATGAAGGAGATTTTATAAGACCCCTTGTTACGGTTATAGGAGCGGTAGCTGTTCCAGCTACTCCCTCAAAACCAATCTCAGCAATGTCCATCTCTTGACCTGTAATAGCCCTAGCTAAAGTCTCACCAACTGAACCTCCTACAGCTTCTACAGTTCCACCAACCAATGCTCCAGCAGCTTTGCTTGCGGCACCTCTTGCAACACTTGTCGTTACTTTAGTGGCTAAACCACCAGACAAAGCATCTATAGCTGCTATTGATATACCTCTGGCTAGTGATTTGTTTCGTATTCTCTTTAGTGCATCTACATCTTCTAGTACGTCTCTTATTCCATCGTTATTAAATTCAAGACCTTTCTTTTCAATCTCATCTTTTAAAAATTCAGTATATGATAAACCAGCTTCAAGTACTCCAGACATCCCGCCTATTGCACCTGCTATAGCCCCTCCACTTGCTGTTACACCAGCGAAAAATCCTGTTGGAGCTCCTAATGCAGCTCCTGTTGCAGCTCCTGCTAGAGCTCCTGCTCCTGCTCCCGCCGCTACAGCTGGGTTAATCATAGCGGCTACTGATGAGGTAAATAATTGGGGTATAACAGATGGGTTACTATATATGCCTTTTACGAAACCAAGAACTCCTTTGCCTCCTTCTTCATATATCTTTTGAAACTCTTTCATTTCATCTGAAGAGCCGTAGCTCTCCATTTCATTTATAGAGTTTATGTAGTCTTGTAAATCCTCATCAGATATATCTTCTCCTTTTTCAAATACTTTTAAAGCATCATCAACTGTAGCTCCTTGTGCTATTCCTTGAGCTCCAGCTCTGTATATATCTCCAAAAAAATCAGTAACAAAGTTCTTTCCAAATTGCCTCTCAATAGCAGTGTCCTTTTCTCCTGTAGGAGGTACGGTTGGCATTATAGGCTTAACAACATCTTCAATCTCATCATTTACATTTATCTCAGTAACAGAAAGCTCCGGAGAATAAAAAGAAGAAAACGCCTGATAATCTTCAGACGTTAAATCATTATCAACAGCAGCATCGTATACCTGCTTGTTGTAATCTTGGTTTGATGTATACTGAGATTGAAAATCCTCAAAGGGTATTTCCTCAGACAATAGACCATTTTCTATAAGCGTAAGGTATAGCTTCTCTAATTTATCCATACTTTATTCGTTTTTAAAAGTCAAGTGTCTTTTTAGGCTGAATTTTAGCTCCTAATGAACTTAAAAAGCTTTTATTTATTTTTCTATTCTCAAGACTTGCATTGTTTATTTCATTTATAACATTAAACATTGTTTCTTTGAAATCCTTAACAGTATCAGGAAGAGTTACCACGCTTTCATCAAACTTAATATTTACATACCCAGGTTTAGATTTTCCGGATATATAGGCTCCAAAACCTCTTCTGCCTTCTGTAATATCAACCTCAGCTTTAATGCCTTGACTATTCAACAATTCTCTTGTCGCCATAGCTACTTCAGGAGTAGCTGTGTCTTTTATTTTATCAGTAAAAATAGTCTTAGGACTTTGCATGCTTTGAGTCGCCTCATCAAATACAAAACTTGCGGGGTCTGTAAGAGGGGCTTTCTGAACCTCTACGGTTCTTTCATATTTACCTCCAATATTTGATACATTTCCTGAAAGACCTATACCACTGTCTTTTATTAATTCAGTAACATTAACATCAGGCCCTAATATTTTTGTTAAAGCTCTTTCGGCAATATCTTTTTTGCCTCCAGATAAAGGAACTCTTTGAATCTCATTTTGTTTTCTTTGTGGATTGTAAATGCTAAATACAAGTTCATTGCCTACTTTCTCCACCTTACTTATATTGTCATTGAATGATTGCAGGTCTCCAAGAGCAGCACTAACTTCTTCTTTGCTTGTAGCAGACAAAGCTCTATTCATATAGTCAACTGACTTCAAGTTTCTTTCTTGTATTGACGCCATTTTTTTATCATATGCAGTTGGTTGAGGAGCTCTCTGCGGAGCAAACTCAGCTCTTGCTGTATCTTCTTCATCTATCATTGCGTCAAACTGCCTACCTAAAGCCTCTTTAGCTGCCTTCTCTTGTTTAGGGGTTAAACTAGGCACTAAACGTCCAGATGATGGGTTAGCTGGGTCAGCAACCAAAAGTATTTTACTTGGGTCGTTATTCTCAGGGTCTCTAGTAAAACCATAAGGCACACCACTTGATGAAACTTTTACATAATCAGTAAGTACGCTACCTACATTAACAGAGTTTGTCATAAGTGAATCTAAGTATGTATTTTTCACTTTGTCATACTCAGCTAAGTTCTTAGGATTTGTCCTAGTCTTTACTCCATTAGACATGATTACTTCGGTCTTTTTACCTAACGCATCCACGCCTAACTTTAAGCTTCCAATAACATTGAACTTGTCAATCTTACTATTGAGTTGGTTTTTAAGAGATGATATACTAGAAAAATCATTTGGGTTGTCACTCATCCTCATAACTCCATCTTTTCCTCTCACTTTCTTTCCAACACTAACAACGGCATCAGTAGGGTTTATATAAAGCTCTGTACTTGAGAAATTACCATACCCCTCAATTTGTTCCATTTCATATTGCTCTTGAGCAGCGGACAAACCCTTGCTCATTCTCTCCATTTTTTCAGCAGCCTTTGCGCTATACTCTTTAACCAATCCTAACGCCTGTGAAGTTCCGTCAGTTAAATTCTGACGCATAACATTATAATCTTTTAATTGCAGTCTACCTGACTTTAAAAGTCTATCTTGCATCAGCCTAGCTTGTTGAGCATTATTTGCGTAGTTTAAAGCCCAAGTGTTTACGCCTTGATGCTGACCTTGAGGAGCATTTGATAACGTCTCTCCAAAGTCTCTTGATGCTTTGTCTATAGCTGCTTTTTTATCCTCTCTTAACTTAGCTTCATTTTGAAGCATATCAGTCATGCTCTTACCTATAGAGGCCCAATTTATTTCGTTATCTACGTTACGTTCTGCGTAACCTGCATATATAGCCATATATTAAAAAGTTATTTGAGATGGATTATTTGCTCTAAATTGAGCTAATTCTATTTCAGACATCATTGCCCCGCCAAATGGTTGCCCTAAACGAAACTGGTCTAACATCTGAGGGTCGTAAAAACCTTCCGAAAAAGTACCCAATTTAGGTGTTACTCCTCCCCTATATTGAGCTAAAGATTCTAAATCCACAGCTTTATTCAGTTGTTCTGGGCTACCTTTATCGTTTCCTCCAGTCTTTGAGTAAAGAGGAGCAAACTGCAATCCTTGTTGAACAAATGATTGAACTCCTTGAACTCCTTGTTGTATCGCTGCATTTCTTGCTTTCTCAGCATCTCTTGCCGCTAATTGAGCACCACTAAGCTCCATCATATCTAATCCAGCTAAATCTTGAGCTATTCTAGCATCTTCTGCTGCAGCTGCTTTCTCAAGACCTAACATATCTTGACCCATAGCTGTAGCTATTTGTCTTTGACCAGCTTGTTGAGCTGCTTGAACTCTTCCTGCTGTCGCTCCTGCGCCCCTTACATCGCCTTCTACTCCAGCTTGTATTGCTTGTGCTCCAGCCGATATTAAGGCTTCTCTTTCAAGCTCGTAAGGTTCTTTTTGTATAGACAAACCTTCAGCATAGTTTACTCCTAATCTTTTTTTAGCATCTGCCATAGCTTTTTCAGCTTCATTCTCTGCTTTTTCTTGCAATTTTTTTTGCTTTCCTGCCTGTACAAATGAATTTGTAGTTGTTGCAGCTGTTGTAGCTAAAGCCGCTATCGCTAATGCCGTTGTCGTTGCTATTGCCATATTATAATGCTTTTATCATTTCTTGGTTATAATTATCAGCCTTTATGTAGCCAGCATCTTGATAAGTAGATATAAGACCTTTGTGCTTTATTAAAGCGTAAGCGTATTTGCTTCCTGAGTTTTTTGCAGAATCAGTAAGAGCCTGAATTAAAACAGACTTCGCTATCTTTCTCCCAGGTTTCTCTCTATATTCCTTATTAGATATTATCCAATCCACCCAGCATACTTTTGAGTTTGTTATATATATAAACCCAGCGCAAACTGGGACGTCTCCATCGTAAACCACTAAACCACCTTTACCATCATCTGGCAAAAAATCTTTAGCAGGAGCTTCCCACTTCCAATCGTTCCACCATTTTACTAAAATGTTCTCGTAATCCCCTTCCTTTAAGGGTCTAATAGTTAAATCCATATTAAGCAAAGATACTAAATTTAAGGATTACTTTTCATTATATCAGACTCAACTGCAAAAAGCTCAGTAGCATTAGTGTCATCATTTGTTATTGTAAACTTACAGTAATGACCAAGAACACCATGTGACTCAGCTACTGCATCCTTAATAAACATTATGTAGGGGTCTTGTATAGATATTGATACAGCACCAGATATACTTGCGTCTATTGTTACTCTGTTTATACCATTAGGTAAGTCAACCTCAATGTTAGTTACCTTTCCAGCGAGCTGAGGTATTGTATAAGGCGGTGTTGAAAAGTAAGCTATATCACCAACGCTAAGTATAGAGCCAATACTAACCAGTGGACTAATTGAGAAGTTTATCACCATAGCACTTATTGCTCCTGTTACTGATGCGGCTTTACCTATGCCATTAACTGAGCGTAATGCATACTCTCCTAACTCAGAAGGTGTTGTTCCTGCATTTCTTATGTATGCAAACCAAGACCCCTCCTTTTTCTCGAACCACTCATTCTCAATATATCCTGATGTTTGTATATCTGTAATTAAAGTTGCGTCCCAAGATGAGTCTGACTCTAAGTTTATTGTCTTGAACAATTTATTTTGTAATGGCGAATCATTAAATACACTTGTTATTTGTGAAGAGTACTGCTGTCCGTAGTAGTTATTCCTAGTCTCATTTGTATTGTGTCTATATAAATTACCACCCTTAAAAGTGTAGAAGTAGTTATTCATACCAATCATCCAATCTGGGTAAAATGAAAAAAAAGACGGCCAGCCTTGGGCTGACTCACTATAGCTTAGTGTATAATTTGGCATAGTTATATATTTGTTTAATATACAAAATTACGAATTTAATCTTTAGTATGTTTTGCCGGGTATCTGCTCTTGAGGACACTCGTGTTTTAATCCTATTGTATTATTAATTAGTATTTTCTTATACTCATTAATTGCAGTAGGAAATAAAATCTGGTCTTGAACGTGCTTATATTTGTCAACTGCTCTGTTCATTTTATTTGTAATATCAACAAAGTCTTTATGTTTTGTATTATAAAGTATTAATCCTCCATAAAAAAGCTGTATGTCACTGTCCCTGTAGTCGTTTATGTTTGCCCTTATGTGTATTATGTCAGACAAATATCTATCATAAGCCATTGAGTCAAAGAACTCCCTATATATACTCTTTGGATTTATAAAAGATAAAAAAGCATTATCTCCTATCTCCTTAATTAAAGGAGGAATATGTATGCTCATTATTTTATATTTGTGGTCTATATACAAGACGTGCTCCGTATTAAGGTTGCAATATTTAAGAGTCTTTATATATTTAGATTGTCTTGTTGCTTCTTTTAAATTAAAAGTGTGCATCTCATTCATAATAATAACCCCCCAACCTTGCTCCTCGCAATGCTTTTTAAATGAGTCGTCTCTTATTGTAGTAAACACATAAGCATTTTCTACGTCTGTTTTATGAACTCTATTAAAGCTACCTGTCACGCAGGTTACAACTGAGACAGCCATTCTTTCGCTTGATTATAAAATAAATTGTCAGGGAACTTTGACGTATCTACATTTGGTATTTTATGCTTATTAAATAATGGGTCGCAACTGTAATGGGCGATGTAGTGCTCATCCTTTAGCTCGTTAACATTAGGGTAATAGCAATTTCCTGGAGTCACCATTTTGATTCTGTGATTATGGCATGCGATATTTAGTCCGTGCATTGCACACCACCAAGAGTGTTGATTTCCTTTTTCTTTTTCAGTAACTAAACAAGAGTACTTAATTACGTCGTCTATTATTTTTTTTATAGTTTTTACTCTTCCTATAACATTAAAACCTCCGTTTATGTATGCATTCATGTCGTGCCACAGATAATCGTCTATTACTTTTCTGTTTATTCCATCTGTTTTTGAGATGTGCATGTGCCAATCCTCATAGGTATTATCAGCAAATACTAAGTCATAAGGCATTTTATCATACTCTTTGGGGTATGGTTTTAAGTGAACCAAGTCAGCATCTATTATCTCAACCACCTCATCATCCCCTAGATGCTCTATAATTTGTTTGGCAGCAGTAAATACATTTATAGGAATATACCACTGCTCAGAGCCTTTAACATATTCATATACCGAGTCAACCATCTTATATGGTAAAGTCATATTCCAATCAACGTCACTAATCGGTTTCTCACCGTAATGATTGTATTTAACTATAGGGATAATTGCTTTTTTACTAGCATCTTCTCCGTACACCTTATTGTGCTGGTGCTGAAAAAATGATATTTGTTTTCTAAATGCTTCTATAGGTGCTACACAAGGAATACTTATCATACCAATTTATAATGTACAAAAAAGTTTCTAAAATACTCACCTCCAAAAGGCTCTTGCCTTCCATGCTCACATATAGCTGACTCGTATAATATTATATCACCAACCTCTGCATACACTTTATGCCAATTACCGTCATGGTCTTGAATATCTAAAGGCCAATCATCAGCAAACTCTTTGTGCTGACATCCACATCTTAGGTCTTTATCTACTATTATAACTGAAGATATATGATGAGTCTCTACCCTATCAACGTGGTTTATAAGCGTAGCTCCTTTTGTGTACGACCTTATACCATAAATAAAACTAGGCTCTATTGGAACGCCACAGAACTCTTCGTGTAATGGCTGTAACTCTTTATGTATAGTTGCTCTAATACTTGGCAAATGCTCAAATGAAAGTATATCACTTCCACCTCCAATAATTACATTCTCCTTGTTCTCAAACTTCTCCTCTGTTTTTTTGTCCTTTAAAATATTATAAGCATCTTGTATAAGACCCCAAGCGACATCGGGACACTTAACAACTTTAAATCCTTTCTCTGTTAGCTTTGGTATCTGAGACTTATCTGTATATATTTTCTTTTTGTTTTTATACTTATACGCATCTTCAGCTCCATTCCAATCATTCTCTCTCCACCATGAGGTGATGATATATTTTTTACCTGAGTCTATTGATTGACCTTCGTGTAAGGTTTTCTCTTGACCTATACCATCTATAGTGTTTTGCCAAATAACAGCTTTACCCCTTTTTGGTTTTACTTTTAAATCCATATTAGGAAAATTAGTTCCACCACCTTCAAAGTCATCATTAAGGTAAATCATTAACGTAAATGTCCTATTGCCAGACTGCAGACAATGTTTGTCATAAGCGCTGCCACTAAAATAATCATTATGAGGTTTAAAAAATTGTCCTTGTTCATAAAGTTGTCCTTGAAGTCCCTCTCCTTTTGATAATTGTTGGCCTAAGTGTATGGCTATTTTATTATGAACTCTAGATACTAACTCATTATTAGAATCTAAATTACAAGTACTTGAGGTTCTTGTTTCCGAGACAGTGCTTATATCAGTACCTCCCTCAACCACAGAGGAACGTGTGTGATTAGCATCAATAATTGTAACTAATTCGTTACATTCCTCTTCGTTTAAAAAGCTTTCTATTTCAGTTATCATTTGATTTTAATTTAATATAAAGATAATAAATTAATCTTAAAATCCACATATTGCTTCTTCAATAACTTCTCCACCTGCTGCTACTCTAATATAAAAATCAGTTGTCATTCTATAGTACCCTGTTGCTAATGCGTTTAATCCACTTGCATCACTATAAACATTGTCTCCCGATACTGGTAAGGCGTTGCTTCCGTTATGGTAATAATTATTTGGTATAGATTCACTACATACATTGTTAAAACTTGAATTATTACTACTTGGATAAGCAGTAAAAGCAGGTGGGCTTGGTGTTGGTGTAGGTGCTGGTGTAGGTGCTGGTGTTGGTGCTGGAACAGGAGTAGGTGTAGGAGTTGGCGTAGGAGTTGGCGTAGGAGTTCCACATATTGCTTCTTCAATAACTTCTCCACCTGCTGCTACTCTAATATAAAAATCAGTTGTCATTCTATAGTACCCTGTTGCTAATGCGTTTAATCCACTTGCATCACTATAAACATTGTCTCCCGATACTGGTAAGGCGTTGCTTCCGTTATGGTAATAATTATTTGGTATAGATTCACTACATACATTGTTAAAACTTGAATTA